>Ga0209367_1006971_pt1 | contig 15599 bp, 10 predicted proteins | sample WorMetLIZISLAND2_FD_187412 | JGI IMG/M metagenome (GOLD analysis project Ga0209367, IMG submission 187412) | Marine gutless worms symbiont microbial communities from Max Planck institute for Marine Microbiology, Germany - Olavius geniculatus... ... | reverse complement strand
GCCCGGTATACTGTAATAATCATGTTATCAACTGAAGCGATTAACATTTAGGCTGCGAATACATGTAAGAGAGGGAACATAATAAATTATTTTGTAAAGCATCGTTGGAAATGGTTGTTTGCAGACGACGGTCGTTCGGAGTTTGACACGTCGATCGTAGCCAGCATGGAGGTGAATGGCATCGTCTACCAGGGCGTGCTGTTTGCACAGCCACCCAACGTCGTCACAGCCAGAATATGAGTCGAAATATTCGATGATACCAGCCTTAAAACCGTCTAAGCCCAAACTGTACTTTTTTCGATGTGTTGTCGATTTGTTCTACAGCATTCTGTCCAACGAGTCATGCAACAAATTGAAAATCTACAGCAAATCTTACAATAAATATGCGTTAAACATAGAAAACCCACAACAAGTCTACAACATTCTGACACGTCAAGGTTTTGTACAGCTTACTGTGCAATTTGTTGTCTAACAAATTCACAACAAATCGGAATAGTGGAGTGCAGGCTTAACTGCTCACTGGGCACGCAAAATGTCCGCAGTCAGCCACCATTATAATTATGGCATCCACTGAGGCAAATGTGCTCCCGCCAATCCGTTCTGCTGCATCATTTTTTCCCTCTTTATCGGGTCATGTAGCCATAATGTTTGGCTGACGCTAGAGCCGTAGCGAGCGGGCGTGGCGAGCGAGAAAAATTCCCCCTTCTCTGCTTTTTCTTTTCTGTGGGTTAACGGGCGCTCGTGAGAAATTGTTGCACCACGTGAGTGGCCATTTTATGTAGGCCTATCTGATTACTTGTTTCTATTGCTATTCATAAAAACGTGGAAACAATAATTTCCACTGTGGACTAATAGTTGCACACTTTTAGTAACTATATTTTACTGGCACATAATACTGGTTCACTTGCATGAAACACTTTCATGCAAAGCTACGCTAACCCCGTGACGGTGGCGTTTGTACATTTGGCACAGCAGAGAAACAACTGCAGAGAAGTGGTATAGCTCCAGCGACTAAGTCAGTTTACCAATCACAGTGCCTGATAATGCACCGTTGTTGCGGCCATTTTTATATCTTTTAAAGGCAGAGAAACACATGAGGTTGCTGTTTATATTTCTGTTGCTGCGAGTGAGTACATATATTATTTGGCGTGTTCCTGTAGTCATAATTATATTGATGGCAATCGCAGTAGGCCTACTTTCTTACTCATACATAGGAGGACACTATAACTGTAGACAGATGACGACACTTTTAACTGACAATATGACGTTTTAAATAAACGTGAAATAATAGCGAGTGTTCATTGGCTTTTCACAAGAAACGAATAAATAATATAAAATAAATAACTAAACGAATGGAACCAAATAGTAAAGAGACAAATTAAAATGTGTGCGATTGGACGTAATAACATCACTGATACTATACTATACTATACTAATTAATTTTATATAGCGCCATATGTGGAGCTACAGAGAGCATCTTATAACTAGGCCTATATGTTGACTGACTGTGTCACAGTACTGCTGTTGGGACGCCTGCTGAATTAAAGCCTCCGTGAAAAACTTTGATCGTCAAAGTTTAGTAGCATGAACTGAAAAAAGAATGCAGAACATGCAGAACAGAGTCAAAAATTCTAAATTTTTTGGTGTCGTACCTCTCTACGCCCCAACCAAAAAACCGGTGAAATTCTCAGTGCTGGTCTGGCGTGACAGATTTTGTCTGCGTCAAGTTTCTTTACGTTAACTAGAAATTATTAACTCTGCTTTAGGCATTTTCTACACGACTGTGCGGTTGATGTGTGTTCTTGTGTTTTAACTGAACGTGTCTGAGTCTTGCAATTTGCTGTGTTCAAGACATTGTGCTTTTATATTTTTGTGCATTATTTCAGATTTCAGTGACTATTACGTTACTTACATGTCGAGGAGATATAAGCATAATTTAACCTGATGTCGAAACCAATATACACTGTGTCTCCAAAAACGTCCCACTTTGTGGTTGTCTATATTTTGCCAAATATTAACCGATTTTCAAATTTTTTTACTGGTGCATTTTGCAGACAATTAGCAGTAAAGTTATTATTAAATATTCCGTCACACGTTAATTGTGTCGCTACACTACCTTGTGAAATATAAATGCAAGAAAAACTAACAATAATAGACATCAAGCGTGTTGGTAAACGAAATACACTTCCGACCAAAAATGCAGTGAATGATCTGTACGATGCTACACTTTGTTAGATCCGTTTCTTTGGATATCTGGCGTATTAAACGATATGTTTGTTTCTGGCCTTTGTGGTTTAGCAAGCCTACCCTTTGATTCACAGTGGTCACGTTATCTTCAGTACGTGTATGTTTCAGTCTGCCGGTCTCACACCTTTAGTCGGTGCTGCATGTTTCCCAAATCTCTGTTGGTAACATTCCCAATTTTCCTGTTGCAGTTTTCTTCACAAGGTAGTGTAGCGACACAATTAAAGTGTGGTGGGATATTCAACAACTACTTTATTGCTAATTGTCTACAGTATGTGCTATTGAAATATTTTTTAAATCGGTCAATATTTGGCGAAGATATGAAAAATAACAAAGAGGGACGTTTTTTGAGACACAGTGTAGTTCAAAATTTACTATACCACTTTGCAATAAAGAAAGCATGCTTCTCAGTATATTTGCGGTTTATTTGCTTGCGCCACGGCAGTGACGGCAGCTTTGAAAACATTGACAGTAAGTTGTCGTGTTTTTTTGGTCTGATGTTTTTGAATCGTTATGTGCTATATATCGATGACGCGCAGTGAAGTATTTGTGTGCAGATAGACTAAACGTTGCAATTTGTTGTGTTCGAGACAATGGCTGTGTTTTCTTTGGCGTAATAATAGTTTCCTTTGAGATTGCTGCATCTAGGCTTGCTTACCGCTTAACTGCTTCGTAGTATCCACTATGGACCAGCAATAGTTTTGTTAATTTTATAGGTTTATTCGTGCATTGCATTCTTTGCTGTGGATTTCGTAATGTAGTGCGTATAAAATAAACAAAACGATATCGTTATTCAGGTAAACTGACTGTATTTCTTTATCATTTCGTGGACCGTCGTTTATAAAAAAAGTCTTCTGTGAATTAGTTTACAGGGACAGAAGTAAAACTAACTACAGAGGAACAATAAGAAGACTAAACAACTGTGCAAAATTGTTGCGTAAAAAGAGCGACGCCGACTAGAGATTACAATGTCTTATAATCTACGTATAATGACAAACTTAGCTGGCTACCCGACAGTTTTTCATCACATTGTCTCAAAGCAAATGCAAAGGTTTTTAGGCACAGGAGTATAATTTACACATTTTGCGAGAGCATTCGCTAGATGGCGCAACCGTAAGCCTATGAAGTGATTCTGTCGCTACAGTCTGAAACAGTATGACAGTTAGTAATGGACAATGGCTTGATGTTTTTGAGTCGTTAGAAGACATCTGAAGACATCTGTCAATATATATTTTATCAATTTGTATAGGCTATTTACTTTAGAGTCAAAGTATAGGCCTAGTTCTAGCTTTAAACTTTAGGCCCTAGAATATATTGACATGCTTGAAGAGGCCGGCGATTTACAATGTGAGGCTGCCTAGTGAGGTCTGAGTCCTAGGCCTATGCTAATCTTAGTGCAAAGTTAACCTAGGCCTAAAGTTACAGCAACAGAACTCAACACTTGATAATAAAACAAATATACGATTTAATGAAGCAAACTATGTACAGCGGTGCATACATTTACGTGCAATGCAAATATCAGAAAAGAATAAGCACACGGCTCTCAGTTCATTAGCTAAGCAGTCACAGCTGCCAATCAACAGTTCAGTCAATTTCTCAGACAGTACTGTTCATCAAGTGATACAATACAATCACATCAGCTAGCGAAATCAAATATAACTCAATGAATACACGCTTAATAGATATTCAATCAATGAAACAAACACAAGCAATATCTCATCTACTAAGCCACAAAACAAGGGCTTTATATCAAACAGTTACAAGTTTAACTGTACATCCAGGAGCCTTCTACCCCTTATTCTCCGTTTCCAGGGTCTATGCGAGCACTCCTATTCGAATCGCTATCCTGGGGGTCCTCAACGGCCTCCCATCCAAACACTTTTACACCTAGGGGCTACACAAGCATCCTATCGTTAATAACAAGCCGAATAAAGGCTGTACAACCTTGGCAAAACATATGCCACAAAATGCGTATGACCACCGGTCTGCGTTCAGATCAACATCTCACATCCAACTGACCTCAAAACAACTAATTCGCGCCTGTCAACTCACGATGACCTAAATACTGCTAGGACTATCCAATGGTAGCCAGCGATTTCAATCAGTGTCCTACATACAAAGGCGCCAATCCTACGATTGAATAACATCCAGAGTCTATTATAATAACACCGTCACGTAACGTAGAAGTCGCCTTACCACCACAAGCTTACTTACAAGTACAGGTACAATCAGCCATACATTCACAGTAATATCTACACATAGCATTAGACACACATTTACGATGCCAGGGCGGAGGTGCTACAAACACGACTGACGACTAAATCAACAAGAAAGTGTAACGCACACGACGAGAAATACTACGGTAAGCTTAATCAGACGCGAAAAATAAATCGACAGCACGATTTTCTACAAGCGTCATACACACATCTCGGCCACATCTTACTAAGACACAACGCAGCTCGACATACAACTTATGGTTTACAGGAGGCGATCGTCACTGCATTAGTTTACTGAAGTTCAGTTATCCCGACAGCTACTAAGGACACGTGTAGCTAGGCCATGTAACGGCGACAGACTTAATTCGCGACTAGCGGACACCCAGACATAGGCTTAAATGAAGACATACGTCTCGTTCATTTCACTATTTGCTTCGGACATGGTCGACTGATGACTATTGCAGATGCATTTGCTCGTAAAACTTTATCAGCTGCTCGCAATTCGCCACTTTCTGTCGTCTGACAGCAGTATTAGAGATAGGTTTAAACATGCTATTAACGTCGCAGACTTACTGAATGCCACAGCATATATCTTCAGGTTTTACGAGAAAAAGTAGATCTGAAGTTATTGACATATTGCGTTGTAATGAAATGCTATCGTAACTGATATATAAAGGCAGGTTAACAAGACAATTAAGAGCAATTTCTGTCCAAAACTGGTAGTTGGACAGACACGTTAAACGTTTTTTTCCAGTGACACGTCAACCAGATACTTGTGACGAACGGAACGAAACGGAACCATAAATTTAAAATTATCGAAACACGGTAATTTTACATTATCAAATCTGTTATATTTTTACTGTAGCATTACGTCATGTAGTAGTTATTTGTTTTCGTATTTTATAGTTGGGCTTGCAAATTTTTACCAGTGAGGTCTGGTGCCACAGTTTTGAATTTCGTATTCTTAACTACCAGGATGGCCCTTGATGTGCATCTGTCATAAAATTAATTGCAGCAATAATAATTTTAGCTGCATTCTAAAGCGGAGACATAACTATCTTCGACGGCCGTGTTACCAAATAACTACTCGGGTTCAGTCACAAAAGTATTTTTAATTTTTGCAAGGCACATTATTGTCTTGAACGTTTATTTAATGCGTATTGCATTAGCTAAGTTCACACAGTTCACATACTATTTGTTTTTTCAATTGTTTTAAACTGCAACTAAACATATGAGGGTCTTTGACTCTCCAAATAGGGATCCCTAATAGAACGCAGGCGCAGAGACTGTAGCCTCTTATTGCACAGCGAAGATCAAGAGAACATTGTTGTTATGAACGGCCAAGCATCGATCATGCGATGTTGTATAGGCTACGCCGTTGTAGCCATAGTTCAAATCTCAGGTCAATCGCTTGCCTCTGAAACATCAGTTAGTTATGATCGTCTTTGAGTATCAAAAGCTATACGCCGAACTACTGATCTGTGTGAATACATCACTGAGCAGTCGAGGTCGTCCAAGGTTCCATGTCTTCAACGGTAACAATGTAGAAGACACTAAGTTGTTGTTATATCGTAGTTTAATGCCAGCTTTATTATAACACATTGCCAAACAATATAGCGTATTGCACAACGTTAGGAGATGGTAGCCTGCGCAACAATAACGTCAGTATAAACAATAATTAATGCGCTTATTAAACGGCGACTAAAGTAAAGTCAGCGAACTGTTTCCCTTATTTTCGGAAACAGGGCACTGCAACACTGTAACTGTTCGCATTCTTTATTTTAGAAATTAACTTGATCCATTAAGCTGTTTCCACACAGCGCTCGAATATGACGTAAATGCGCTAAATCTGTTCGAAGTGCTTGTTTTCCTCTTTTACGCATTTGAGTTCTCAGAATTCTAATTATATTCTCTTTACTGCCAATCTTTTGTTCAAAGTTAAAATAAACTTCAGTCAAGGTTAAAATATTTAGTTGATGGCGTGGCGTTTGTTTCGTCGTTCACGCTTGCAGAATAGTCTCATTTGACATCTAACATTCAACATTTTATGACGATATGCTTCTGCAAACAATGTCTTGTTGCTTTTATCACTCTAAACCTCCCATGATGTCGTCGGAGATGGCAAAAGGCTCTGAGAGCGTAGCCGTGACTGATTAGAACGTGTACACACACGCAGACGCACGTGAGCATGAGTCGAAGGTATAGGAATGAATTAGCAGCTCACGTGTCGTCATCAATAGTCTGCGACTCTGTGCTGATACTGCTGCTGCGCTCTCTCTCATCGCAGTAGCATTGCAGCACATTTCGACTGCGACAAAACGATCGAGTGAACGTTCCTCTGCGCAAGATACGTGTCGATAACGACGTGCTCACGCGCGGTCGTCCGTTTTCACTTTTATAACCTTGACTTTGACCTTCACGGCCGACTGTGACATCATCATCAGTCGTCGTCTGATCAGAGCGATGAGACAGAATTTCAGTCGCGCTGTGTCGTGCCGGATCGTTTTGTCTTGCTGAGCCCGCGGCGAACACGACTCTTCCCGCGAAACCGCGCCGCGAAGCTTGCGCTGCATGAGCACTGGCGTTGAGCAAGACACGGAGCAAGACATTCAGACGGCTGCGGAGACAAACAAACGCGGGCACCACCACCAGCAGCAGCATGCGACGGCGGCTGCAGCGGCAGGTGCGTCGCGTCGCTGAAGTAAACTCGTTAGCGTCGCAGCTGAAGCACAGACTCGGTGCAGATGACATCCGATGGATGGATGACTGCTGAGCTGAGCGCGATCCGTCCGTCGGGATCAGTCAGCCAGATCGCGCGTCAATAGTCTGTCTGCAGATACTGTCGGTAAGTTGATTCATATCTTGAGTCCAGCTGCTGCGACGTCTTCGACAGACAGCTCGATCGTGATATATCAGTCCGTCGATGTATTATAGGACCACGTGACCAGACCAAGACGGAAACGGTCAGCAGGCGACCGATGAAATGCGGTTACAGAACGCGGGCGAGCCGATGCCGCGCCGACGAAGTTAGCAAGTTGTATGTTGGCGGCGGCGCCGGCAGTAAGAGGTTTAGACGACAGACGCGATGTGGTGAACGAATGCGACTGATAGTGAGGAAGAACCATGATATCAGCGTGGTGCGCATCGGCATCATCGTGCAGCTGCTGTAGCAAGTGAACGTGTCAAGTCAGCGTGCATATCGTGACGATGATGATGATGCTGAACAATCGCAAGCAGGGCAATGATTAGTGAAGATACCGTGACATTGTCCTTGTGCTGGATGACATTACGACAAACGGATTATGACGTTGACTCGCTCGGGCAGTCTGTGAATTAGCCGAGTATCTATGCAGCAGTAACGTATTGCTGCTCGTATACGCGATCTACTTCACAGGATTATCCCGCATGTAACGCGCCCAAGTGACGCCAGCGTGACTCCATAGCAGGTTATCGATTGTCAGACGTCATACAGGGTCTACGCTCGTGATATATCGACTGCGACAAGTCTTTCGCCGCAGGTCGGCCACACACTATACTTTTCTTGATTTATAGATTCGCTGCAGAATGCAGACACATCTAATGATTTGCTTTCTCTTTCTACTTTTCTCACACCGTTCTTACCAGGAAACATTAGCTTTTAACAAATACTAATTAATCAACAAATTTAGTGTTTTAATTGCACGCAAATCCGAATGTCTTTCTTGCTGCAGTTATGTCGAGTGAAATATTCTGAAGGTATTTACGGATGTGAAGACAAATTGTGTTATGGAACAATATTAAAAATAGCCGTATTTGCACCAGGCATTGTCTAAGTCGGCGCTTCAATTATTCAACCAATTCTAATCTAAGTGGTTGATAAAAACTCATTTGAGTTATAGGTTTTGCTCTATAGGAGTCGACGGAAACAAAATATCAAAGTAAGGAAACGGAGAAAACAAGGACGAAAGAAGCTATGTAGATAGACATTCACTGACAAGATTCTTATATTTTCCCTCATGCACTGAGTACTACAGTAAATGGTGACGTCACAACATCACATGTCGCGATTACGCGATAGTAAACGTGATTAATTAGTGCTTGCTTGATTGATTAGTTTTATTAACTGATTAATATATACGCCTAGCTCGATAAATCACAGATTGCTTTTTCTCCGAACGTGTATTCTCTGTCAGCCAACGTTTGGTCACAGTATAGAGTGTTAATAACTGTACAGGAGGATGAGAAAAGATGTAGGAACAAAGGTGTTGAAAATGGCACAAGTGTTTGTTTTGTGTTAAAATCGCGTTTACATATGCTGTGGCAAGTAGCAGTTTCAACACAGCAACATACAAGCTTTTATTTCAACACAATAACATAATTTTATTTCAATAACGCGTTTTTTTCTTTTATCTCAACTTTGCATCTCTACTTTTTCTACACAAGTTGCTGACCTCTGTCAGCAGAACATAGTAAAAGTAAATTACAGGCTACAGTGGGAGGATCGACGGCGATGTAGAATAATTTAATGTATGATGTCGAAAGCCATGGTAATGAATAAAGTTTAAATACAAAAAAAACTACCGTTTATTGAAACGTTTAGCCAGTTGGAATAATCGTAAAAGATGAAAGGTGAAAGTTACATTGGTAGAAAGTCCAATTAGCATGCTCCGTACTGGAACATTGCTGTTTCCGTCGGTAACGCCCGCACAAGCATCGGCGACGTTGTCCTCGTTAACAGGCAGTGTGTGAGTCGTTGCTAGCCGGTGCAGTCCGGTGTCGTGGGAAATTTGTCGCACCTGGAAAATTCTTCCCACCTCTATATTGTCATAATGTAACTAACGCTAACCTTAACCCTAACCTCAACCCTAGCCCTAATCCTAACCCTAATCTTAACCCTACTCCTAACCCTAACCCTAAATTTAACCCTATCCTTAATCTTAACCCTAACCCGTACTGCTGCATGTGGGAATAATTTTCCGGTGCGACAAATTTTCCACTACACCGGGCTCAAGTCTGTCGTCGTTGCCTTATTGGACACAGTTTCTGGATCGATGCATGCAGAAAACATAATTTTGTAATAGACTATAGTAATCGTATGAAGTCGTACTAAACTAACTTTTGTAGTGTTTAAGTTTTCCAAAGGGCAACTATTAGTGCAGTGCAGTGTACTGACTTGTTGTCTTGCCATTAGGCCTACTGCTTACTTTGTGTGTTGCTTTGTCTTACTTCTTGGCAAATATAATGATGATGATGATGATAATGATGATGAACTCGTATCACATTCGCGTCGTCATCATAATCACGACTTTATCAACTGAAAAAGAAACATGACTACACAGAATCTCTACGAAACTAGCTACACTAGTAAATAATACTTAATTTTTTGCGACCGTAAAGTCTTGTAATTATGGTATATTCAATCACATCACTGCGGAATTTCTATATTTGTAATACATAGAAGCATTGCACAATGGCATTACGTCAGTCACAAGGTGACATTAGACTCGCTGTTATACGGCCGGCGTCATCTGAGCGGATGCTGGTGCTATAGAAGACGGATCGATTTGATGCTGCCCTTTGAGGCACGGTGGCGATGCGCTACGAAATACAATGACGCTATAGTGTGGCACATAAAAACTAGAAATGCATGCTTTACGTACAGCATGCGGCAACAAATACAGGGTGCGGCAAAAAAGTAGCCCCCTAAAGTTTTTCGCTGTTTTCTAACCGTTTGGAATTTTTATTTGAAATTTTTTTACAGCTTTATCAGCTACAACTTTATACGTGTAACTGTCAAGTACAATGTCCGTCCTGCTGGAAAATAAACCCGATTGGCAGCCGGCGATTGCTTTAAAAGAACGATAATTAAATGATAATTTATAAACAAAGTAACTTACTGTTTAGCAAAACGTCACTGTGACGTCATCGGCAGTAACGTGGTAACCGGTTTTTGAAAATTAAATAGCATTTTTAGCTCAAACATTTTTAATGCTGAAAAATCGGTAGACGGTTATGTTAAAAAGTCTATAACTTTGTCGTTTTTCAACAGAATCACATTTTGCTTGGCAGTTAGATGTCAAAGGTTTCAGTTAATAAATCTATAAAATTTCAAATTAAAATCCCAAGCGGTAGCTAAGAAAACAGCTAAAGTCTTTACGGGTTACTTTTTGCCGCACCCTGTAGATCACCTTAAACAAACATCTACGTTACTTACGGTGTAGCTCAACATTTTGGAAAAAATTCAGAGATATTTTTTTCACAATTTGCTGTTATTGTAGCAAATTTTGTCACTTCACCTTTTGTTATTAGCAAGTATCACAACTTTCACTATAAAAGACGATTTTTTCAATTGCGCAGAAAAATAACATCTAGTTATTTGTCGTTAATAACAGAAAGATCAATCACTAAGTTTACTAGACAGTTTTACAGTGAATGTTTAAAGTGTCCGCCTTTTGCGTTGAATGATGCAAGCGCGCAGACAGAAGCTGAAGATTGATTTTCTGATCGCTTCTTGCGGTAGCTCCTCCAGTCATCAATAATTTGTTTGCAAAGCAGGCACTCATTTACATATGATATGACGTTATTATTAAGCTAGTAATCGGCTGTTTGGCAGTTTTAATTTAGACAAATGGCAAGTATTTTGGTATACTTGTAAAAAAAGTCATAGAGGCGCAATCACTTGAAAATAAAAATAAAGCCTTAAAACCAAATGTCGCAAAATTTACGCAAGCCAATGTATAGAATTGCACAAAAATTTGTTGTATTCAAGGTACATGTTTTTCTTAGTAACCGCAAAAAATCCTACAAAACTGAAATTTTGAAATTATTGAATTTGTGTTGATAGGTCTTTTTTAGCCTTTTTAAATAGAGCAATCGAGAATTTTTGAAAACGGTTAGCCTTGATCATTGCAGTCACTGTGGATGGTGGCGGTGTTGATGACTTGAAGTTTGAACATTATGTGATTGTTCAGAATATTGCTAACTGTTTTGTTTCTGATACTATAAAAGCGACATTCTTGATGGCGTCATAATTACGTCAGCACGACGACATCATGTGCTAATGGACAAAATAGTTTTTGTGATATTTCAGTTAAGTGTAGTCTCAGAATTATTTCTGCCAAAAACTGTGAGCGCGTATTTGAATTTGTTAAAGATATATTGTAGAACTTTTTTTCCGGACGCAGTGCACAAGTTAAAGAGAGTGTTCTGTGCAAATGTCAGATTTGGAGATGGCGGGAGGTGAGGAGACAAACTCTCTGTTAGACCGGAAGTTAAACAACTCGTCGACGCAGCCCCCGCCGTCGTATTCCATGTTCCAGTCGATGTCTTCTCCAGCGTTCAATCGCAGTGCGTTCACTCAGCGCTGTTCGCCAGTCGCAAACGTCGCAGTGGTTCGCGCTCCGTTGCTTGACGACCGTGTCGTCTCCGCCGTCATTCGCAGCGTCCCGCCGCTAGAGCGCGCCGTTTCCGTTCCAGACAGCCACGACAGCTACGTCAGCGTCGCCGTCGCTAACGACGACCAAGATCGCAACGGTCGTCCTGGGTGTTTCAGGGGTCGTTCTGTTGCATGGATCGTTTTATGGGGTCGCACCGGTCGTCCAAGAGAGAGGTTGAAAGAATCGTCCTAGGGGTATTTATGGCTCGTTCTGAGAGGGGGAGAAATCGCACCGGTCGTCCTGGGCGGGGTTCGTTGAAGGCGGCACGTCGTAGTGACAGTGCTCGATGCGAGAGAACGGTGACGGCAGACAGCGGAGCAGAACAGACGACGACGATGACGTTGACAAACGGCGCGACGACGACACGTCGACGAGCCAGACTGCAGCACAGTCAGTCAGTCAGTCAGTGAATGAGTATATTTCTTTACTGCAGCACAGTTACACAGCGATGAATCGCGCAGACTCCAGCACCAGCATCAACCTAAGTCGCAAGTCGTACGAACGTCTCACCGGCCTCGAACTGCCACCGTCGCCGCAGCCGAACGATCTGCAACCCATCACACCCGACGCACCCATCGTCATTACAGTGGCCACACCGTCCACGGTACCGAGTCGTCGACGCGCAGTCGCCAGCGGCTCCACTGTACCTGTCCACCAGAACCAGTTGAGCCGACCACACCAGCCAGGTCATCTGCCGTCGCCTCTACCAGCCATCAAGATGGACGAGAACAACGTGCCGCAGATCGACGTCGCTATCACGCCGACGTCGACATACAACGGCCAGACGCCAATGTTTACACTTGGCGCCCCGCCGCCGCCTCGACACCGGCGCCCGGGCTCCCCGGCCTGTCGACAGCGCCGCCCACTGCAAAGCCGACACGCCACGGACGCAGTCGGCGCGACGTCAGCGTCAGCCAGCGCGGGCATACCAGTCCCAACGCTGACCGTGACGCAGGACGTTGACGACGATTCACTCATCAGCGACTACATCACGCCCAGTCCTTACTTCTCGTCGTACACCGCCGGCGGCAAGAACGTCGACCACCTGGCCAGTCCGTTCGCCAACGTCGGAGACGACATCAGTTTGTACGGCACGCCGAAGGAGGAGATGATGACGCCGTTCCGCGAACTGGAGGCCAGACATCGAACCTCCAACTCTCCGACCAACTACCTGCGTGATCAGATCGTGGCCTTCTTCCAGCCGTCCGACAACAAACTCGCCATGAAACTCTTCGGAAACAAGAACGCGTTGATTAAAGAAAAACTGCGACAGAAAGCCGCCGGAAACTGGGTTATACATCCTTGCAGCAACTTCCGGTTAGTGCCAAGATTATTATAGATTTGCATGCTGTCGATGATTTTGTATCGAAAAACCGTTAAAATGTGAAGTCAAAATTATATTATATTAGATAAATGCTGGTGTCGTGTTAGCTGGATGTTATGTTAAAACATGAAGTCTGCTACACTACACAGATGGCAAAAGAAGTGGTTGGAAATTATTAATATCAATATCAACAAATTACTAATGATATCACTACAATATATCCCTGTACTAAGTGTTTAACACATATTAACTGATTTTCACAATTCTGTCATTGACACTGTCAGCAAATGTGCGGTAAAGATAATCCAAAGATTCCACCGGAATCTGGAAGCATCGCCATACTACGGTGCGAAAGAATTGTTTTCAAAACTGCATGGTCACGAGCTAAAGGCAGATTACGAGAGCACACATGCAAGGAAACGTGACTTTCGTAAGCTTGTACTGTAGCCATAGTGCACAGTCTACTATTGTACTGCTCATTTTTCATCACGTTTCTGTTTGATGTATCAAAAGAGACGTCTGAAAAGAAACTAATGAAGCAAGCCGCCATTCATTATTTAGCTACACAGTCACTGAATGGTGTTGGTCAGCTTCATAGCTTCATTTTTCGGTTCAGCTTCACTATTCACATGAGTCGCACTAAAAAATTCACAGAAAGAGCGACTGCGTATGACGTTAGTATGCACGTTAACAGAGTAGTGTGATTTTTCGTGACAACCACGTTGTATTTTTTTGTTGAATATGTAAGTGAAAGAATTTTGAAAAAAAACAGTCTACACAGAATAGTTACTGTGACGTTTTGACTGAGCCCTTAAGGGCCTCGTTTTTGTTCAACCGGATAAATAGCCTATTTATCCAGCTGCCGGATAAATAGTTAACGTGATGCGTAAATGACACCGATAACAACTCAAAATACTTGTAAACATTTGTGTTTATTTCACTGACGATAAATGCATAAGAATCGACACTAACGACATTCAAACACGAGCAATGCATGCGAAACTAAAATCGTTTCCGGTTTCCGGCTGCCATTTTCATTTGCCGGGTAAAAAAACACCAGTAAAGGTTGGCATAGAGACCGCTAAAACGTAAACCTCTGAAAATGTGGGTATAGTCGTTAATATTTTGTCTCTAACATAGCACAGAAACTTGATATACATTTGGCGGTAATTTCCCCCCCCCCTAATTGCAACGCACGTATCTAGAAAAACCATTGCAACACTAGAGTTGTACATCGTCGATAAATCAAACTACGGTATCGAGTTCAGCAACGGTATTTCATTTGACAAACAGTAGCAACCATCCCATTCATGCTGTAGATGTAACTTCTATACGTCGCTTTGTGGTTTTTCAGCGCTTTTCTAGTCACGATTTTCTCGGCGGCTTAGCCGCAATTTTTTTCGCGATTTTCGCGGCGGCGGCGGCGGCTTGGCAAAATTTTTGCGGCTACCGAACAATGAGGTGAGCCGCTACAGCGACGTATAGTTTAGCGCTGGATGGCGAAGAAGTTTGATGACGTCACATGGGGGTGGCTTTACGACGCACCATCCTTTGCCGCCCACAACTAACACAATCATGAAACCACTTTTACTGCTAACTGTGTCAGCCGCCCGATGTAGGTCGTGATTTTATATCCTTCAGAGTGGCAGTCGTCTTCTGAACACATAAAAACTCAGTGTCGTTCGTCAGTGGTCAGTGAAAACTGCTATAAGCTACTGATGGCTACAGGTGAAGGCGCGCCACCATGTTGTTCCCGTGGTGCAAATTTGCATCATTATTATTGTTGCGGTCGGAAATTAAGTTAGCCTATCAAGCTTATTCTAACCAAGCAAGAACGTGCGATGGTAGGAGTCAGACGACAAGATGTACATGTACAACACATATCGGTCAGTCAGTCAAAGCATTATTCGTTACCTCTATGACCATATAGGTAACACAGCAACACCGAGATCTGCTATAACATTGCATAGTAATTAGTCGACTAACGAGTAGCCTAATTCCAGGTAACAGAGACGTCGAGAGCCTCCGCGGGGCCTGGGCAACATTCTCGCGAGGCCTGTCTGGGGAGAAAATTTTTGAATTTTCCTTTTCAATATGGCGCATTTCGGTGTACTTTATATTTTTGAGCGACGGCGGAGCCCCCGAACTTACTCCTCTTTCTATCTCCTCTCTCTCGACGGGCCTGTCATTGAAGCCAAATTTTAAGATGTTAATAGATTATCGGCAGCGACAAATGTAATGTCATGTCTTATGCAATCACGGTTTCGGTCACGTGGACCAGCAGATTGGAAAGCGACGCTTGATGCGTAGCACACTGCAGCACGGTCCAACAGACAGCAGGCGACCAAAATATAATTATATGTTACGTTATACAGGGTGGGCCAATAAAAAACGTGGCAC
>Ga0209367_1006969_pt1 | contig 15601 bp, 18 predicted proteins | sample WorMetLIZISLAND2_FD_187412 | JGI IMG/M metagenome (GOLD analysis project Ga0209367, IMG submission 187412) | Marine gutless worms symbiont microbial communities from Max Planck institute for Marine Microbiology, Germany - Olavius geniculatus... ... | reverse complement strand
TGGCGCTTCCAACAATACCTTAGGTGTGTCGCCATTTCTATTTTATTTTTTTGGCGTTTCTACAAATATATCAATTTAATTAATGCCAACCCAAGAGACCGTTTGGTTGCGGCTCTGCCGCGCTGTGACACCCCTGGCCTTGTTGATCGCGACAATCAGTTCCTCTTTTTTCATCCCGTGGACGCCCGTGATTTCGGGGATCTCCTTGGCCATCTCCCGCAGGGCCTTGACGGTCATTTTCTCTAATGGTTTTTCCGTGGCCTCAGCTTTTGCATCATTCATCGTGCTTCAATCTCCTTTTGTCTTCATAGCGAAAAGCACGAACGGAGGCTCCCGAGCCCCCGCCCTGCGACTGCGTTTTATGGCATAAACCCTGATTCAATTGCCTGCAAGCAGGATTTAATATACACCACAGTCTCGTGTTGAATTTTTTGGCAACTTGTTTTAGTAACGATTATTGCAGTATTAGTCAATAGTAAAGCAGCGGCGGGCTTGCATATTTTTAACTTTCCACGCCTTCCGCGGGCCGCGCTTCGGTATTTTTATCCCGGTTCTCCAATAGTCTCAAAAAGGGCTTGAACAATTCAATCGGTATGGGGAAAATGGTGGTTGAATTGCTCTCGGTAGCCATCTCGTTCATGGTCTGCAGATATCTGAGCTGCAGGGCGGTAGGATGTTTCTCAATGATCCCCGAGGCCTCCGCCAGTTTGTTGGCTGCCTGAAATTCGCCCTCGGCATTGATCACCTTGGCCCGCCGCTCCCTTTCGGCTTCAGCCTGCCGTGCCATGGCCCGCTGCATCTCCTGGGGCAGATCGATATGCTTGAGCTCGACCGTGGCCACCTTGATGCCCCACGGATCGGTGTGGGTGTCGAGAATCTCCTGCAGTTCGGTGTTTATTTTCTCCCTTTCCGACAGGAGTTCATCGAGCTCAGCCTGACCGCAGACACTGCGCAGGGTCGTCTGCGCCAGTTGACTCATGGCATAGGTATAGTTTTCGACCTCGACGATGGCCTTGATGGAATCAATGACCCTGAAATAAATCACCGCATTGACTTTGACCGAGACGTTGTCCCGAGTGATGACATCCTGGGGGTCCACATCCATGGCCACCAGGCGCAGACTGACCTTGACCATTTTGTCGACCACCGGGATCAGGATAATCAGGCCCGGACCTTTGGCTTTGATGACCCGGCCAAGGCGAAATATCACGCCCCGCTCGTATTCATTTAAAATACGCAAGGCGGCGGACAGGAAAAAAATGACCAGAACAACTATGGCTAACGGCGTAATCAAATTCATATCAACCTCCTTTGGTGTTAGAAATGGTTTTTGAAACCACTTCTAAGCGATGGCGCCTTCATCGACCGGCTCAACCTCCAGGATCAGATTTACTACTTTTACTACCCGCACTTTCGCATCTTCGTCAAGGGGTTCCTTGGCTCTGGCGTTCCACAGTTCTCCATGCACAAAAACTTTGCCCTCGGGAGTCAACGCCTTTTTGACGACTCCGATTTCTCCCACGAGTCCCATGGAGCCGGTTGTCGGTTTGGAGAGCTGAGCCCGAAAAACCAGGCTGGCGACCGCCACGAAGAAGCCGGAAATCAGGATAACGGTCGGCAGCAGCACCCGCAAAGACACTTTTAAATCCGGCGTAGAACCCTCGAAGAGCATCAGGGAGCCCAGCAGCAATGAGACGATGCCGGCCACACTCAGCAGGCCGTAGCTGGTGATCTTCATCTCCATGATAAAGAAAATGATCGCCAGGACAATCAGTAGGATTCCGGCATAGTTCACCGGCAGGGTCTGCATCGCGAAAAAAGCGAGAACCAATGCAATCCCGCCGATCACGCCCGGAAATATCGCTCCCGGGTGGGAGAGCTCGAAATACAGTCCGGCCAGTCCGATCATCATCAGGATGTAGGCGATGTTGGGGTTGCTGATCGTTTTTAAGATCTTGGTTCGCAGGGTTTCCTCGAGCACGACCTTTTTGGCATCGGCAAGATTTAAAACCCCCTTGTCCTTGAGCTGACGGCCGTTTAACTGTCCGATCAGGTCATCGATGTCCTCGGCAATCAGATCGATGACGTTTTGCTCTAAGGCTTCGGTTTCGGTAATGGAAACACTCTCGCGGATGGCGTCTTTCACCCAATCGGCGTTGCGGCCCTGCTTTTCGGCCACGCTCTTGGCCTGGGCCACCATATCGTTGACGACTTTTTCAGACATTTTCCCGTCAATCTCTTTTCCGCCTGCCCCCACCGGATGCGCGGCGCCGATGTTGGTGCCCGGCGCCATGGCGGCGACGTCCGCGGCCATGGTGATCATCACACCGGCCGAGGCCGCCCGGGCGCCGCTGGGTGAAACAAACACCACCACGGGCACCCTGCTGCTCAAAATTCGCTGCACGATCAAGCGCATAGACTCTGCCAAACCACCGGGGGTGTCCAGTTCGATGATAACCGCCGCGGCGCCCCTTTCTTCGGCGGTTTTGATACCGGATTTTATGAACTCGGTGGTCCCCGGGCTGATGGCATCCGCCACCTTGATGATATAAACTTCGCTTTGCTGCGCTGACGCGCCGGCTGCAAGCAACCCCAGGAGCATAAGAACGATAACGACGAGGTGCCAAAGTTTAGTCTTCATAGCGATATTCCTTCATCAGCATTTTCATATCCTCCCACACATCCCGCTTTTTGGCGGGATTGCGCAGAAGGTAAGCGGGGTGGTAGGTGGGCAGGAGTTTGATGCCGTTATAGTCGTGAAAGCGTCTCCTGAGCCTTGATATGGGCGTGTCTGTCCCCAGCAGCGTCTGGGCGGCAAACGTACCCAGGGCAACGATAAAATCGGGCTGAATGGCCGCGAGCTGACGCTCCAGAAACGGAAAACAGGTTTGAATTTCATCGGGTTCGGGATTGCGGTTTCCGGGGGGGCGGCATTTGATCACATTGCAGATGTACACCTGACTCCGGTCAAGTTTGATGGCTTCGATTATGCGGGTCAACAGCTGGCCGGCAGGCCCTACGAAGGGCACGCCCTGCTGGTCTTCTTCGAAACCGGGCCCCTCGCCGACAAAGACCAGTTTGGCGCCGGGATGACCGTCACCGAACACAATCTGGCGGCGTCCGCCGGCCAGCCGGCAACGCTGGCAATCGCCCAGATCCGCCCGGATGCCCTCCAGGGTTTCAGCAATCGTTGGCCGCCCCTGCCCCCATCGCTCGATCTTTTCCAATGATTGCGGCGTGCATTCAAAGCCGCGATAACCGCCGACTGCCAATCCGCGTAGACTTCTTTGAATTTCCTCAAGCGTCCCGTTGAATGTATGTTTGTCAATCATCGGTGAATTATCCCAGCTTCTCGACTACAGGTTTGACCACAAAATACCCATTGGAGCGAAATGTGTCAAGATTCTGCCGGGTTGTCAGCCCCTCGCGGGGTGATAATCAGCGGTGGCTCAAGTTCGTACCGGGATATCGTTTGTGGAACCACCCCTGATCGGGAATTTTTCTGGGGAAGGTGTCATTGAAGAGGTGCACACCGCGGGTGCGGATGCAGCCTGCCATCCGCAGGCTACTTTAGCAGCCCGGACCCGGCGACATCACTGAAGGGCGCCACCCATATTTCGACCAGGGTGTCCCACTTGTTATCCGTGATGTTGATGACGCACCATCTGTTTTCCTTTTGAAAAAGCAACAGGGTGCGCGGAGATTTAAAGGTGCCGACAGGCTGCCAATTGTCCTTGGCCATGTTGTTCTCAAAAAAATCGACCATCGATCCGAGCTCAACCTTGGACTTGAAAGTCAAAATCCCGGCCGTGAATCCGGATGTGTGGTAAACAAACGAGGATCTGTCATCCAGCTTTAGTTCACGCGGTATCAGGACATCTCCGAAGTCGTAGTACAGGGGCGCACTTTGGTCGTCTTTTGGTTTGGCATCCGATCCGTCTGTGGTCTTCGGCGTTGAGGAGCAGGCCGCCAAGAGCAGCAGTATCGTTAGCCCGAGGCAATAAAGCGCGGTGACAGGTCGCATCATTTTCTTCATGGGTGTTCCCCCTTCCTGGCAGTGCTGCCTTTCTCCATTTCCTATCACATACAGCAGGGCTTCGACAAACATAATTTCAAGAGTCAAAATGATTGAAGGTCTGAAAACCTTCTTTCAGGCACAAATAATCCTTTTGGGCCTCTTCCATATCGGCTTCGACCATTTCCGCCACCAGTTCCTCAAGGGTGGTGGTGGGTTCCCATCCCAGGTTTTGCCGGGCTTTGCTGGCATCACCCAGCAACTCGCTGACTTCGGTCGGGCGATAATAACCCGGATCGACAGCGACAACGGTGCGGCCGGTTTTCTCATCGATCCCGCGTTCATCTGCGCCCTCACCCTCCCAGCGGATTGATATGTTCAGCTGCCCGGCTGCAGCCTCGACGAATTCTCTAACGGAATACTGTTGTCCGGTAGCAATAACGTAATCCTCCGGTTCATCCTGCTGCAGCATGAGCCATTGCATTTCGACGTAATCGCGGGCATGACCCCAGTCCCGACGGGCGCTTAAATTGCCGAGGTAAAGAATATCCTGCAGTCCGATTTTGATGCGTGCCAGGGCGCGGGTAATCTTGCGGGTTACGAAGGTTTCACCCCGGACGGGGGATTCATGATTGAACAGGATCCCATTGCAGGCATAGATGCCGTAGGCTTCTCGATAGTTGACGGTTATCCAGTAACCGTAAAGCTTGGCCACGCCATAGGGCGAACGGGGATAAAACGGCGTGGTTTCTTTTTGGGGGACTTCCTGAACTTTCCCAAACAGTTCGGAAGTCGATGCCTGATAAAAGCGAGTCTTTTTTTCCAACCTCAAAATTCTGATGGCCTCGAGAATTCGCAACGTTCCCAATGCGTCCGCATTGGCGGTATATTCAGGTGTTTCAAAAGAAACTTTCACATGACTCTGGGCCGCCAGATTGTAGATTTCATCAGGCTGGACCTCCTGGATGATGCGGATCAGGTTGGTGGAATCGGTTAGATCACCGTAATGCATGAAAAAGCGGACATCCTCTTCGTGGGGATCGCGGTAAAGGTGATCCACCCGGGCCGTGTTGAAGGAAGACGCACGGCGCTTTATGCCGTGAACCTCGTAGTTTTTTTGTATCAAAAATTCTGCCAGATAGGCGCCATCCTGTCCGGTGATGCCTGTAATCAGTGCTTTTTTCATATTGAGTAATCTCCCTCGAAGGCGCAGGGTCGGGTTTGCCGCTGCAAAATGAAAGCGATGGCGCCGTTAGATTCATTGGGATGTTCGCCAGCTCGTACCAGGCACTTGGCCGACATGAAGCATGCGTCGGCAGGATTGCAAAACTCATGTCTCAAAAACCTTGATGCAATGCACACCATGATCAGGGCTCACGCCTGAAATAGGCGATCGTATGTTTCAGCCCTTGTTCAAGCTGAGTCCGGGGTTCCCAGCCCAAGCGGTCTTTGGCCAGAGTAATGTCCGGCCGGCGTTGCAGGGGGTCGTCCTCGGGCAGCGGCCGGTAGACAATTTTGGATTTCGAACCGGTCAGAGCGATCACGGTTTCGGCAAGCTCCAGGATGCTGAATTCGTTGGGATTACCGATGTTTACCGGTCCGGTCAAGTTGTCCGGGGCATTCATCATACGGATCACTCCCTCGATCAGATCATCCACGTAACAAAAAGACCGGGTTTGGGAGCCGTCGCCGAATACGGTGATGTCCCGTTGGCGCAAAGCCTGGAAAATGAAGTTGCTGACAACACGACCGTCATTGGGATGCATCCGCGGTCCGTAGGTATTGAATATCCTCACTACCCGGATGTCAACGGCGTGCTGCCGATGATAATCGAAAAACAGAGTTTCGGCGCAGCGTTTGCCCTCGTCGTAACAGGAGCGGATGCCCACACAATTAACATTTCCCCAGTAGCTTTCGGTCTGGGGATGAACACTGGGATCCCCGTATACCTCCGAGGTGGACGCTTGCAGAATCCTGGCCTTCAGCCTCTTGGCCAGACCCAGCATGTTGATGGAACCATGGACATTGACCTTGGTGGTTTGGACGGGATCATTCTGATAGTGGACCGGAGAAGCGGGGCAGGCCAGGTTGTAGATTTCGTCCACCTCCAGATATAGCGGAAAGGTAATGTCATGCCGTATCAATTCGAAGTAGGGATTTCCCAGCAGGTGAACGATGTTGCGCTTGGTCCCGGTATAGAAATTGTCCACGCAGACCACATCACAGCCTTCATTCAGCAGCCGCTCACAAAGAAAAGAGCCGAGAAATCCGGCTCCCCCCGTAACGAGAACGCGCTTTTTTAGATGCATAGCCTTGCTCTTTTATAAACTTCTTAACAGGTTGACGAATAATCTAATATAAGGCGACAGATGGCGGTTGTTCAGCTATCCTGATTACCAATTAATTTTATATCATGATTTCAACTACAATATCAACAACCTTTCGATTTATCTATATATTTTTGCTTGAACGCGGCTGTCCTCAAGCCGGGCAGACAAGAGACCGGGCCTAAATTTTAATGCGTGCCCAAATGGGATAAACGCATAAATATCCGAATCTAGCCGCTCCGGTGCCGACGCTTTAATGATGCCTCTGGTGAGGGTTGCAAAGATCTGAAAATTGGTATAAGGCTGTTACACGATTTTAGGTGGGCTGCCACTGGCAGGTAGGATGGACCTCAGGTGATGCTCGAGTTAGAAAAGATAAAACCTAACCGCCTGAAATCATTTATTTGTGCCCCCGTAGCTCAGTGGATAGAGCAATGGATTCCTAATCCATGTGCCGCAAGTTCGATTCTTGCCGGGGGTACCAAATAACGCACCAAAGTCTCACTATCCTGGTAGCGCTTAGTTTCTCTTCGGCCGACATCCTCTTATTTCTTAAACTTTCTCCTCAACCCTACAAGTCCGGCCAAGCCAGCACCCAAAAGAAGCATAGTTGTGGGTTCGGGGACCGGGGAGGTAACATCGTAAGGCACAAGCAGTGTGTGTAAGCTATTATCATGGCCATTGCCCCAGACGAACTCCAGGGTTGGATCGGAGGCGCTTTCGTCAAGCCAATCTTCAGACCATGAGACGGTTACTGTGTTGTTCGTCGCATAGGCATCGGCCAAGGTGCCGTCCAATCCACTCCAAGTATAGGGCACGGTATCATAGTTATTGTAGAGATTCCCAAGGGTAAAGACCTTGTTGTCAAAGGGCGATGCGGACCAGTGGTTCGGTATAAAACCGGAGGTCGGACCGATGAATATATCGCCCGGCATCCTAATGGAAAACTGCTCAGGGTGTTGTGGAGCGATATATCCGGTCAGATCGCCGTCGATGGTGAAGGTAATCGAGTTGGTGGTGTAGGTGACATCCGAGAATATTATCAGTGCGTTCGCACTCGGCGTCAAACTGACCGCCAGTGCGGCTGCCATGGCAATGGTCCATGCAGAGAGAGCATTCTTCACTTATTCACCTCCTTTTTTATTCAAAAATGCAAATAAGATGTTTTATCTTAAAGATCCGCAAAAACCATGCCAACCGGACTGTGGGCGAATTGCATTATATTATTCTCAATATATCAACAAGTTAACTCCAGTTGGATCGAATCTAAAAAAGGCAGCCTACAGAAAACGCCAAGTAGTTAATAAGCAAACTGCACATATATTATTACCTTTGTTACATACTGTTAATTAATAAACACTGAAGATTGCGCCACTCTCGCCCTCTTTTTCTCTTCAGCTTTCAAAAGGGCGACCAACGGGATCTTGAAAGTGCAGCACTGCATGTTCATGCTGTGGAAAAAATTCAATGCCGCCGTCGGCTGAAAAAAATACTTAACTTAAGGCCAACTATCTGATAAGAGTTGATTAGGTTATCCATCTGCTGATAAAAGAATCGAAACCCTTTGAAATCTCAAGTTTATTTCAAATGCACCCCGCGGGGATGTTTAATCGTAGACTGTTGCCCGAGACAGCTGCACTGCCAGGAAACCAAGGTAATAACTCAGTAACACGCAGCCGACTGCAGGCAATGCGGATGGCTGCAACCCATACCAAAAATATCGGCAGCCCGAGTTGCCTTTTAGTTTTCGAAAAGCGAGCTGATCCACATTTGATACTGAAACACTCCCAAAGGAGACGCAGCGATGAAAGAACTGATCAGTTATATTGCACGGGCACTGGTTGATTTTCCCGAAGAGGTGGACGTTAGTGCAGTAGAGGGCAGGCATACCACCGTATTGGAGCTCAGGGTGGCCAAAAAGGATATGGGCAAGATAATCGGCCGACAGGGCCGTACAGCGCAGGCCATCCGAACTATTTTAAGTGCCGCATCAGGCAAATCAGGCAAACGCCACGTCCTTGAAATTATCGAATAAAGCTATTGAATTTAAATGGTTTTCCTTATTTGGGCTTGACCCCGCTATCGATTCGGGATATATCAAGCAAGCTCATCTATTCCGGTGATCATTTCTGGATTCCATCGCCATCGGATCGTCAGAATACCTAAGCTCCCCAAACGTAAACCCTATCCTGGTCCAATAAACCACGCCGCTGCGTGCAGCGGGGTATTAACCGGATAATTTAAAATGATTCCAGGGGACTAAAAGGGTAGCCCTGAGGCCGCTTGGTAATAACAAACCCGCCGGCGGCGGATCAAAGCTTAGCTAAAAGGAACGCTATGAAGCACAAATACCATATTCGCAAAGATGTTAGGCAGGAAACGCTGTTCATCCAGGAATTTGCAGTTTTATCCGCTGACGCTGGCAAATCGAAGTATCCTGAAGTCCAAGATGATGACTATTCACTGTTGTGCGAACAAAGCTACAGCGCCAGGGACATTAAGGGCGCAACAGATAAAGATGACTTGATTCTGCTGCTGCGCAACCAGCATTTTTTTCCCATCGGGATCCACATGGATAAGATCGCTGATGTGATTATGGGAATGTATGCCGCCAAAGGCGAACTGCAAAAGGACCTTGTTTTCGACGACAAAGCAATTCTGGTGGAGAGTCTTGAAGAGCAGGAGAATGTCGCTGAAATCACAGATGATGTTCAAGTAGATCAGGATGAATCATAATTCAAGGCTGATACAGGCACAAGGGCATTACCGAACCGACAAGGCGCGGCATTACCAGCTTCGAATGTACAGCCTTGAATTTAGACTACCGTAACATTGACAGCCCGGGGCCCTTTCTGACCGTCTTCTATATCAAAGGTAACCCGGTCGCCTTCATTCAGGGTTTTAAATCCGGGGGCGTTGATTCCTGAATGATGCACGAAAACGTCGGGGCCTTCATCTTGTTCGATAAAACCATAACCTTTACGCTCATTAAACCATTTGACGATACCATTGGCCATAGGAAAACCTCCTTGGTTTGATTATAAACATGAATATTCTTCGCTTGCTGCATACCGGTCCGGCTGTGCAGGCAATTTGCAATCTTTCAATAACTCACGGCCGGCAGGGGGATTTTTTTTCGGATTCGCTGGTTCAGCGGAAGAAGAATGGGTTGCGATACGGCTTTTTCTCATCCTAGCAAGACACACCGATGGTTTTGGATTCAAAAAGACAATGAGATATAACCAGTTCTGATTCTGGGGCTTTGAATGACATCAATTTCGACGAAACGCGGTGCCCTGTTGATCGGAAATCAGTCTGTTTCAGCAAGATACTCCAATGGAATATGTTGCTATTGTTTTTATTATATTCCTTATCTGATTGGGATGCAAGCAAAAATTCACCACCGCTGACGGCATTAGGATAAGGCGTGCAAGATATCGGACAACAGATTTCCGTTAAGAAATTCCATGATTTGTGATATATTACTTGTTATTAGTGTGCCAGTTTCGTTTCGCGGGAGAGCCCCAGTATGGAATACAATTGGCAATTTAGCCGCAAAAGCAGCTGCAGCGACGAGGAGAAGCGGGAGTGCCTGGAACTGGTATCTGAGCTTATTGAATTGTCAAAAGTTGCCAGGCGCAATGGGTTGCTATCGCTGGTGCCTCATGCTGAAAATAGCTCCTCATTTCTCCTGCGCAAGGGACTGCAGTTGGTAGTCGATGGCGTCAATCCGCAGACCACGCGCGAGGTTCTAGAATCGTATATCCTGTCAGGTAATTACAGAGGCAAGCAACTGCTGGAACGCTGTATCATCCTGGAGGGCGTCGCCGCCATTCAAAAAGGTCTGCATCCCAAAGTCGCCAAAGAATTCCTGTTGTCCTTCCTGGGGGAAGAAAGCTACGCCGTTTTCGAGGACACATATGAAGACCGCAATGACAACACCCTTGATGCCTACCTGGGGACGCTTGCACAAGCCGAGGATTCTCCCACCGATCACACCCGGCTGGATCAAATCCTTTTGAAGCTGAACGATGAAGAGATCGAAAAGTTCCTGATGGAAATCAACACCGGTGATCTGGCCATATGCGTCAAAGGCTTGGGCAGCCAGGCTCAAATTAGGATGTTCACCAGTCTCTCTCGCAAAGCGGCCGTCGCCCTGAAAGACACCATCGATGAATTGGTCGACATCGACGAGCCAGAAATAAAGGAGGCCCAGGACATTGCACTGGATATCCTGTCGGATCTGGATCTGAATCCATAGCCGCAAGCAGTTCAGGGCTATTAGCACCTATTCCTGTAAATAATTGCCATCTCGAGGGGGGAGCATGTCAAAATTTCGATGTTTCTTTATTTCGCCCGAAAATCCACACCGATTACAAGCCATGGCCCTGCTCATAGCCGCTGTCTTGCTCTCGAATTGGGCCTGGGCTGCCGATGAGCCCAAAGACCAGCAGGCCGAAAACGAACCCATTCAGATTGTGGCCGACGAACTGATTTCATACAACGAGGAAAAATACGCTGAATTTATCGGCAGCGTGAAGGCCACTCAGGCCGATTTTACGATTACCTCAGATAAACTAAGAATTTATTATCGGGGCGAGCTGCTGGAAAGCGAAAAAAAAGACGGTGATCAAGAACTACTAAAAAAAATTGTCGCTACCGGAAATGTAAAAATCACCTCTGAAGAATACGATGCCGAAGCAGACCAAGCGGAATACGATACGGACACGGGCACGGTGATATTAAGCGGCGAAAACGCCAAAGTCGTCAGCGGCAAGAACTCAATCACGGGATCCAAGATCACGATGAATCGGAAAACCGGCCAGGTCAAGGTCAAAGGCCGCGGCAGCAAACGCATCAAGGCCCTGTTCTATACCGAAGAAGACGCCTCCGAAGCTTTTAAGATGGAAAAGACCGCGGACTAATTCCGGCATTAAACCACCACTTCCAGTGGTGGACGCAAAAAGGTTCTCCCGATCCGGTGAGAGACCAATGCGGCTTGCAAAAATACGAAACCCGAAATTCGAAATTCGAAACAGATTTCAAATCCGAATGTTCAAATGTTCAAAACGCTCAAGGCCAGATGATATGATCAGTGAGTAATACTGCTCGACGTACCTATGCTATACTGGTCATTGGATCGGCAATGTTTTTGTCATTGGAATTTATGTCATTGGGATTTGTTTCGTGTTTCGTGCTTCGTATTTCGGATTTAAATCGTTACGTCAAAGGTCGTGCCCCCTTTCAGGGGGCTTCCTGAAGCCTCCCGCTCAGCGGGAGGAGCACTCACTTCACCCTGTCAACTAACTAGAACCTATTTCGCAACTTCCTCAGCTTCTTCAATTTTTCCTGCCTGAGCAAAAGTTCGATCCATTCTCGAAACAAGGGCACGAGCTCCTCCGGCCCCGTTTCAGCCTGTTCAGCCATTTTATGACGGGCGCGTTCGAGGGCATCGATCAAATCCTGACGCTGCGGCTCTGCCTGCACCAGGTGCCGGTAAATCTCGGCTGCCTTGGCCCAATGATTCTGGTCCGCATATACTTTGGCCATGGTTTCGGTATAGATATCGATGTCCGGCTTCATTTCCTGGATTCCGGTAACCTTCGTGGTTTCAGAATAATTTCATCCTTGCCAATCATCCCGAGCTTCTGCCTGGCAATACTTTCAATGTAAGCCGGATCATACTTTAAGCGGTCGATTTCAACACTTATCGCCTGGTTTTCCCGGTTGATCCTGTCGCTTTCGTGCACAAGACGGTCGCGCTCTTTTTTTAGGAATCTCAGGTCTGCGAGGCCATGTTCGCTGATGATGATAAAAAAGAACAGGGCCAAAAGCAACAGGATCGAGAGTGATAACAGAATATTATGTTTCGTCGTCATTTCCTGCCAAGGCCTCTGCGGACTTCAGTCCCAACGAACTCCAGCTCAGGACTCTTTAGAATATAGGACACAGCGCCGTAGGTACCGATGCCGACGGCCACACAGCCTGCCACACCGCCCGAAAGTCCAGCCAGGGAAAGGCTCTGTGCCGGTATGATAGCCAGCCTGGCAGCCCAAACCGTAAGGCCCATGACCGAAGCACTGACCAATGTCCTGCTAAAAGATCGGGCAATACTTTTCCACCCCAATGATCCCAGCTTACGTTTTAGAGCGACGATCATAAGTGCCAGGTTTAAGATCGAAGCAAGTGATGTCGCCAGCGCCAGTCCACTATGGGATAGCGGATTCATCAGGGCCAATCCCAAAACGATGTTGGCGAGTATCGACAGCGCGGCCATTATCAGCGGTGTCCGGGTGTCCTGCATGGCAAAAAAAGTGGCCGCCACAATCCGCACAGCTGAAAAGGCCCCTAACCCCAGAGAATAATATAAAAGGGCCTGGGCCGTCAACCGTGTTGCAACCGCATCGAATTCTCCTCGTTGAAACAACAAGGCGACGATGGGTTCCCGCAATACAATAAGGCCCATCATCGCAGGCATTGAAATAAAAAACACCAATTTCAAAGCCTGGCTGAAGGTACCTTTAAAGGCCGCATGATCCTCTGCGGCCGCTTGCCGGGAAAGGCTGGGCAATACGGCCGTCGCCGCGGCAATTGCAAACACACCCAGCGGGAATTGAACCAGGCGATCGGCATAATACAGATAGCTAACACTGCCTTGCGTCAGCAGCGACCCCATGATCGTGCCGGCAACGATATTGATCTGATAGACCGCACCGCCCAATATGACCGGCGGCATCAGGGTTCCTACTTGTTTTAATCCAGGGTGGAACCATGGCGCTTTATCCCAAAATCGGACCCCTTTGCGCCACAACACCGGCAGTTGTAAAAAGAGTTGCAGAACACCACCTAGAATGACGCCGAGGGCCAACCCGACCGCCGGTGTATGCAGGGATGGACAAATGGCCAGCACCGATCCGATGATGGCAACATTGAGCAGGGCCGGGGCCAAGGCCGGCGCCGCGAAATGACCGAGAACGTTGAGTACGCCCATGCACAGCGCCACCAGGCCGATAAAAAATATATAGGGAAACATCAGACGGGTCAGGGTAACGGTCAGTGCTTGCTTTTGCGCTGCGAACCCAGGCGCCAGCAGCTTGACAATCCACGGTGACAACAGGATGCCGCCGATGGAGACGAGAATCAGAAGCACCGCCAGCAACCTGAAGGCCGAACGCGCCATATGCAACGCCTCGTCCTGGCCCCGGCGAACCAGATATCGAGTAAAAACCGGAATAAATGCTGAGCTCAGCGTGCCTTCGGCAAACAACCGTCTGAGCAAATTGGGTATCCTGAAGGCTGCGATGAAGGCATCCGAGCTCATCCCAGCACCAAAATACCAAGCAATCACGGCATCGCGAATGAAACCCAGGATACGGCTCAACAGCGTTGCTGCTCCAACAACGCCGGCTGCTTTCATTACCCGGGTATTTTCAGCCATGGCAGCATCTCGAATGATTGCTCCGCGGGGGGAATGCCTGCAGCAACCGCCGGCAATGGAGATAACAGTCGATCATTATGGAAAAATATGCCGAATTTTCTTGACAGGTCTTGTTTTAGTTAATATTAATACCTTTTTCAATTTAATCATAGGAAAGGAGTATCCACCATTGGCCAACCACAAATCAGCAATCAAACGCGCCCGCCAAAACGAATTGCGGCGCCTGCGTAATAAATCCGTCAAAACGGGCATTAAAACCGTCACTAAAGATATTCGAATTTCTGCAGGAGAAGCGTCGGCCGCCGATATGACAACCAAGATCAATGCAGCTCAATCAGCAATTGACAAGGCCTCCAAAAAAGGGGTCATTCACAAGCGTACGGCCGCGCGTAAAATTTCCCGCCTCGCCAAACTTGTAAATTCTGCCGGTTCATAATGTTGCAATGGTGTCAGGTGTCAGGTGTCAGGATAGCAACAAAGCATAATCTGAACAATTACCCACATTCTGAAAACCAAATGTCTGATCGACAACCTTTTGAGTTGCCCCAAACGCCGCTGGGAAAATAAAAAGACTGAACTCATACCCGGTTGTGATTCATAATGGTGATAATTCATAAATATCGCGTCTTCGCTCGATCCGGCTGACACCTGAAACCCGAAACCTGAAACCTCATATCAGTTAGAAATCATCCGTCAGACGATTAAAAACGCGCTCCGACAATCGTTGGGAAAGTCTTCTGATGGCCTGCTCCTCATTTCTGTCGGTTTCTATTTCAACGCTCTCCACGTCATAAGTTTCCCGGTCGGACAGGCCGTTGGCAGCCCAGAGGACTGCTCCGCCGTCGCTCTGGATCAATCTAAGATCCATCGTCATGACGACCTGCCGTTCATTGGCCACCTCGGTGCCGATCCGGGAAATCGTCTGGGTGCGAATGGTATTGATCGAGCCCCTCAGAACAGCATCGGCCTGGTTGAGATCGCTTACAAGACTCTTTTCCCTTTTCCTGGAAAACTCAAAAACAAGCTGATTGGTGACGATTCGTTCCGCGCCGACCTTGGAGGTGCGATTTTCCAGGACTTCAATAAATATTTGCTGAACCCCTTGAGGAAAATCACCCGATCCTGCAAACCGATAACCGCAAGATAACAATATCAGTGAAAACAGCATACATGGGATTATTTTGGCGGTTCTCTTCAACGGGATTCCTCCACTTGAAAGTTATTCGTTAACGGTCTCAAGGAATGTCACCTTCATTTATTTGTCCCTGATGACAGCACCATGCAATCAGGTAGACCGTTACAAATAACGATTAACAAATAACAAATAACGCCCGATTGAGCGTTTTTCGCTCGATTAGGGCTAAACGACGATATTGACTAGTTTGTTTTTCACGACGATGACTTTTTTGACATCCTTGCCGCCAATGAACTTCCGGATGCGTTCATCTGACAGAGCCCTTTCCTTGATCGTTTCTTCGCCGGTGTCGGCGGCAACCCGGAAGCGACCGCGCAGCCTGCCGTTGACCTGAATGACGATCAGCAGCTCGTCTTTGACGAGCGCATCTTCACGGTGCCGGGGCCAAGGCGCCAGGAGCACACTGGACTCATGCCCCAGCCGGGCCCACAGTTCCTCGGCAAAATGAGGTACAATCGGGCTCAGCAGCAAGGTGAGAGATTCCACGGCCAGCCGAATTACCGGCAGCTGCTCCTCGCGGATGTTGTTGACATCAAGACTGCTCAGGCTGTTGAACAGCTCCATCACCGCGCTGATGGCCGTGTTGAAATGAAAGCGATCCTCGATATCCCGCGTCACCTTATCGA
>Ga0209367_1006966_pt1 | contig 15602 bp, 8 predicted proteins | sample WorMetLIZISLAND2_FD_187412 | JGI IMG/M metagenome (GOLD analysis project Ga0209367, IMG submission 187412) | Marine gutless worms symbiont microbial communities from Max Planck institute for Marine Microbiology, Germany - Olavius geniculatus... ... | reverse complement strand
TTCCGTTCATCCAGTCGTCAGTCTCATGGCCGTTTCAGTCTTTAGAATGACCTCTGTAATGCAACAAAATACATCCAGCTGTTATCGTTCGGAAGCTAATAACGGTACAAGCCTAATACCCACGTACAACTGAAGCTACGTTGAACAGCATGCATACTGAATCAGATGCAGTTATGTGTATTCTAAAACCCCAACCCGAAACTCGGGTTTAACATTTTTGAAACCCGAAAACTCGGGTTTGGAAAAGTGTTCAGAGTTTGTAAACTTTAGCCAGTACATTATCACTGGTAGGTAGTACAGTATATTTGCTCAGACAGAGTTGGTTTGCAAAACGCTCGGCAAAATCACTTCACTTTTTCTCTAAAGCACATGTAGTTAAACTTTTGCTGAGTCACCAGTGGAATTCTAATAGGGTTGAAACACCTGGACAGATACCCCAAAAATCCGGTGTTTTGTGGTGTAAACCCTCCCCCAAAACCCACCTTGTGCTTAATCAAATTTCTGTTTCTTGTTTCACTAAAATGAAATATTTTATTGTGGCTAAGTTTCTGAGACATTTAAAGCTATAAATTTGTGAGTATTTGTTTATTCTGTGGAATCTGTGCTGTGGGGAGAAAATAGAAACTCATAACCAACAGACGTTTCAGCTAAGGTTTTAGACATTGTTCACTTTAATAACACAAACTCATCAATTTGGGCTTTTTCACTATTACAAAAGCCGGTTTAACGTAAAAGCCCCGATAAAACTCCAAAATTCCATCGTTTTTGGGCTTGATTTAAAAAGGTGGGCTTTTTTGCGGCCTGCTCAATCTTAGATGCTTGTGCTGCGTGTGGTTGATTAGGCTGGAATCACCACAACTCTGAACTCTCGCTGCTCCGTGCTCGCTGCGGCCAACGGCGTTTATGGACGTTGGGATGACACTAAGGGTGCCGAGAACATCGACTTCATGCCAACAATCCTGTCCAGATTTGATATGATCTTTGTTGTCCGCGATGAACACGACATGAATCGTGATATGGTATGCATATGTAGAATTTTTACAGAGCATCAGCAGCATAACTTGTTATGCAGACGTCCTGTTTCACTTTTTGTGATGACAGAGGTGTCTGTCTGTTTGTCAGTTTGTCTGTCGCACCTTGCTACGCTAATGAAACAGAGCAAGCTAGGATCATGAAATTTTCACTGCTTGCTCCATGCTTTATTTTCTTGTTACGCCCAATATTTGAAATGTATGATTATTTTCTTTGCTGTTATCTGGTCTGTAAATTTGTATGATACACCGTGAATTTACGTTGTAAACTCTGCAGACAGTTTTTAACAGGCTGTGTAGTGTTGAGATTGGTAAGGAGCACACAGAAAGTTTTTAATGTAATTAGCATTTCAAGTGTCGATAGTGAGAGTTAAATCTCTCATGTGTCAAACAAGCATTTGAATCAAATTTACAAAGTGTCGTGTATCGCAAACAAATCAGAGACTATGCATAGCTAGCGAGCCTTTGTATTTTGTTCGTCAAGAAGTAACGGGCACTGAGCACTGTATGTTGAGAAATTCGCCAGTGGCACAGATGACTGATTGCTTAGTGATTGATTAAATGTGAACATATGCCGCACCATGCCTGGATTATCAAGATGCATGTTGGTTGTTGGTGCAGACTTTGGCGAAGCACGTGATGAATATTCATATGAATGCATTGCAAATGTCGGAGGAGGCACGCCCTGGTGAACTGCAGCTGAACACCTTGAAGAAATACATTGCCTACTGCCGAACGTATGTATTACTGCCATTTCTTGGCCATGTTTGCCACAGTAATATATTGTGCTTGCATTTGCATTGCAAATCCAGTCAACTGTTAAACCTTTCCTTTCTGCTGACATCCATCAGTGGGACACAGATGGGTATGAGAACAAGTTGAGCACTTAAAAGATGTAATTGTATGCTATATGACAGAAAGCTAAGTAATTAATGAGTCTTCATAGAAGTGTCTCCAGACTGCCCAAAATGAGGCTTTGCAGATTGCAACAGATTGTCACAAGATGGCTCATTCAGACCACTTACACCAGGAGACAAGATGCTTCCAGTCAAATCACATTCTGAATTACTGGCTAAACAATATTGCTTATCTTGCTTTCAGTCACACCATCCTGGCCGTCATTTAACATCTCAACCTACCCCAGCTAGAAATATGAAGGCACGACAACTGACGAAAGGAGGGGAGCTGTAGGCTACAACATCAAAAACAAAAGCTAAGATAGTGTACATTCCGGCAGCTTTCTATGATTTATTATTCATGTTGTCCTAGTGGCATAGCGGTTAGGACATTGGACTTAGTGATCAAGAGGTTGTGCGTTTTAGTCCCATCGATTCTTTATCTTTGCACGTTCAGCAAACCACTTTGATATATAACAGACCACCAAAGTCAACTCATCTGACTGGTAGGTAAATCGAATGCTGACCCGTCTGCTTGGCTAAGGCACGTGCTCACTTAGCGCTATGCACACCCTTTAATCCTTTTGTCTGCTACATCGTTGCTGGTAATCTATTCATGTGATGTATATGTCATGACTTAAAATGATGACACACTGGCCAGTTTTTCGTTGCAAGTTGTTGGTACTGGTTTCTAGCACCAGTTTTTGGGACAAAATTGAACATGTTCAATCCAGTGACGGCGACTGATGCATACAATAAAATCTGCTATCGAAAAGTATGACACACTGGGCAGTTTACCGGGTATCAGTACCAGTTGACCATAGCTGGTGCAAGGAAACTGTTCAGTGTGTCATCGCTATTACATACTGTTCGCAATGATCAAGTTATGCATCATGCTGTCTGTTTGGCGGTTGTAGTTTTTACTTTTTGTACATTATCCTTAGGTTTTATTTTAGTTTTTAGGTGTGTTTTACACCACTGCTCACTTTTGTAAGTGGTTATTTTTTGATTGATTGATTGATTGTAGCAAGTGTGGTCCAAGGCTGTCGCAACAAGCCGCTGAGAAGCTGAAGAATCGCTACGTGCTGATGCGCAACAGTGCGGCCGATCATGAGAAAGAGACCGGCAAACGCACAGCAATCCCCATTACCATCAGGTCTGCATCATTGCATCATACCTGCCTACATTAGCCCCCGGGAGTAGTGATTGTAATCTAGGGATTGATTGACATGGAGATGAACCAACATTCCCATCGTTATTTTATGAAAATGATTGCCATTGATGATCCGTGCATTTTGGTACTCTTGGCTACTAATGTACTGCAAATTTATAACATAATTTGTAAACTCCACAGACTCCGGTCCCAATCACTGCCAGGTCTGTGATGTATCCGTACTATTAAGTGAAATGTATTTGTCCCATGTATTTTTACAGCACTTACTACAAATGAAAGTTGTGGTTATCCCCATTACTGCGGCTATACTGCAAATTCTATTTCCATTCCCATATTATTACTGTAGCTTTTATCCCCATTTACGCAGGAATACCACCGTTATTGTCCCTATTACCGCGGTATTAACACTATCTCCATCCCAACAGCTAAAACTTTAGTCTGTGCATGTGAACGTTGCAGACAGCTGGAGGCCATCGTGCGCATCGCTGAGTCGCTGGCTAAGATGCGTCTGGCGACGTTTGCTTCGGAGTCTGATGTCGACGAGGCCCTACGTCTGTTCCAAGTGTCCACGCTAGATGCTGCCATGTCCGGCAGTCTAGCAGGTAGGCTGCTGCAGCTGTGTAGTGGGTTGGGTTGAAACACCCGGGCAGGTACCCCAAAAAAACCACCCCATCCTTAGTCCAATTTATATCTCCACCAAGGTGAAATTGGGGTATATGATGGTTGTGTTTTTTGAAGGTCTGGGTAGGTCTTTGCTGCTCCAAGTCGTTTTTTGTTGTTTCTGGAACAAAGGATTCACGTTTTTTAATTGTTCCGGAGAGGCCCATGTCGATCCAAAAACATTCCGGGTCAGAAGCGTGTAAAGCTGGTGCAGCACGGGAGCAGCGAGTTGCGTCACACCGCATCAGCCAATCGAACGCATTGTTTACAAATGACTCAGTTTGACTGCTTTGCGCCATATTATGGAATTATGTAGTTATGTGCCGATTAATTTAGTTTTTTTTTACTGTGTGTAAAGATAATCATACCTAGGTGTGTGCATTTATCGGCTTGTTAGCAGCACTTTTGTTTGTTGAGGATTATTTTGTTGGGCAGATAGCACTTGTTAAGTCGCTATAGGCAGTTCGAATTGTGGGCAAGGCTACACCTGTGTCTAGCTTCTTGCATTCTGTTTTTATGACCATTACAAAAAGGTCCACATTAGAATGCAACAAATCACTGAATCTTTCCGGAAAGTAAAAAAAAACGCTTTTTCTGTCTGTGTGTTTGTGGACATCAGTGACTCAGCACGCATGACGTCGTTGCTATTGTGACGTCACGCCAAGGCTGTTGCATTGCAGCGGCACCTTGGTGTGATGTGACAAGGGGTCAGCCTATTTGCGGTCTCGTTTATATTTAGGGGGCCCACCCTTGACAGATCCTTGTCACCATGGCAACAAAATTTGAGATCAAATGGTCTATAACTTGGCTTATATGAGAGATGTCTTCAAGATCTTTGCATCTAATGGCCTGGGTTTTGTGGGACGGACTATTGGATGAAGTCAATCTAATTCTACTGCGTCCGACCCTTGTTGCCATGGCAACAAAATTTGAGACATAAATGGGCTAAAGTTCAGCTTGTATTAGAGGTGGCAGGTGAAGCAACTCATATGATCACATATGGCAGGTGACACTTCGTAGCTGAGAGAAGTGGATGAAGTTACACGTTTTGGGCTGTCCCATTAGTTTCGTTTTAATGCAGAAAATTGCTTTTTTCATGTTTTTGCTTTCAGTTATGCATTTTCAGTATGAGTAAAGGAGCATATAGAGCGATGTAACTGAACTGAACTGACATGGTATAGTTTTTGACGAACTGATCAATGGGCAAGCAGTAATGCATTGTGGTAGGCATTGTCTATCGGCGTCGGTTGCCTGCGTGAGTACGCTCGTGTACGCGACAACCAATGACCAATGAAATCACCCTGCTTGCCCATTGGTCATTTCGTCAAAAAATTTAACCATGTCAGTTCAGTTCAGTTAACATCGCTCTGTACACGCCTTAAGATGAACTAAATTCTGTGTGTAGGTGCTGAGGGGTTTTCGACGGAGGAGGAGCAAGAATTGCTCAGTCGCATTGAGAAGCAACTGAAACGTAGGTTCGTGATTGGCTCGCAAGTTTCTGAGCACGCCATAGTACAGGACTTCACAAGACAGGTTGTGACACGCAGAGCATCTTTGAATTTGTGTTTGTGGAATTATGGTCTGATTGAACTCCGGGCGTTTTGCTCCTAGCCTGGACGTTTTGCTGCTAAAAAAATTTTGGACGACTGCAAAAACAACATTGTCTCTGTCTTTGCTGTTGTCCACTTTTTTAGTGAGCGAAACGTCCAGGCTATGAGTGAAATGTCAAAGGGGTGAAATGTCAAAGGGGTGAAACATCCCGATACCGTCTGATTTTAATTCATTATTCTCCTTACCAATAACTAAGTATCTTTTGAGTATCTTTAGTTTCTGCAAGAAGACACATGCATAAAATGGTGGAGTCACATGAAAGAAAATGTTGATAATGTGTAAAATATTTGGCTAGTTTGATTTCAGACTTATGTACATTCATTCTCTGTTTAACCTGAAGTCTCATTTTAATGCCTATTTCACGTGGTATTTTCCCCAGGTAGTGCAGAAGCACACAGTGGATGAGGTGGGAAATTACCTGGTAAATGGTCATTTGATGGCCAGTTGTGTCAGGAATATTTGTACCAGAAATTATTTGAATCTGCTAATTCTTCTTCAGGTTACAGTCAATAATGATGGGGGTCCTTTTGCGGGGTACACAGTGTAGTAGAAAGCCCGATATTTCCGTCTTGTTTTTGAGTGTTTTGCTGTTACATGTGTTTGCAGAAATATCCTGAGCATGCGGTGTACAAAGTGCTTCAGCTGATGATACGTCGTGAGGAGATCCAACATCGCATGCAGCGCAAGATGCTCTACCGGGTCAAATGAATGATGCCTGCTGCAGTTTGCATCGCAGCCAAACCAACTTAAAACATTTTTGCAGGCGACTGAGCTACCTCCAAGTTTTTGGACTGTCAGCAAATATTCGTATCCAAAAATTTGGGCTGAAACTTCCAGTTTGGGGTACCGTAATTCAAGGGCAAATTGAAATTTTGAGCACCTGTAATCTCTCGCTCACTTTTTAAAACCCACTAAGCCGCTGCTGACACTTGGCCACACTATCCACAGGCACCTTGTGGGTTTATTGGGTAAACCTGAACCCCAAACATTTTGTTTCTTCTATCACTAGCAACGATTAGGGACCAACCAAATTCACGGAAAAAAATGCATGATTTTACGGCAGAATTTTTAAAATGTGTCAAATTTCACGGACAATTCACGGAAAGAGTTTTGCAAATTCACGGGCCCCACAGACGTTATTTCGGGGTGCTGCACTATTGCAAACGAAGAAATTTCAGAACAACGAATATTTACTACACAAAGTCAAGACTCAAAGACAGTCATGCCAGCTACTTAGTGCTAAAGTGCGACACATGGTAAACAGCAACATCCATACAAAAGCTGCTGATAAAACTCTGGAATTGTCGTAAATTAAACTAAAAGCGCTAAAAATCACGGATTTCACGGAAATCGGCGTTTTTCACGGAAGAAGGCCAATTTCACGGAAAATGTCACGGCCATGAAATCGTGAATTTAGTTGGTCCCTAGCAACGATATGTTTGAAACTTTAACCCTATCAGTTTACAAGTTTCTGAATATTTACTTGATGTGGGCAATACCTAGCAGTGCCAACTCTAGTACAACTTAAACCCCATGAGAACCACAAACTCATCAAGTTTCGCTTTTCAAAATGTCTTTTACCTCCAAAACCAAGCCCAATAAAACCAACCGGGTTGGACTTTAAAAGCAAATTTTTTTTCCAACCCTGGACAAAACAAGCTTAAACATAGCTGAAACCCGAGTACAAGACCATATGAACCCATGAACTGAGCTACATTATAAGCTGTAATTTATAGTTATTGCTAGTTACAGTAATGCTTTTACAGATTGTGCTTCGGCATTTGTTTGCTGCGTTGTGTATTAAATCACAACTCATGTTGTTATTTTTGTACTCATTTTTTGCGATGTGACAAAATCTATTATAACTTACGAGGCTAATTTTGGATTCTCTTAGGGCCACAACCGATTAAAAACATTTGTTTAATCGATAATTTCTAAAAGTTAATCGATAAATCTCACTCATTTTTTTTTAGTCAGGACAGACCACAAACCTGCAGAATTCAATTAGTTTGTATTTGTCTCTCATCTTTTGCAAACTAAAGCAAACTTGAAAATTGCAAAAGTGCAAAGTTCAGACTCATCAACTACCACTATACAAGTAAAAATCTGATGACATTTCCTACGCAACATAAAATTATATCACAAACCTTGATTTGATCAATCCTTCAGTCATTGTAATTGATCAGTTTTTACGCACGAAAGCAGCTACTGCTTTCAGCGCGTCTTTGCCATCGCAATTCTGTCTGTCTGTCCGTCTGTCACACGGGTGGATCAGTCAAAAACGGTGCAAGCTAGGATCACCAAATCTTCACCGTCGGCTGCCTGGAAGACTAATTTCAGGAACCGTAAAGCTTTTTTATAAATTCGAAGGGGGTCACCCCAAACGAGGGCGCTAAATGAAAGGAGGTGGGCAAAATTTGCGATTTTTGGCCAATAAGTCGCTGTATCTCAGTAACGGTTCGAGATATGGCCTAGGTTACTATTAATCACTAATAGGAAGTCATACGCTGGCTCTCGATTGGCGCTGAATTCAATGACCTTGAATGACCTTTAACGCCAAAATAGGGGTTTATGGCTTTTTTGGCGATTTCGGGCTGCGACACAAGTCTATATCATTCACAAGGTGGCGCCACACTACTATCGCTATGCGATCCAGATAGAGAATTTGGTATTTGTCTATTAACTTAGCATGAACACCCCAATTTTCAGCTAAACTACTGAACCGGAACTGCTAGTCGTGCGTCTCATGAGCATTAGCTGGAATTTCCTGTTAACACTGGTTAGTAGATTAATGAAATTTTGCAGCCCTAGATTTTATTTTTGAAAGGCAGTCTTCATGCAGAATTTGACAAGGGACATATTTGTTAGTACTTACCAGTATTATTTACTAATTTCTTCTTATGGCGTACAAAAAGTATTAGGGATGCTTTTATCAAGTAATACCTTACCTTTACTCGAATTACGAAAATTGTTTAATTTAGCAATGTAACAATTTAGAGTTGGGGACCAAAAAGTAACGAAAAGTCACATTACGCAAGCACCGAAAGTCTTTAAAAATGCAGGAAATTGAAAACATCAATGGAGCATAGTTAAGCCTACCTACCTCCTTACTTATTTATTCACTTTTTACTTGCTTCCTGGTTGGCAGGTGCTTGTGTTGTTGATAAACAGTTGCTGTGTTTACGAAGAAAAACTTCTTTATTCGCATCGGAAATGAAGCTGTTCTCGTTGTTTTCGGTTATCTTGCTGTTCGCACTTTACACTACTAGCGTTATGTGCACGAATATCGACGACAAACTGATACAGCAGATCTTGAACGACCCACAGCTGTCAGACCTACTGCACGACCCCGACAAGCTGATGTCCATGTTGAAGGAAAAGCTGCGCCGCCGGCCGACCAAGTCGAGCGATAAATGTTCGGTGGCAGTAAGCAAGCGTAATGCAATAATCAGAACAGGGGAATCGCGGGCAGCTGGTGCCGTGTTCCTGTCAGCTCTAACTGTTGATTCGTCCCAGGCTTGTGTCAACGCTTGCTGTGCTAACGCGTCCTGCAATACGGCTATCATGAAACAAAAGGTATTTTTATTTTTATTTTTTTTTGCTGTAATGGACTGTGTCTTATCTTGTGATACAGCTTATTCCATCATGTTCGTACTGGCATACGTTCCTGTTTTTTTACGATGCTCTCATATATTATGCAGTTTATTTGCAAGCAGTTGTAGCAGAAAATTGCCCGTTAGTGGCAAAGTGTCCAGTGCATGTTTATGGCTCAGTTTCCATTGTAATTTTGGGCAGTTTTTTTTATTTAATTATTTTTTTACTTAGACTGCATTACATTTGATGGATAGTGTGGACATTGGGCATAATGTATATTTAAAGTATGAATGGCAAATAAATTTATGGTGAAATGTGTTTGGTTTTTAGCGGAAATGATAGATGGTCATGTGTTGAAAGTTGTTTACTTTGTTGCTGTGTCAACCTGTGTTTGTAGAATGGTGATATTGGATGCTATTTGTTTGACTGCGGATCTCCAAGTGTCTGCCTCTTTAGTTCTAACAGTGGATTCTCGGTTGTTCAGTTGTATGACAGAAATTCACGTCACAGTACTTTGTCACCAACTTACTTAAATCATTCTAAGCATGTCACAAAATTTAGATATTCAAGTACAGAATTTACGACAACGACAACCACTTCAGTTCCAACAACTAGGACAAAAACGAAATCTGTTGGTAATTCTTCCGTCGCTGAAGAAGGTACGAGTCTTGCGTATATAATCTTGCATGATTTAGAAGCTGTAACAAAATAAGCAACGTCTTTTCTTACAGGTGAAACTCCCACCAATGTTTATGTAGACATATAATTGAGGCTATGGGCAATTTACAGTAGATTTACAGTATTAAAAAGAGTTTTTTCTCATATGTTTCGAAAGCTGTTATAAAATAACATTTGTATTTGCATGCAAATGAAACTTATGTCACTTTTTATGTACATGCATGGTTTAGACTGTTTTTAACTGGTTTTAATTTGTTAACTAACACTGAATTGAACAAACTGCAATACCAGTACTGGTCTCAGCCTTAATCTCAGCCTGGTTTTTCTGGTCACATTCCTGGCCTTATTTAATGCCACCAAATATTATTACATACTGTATGTTGTATTCATCATTATTCATCGAGCATTTTATAAATGCTGTTTTGTGGTGTTTTAGCATTCCCATCTGGTGCATGTAAAGCTGATATTGACTGCACTGGTGACAATAACGTTGTTTGTGCTGATGACGGTTTCTGTGCATGTCGAATTGGTTATCACACTGTTGGACCACATTGTCGTAAGTAGCTCATGAATACATTTTTGTTTGTCATAATGATAATCAAGTACTCCTCATAATCAATGTTATAGAGCACTGTGTACAACAGTTAGGCTGATAGTGTGTAGATGTTGAGTCCTTAAGGCCAAAGTGGCTGCGGGGCCAAAATTTTGGATTTGTCTCGGCCTTGAAACCACGGCCTCAGACTGGCCTTGGTTTGGCTTCAGCTTGGCTTTGGTCATACTGCTTTGGTCTTGTTAATGTCATATAACTTACAATGTTATTGTAATTTTTTATTCCTTGCGCACTACGTTTATAACGTAGTGAAGAGGAGTATATGAGATCAGTGTAATATTGAGGACTGAACGACGACTGACCGACCCACCAACGATCGATCTCTGTTCCTGGAAGAGCCTTCCTGGAAGAACTTCAAATGGTCATATCTCCATAGGAAGTCAACTGCCGGGAGTCGAATGGTCACATGACTGATGACGTCGTGTGACCCCAAAAGGTCGAGGTCGTGACCCCATTGTCTTTGAGGCATCATATCTCCATGACGGTGCCAGATAGATGGGGAGTCAATTTTTAATAATGACTTCGATGCCAGTCACTATTAGCATAATATTAGTCTGGTCTCAAGTTGACGCTGGGTCTCTAATACAAGTTGAAAGGAACAAAAAAGCACTTAGAAGAATACAGGAAAAAATAATGCGTGCGAAGAGTACATTAGATTGGTCACAATCTAATAATATTTCTTGATCTTGAACGGTTGGTTTTGGCCTCGATTTTGGCCACGTTTTTCGTCTTGACCATAGTCTCATGGTTTTGGCCTTGGCCTTGTCCTGGTCCTTGGGAGTTTGGCCTCGTTTAGCATCGCTGGTTGAATGTTGTTTGTCAGGACTGCAACTGCTATCAGTTTGAGTGTCACAATGTTCTTGTGGCCACGGCCTTGACCGCGGCCTCAAGTTTTCTGGCCTTTACCTTGTTTTTGGTCTCAGAAGTTTGGCCTTGGGACTTTTTTTGACATCGCTGGTTGAATGTCGTAGGTCAGGACTGCAGTCGCTATCAGTTTGAGTGTCGAAACGTAGATCGGCCAATGCTGTCCGAGTGTATAGCCATTTACGATGCATGTGATAGCATTGCCCAATGCAGCGATGCTTCCGACGAGATGTCATGCGCTAATCAGCCAGGTGTGTGATTTAATTTACAAAACTTTCGAGGAATTGTCATATGCGGCATTTTCCTAGGTTGTTTGATGTATGTTTTTCGTAAGTCACCTCAGAATTGCCATACGTTTTTTGCCTAAATTATCCCTAGGTTTTTCTAGGCACTTTTGTAAATAACGTTTTCTTCCTTGGCTATTCCTGGGTGCTGGGTCTGACATTTTGTGTAGATTTTACCTGGGAATGACCTAGAAAGTGTTATGAATTAGGCTCATGCTTTCTGCAGTGTATCAACAATCACAGAGTTGCTATTGCTAATTTAACTTTTTTTCACATTTTCAGTTTTTTTCTGAAAGTACTGGCAGACAAAATAAATTTTCCTGTGAAAATCGTGGTTTCCATATGGTCGTCGTTATACACGGTAGTCTGGTTGGATAATTAAGGTGCAGTGGTTATAATGTATGCAGATTGATTTGGAGAAGTGTCGGGATTAAGCAGCTTTGCGTTTTTTTTAAATCTTGCAGCTGGTCATGAAGAAATTGCTTATTATTTTCTGTGGTATTTTATTTTGAGCCACTCTGTGTAATACCATAACTTAGCTTTTTGTTGAAACTGCTGTCGTTAAAATTTGCGACCGGAATGACTTTTTTTCAGGAGGGTCAAAATTGGAACCATCTGACATAGAGCGTCATCATGGCAACATCAGTGTCAACTCACAGCCAAGTTTGGCAACGCTCACTACCCCACATTCTAGTACTGATAACAATGACAATGAGGAGACACAATCTGAAGGTGACAATAGTTTCGCGTCGGTGAGTTCCATGGCAAAGAAACGCCTCGAAGGTCAATCGGCAGCGGTCATCGCTCTATCCTTCGGCGTCGTGCTCACCGCCATTTTGATCATTTTCGCTGCATGTTATTTTCGCAGAGGTCGTAAGGGGTCGTGGAAGGGCCGGCGGTTTCACGTTGACGGAGAAACTGATTACCTTGTTGATGGAATGTATCTGTGATGGGGGCAGCTCGATAATCCGAAGGTTTGATAATTCTAAGGTTTAATAGTCAGAAAGTTTCAGGGATCTTTCTTATGCACTTTTACAGACATTGACTTAATCTCCATATTTTCTCTCAACTAAGCATATTGTTAGGGTTAGGGTTAGGGTGAATGTTAGGGTGAAAATGCATGTTGCAGTATATATACCTTTGGACTGTTGAACCTTTGGATTATAGGTACACAATCACATGTGATAAACTGCAGAGATACCATTCATCCAGTGGCTTCTGGCATGGGAGCCTGGAGTGGGAGAGGGGTAACTGCCCACCCTAAATTTTGGACTGTCAAAAAATGTTCATCCAGAAATGCAAAAGGGTTAAAGGTTGTGTATAGCACTTTATGGAATACCCATCGCACTGCGATTAAAAATTTTTCTACAACGAAAATCAAGCTTTGGAGAAATGTTGGACAAACTGCATTTCAGTTGCAGGACATGATGATAGAAAATGACAGAATATGATCTAAATATCTTTTGCTTAACTGTGTCGGTCTACAAAATTTTTGAATAACCATCATGCAAAACTGTCTATCATGTGCCTTGTGTTTTATGGAAACTTTGTGCATTTTGCAAAGTTTTCATACCTGTTTCTGCTTACTAAATGCTACAATGTTATTTGCAGTTTTTTTTGTCATTTTTGTACAGTTTTTATTTGTACTAATTTTACATAATTTTGCAGTGATTTGTGTATTGTGTAGCAATAATTCTGTGGGTCCCATTTCTTGGATATGTTTTTTTCTTTATTGCTACTTAATATATGTAAATGTTAGCATCTGTTACATATTAGTTGCGTACAATCACACTGAGCATCTGTGGTTTGATCGAAATGCTTGTGACCGTTGTTGCTGTTATTAACTTTGCTTTTGTAAAAAATCAAACATGTTCGAAAGATATTTTTTGCTTATGCATGTTTGCCTGCTATCAGTTGTAGCTGTAACTTGGAGCATGTCTACATGTGCGACAAAGTCTTGCATGGGACAGAAACAGTGAGGCTGTATAATTAGGGATTGTAATCCATGGATACCAGCCATTTTTGCTAATCCTGAATCCTGGGATTGGTTGCATCCCAATCCCAGGATTTTGGGATTACAGAAATTTGTTAAAATTGTACTTTTTTGAGCACTGACTCGTACAACTAACTATTTTAGCCATCTAATGAATTAGAATAAAAAGAATTTATGCATGCTACAGTCCTACTCCTTGCTGTGCAGTCTAATTTGTATTTTGACAGTCTCAGTCACTCCCTACAGTTTCGATATACTTTTCATATATAGGGGCCTACTACATCTTATGCAAGAAGTAAGTGTATTGGGCATAGCAAACTAATGACCACTCCGTAAGCCTAATCCCAAAAACGGGATCCCAGGATTATAAATTTTTTAATCCTCGATCCTGGGATTGAGAATTAAGTCTGGGGATTGCAGTCAATGTATGTATGGTGCAGCTGACAATCAACTCAGGTTTTGCAGCGCCATCGCACGAGTGGTACCATGCAATGGTGCTGCCAAATTCGAGTTCACTGACAGTTGCATTCACAGTAAAGTGATAATTACTCTGCCAAAGAATATGTTTTTGTAGGCCTACGTTATTAGTCAGCTTTTCATCTTTAGTCTTACCTTAGGCTGCGTTCACACAGACACGAGTACGGGTCCGGGTTTCGGTTTATGGCTTGGAGAATCTTCACTCGTACTTGTGGAACGTTCATGGTCACTTGTACAAGCACATAATGCAACACATGTCGCATGCGATGTTTTGTCACACATGCAGGCACAACTTAAGCCGGATATACTGTTTTTTTTTTTATCAAAAGATAGCATTTTATAGTAAGTAATGTGTAGTGTGCGACTAGCGAACTAGCTATAGGCTATAGTATTGTTATCTAGTTGGGGTCACTACTGTAGGTTTCTGGTGAATTGTTATTGTGTAATTCGTAGCTTCATTTGTAATTTTGTGGTATGTAAACGTGAAATTGCTGCCCATTATTTCTGTACTGTCATTGCAAAAAGTGAAAAATCGGTTTTCAGACAATCTGTATTTTTGACTCATTTTTTTAGTTTCTCATGAAACTGCTATTGCTGAACAGGAACAGCGTTGAGGCTAATTTGTGCAAATGTTTAGTTATCTACGTCAGTGTTTACAGTTGTAGCCTCAATTGCTTTCAGGCTGTTGATTGATGGATGTCTCACATTATAATGTTCTGCTCCAACGAGACCCAATGGCCCAATCCAACTGTAGTGACTTTGGAAAAAATGGCAGCAATTATTCAGAAATCAAAACCATTAGCATGCACTGTTTCGGCTGTTTGTGTGCTTAGTTAGGCAACATTATTTGCAGCTACTTTGCATTTGCTATGTGACTTTCGTAGTTTTTTTTTTTATAAACTGCATGTGTGTTTCACTCAACAGTGACTTAGGACATATTTAGTTAGACGGTGTTGGCCAAATTAGTAGAATTTTTTTGGCAAATAATTAAAACAAGCTCTCTGTGAATATTTTGCATTGTAGCACAATGCACACAGGTGAAATAACATGCAGTTAATTTCTGTTAATTTGTTTGGCAAGTTCTGCTCATTTTCAACACCATACTAGTGGGAAATCCACCTTAGACTTGTTTACACACGCCAAGGGTAGTGGTAGGTGTGGAGCCTGCACCACTACCCTTGGGGTACGTAAACAAGTTGGGTTTGAGGCAAGCTCCAACGACTTTCAACTTATGTGTACTTTCTGTTAATTTGGCAACTCTGTATGTCACAATAAATGTGGAACTTTGTTCGGACGTTATGTACAATTTTGTATCATTTCAGATACACTGCTTTATGGTGGGTTGTCTCAGTATCCCGCGCAGCATTTAATTTTTCCGAGTGCACGCGGCTCAACTGCGCTAAAACGTGCTGCACGTAGGTGTGTGCTGAGTACGTTCCAAGGCCCAGTGGCGTATTTGGGGGGAGGGCCACGGTGCGATGGCCCCCCCCTTTGGCCGGACCATGAAAGTTTTTTACGGGCGACTTTATATGAAAAGGTGCGTTTTTTGCCATTTTCCAGCAAGAATTGCAACATTCAACAATGTTTGATGGTTATTTGCGTTTCCAAATTTCAGAAAAATGGGCGAATTTGCGGTTTCCATTAAACATTCAGAAGCAAAAAGTGTTTCAGCTTCAGGGGGATTCGCCCCCCTGACCCCCCGACCAGGGGCTCTGCCCTGGACCCCGCTG
>Ga0209367_1006964_pt1 | contig 15607 bp, 10 predicted proteins | sample WorMetLIZISLAND2_FD_187412 | JGI IMG/M metagenome (GOLD analysis project Ga0209367, IMG submission 187412) | Marine gutless worms symbiont microbial communities from Max Planck institute for Marine Microbiology, Germany - Olavius geniculatus... ... | reverse complement strand
TATAGTGACAGGCATGTCTAAAATCACTAAAATAAACGAACACATTGTACTGCTCCACGAATTGTACTTATATAATAGCACCACATTGGCACATTACAATGCAAATGTTATCACATGCAACTCTGCAACTAGCATCATGTATGCAAACACTATCAATATGCAACTGCTAGCAAAAACACTGTTATCAATGCATTCTGAAAGACTAGAACAAAATCCGACTATCAAATACACAGTGAAAGATCAGTCTTACATAAAATCCTGACAAAACCATAAAAATATATTCCTTCAGCAAAATGAGAAGCCACGTATGATGGCTGAAGAAAAAGATCAATAAAGTATCACTTACACAAAAATAATGTGCTAAAGAACCCAGTTTTACTGCAAATATTTTCAATATGGAACGCTGCACAGAAAAACCAACATAGAAGCATATATTATCAATAATGCAATTATTAGCATATACAACTGTTATCAAAGACACTCTGGCAGACTAGTCTTTAACAAAATCATTGTTGTTGTTGTTGTTAATCTGCTGATCTAAATTTGGATTACGTGACCGTCACCGACCAATCAGAGGTTGAGAAAATAGATCAGCTCAGCTCAGCAGATTAAACCGACCCCATCACATCTACTGTGAGCTTTAGCCAGCTTCCAACTGTGTCCGTGAGTTCGACTATTATCAGCTTCAACTTCCGCAGTCTTTCACTGTAATTCAGATGCTTCAAGTCCTCGAAAAGCCTACTGAATCTGTGCTGCACCTTTTCCAAGAGAAGCTTATCCTTTCTGTAGTGTGGACTCCATGCTGGTGAGCAGTACTCTAAGTGGGGCCGAACCAGACTTTTGTATAGTCGGACCATGAGATCTGGAGACCTATGCTTGATAGTTCGCTTTACAAGCCCCAGCATTTTATTCGCCTTACAGCTAGCTTCATAACAGTGCGATGCTGATTTGAGATTGCTGGAGATGTACACCCTAAGGTCCCTTACAGTTTCCACTGTGCTGAGACGACGTCCTTGCATGGCATACTGATACTTGATATTTCCACTTCCAACATGCATGGCCACACACTTATCCACATTAAACTCCATCTGCCATCTCCTAACCCACTCACACAGCTTATTCAAGTCAGCTTGTATATGTAGTATATGTATATGTAGTTGTTGTTGTTGTGGTGGTGGCTGATGTTGCAAAGGATGTTATTGTGTAGGAGATTGGAAGAGACGGATAATGCAATGTCGAGTTCGTAGGAGAAGTAATTTTGTCACGATTGTGAGCTGCACACTTCTGTTGACTGTTCTTGCTACTACAGCATATATCCATGTCTACGTTTTAATTGCTGCCATTCCGCAGTATGTCAGCAACTCCACTTCCAGTAATTCCTCGAAAGTTACCACCAGGACTGGAACGCTTGATCTCTTTGGTATAATTTTTTGTTTGTTTCTGTGTATCATTAGGCCACGCGGAACGTAGTTTTCGGAAGGCCTTATGTTTTTCAACAGTTTTTCTTTATTCTTTTTTTTTCATCGCGAGATCTCCGAGGTCCATGGGCCGATCTGCACAAAATTTTGCCACATGGTCAGAAGCATGTTCAGTTTACAAATGCCAGTCCAAAAATTTGGGGGCTTGCCCCCCAAAAAATTTCGGACACAAAAAACACGCTAATTTTGGCCCGATTTCGGACCCCTTCCCACTTTGAGCACGAATATCTCCGGAACGGATAGAGATATCCAGAATCTGAAAACTATTTGACCAACAGCATTTCCTCCCGCGTTGGGCAAAAAAATTCGGTGAACTTTGGTCCACTAATTACAGAGATTTAGAGGTGAAATTATACCCCAAAAATTGAATTTTTGGAATACCATATTTCGGCCCCTAGGGGGTGCTGCGCCCCCAAATTTTTACACGTGCTATTGAATGTCCCAGTCTTGCTAGCCTATACCCCACTGAGGATGGGGGCTCCCTCAACAATATTTTTCAAAGGGGGTTAAAAATTGGCTTATAATTCAACTCATTAGCACCTATAACTTTGGGGTTGAAAGGAGTAACAGGCCATAAGGGGAACATTATCACTTGTATACAACTTTTGGGAGGCACTGCTCCCTCAAAATTTGGGAAGGCATAAAAGGTCTAAAATTCTGCGCGATTTAGGACAACTTTCGATTTTGACCACAAATATCTCAAGAATTGGTCATGACAAAGGGACACAAACTTGATCGAGAGCAATCCTGCTGCGTCGAAGAAGAAAATATCGGTGAACTTGGTTTACTAACAAAAAAGTTATAGACGCAGATGTTGATCTACCGAAGTTTAAAATTTGGCGCGATTTCAGGCAACTTTAAACTTTGATCGCGAATATATCTGGAGTGGATCGACATACTGAAAATCGATAACAAACTTGATCGACTGCCATCCCTCCCGCGTTGAACCAAAAAATTTGGTGAACTTTGGTCCACTAACAAACAGTTGCAGGCGCAGATGTTGACACGCCCTAAGTTGCCAATGCACCTTCTGCGTATGCTACTGCATTTGACTTCGGGCCACGTGACTCTGCTACCAGGTAAATTTCACCCCCCTGGGTTCTGCCCCATATTTTTAGTTATGTTTATATTTTGCTCAGGTTTTTAGATACCATAGGTTGTTTAGCCATATTTTACGTTTGGTTTTTGGCATTATACAGACATATAAAGTGAAAGTTGAAACTTAGAACATCATTTTTATGATCATATACACTGGAGCTGTACTCATTTTTGAGTTGCAGCAAGTTTGCAATTGACCTGGAAAGTGCGTCACTTTTTTGATGTGGAATTTGGATGCAATTTACCTGTTCTTGATGATCAATGCCGCCCTCACCTGCTGAGATATGCCTTGGCCCTTAGGCAAGCCACAACATAGGTAATCAAATAACTATGTGCCAGGCTGATTGACTGCTAGGGAAAGTTTAGTAGCCTATGTAAACAAGGTTTGAATTTGATTCACATTTGAGACAAAACACATGTAGTTGTTATCTTTAGCAGTACAGCAGCTACATGTTTTAGAAAGTATTTTTTATCTTTGTGTAGGTGGCACAATGTGTGATGAGGAATGCAACAACTTTAGGCAGCTTCTCCAGTCTTGGTCATCAACAAAACCGAAAGCCAGCATCTATTTTCTTGTGCAGAAATCGTCATTGAAATTATTGCAGAAGTCGCTGCATAATCTGGACAGGTAATGGAATGCAGTCGCAGTTTTAGACTTTTGACGTTTTGTTTTCATTCTGCATTATCTTCTCTCTCCCCCAATAATGACTTATTCCAGCACCTCAGATTCAGTTTTGTTATCATGACACTTCGTAAATTAATTTACTTACTTACTTGCCTACTAATTGTTAACGAACTTAAGATGACTTTATTGGTAACTTGAATTATAATACAGTTTGCTTTTGCAGATGAAGCTGCATGTATTATAGTGTAACAAAGTATGTGTTATCTGTTGCATGAATATGCATTAACGTTGTGACATTATTTTTGTTCCCAGATTTTTTAACAACCGATATCGTTATCCTATCGTCATATTCTGTGAAGAAGATCTGTACAAAGATGTCTATATGGAGCGCATGAGATCATTTACTAATTCTACAGTCTTCTTTCAGCAAGTCAAATTTACATTGCCGTTGTTTCTAACAAAACCTGTTCCACCAGAGATTCTGGGTACGTTCTTTGCACATTGCACTGTTATGTCATGCATCTTTTACTGCATTAGCTAAATTGTTAGCATTCAAGATCAGAATTAATGATTTATTGTTTTTTTCTATTATCATCTCTACATTTCCTTCTATTTTTTATGAGCGAGAGCTATAGCGCGCATTAGCTATGGTAATTCTGTCCATCTGTCTGTCCGGCATGACCTGGTACCGTTTCAAGACCAGTTGAGATAGAGACTTTGGGTTTTTACCATATGGTAGCTTAGTGTCTCTAGTATTTCATGACAAAATTTCATGCCACTGGGTAATTTTTCGCGATTTTGGGCTGCGACATGCATTTTGACAGTGAATTGCGCTGAAATGGCTGGAAGTAGACCAAGACAACCTGATATGAAATTTTCAGCATTGAATAAAGATTTTAGCAGTCTAAGTCCAGACTCTCTAGATTCAAAGAGGCCTGCGCACACGCTGTCAAAGAAGGGTACCCTTGTAAAAAGTGGTTATTTATTCGTTGTTGTCTTGTCTAGCGTGAAAATGGTTGCAGATAGGCACAGACATGTTGCTTATCATAACAAGCACTGGCAATGAGGAATTTCTTAGGAATGTCAACATCGATGACTTTGAACCCTAAAAATATCGATTTTAAGTGATTTTTTGGCAATTTTTTGCTGCAAAAGAGTGAAGTGAATGGCGATAGACCAAGATTACCTGCGAACAGGAACTGCTATAGGCTCTTGCGCGTCTCATGAGCATTAGCTCATATTTCTTGTAGCACCAGATTTCAAGTTGTTTCTGTATTGTATTTGAGTTCGGCCACTGAAAAACAGCCTAATGTTTATATTTGTCAGAAAAGTAAAAATAATCACTACTTTGTGCAGCTGTTGTTGACACCTAGTTATATGTATTGCATTGAAGTGCAGTGCATGTGTAATTGAGCATGCGTTGTGCAGTATAAAGTGTACAGCTTTCTTCTTGCTTGATTTGAGCACAGGCCTAGCTGCATTTGACTATTAACAGCATAAAAGCATCAATGTTCACATTTTTATAATTTGATTGTACTTATGGTGAGCACTGTGCATACATGCTGCAAAAATATTTCAGGTATGTTAGGCCAGTTGGTTATTCCTGATTTAGGGAACATTTTGGCTTTTATACACGTTTTTGTTTCAAAGTTAATAGCCCCACACAGATAGGCATGACCTGTAATGCTGTCTATTAGGACAGCCAAATACTCAAATAGTAATGAAATCACCACCTAACAGCACTATAGACATGTCATCATGTGTTGGTTTTGCAGGTAAAAACCGTGTCTATGACATCGGATACCGCCACATGTGTCGGTTTCATGCAAAAACTGTTTACGAGCAGCCGATACTGACAGGCCTTGAGTTTGCTTGGCGACTAGACCACGATTCTTTCATCATGCGGGAAGTTGGATACGATATCTTTGAGCTGATGCGTGATAAACAGTTTATCTATGGCTTTGTTAAAATCTTTCGTGAGCTTCCGATGTGGACAAGTGGCTTATGGGATGCCGCCAATGAATACGTCAGCGTGGCTTCTGTGAAAACACAGTTCTACCATAAATGGCCACGTAATAATATGTACTATAATAATTTTGAGGTATCGCGCATGTCGTTATGGTTGTCGGAAGACTACCAGCGGTTCATAAACTATATTGATCGCCTTGGTGGCATCTATTATCACAGGTGGGGCGATGCTCCGATCAAGTCCATAGCAGTTGCTATGTTCGTACCGAGGCATCAGACTCACCATTTCAAAGATATTGGTTACCGACATCAGTTCTTTAATCGACCGTAACACTAGATATTGTGTAGGCCAGGTCCAGCTGCTTTCAGTCATAGGTGGTAGAGCTACCAACTGCCTCCACTGTTCTCTGTCTTCTGCGATGTCACATGTGTGTCATTCTTTGACTTGCTGTTAAGGCTGGAAAATTGGTCTGAAAAAACCATGTTTTTAAAGTTTTTTTAAAAACTAAAAAACCCTCAAAAGTCCAGTGTTATGTTTTTTTGTTTTGTTGCGTAATTTATTACATGTCATATTTAATTTCATATTTTAATTGTAATTTTTGATGACTTTATCTTCCTACAATTTATATAAAACGTGATTATGTGACAGACAAGGTGTATAAGATGCTTTTACTGGGTTGTGTTTTTTTGTATGTGCATTCATTGAACACTAAACCAAAAAACAAAAAACCTTAAGAACCTAAAACCAAAAATTTTCTTTAAAAAACCTAGGCTTTCCCAGTTCTGCTTGCTGTCATTTTCTTGAACTTTGATACACCGGCTCTTCTAATACAGCCCATTCGTCTCTTCTGTTTGATCTTTTGTTACATGACAGCCATTGATAAACTCTTCTGGACCAGTGATTCTGTAATCTTGTGTGTAGCACATGCCAAAGCCACTTATCTCATCTTTCTTGCTCGGTTGCAACAGGGTCTGTAAACATCATGTCCCAACCATTGGTAGGCAGAGATGGACATATTTATGTTTTTTTTCATTTTCTACATGTGCTTGTGTGGATCCATGTCTGACGTTTCTCCGTCGTCTGTGGTGTGCATTAGTGAGCGGATTTTCACAAACTTTTTCAGTAGTAGTGCTCTGTGGGACAGAGATAAACTGATTAGGTGTCAGGATCAAGAGGTCACAGTTCAGGGTCGCAACATGGCCAAACACATTTTTTCACGTCTGGTATGTGTTGATGGACTATCGCCAGCACTACATCTTGGGACAGAGAGGAACTGATTAGGCTTTGGGATCTATAGGTTAAAGGTTACAGCACAGCATAACCAAATATGCTGTAACTAACAGTCTCGTGCATTTGTTTCTGGGACATACGATCGTATCTGTGCATTGTTGTATTTTCTTCAAACTTTTGTCATGCATAATGGATTGGAGTCATTGGATATAGGGAAAGATTATGTGTTGTCTAAAAGTCATCAGAGATCAAGGCGATAAAAAGCAAGTGGACATAATTATACAGAGTTAAGAACTTAAGACAGTGTTGAGTTTTCAACATTTTTATTACTGCTGTTAGTCATTAATCTATTCACGCTTCTACAATGATCTTTTTTTACATTATGAGCAATATTTTATATGATATTGTATATATGTGATGTGTTGTGCATTTATAGATATGTTATACAGTGTGCTTTTAACATTTGCAGTATAGTCCCCAAGAATTGCCATTTTTCATTTCAGAAGGGCCGTTGTTGGGACTAGGGTTATGGTGAGATGGATGGCCACATAATATGCTGGCATTTGGCTGACATAGATGTATTTTTCTGGTTTTAAATAAACTGAGAAAGTAGTTGTAGCTGACAAATGGTATTTATGAGTGTGAAACTGGATTAGTTGACACGAGCAGTGTAAATAGTCGTGGGCTGCTTATAGCACCAGTTTGTTCATGTTTCTGATATTTACTGGGGGAATCAGTGATTATGCACAATTCAACTGCTGATTTCTTTTCTGTATACGTATTTGACATATGACATCAATTCAACTTTTAAACAGGCTTACAACATTTTTATTCTGTGTCACCAGTGGACTTTGTGTTCAAAATTTGTGTTTTTGGTCTTTTCAGGTTTATCATGAATTTGTTATACTGTTTAGGCCTAGTGTTTATGCGCGAGAGCTAGCATAGCTGTAGCACGTATTAGCTACAGTAATTCTGTCCATCTGTCACAACCCGGTACCATTTGGAGACCAAGTGAGATATAGACTTTGGTTTTTACACCATGTGATAGCTTAGAGTCTCTTGTATTTTGTGACAAAATTTCATGCCACTGGGTAAAGGGGGTCCCCACAAACAAGGGGGTGAAACAGGGGCACCCCGTTAAAAAGGTGTTATTCTACCCCTATTGGCTCGTCTAACGTGAAAATGGTTGCAGATAGGCACAGGCTTATCAAAACAAGCACTGGTGACAAGCTTCTTAGGAATGTCAACATCGCTGACCTTGAATGACCGTGAACCCCCGAAAATAGGGCTTATAGTGAATTTTTCGTGATTTTAAGCTGCGACATACATTTCAAGAGTGAATTGCGCCAAAATGGCTGGAGATAGTCCAAGACAACCTGCATATGAAATTTTCAGAATCGAATGTAGATTTCAGCAGTCCATGTCTGGACCCTGTGGATTCAAGGAGGTCTGCACAAGCGGGTGTCAAAGAGGGGTACCCCTCTAAAAATGGTTATTTATTCGCTGTTGGCTCGTCTAGCATGAAAATGATTGCAGATAGGCATAGACATGCTGCTTATCATAACAAGCACTGGTGACGAGCTTCTTAAAAATGTCAACATCGATGACCTTGAATGACCTTAAACCCTAAAAATAATAGTTTTTAGTGATTTTTTGGCAATTTTTGGCTGCAAAAGAGTGAATTGCGACGAAATTGATGGAGATAGACCAAGATTACCTGCGAACAGGAACTGCTATGGGCTCTTGCACGTATCATGAGCATTAGCTCAGATTTCTTGTTTTAACTGCTAAATGCTCTTGTTCAGGACTACTCGGTATGTATGAGGTGCTATGGAAAGTTAATGTGGTTGATATTTAACACATACATATCGAGTTGCAATTCTTTGGCTGTGCTGTTTAAGAGGTGGAATTATTTCACGGTCATGCCAGTTGCATCGTTGCAGAGGGGGGGGGCAGTTGCCCAATCTGAATTTTGGGCTGTGGGAAAATGTTCAGACAAAAAGCAATATCTGGTCCAGAAAATCCCGATTTTGGAGAAACTGAGGGCAAAATTGAAATTTTGAGCACCCAAAATCTGCTCTGTCAAAAATCCGCATTGTCAAATTGCAACCTTCTTACTTCGATGCCTAATTTTTTAACCCAAGATGCCACTGAGTCATGCAGCATATTTTGTACTAAATATTTTAGTCACAGTTGTGTAGCAGCATCTGGACAATATACATAAAAATTATGCAAGAATAAAATATATATTCAGCATTGTCTTAAATAAATCAAAGACATTTTCAAACAAACATTATTCACTGTCAACATTTTTGCAAAACCCAACCGGATAAGAAGCATCAACTAGTACGACTGAACAAGCATAGATATTTCACGGTTTTGCATGTAAATTCGGAAATAAGTTTTCACTTAGTAAGCGTCAGTTTGTAACAGAGATGTCACTTTACTGCAAAAGAAGTGAAAAAAGACTAGCAAAAAATTAGTATAAGTTCTAAGGCTGAGCTTATTCGAACTTTGGCCCAAAAGATTAGTGCTTATACACTTCACTGAATTATGGGAATTTAATTACTGCAACATGATTGGGCGATGAACTGAACCAGCTAGCTATTGTAAATTAGCTCCCTACTGTCATACTGGGTCTACACAACTGTTATCACGTAATGCCCATGTCAGAGTTCATGCAGTCTACAAACTCACGATAAAGTTAAAATTCCCAGACCCGAAAAGTTGTGGAATAAAGCCATGATCCTGGAAAAAATGTGGTCCTAGAATTTCACCAAAGGCAACTGTGTTTAATCAGTTTGCTGAACTAACTGATACGAGTCCATTAACGTGTGCAAAATACTTTAAGCCAATGTCACCAATTCCGTCAGCTGATTTTACAGGCAGCCAAATGGCAGTTACAAAACTGGCCACTGTCGAAAGGTGCAGCATTTTGGTTCTGAAAAACCTTGGAATAATGCTTTTTGGTGCTGAAAAGTCCCAGAAAACATCTGTACGAACCCTGGCACATAGTTGAAGCCGAGATGATAGCATACAGTTCATTCAATTGACAAAAAGCAATCCCACATACAGCTTGTTATTGCTAAACAACTTCAATCTCACTAGTAACTGGAAAGCACTCGAAGAGCACTCACACATCTGCCACAGACTTTGGCTGTCAATGTTGCTCAATGTCAATGGGAATTGTAAATAAAGAATCCTGTAAAAATGCGAAACAAAATGGCACCAAAATCTAAACAATTGTTCCCTGGGCACAAGCTCCCCACCCCACCACAAATTTAATTTTTAAAATCTCTTCGTAACTTCGTTGGCAATCTAGTGAACATATAGACACCGAAGTCAAGACATAATATAAATGAATGACTGAGTAGGGTTTAACATCCCACCCAACACGGTATAGGTCATCTCGGAGATGGTCCTGTAGGCAATCACTTGCACAATTACGGACAACAAGAATTAACAGCAAAATCAATCAAACCAACACAAAAGACCCAAAATACAATAATAAACTACCTACATACACAAAAAATATAAAAACCTCCTTCTCTTGGCAGAGCAACTTTGGTACCGAGCAGTGTTCCTACAGTTAACTGTAACTGAAATGACAGAATATCTAAAAAATAACTGCCAGTTAACTGTAACTTTAATAGTAACTGAAAAATGTAAATTAAATGTAACTGTAATACTAAATGTAAAAAAATAAAACAGTTCATAATAGAAAAAAATGTTGTAACTGAAAAATTATGCTGGTGGAAATTTTCAATCAGAACTGGTGCACTCCATGCAGTTACTGCCAAGTACTACGCTTTCAACTTCTGTCTCAGAATACGATGAAGCATAACACAACTGCTACAGCCAGCTGCAGCCCTGTTGAGAATCGAGATTGAACTGACTGTGTTCTTGTCAGACAGTACATCATGCTGCCAGAACAATCGACATGATTTTCAGTTGTGTCCAGCAGCTAAGTTCTATATCCGGGGCTGTTGTGTGCCCCTGTCTCACGGGCATACTAGTTGGCCCATGGCGAGCCTGAATTTTCAGTGTGGAGATCTAACTTCAGGCAAAAAAACTGGCTAACCAAAAACAATGAGAAGCAGGCATTCCTCAAAGTAAATTGCAAATATCATTAATGAAATCAGTGACATTTGAATTTTGAATTTAAAGCAAGTAAGGCTACAACCTATAAAAAATTTACTTGATTAATTTCCAAAATGTAGTTGAAATTATTGGATTAATTTTGATTAATTTTTGTAGTCAAGAAAGATTGCAAAAATGCAAAATTGATCTATTGTTTGTGTTTATCTTTTGCAAACTGAAGCAAAAGCAAAATCAAAATGAGATGATAATGCAGTAGCCTACACAGTCTAGTTAAAGCTGACAAAGTGCAGAGTGTTAAACTAACACCACACAAGTAGAATTTTGATGACACGTTTTGTGTAAAACAAAACGAGCTAGCAAACATTGCTCATCAATCATTTAGGCTGTTAAGATGTCTACAACATTTTTTATCAGATTTCAATTGATTAATAATGTTCAATCAATTAATTAATCGTTGGATTATGCAGCCTTAGAAACAACGAAAAGAAGAGTGAATGTTTTTGTACTGCAGTTTGCGTCGTTTGCGTAAGTGTCAAAAAATACATATAGTTATTATGCAGTTTCTAAGTTTTGTAAAAATTTCAAAATAAGTATAACTAAAATATCAATTAACTGTAATAGTAACTGGAAAAAAACTGTAACTTAACTATAACTGAAAAATTTGAAAAATGACAACTATAACTAAAACTGTAACTGAAAAATCACAACTGAAATAACACTGGTACCGAGTGAACGAGTGCAATCACAACTGTATCAGACATGATAAAAGTGACAATGGACCAAGAAACAACACAGATGATAAGATTCGGGTCAACTATTCCGAAGGTCCTCTATTCCAAAAGTCTACTATTCCCACTAAACCTAAGCCTAACCCTAAGGCTGAACCTAACCCTAACCCTGACCCTCACCTTAAGTCTAATTTTAACCCAAATGTTAGCACTGTGGCACGTATCTGCACAATGGACTTTCGGAGTAGTGGACCTTCAGAATAGCAGGCCGGTGCCGATGATAAACAGTGAAAACGTGGTGAAAACACACTAATCAGCAGTTAACACTGAGATCAACACATTTTCTGTCCCATCACTTGGTATCATCATTTCTCTGCATTACCAACCACTCCCTTACAGAGTTTGTGCAGTAGTTAATCTGGCATAATTCTGTGTAGACAGTAAACTGGTGCAACGTCACAGTGCACATTTCAGTTCAATATTCAGTCAAATAGAGATACTTTATTGAATCTATTACCTGCCAAATTACAAACAATACAACTAACTGACACATGACATAACATCATATCAAAAACTTATTGTCATAATGCATCAGTTCATAATCGTACAATAAAAATGTCACAAGTTAACAGCTGTATGAAATACCTACACTGTATTTGGTTCTGACGCAGAAAAATATTAACCAATTTTTACATGTCATGTCAGAAATGTAAATTTGCCATCCTCAAAAAGCATCAATTACTACAGGTATTCTAGCAAGCAACAGATCACAAATGATGAACACCTCCAATAATGTGAAACTTCCAATAAAAAATCCCTGACATTTCTATGGCATTTCATGGCATTCTACTTCACTGCATGTGCATTTGCCAATGCCACAGACAGTAACAGTATAGTATAAAAATATAACAGTAACAATGCGTAACGTACAATACAGCAGCACTGCATCAAAATGGTACCACATCTGGTGGTAAACAGAAATTATACCAAAAAAGGCAGCAGCAGTTAACAAAGCATAAGCATGAACAATCTAAAACAAAAATGCCATTATCTCCCCCATTCTGTTTTCGACTTAGTGGATTTTAAAGGATAGAATCTGATGAACGTGTATGGGGTCATACATAAAGGATATCTCCACTGAAGGGGTGTAAGCCAAAATGCACACAAAAGTGGACAAAGGAAAGGGGTAAATTTGTGTCACATTTTTGGACATCCTTTATAGATGACTCCTATAGCTTGTTGGTCTTAAATCACAGTCTATAGCAGTTATACAACTCATCAAACTTGAGAGATCTTTTTCGTACTCTGGTCCCTGCTGTGATGGTATTTCTTACTGATCAGCATCAGTACCAGCAACGCAGGCAAGTGCATGAGCGTGTAGTGAAAAAGTCTTCGCGATGAGCTGCTGTCAGCTCTGCTATAGAACCGAATGGCGAGATATGCCAAGTAGGCATTGACTGGCAGAGAGTCGGCTGCAAACGTCCACGTAGTAACGTTATAGTACGGCATCACGAGACAAAGGCCGGCAACCAGCAGCGAGTACTGGACGGCCTGACGACGGCATACGAGTGGCTTAACTACGGACATCATTCTGTAGCCAGCGCGGGAATAGTCTGCACGCAGGTTCCAGCTCAATGCGCAGAAGTGTGGGAACTGCCACGCGTACATTATTCCAGCCAACAGCCATGCACCTGAGCAAATCAACAACAAATACCACATACACATGGTATCAGAGGGGGGGGGGAGAACAGATTTCTGCATGTGCACAACTTGAAAAAAATAAGCATTTTCCACATTTTTGGAAACAAATAATCTCACATATTCTATTTCTAATTTACGGAAAGCTTTCGAGTTAAACTTTTACGATACTAAGATGTCAGACAGCATGACACACAAAGCATAGACCAGAGAACTGAAACAGCTCACTTCTGGGAAAGAAAACTAAACTGGTTTTGTTGGTATATAATTCCATCCAACACCCTTAGCACAGTGCAGAGGTGTAACACTGTAACAGGCATACAAGCAGGTGGACAAACGGACAAGACTGTGATAGCTGGCAACTATTCATTATGAAATTGTATGCAAAGTACAAAAATAACAGAAAAATGTCACACAGTACACCTATAAGAAGTTAAAAATACAAAATCAAATATGGCAAATTCAGACAAAATGACCTATTTCTGATGAAAATCAACTCAAGTAGCATGCCAGCATTGTCTATCCTATCACTGATGCTGCTTAATAATTCACGTGAGACATTTACCTAGTAAGTAAGTAAGTAAATAAGCATATTTATAACTGGTGCAATTAAATAAAAAAGGTCACAATCACTGACCGATATGTAATGATCCAGTGGCAGCACCCCAGCCGATCAACGGTGGAATGGCTCCGACGACAGCGCCCAGTGAAGTGTTAGCCGTGCTTAGGCGTTTCATTGGCGTGTACAGTGCGCAGTAGATGAACAGGTTCGACACTGCCAGCAGTGCTGTGAGAGTATTCACAGAACTGGCTAATAGTAAGAGACCAGTGCTGCCGGTCACTGCTGCGAACCCGACTGCATGCAGCGGACTACAGTCACAAATATACACCAGCAATTATTCTGCTTCACTTTTCATATGGCTATCAGTCATAGGATCGACATCACTGCTTTGAATGATTGGATATCATCGCTGGAGTGATCGTGATGGTCTGAGACCATGCGACCAGCTACTGCTAGTGGTCACATTTTTAGCCATTAAGCTTTGCAGTCCTGAAGAACTGGTATGAGGTGATGCAACTTTTCTCCAGAAATCAATATGCAACAAAACTACAGTTTGGTGCAACTAATAACATGTTTTAGTAAAAGTATAACTTAATATAAATGGCAGCTTCAATGAAATTACCGTAACTACGTTGAGCCACATTAGTGCTAAAACTGGTGCTGTTCAGCCAAGCTAAGCTGAGCAAACCTGACCATACTTCTGTGGCTGTGACCATCTACTGTACCCAGCATAACAGTACTAGCAACAGTGAGTATTGGCGATGGCTACCGTATGACCACAAGCAGGAAACAAACAGCGTTCTATGTAACACTTACACTACAGGTCTAGTGACTGGGACTGCTGACATAGCTAGTTAATGGTTCTGATTGCTAGCAGAGCCAGCTCAACTTGTATGCTAACATGAGTTACTTAATTGGGCTTAATCCTCTGTGGCTCAAAGAGCGATCAGCTCCCACACCAAAAGTCTATGCAGTAATTTTCTTTTACTTAACTGCCACAAACTGGTTGACAGAAGACACAAAAGTTTTAGCACATACATGTAATTTGTATGACCGAGTGGCATTCTTTTAAATATAGGCTGTGTGTGAGAAACTGCACCCTCACCTCCCCTGACATCTATCTAACCATCAATCAACACTTTAATAACATCTGAGTGTTTACCTCAGCAACACCTTAACAAGTGGCCGTGAACGAGTTCTCAACATCTGTGAGTCATACGGCACTTCAAACACCTACAAAATAATCAACAATTACCAACCACATTAACGTTGCATTCTGTCAAAAGCGGCGACATTGTCAACAAACAGATAAAGCTAAGTGACTACATTGCTGATGGCAACTGCTGTGCTTTCCTGTGAAAGATTCACATACACTGACAGATGACGTCACATAGATAAGATAAATGGGTCAACAAATCAGTAAACAAAGGCTGTGATTTGATACATTCTTATAGATCATTCATTAGTTATTGTTTCAATCTATGAGCATTTACCAATTCACATCTTCATGATATTCAAATGATAGAAAGATAGTAAGGATCTTGCCTGATTGAGAGCATTGGCAGAAGCAGACACCAGCCCAGTGCCGGTAGCACACAGCAGCAGAGTGGACAGACTGAATGGACCTGGCGCTAGTGCGTAGCCTGCAATAGTCGTTGTTACTACCAAGCCTGCACAGCAAAATTCAGCTTAACAGCCATTCTTGCTTACCATGCTCACTATTAAGTAGAGCTGTCAAGGTGTTAATTTTTTTAACGCATTAACACAGTGCGTTAATTTTTTTAATGCATTAATTAACGCGTAAATTAACGCACCCAATCCCATCGAGATGGACAGTAGGAGGTAAATTACCCCGGACCTGAGACGTTTATGGGACCCGCCTGTAGAATATAGAAAGTTAGAAAAATGAAAAAAAGTTGTAAAAAACACATATAATTATTTTTTAAATGTATTTAGACTATTTACTATTTAACTATTACAGTATTTTTATTTTGTGTATCATCTCTTGTCCATAGAGTCCATCATTTTGTGATGGACTCTACTGGGTTACGCTTACGTGAATTGCTTGCTTACTGTTTTTTGTCAGTTTCGTGCGTATGTTTGTATGTCTGTCTGTAC
>Ga0209367_1006963_pt1 | contig 15609 bp, 4 predicted proteins | sample WorMetLIZISLAND2_FD_187412 | JGI IMG/M metagenome (GOLD analysis project Ga0209367, IMG submission 187412) | Marine gutless worms symbiont microbial communities from Max Planck institute for Marine Microbiology, Germany - Olavius geniculatus... ... | reverse complement strand
ATCTAATCGTTATTAATTACTATTATTTATGTAGTTCCTAATTTTCATCTATTTTTCTTTCTTTTTTGTTGTGCTACCAATGTTGGTGAATAAAAGATTGTCAAATAATCCCATCGTGTAAGTTGTACAAAGCAGCAGGACAGAAATATAGCGTAGAGTACTGACTGGCCGATGGCGTCGCTGTAACAGAGACTGTGCTGCCGTACAAAACGCTATAGACTTATGACTGCAGTGGCTAGCCTTGAACCATTTATTACAGACCACACCCATTGACGACGACAAAATCGAATAAAGTACAACTGAGCCTCGAGCAGAGAAGTATATACACAACACACAAAGAAACACGGCGACATACAGAGAGACAGATGGAGTGACACGTCTAACGTGCGAAAAGGATCGTCGCATCTTGCACTTGCACAAAGTTTCACCTATCACAATAATTATTTACAGCGCTGCCAGCAATAGTCGATGCCAATGTGTGTCAGTTCACGCCAGGAATATGGAATAGTGCCAGACAACCCCCCCCCACCACCGGGTCGAGTCTTTAAGTAGGCCTGGTAGCATTGATCACTACTGTCCAAATAGCAGGCTATAGTCAGTCATCCGAATAGCAAAATATCGCAAAAAACAAAAGCTGTTATTAACCTACACTAAAAATTCCATATTTTTTTGAACTTAAGCATGGGCGGAGTTTATTTGAAACAATAGTACAGAAGAACCAGCCCCTGTTCAAGCAAAAATATTTTGAATAATTTTATATCTGTTTATATCGTGGTTTTGGTCATACATAATTCACGTTTACAACACACACGTACAAATTATAGCCCCTACCCGTTACCCCGATGAACACTAATCGCCCTCTGTCAGACCTGAATAGAATACACTGTTTTCCTAATTCTTACGCATCCAGTTTCTGTGATTAAAACAAACAAACAAGAACGACACCTGCTGTTGGTTTTATACGGGTGTCATTAAGCCTTGATTAACTTACTGAGACAACAGCAGAGTGAAAGGGACCGGTCATAAATGTCGTTTTTGTTTGCGTGTGCAGTAGGTAATCGATAATGCACAGCCGCCTATAATAACTAAAATGTTTAGCGCGGCATTGATATGCAGTGCTAACGGGCGCGCCTATCTCATATCTCACAATCGTGTCAAGCACGGCCATAAAGTGCTGAGCCTGAAAGAACGAACCGCATGCCGATATTCATGATAAAGTGACTTAATCATCTAACCTGATAATAATTCATCATTTCGCTTCCCGTCGCGTGCCCTGTGAACGATGACGTAATCGACCCGCTGTATCCGGTCGGCGGGGCGAAGTACGGTGACGCCACTCCGCCGTTCGGCATCATGGCGCGAGAGGTGCCGTTGCACTTTACCGCATTACCGCCGTGTGATCCGGGCAGTGAGCCGTCCGCCGCGCCGTGATATAGTTCCACGCCGCGAGTCCGTAGTCGCATCACCGTCTCGCCGTCGACTTTCAGCACGTCCGGATGTCGGTGAAGTTTGTCGTCGTCAACGTCGTCGGCGGAGCTCTGCGCCCTTCTGGAACGCGCTCGACGCCGCAGGACACAGATACAGACGGCGATGATGACTATGAGCGTGACGATGGCAGCCAGCGCCACGGACAACACGATGGCTGTCGTCTCACTGGCCAGAACTCCGAACCCTTCGACGGCGCGTCTGGACTGGTCGGCGGGAGACGGCAGAGGCACGTAGGCGACGTCACGACTGACCACCACTCGCAGTACGGTGTCGTCGCGCCGCGCCACCGGCAGTCCGCCATCTTCCACAGTCATGTGGAGCGCGAATTCCTCCAGGACGACTCGGGAGATGTCTACCGCCACGGTCAGTGCCCCGGTGTCAGGGTGAACGGCAAAGGTGTTGAGACGATTGCCGGCGGCGATCGTAAACGTCAGTCGCGCGTTGCGACCCTCGTCCAAGTCGACGGCGCGCAGCCACGACACCACGTGACCGCGAGGAGTCTGTGAGGAGACGAGCAGCGTCTGGTTGCTCCACAGCGGCTCGGTGAACAGCGGTCGATGGTCGTTGACATCGACCACCTGCACGTCGACACAGGCGCGTGCCGACAGGGTCGACAGACCGCCGCCAGACGCGACGACGTCGAAATGATAAGACGCGACTCGCTCGCGGTCGAACGTGTCACGTGACGTCACGGTGCCGGTTTGCGAGTCGACGTGGAACAGCGCCGAGACGTCGACGTCGCCGTGACGCACGATGTGGTAGCGGACGACGTCGTGCGGCGGTAGGTCGGCGTCCAGCGCGCTGACTCGACCCAGCACCACCCCGGGCGGCTCGTTCTCGGCCACCTGGAACACGTACAGATCGTTGTCGAACACTGGGACTCGGTCATCCACGTCCAACACTGTGATTCGCACGGCTGCCGTCGCCGTCATGCGAGCCGAGTTATCTTCACTGGCTCCGTCGACCGCGGTGACGATCAGCTCCAACGGTGCACCGGCACGTACTGACGCCGGCATACTCTCACGGTCAACCTCGCCTCGCGTCGTGATCAGTCCAGTCCTGCCGTCGATGTGCAGCAGCGCCGACGTGCCCGCCGCTACTTCCGGTAGTCCCTCCAGTCGGTAGTGGATGCGGCCGTTGGATGCGTTGTCAGCGTCGGTCGCCACGACCCGGCCGACAGTCGTGCCGGGCGAGCAGTTCTCCACGATCTCGAAGTCGTAAGATTCTCGCGAGAACCTCGGCGCGTTGTCGTTCACGTCCGCCACGGTCACGTGTACGACCGTCTGCGAGGTCCGCGCGCGCTCGCCGCCCGCGTCCGCGCACGTGATCGTGACGTCATATCCGGCGCGCCGCTCGCGGTCGAGCGGGGCGGCGGCTGCGGTGATGAGCTGGAACTCGCCGGGAGGGAAGGTCTGCCGAAGGGCGAAGTGCTCGCCGGCGGTGGTGACGGCGCAGCTAAACAGTCCGTTGTCGCCGGAGTCGGCGTCCTCCACGGACACATACGCAACGAACGTGCCCGGCTCGGAGTTCTCGGCGACCGTGGCGACACCGTGCGGAGTCAGCGTGTTGACGCTGATCTGAGGACTGTGGTCGTTGACGTCGTCCACCCGCACCACCACCGTCGTATGTGACGTCAGCGGCTCGGCACCCCGGTCCGCGGCGATCACCGACAGCAGATGAACCTGCAACAGTTCCAACACGTGCCCTCCGCGACTGATTGATACTTTAATATACACATTACCTCCAGTTCACAGCATTGATTGCAGTCACCGTGAAATTGTCGCGTAATAATACACATCGGCCAAACTGTAACCCACCCATACAATGTCTGTCAGAACGAAAGCGAGGGAGTAGTTTGTTAACAGCACATATTTTTGCTTGTGAACAGCCAGTACTCATTTTGCCTACCCACGGAGAAATGGCCAGGCTAAGTTGGCCTGAGTGGTTTGGTCGAATACGAAAACGGAAAACCCGCGAACGGTCACCCATCTCAGTATTAACCTGGCTCAGCGTCGAGTAACATCGTTGATACGACAAACGATGTTACCGCTATACCAAGCCGCCACCAAAAAAACTTAATAGGGTGTTTACACGATCCAGCAAACGTCCAGCATTAGCACGTGTATTTTGAATACATTTGCTGGAAGTTTGCTGCGTCGTGTAAACACCCCATAATTAATAAAAACAATGCAGCGATAATCGACGCTTCCAAATGGGTATCTGAAGATAAGTTCAATCTATTGAAAGATGAAAATTATGCCTCAGTGGAGACGAGAGATAAAAATATACACAGAACCAAATAACATTTATCTACAACAGGTGAATACAATGTTTGTAAAAGATGACTGAGCTGACCGGCGATTGTTCGTGATCGAGTCCGTCAGCTTTGACGTAGATCTTGCCAGTGTCTGGTTTGATGCCGAACACCGCCCCGTGCTGTGCATCGGTCAACGGCGAGAACTTGTACTGGACGGCTCCGTTCAGACCGAGGTCGTGGTCCCTGGCTCGCACACGCGCCACAGTCGTGCCCGGAACCACGTCCTCCGGAACACGCACCTGCCAAGTAAGTAAGTAAATCTGTAGAGGGCACAATGTCAGCGAGAAGCCGGCCAAATCTGTTTACAAACCAATGCGCTGCGACAAGCGGAGACGTCAGCTTCTTACGAGCGGCTAAGACGGGGTCTTCCCTTGCGTCGCAATAGCGAAATAACTTTCCTTGTTATTTGTAAAAATAAAATGAGGCCAAAGACCTAAGCCTATAGCGGTAAGGTTAATGTCCTCTATAGCCCGATTTGACAATGACAATGAGTTTATTTCGCACACTTGCGACTATAAAGATAACTAAAGATACATGTAACTAAATAGGCTAACTAAATAACAGTGCAGTGAAAACAGCGCCAAAGTCACAATCCAACACAAATTTATTACAGAGCGAGATTGCTGTAGATTGTTTTACAGTCAGTTTATTAGCTTTAACTAGAGGAATACTCCTACAGATGGTATATTTACTATCGCAGCTGAACGTAAGCTTCTGAACTTTTTCGTTGCAAAAGCATGCAGTGTAAACGATTGTGCCAATGCAGTTTCGGTATCTCTTTGTCGTAAACGATATAGACTTGATGTATCGTGAGTTGAGACCGCTAAGATTAATCTCAAGTCTACAGCCTCTTACGTTCAAAATCCGCCCAAAGCGACAGCAGATTAAGGTGCACGATGTTTTTGAGCGATGCAGGCGCTATAAATGCCATGGCAATGTCGTAAAGTAGCTTTGCCGAACATCATTAAAACATTGTTCTTGCTCCGCTACGTTTGTGAGTGCGTCCAGGTAATCTTCGGTGATCTTTGCACTTGTCAGCAAAAACAGTCACCATTACTATAGCCCAAGTCTAAGTGAATTACGCATTACGGCGTTACTCACTACTGATCCAGTTTTACTCTATAGGCTTTGCTACTGATAAACCTACTTCTTGCTTGAAGCCTGTCATACACCTGCTCCTATATCAAAAATGAAGAAAAATCGACGACAAGTAAGTAACTAGTGGAACAGATCTAGGTCAAAATTGAAGCTGACGATCTCAACTGCCAAGAAAGAAAATGTGCCGTAACTTTTAAATAAAAGGTTATACAAGTTTTAAACGTGGTAGACTTATAGAAAGACATAGAGCTCTGTGAGCAACAATCATTCCAAAGCAAGAAGTCAAAAGTGTATTCTGCTGTCCTTACGAAGCACCTTGTGTACACAGAGCAAAGTTAAAGGTCAATGTCAGTGACGTCTGCGTATCGTATAACTGGAAACTGCAGTACAACAGTTGACAGAAAATTCGGACTCAGTATGCAAATCTCACACACAATAACGTGAGATATTAGAAGTCAAACGGTCAGACACGAGCGTCAAAGGACACACGGAGTGTCGCGCATTCTGTTGGCCAGCAGGGCCGTACGTCATCTTGTTAGTCGGTCGGTGGGCGTCATTGTACGTAGAAGATTAATTAATGAAGAGTCGAGAGCCAGCGCCGTCCAGTTTGCTTCTGATGTGTCCTGATGGATTAACCGACCACGGTTGTGTTCGTTGCATGCCGCTCGCTAACTGATGAGTGGTAAATTTTTAACGTCGTCGTCTTTCTCGCAAAGCGACGGTAACTGAGGCGCTTGCAGCAGTGTGTACACAGAAGGCGAGTGAAGAAAGCAAGCAATTCGCCAGAGACACTCGCTGCTGTTGCAGTTGTCATTAGAACCTGCCTGACTGCATGTCCACCTTCTCTCAGCACTACCGCCAAGATTAGCTCGGTCGCTTGCTGCGGTAATCAGGAAATGACTTTCAGATAACTTTCCTGCATACTGCGTTGAAAGCACAACTTGTTGTGCCATGCATTCGTCGTCTTTCCAACAAAATTACCGCTGCACTGCAGCTATCGTTTTTGCGACTGCTGACTGATCACAAATAAATATAAAATTATTATTCATATTACACATTGTCATTTTTTTACTTTGTATTTTTTACGATTTTGATAATTAATAAATGCAGCAAAAACGCTGCGATATTTTACTGACATTTTGTTTGTCAGTACGAAAGCCAGGCAGAGCCTCATTATCGTAATGATGCATGCGTCCAGTCGGTAGGCGGCATCCGAAGTCAACAGCCGGCGCCAGCCACTGCCGTTTCCGGCGCCAAGTCGCCAACATGTAACGACGTCCTAGAACCTGACGCTATGTGCTATGTCTGCTTGCTGCACAGTCGCTCTCAGTCCAGTCTTCACTCATCAGCGTCTCAACAGTCAAGACACTTTTGATCCACTAGTCATATTCCGCCATCTTCACCGGATAGGCCTTACGTTAAATACCGACGTGGACCTTGTTTAACAATGACACCAGTTCAACAACATCAGTGCTGCTGCTAATGATGACGATAATAACGAGCAGATCACGGATGATCGCAGTCAAACGTCAATAACCAGCATTTTTCTCTAAAAACAAAATATTCGTGATATATATGACTAGTTGATCAATGCATGCGACAAAGGTTAGTACGTGTTAAAACAAGTACAGAGCGATGTAACTGAACTGAACTGACACAGATTAGTTTTTGACGAACTGACCAAATGGCAAGCAGTAATGCATTACAGTAGGCATTGACTAACGGCGTCAGTGGCCTGCGTGACTACAACCTGGTTGTCCATTGGTCAGTTCGTTAACAACTAAACCGTGTCAGTTCAGCTCAGTTTAGTTACGTTGCTCTCTACGCGCCTTAGTGTGCGCACCTCGTATGTGTCGTTGTCGAATACAGGTGCATTGTCATTGACATCAGCCACCGAAATGTCGACCAGAATCGACCCAGACTTAGGTGGACTGCCGCCATCCAGCGCAACTACCGCAACCTGGTACCTACACAGCGTCCACACAGCACCCTGCACATTGAAGGCAGGGTTGGTGGTCTGGCGTAGCGGTAACGCGTTGTGTCCGATCAACTAAGTTGTTCTACACCGAACCGGGTTAGTAATTGGATGGGTAACTGCCTGCCGACAGATAAACTATTTCGGTATGTAACCAGCCGCCTAGGTCAACTCAACCTTCCATCCCTCCGAGATAGGTAAATCGAGTACCGGCCTATCTGGCTGGGGTTAAGGCGGGGCGCGTTCACCTGTGTCGGGTGGCAGGTAACACTGTGTGATCGATCCCATACCGCAGGTGACGCTCCGTAGCTCTGAGATGGGCTTCTCATAAAGAGCTACAACACCACCTTTATCCTTTTCAACTTGTCCACATTTAGAACATACGGATATGAGGAGTCACGTTCTCCGAATAAAATAATTTTAAAACTTTGCATTGGCGCTGTTTGCTGAAATTTCGTAAGTCTTTTTATATAACTGGAAAAAATATCGGCCCAGTGCCGGCATATTGTACAGCCATCCGCCTAGAGCGTAACCCTTTATTTTTATTCCTAACCTTATCCCTGACGCTAAAATTTAGCGTGGGACGGACGGACATACGGACGACAGACAAACGTACAAGCAAGACCTGTAAAGACTAATGCAAAATGACATTTATGTTAAAATCAACTTACTGCGTTGAACATATCATGTCAATAGTGAAAGTCTTGGAGAGCTGCTGACGTTGGAACTGCAATAGTTGCGGAAAAGACATCATCACGTCGTACGTCGTATATTAAGTAAAAGCAGCATCAGTAAACCTCATCTAATCTATCAATAGCACCGTTTAATTTTTTCGCGGGTGTGAATCAAAAGTCGTGCTATGACGAGGTGCGTTAAGCTGAAACGAACAATTCAGTGTGAAGTCTGTATTTACGCGAACCTGTCTTCGTGTTCGCGGTCGAGCGGTTGTCTGAGCAGCAGCCGTAGGTCGGTGCCGCCGTCAGCGGTGTGACGTGCGTCTAGGATGAACTGGTCCGTGGTCGAGTAGATCTCATACTTGTGAATGGCGTTGCGTCCGGCATCCGGGTCACTGGCTGGCGGCACCGCAATGCCGCCGGACTGCGGATCCATCGACTCGGCGATCCGCTGACGCAGTCGACGCTGCGGAAACTCCGGGGCATGGTCGTTCACGTCCAGTATCTCGATCTTTATCTGTTAGCAATGCAGCAGCAGCAGCATCAAGTTATCGATTGACAGATCGATTTGGCGAAAACCAGCAGCGTTAAGCTGGCGACACATGAGCCGGGTACCCGACCGGGCAACCTGGCCGGGAGACAGCCGTCGTCAGCAAAGAAGTTTTAATAATTATTTTACATTTGTCATATATGTAACGCAATGACGCATAAGTCACCTATAAGTCCAAAGTGCGTTTCTATTTCTTCCTTGGCTATCTTCTTTATTTCAACATTTTGTAGTCTGCGATTTTCATATCCCAGACCCAGAGACAACTTTTTACACGTTCTCGATCCTCCTGGAAAGCAGCTTTAGTAGTACGTACGAAGTACAGGTATTCAGAATAAAAGGACAACATAATTTTTAGATGACATGTAAAGTGTAGGCCTACAAACAAATCAAATTTCCCTGGAAAACGCATTGTTTAACTTCATAAGTATGTAAATCGAAATAAAATTCTACGCTGAGCGGTGCCCGGGCATCTGGGTCTAGCGACACACAAGCCGACTGCCCGGCTGTCGGCCAGAAAAAAGCATTGCAATGCAAATTAATGCTTTTCTCTGTCTCGTCGGGTGTCAGCGACACACGAGCAAAATGCCCGGGCCGGGTGTCCTGGCCGGGTCAAAGCGGATGTCCGGCCCGGATGCCCGGCTTGTGTGTCGCTGGCTTTTACCTCTTGCTTTTACCGTTCCGTTCCGTCTGCAGACTCCGTCGAGCTACAAGGCAGGCAGTTTCTGAGCAACTCAATTCGATCCAGTGATCAACTTACATTCCAGCGCGCAACACACTTTAAAGGCACCAAAGTCGCTAATGCGACGTATAGTGACTTTTAGTACCGAGCAAACAGAAAACCATATAACCAAAAGAAATGCTATTGAGTTAGCTACTGGAGACAAACGTCAAAGACACGGAGCTAGCACAAGAGCGGACAAGATGGAGTCGATGGAGAACGTGAACCTGCCCGCAAGGGCAGAATACATCAGCAGCAGCAGCCAACGATGACAGACGATTAGTGAAAATTATACTATACGCCAGGTGTCATATTTGTTGACGCTGGAGCCAAAAGCGATAAAACCTGAATTGATTCTCACACCACAGTTGCTACCTCTAACTCCCTATCTCGATGTGGAAATATGCCCATGCCAGCAAAAAACTATTTTATGGCACCATACCTTGACGATCTCGAAAAACTCCATCGGTTTGACGGCGACGTCGTACTGAACGACACAGTCGATCACTCCACCAGGACACAACTGTTCACGGTCAATGCGTTCGGTCGTGTGTATCACTCCGCTGCGCTCGTCGATCGCAAAGTAGTTCCGGTCAAAGCGCGCCGGCGTCGTGAGGAAGCTAAAGCGTAGACGGTCGACAACCGGGGGGTCGTAGCGTCGATCGAAGCCCAGTTCAGTGACCAGATTGCAGACGAAACTGTTGGCCGGAAGCTCTTCGACGATGAAGAACTCGCGAACGTCTGACGACGAGGACGAGGCCGGATGAGGCCTGGACTGAACGGTCTGAACGCCGCAGTACACCGCTAACCACCACCACCACCAGCACACAGCGCCACCACTTGCCATCGTCACACCATCAACTGATGACGTCATCCAACCACCGCCATGATGACGTCACCATTGCGCGTGCACCGAATCTGATGACGTACGAATAATATACCCTGACCTCCGGACGAGATGTGATTAGCCTGATGGCTAATCGGCGTTTATATGTGTCACTAGGAAAATGAATCGACTGCGCAGAATGCTACAGAGTCAAATTGCTCACGTCGCCATGGCAAGGGGCGGCGGGAAGAGTGACGTCACAGTCATTGTGCAGCGCGGTGGGTGGTCGAGTCGTATATATTAATAACACTGCTGCTAGCCGGCTGGTCGTTGATGTCGTTGCATTTCGACGGACGACCACAGAGTCATTCGATTGATAGAGATCGACCGTCCGTCGCAGACATATTTGCACGGGCTCGCTGCATTGTCCAGCGACACCGGCTAATCCGATTCACCGCGACCAGACCAGACCAGAGCGACGTGGGGGCCGACCACCCGCACGCCGTCATCTTCGCTCCTTCATTCCCCGGCCCCGCTTCCGTCGCCGCAGAGATTATCGCAGACCGCGGAACGAAGAAATCAGCGAACGGCGTATATAATATACACGCGGGCTGGTTGGCTACTTAGTCAGTGGGCGATAGCGAACTGCAGTTTTTCATCAGAGCAGAATCTGCTGCGTCTAGCTCGCGCTTGAGACGACATCGTGGAAGCACGAAAAACAAGAGACGCCGCTCGTTGAACGCAGTAGCCGACAGTTCGTTGTGGATGGAGCGTAGTCGGAAGTAATTTAGTTAATGACGCAAGGTTGCGGTAGCTTCTATCACCACGCAGGTCGGCCGAATAGACTCGGATCTAGAACAAAACACGCACAAATTATTACTATCGTTAATCTTACTATAATGTGCGGAAAGTTGTCTGTCTGTGACCGGGGTCCGCAACCGTGCAACACAGAAGGTGGCAGAGGGATATATGACACATAGACAGACAGACAGTCTGCCGCGTTTGAGTCCTAGGTATGTGCGCCCCCATCTTGCTCCCACCTCTCCCCACGGACAGGCTGAAAGGGGAAAAGAATGAGTTCCCGGGTAACAGAGTGCACCCGCCCGTAAGGCGGGAACGTAGCTAGTGTGCACAATTTGTGAGCGTCTATAATTTATCTTACATAGTACATATTCCATATAAACACACAACAACAATAAAACCAACTCCTTTTGCTGCTACTACTACTACAACTACTATAACTAGAAAAATGTCAGCCCAGTGCCGACATTTTGCGGCCGTCCACATGCAGCTGCGCAACCGTTATCCAAACCCTGACCTCTGACATTACCAACTGAAAAGTGACACACCGATTACTCCTGCCCTGCAGAAAGTTCACATTAATTTTGGCTTTCGGTGTGCGTTTTTTTTGTTTTTCAGTTAGGAGCCCGTATGGGACAGACAAACAAACAGAGAAGCTGGCGGGCAAAACTCACGGCCGCTCAGTACTAACTACTAATAATAAATATTCAACATCTAGTAACAATGTTAATTATTTTTACGGTTACAATCGCAATAAAGTGCAGCAAATATTTTTTTGTTGAGGCTTTAAAATCGCGGCAGTGCAACAGACAGACAGAAATGCACCAGAGAGAATTTCGATAGCTTATGCCGTGACCGTGATATGCATAATGTCTGGCAGTAAGGGTGAAAATTGGCGCGGATACCGCCGGCAATCGGTAACACGAAACTTTATTCACCATAAACATGGTAGAAACAAATAAAGGCTAAATGCAAATAATAAAAAACACAACTTAAGTAAACTTAACTAACAGAATAATCAAGTCCGTGCATGGCGTACAGAACACAACAAACTGTCAGAGTTGTCAAAACTGGTTAAAAATTTATGTGTCCGCTTAGCTATTATATCAGATACTGAATCAAAATTAAAATAACACTGACACTCTTCACATCCTTCTACAATGTCAACAGTGTCTAAGCTCGCGCGATTTGAAGTTGAGACGGCCCAGCTCATCCGGGCACTGTGGAGAGGACAATCACGTGACGTCCCGGGCCGGAAATTGCCGAATGAATGGCGGGCCTGATTGCCACGGGCAGCGACAAGGGTCGAGCGAAACAGCGGAACGTGCCGACTGAGCGGCAGTCGGTCAGTTGAGTTCGGCCGTGGATGCATTAAAGAGCCAGCAGCAGCAGCAGCATCAGTAGCAGGGTTGAGTGAGCAGGAGATGGCTCTATTGTCCGCCTGTCGACGACCGTAACATCTCTAGTTTCTCTCTCTACCAGTCAGAGCTACGTACACAGTAGAATAGTAGCCTATAGCATGACTCGCTAGGCAATCCTGAGAGTGGGCCCTAAAACGTAACGTACCGAACGCTTGCCGTACACTAGCTTTTATTTCAATTGCAATTTCTAGTAATTTGTGCAATGCCGTACTTCTCTTAAAAATGCCATGCTTCAATAATAAATAATAATATTAAAAATATAATTTCTTTAGCGCTCTAACGTCTTAAAGTACAGAAGTCTATTTATTCAAACTACTTCACCTTTCGCTATGAATTGCAGCAAACTCAGATCAACGGGTAAATTATACAACTGAAAAAATCGATCGAGACATAAAATTAACTAAATATTATCGAAAAGTATATTTTTAGTAAATATAATGCACCCAGGTTTTAAACGAATACCATGAAATTAAACGAATACCATTTATATTTCACTGATATAAAAAGTAAACAAAAAATATATAAATAAAAGTGTTTAAAGCGAAAAGAAAGAAAATCAGAACAATGTTGGTAGCGTTTTCCTTTCTGTTTTCTATGGGCAATGTGCGTCTCTAGCAAAAATATGGATTGCTTCTTTGATTCATTAATTGATTGACTGCGTGATCATCGTCAAAATAAACAAACGATGCTAATGAAAAGTCGTAATCTTTCTGCTTGTCCAACGATCGCCGATATAGCTCAGACCAGTCTGAGTCTCCGGAACAAAGCAGTGTAATGAATTTTATAGGCCTATCTTCCACTCTTTACTGCCGGCTGACATAAGAAATTCATGCTGCCAGCCTGTATATTTGATGCCACCGGATTTCACGAGTTACGACAAAACGCGGATGGACTGATGGGACGAAACAGACTCCCCCTCTGGATGCATAAAACGCTCGACGTTGTGCATTATACCGGAACCGGCGGACTTCCGGGAACGCAGGCGTGTTTATGACGTCATCTTGGATCGGTGGTAACATCCGGTGAAAGGTCTGCGCCTGGGAGTGGACTGATAGCCATCGACAGGCCGATACCAAGCCGAGCTACGAAGACGAAACGACGCGACGCAACGCAGCGTATCGTCGGAATTTAATAATCTCGATAATTGCATTATCCAAATTGACGACGGACGACGGAATGCGGGCGGGCGCAGCTGCTTGAAGGCCGAACGCGGCAGCACGTCGACTGAGTAGCCGGAGCCCGGCGTGTCGCGACCCTCCAGGGATATTTATCGCTTTCTATCGTTCCGTCCGTCGACGACGAAAATGAAGACGTCTGGAACGGCGGCGCGGCACCGGTACGCGGGAGGGTGAGTGGGAAGGGGAGAATGGTGAGGAACACGGCGGCGAGCAAGCGACACTAGCAGAATTTTAATACAACGACGACGACGACGACGCGGTGCAGAGAGTGAGTGACATCATTGTAACGAACGAACAACGACCACGCAGCTGACGACTAGCGGCACCGTGCAGCGAAGTCACGTCTCGACGCAGAAACGACCCAGGCAGACACCGGAGACAGCGGCACCTGGCGCTCGGACCCACAGACCGAGACAGAGCGCTCGTTAATGAATATAATGTCCTCGTCGTCGTCGTCTTCTTGGACGTGCTGCTCGCTCGTTGGCTGCATCCGTCCCTAGCGTCTGTGCTTGCTGTCTCATCCGATCTACTGGCTGAGCACGTGACTGGACTCCACCAATAATGCTGGCGCCGTGCCGGTCACACGCACGACGCAAAACGTTCTGTTCTGCAAGTGCTGTGCGCACTGTATTTACATGTTGTAACCGCTTCGGAAACATTTTCAAAACATTTAGCAGATGTTTCAAACGGCTGCGACAGCGACTGGTAGGCTTTAAAAGGCCAGAAGCTTGAAAGGCCAAACGCCTGAAAACGTTTATAGAACACAATTACAAGACACAGTTAGAAGCTTACACTCTATCTACCGGCACCTGCATAATCATTAACCTCGGATGACCTTATATGTGGTCATTTCAAAGCTTTTGGGTTCAATATTTATAAAATTATACCACGCATGTCGCAAGCGTAAGGATAATTTCCTTCCACCAGCGTGCACGGTTTGTCAATTTTCTCCCACACGTTCTATCTAAGTCATCATTTCTGAGTTTTACGGCTGCAGTCGGTCGGCTAAGAGCGATAAAGTGACAGTTAACAAGAAGCCGTCACGAACTGGAAGAGGATCTGGGTGCATCGTAAAGCGGGTGATATGATCGACGGGCAAAGCGTGCAAAGCCAATAAACGCAGCAGAATGCCGCACGCGCGACGCGACGTTCGCCAAAGCGGTTTACGTAGTGACCGAACGCTACCTAAATAAAGCGCTGAGGTGGACAGACTAGATGGACATAGAGGACGCGATTAGATGACTTGAGGGCGGGACCATGGACGGCACGACCAAACTGCCATCGTCAGGACCGACCCGCACACTATACAGTGCGCCGGTGCCCTATTATAGAATCGCTTCCCAGAAAAGTCTTCTGCCGGCCGACAATTTACCGGCAAAAATCCGCCCCGCCCGGCGGCCGCCCGGGCAAAGCAAATTTTTACCGGTAAATTGTCGGCCGGGGGAGACTTTTCTGGGAAGCGATCCTATAATGAGAGACTTTTTGTGAGGCCGGCGATATTATAGTAAGGGAGAGACACCTCAATTCCGTGATTACCTCTCCCCGGGCAGATTTTTTTTCACGGGGGAGACATTTAAATGTGACAGCGGCCGGCCGAGAATTGGCATAGCCGATTGGCCGGTCTATAGACCACGTAAATAACGATGAGCAGCAATGAACGGACTGCGACTTATAGTGGGGAAGAGGACGCCGGCGGCCTAGTAACAAGGCGTCGTTGCTGAATACAGCAGGCGCCCGAGGACGAAACGCGAATCGAACGATCATAAACAAAAAGCACAGCTGGACAGACGTGCGGGTTTTACTGCAGCTATAGCGACGACGCCGCCGCCGTGACCAGAAAGATTGAGTCGCAGAGAAAGAAAGACGACGGACGGTCGGCAACACTAGTCGCCCGAAAGGCCTGACCCGATTCGCCGACTCGACTCGACTGGACTATGCCGATGATCTATCGTTATAAAGCAGGCTCTGCATCCGCTGTCGGACGACGCGCGAGTACCCGGTATTAGACAACCATCCGAGCGCGCTTGAAAGATGAAAATAACGAACAGCAACGACGACGACCGCGCGTGTGTGCTCGAGCACGAACAGCGACGTTGTAAACAACAACAACAACAACAAGCTTAGCCGTCGGTGGCACAGAAAACAAGTATCAACAGCGAAACTCTGAAAATAAGGCCTATTTGTCCTTTGAGGCATGCGTATTCGCGAATAGTTTCAGTCCGTTTCAGCCTTAGTCTATAAATAACAGCAAATCATGAAATATAGACCTGTTTTGTCTCACGTGAGCGGACTGCTCTAGTGGACGATAGATATCGTTTTGTGAGAGCAATATGTATATCATATGTCGCAGACGGATGGCAGGTGTTTGGTGACAGAAGGATGAGTGGCAGCAGGCGGTCAGTGCAGTGTATTCATTTATTACTAGCGTAGTGTATGGAGTGACAGAGATGATGGGCGATGACGTGCCAATGGCCACACACGACGACGGCAATGCATGCGCCGCAGCATCAGCAGGCCGAGGTCGATAATCCATGGTCGAGCCCACACCGTATGACCAGCGACC
>Ga0209367_1006961_pt1 | contig 15613 bp, 10 predicted proteins | sample WorMetLIZISLAND2_FD_187412 | JGI IMG/M metagenome (GOLD analysis project Ga0209367, IMG submission 187412) | Marine gutless worms symbiont microbial communities from Max Planck institute for Marine Microbiology, Germany - Olavius geniculatus... ... | reverse complement strand
AGGCTTGCGTATCGCGGCAGCAATGGCACGATGGTGATCTTCGTCAGGAGAGCTGCGGGCGATGTGACCGAAGAAACGGAGCCGTCTGCTTGTAACTATGCTGGAGAGCGGCTGGCAATTCGAGCGAGACCGAACTTCATCATTGGTTATGTGGCGGGTGTATGGGATCCTCAGAATCTTGTGTAACGCCCACATATCAAACGCATCCAGGCGGGTGCACAAGTATTTCGTAGTGGTCCACGTTTCACACCCACACAACACGACTGGCACAATGTAGGTCTGATAGAGACGAATTTTAGTATCCAGTCTGATGCCTGGATGCCATTCCTCTGGGGCAGGTAAATCGAGCACCGTCCTGCCTGGCAAGTTACACTACGTGATCCCACATGCTAAGTGATGCATAGCTCTAAGATGGATTCCTAGGAAATGTTATAGACACTATGAACCTGTCCGATACATATACAGAATGGTTTGATGAAAATTATCAACAACAAACATCCTTGAATGTGCATATGTCCAAATAAACTCATAGTCAAACCATATACTAGGAACCTATATCACACTACTACTATTCAAAAGTTCCTCCTAAATCAACAACCTTTTATGCACAAGTTTTCTCCTCACATTTCATGAATTTTTCTTACAATCACATTTTTTCTTAGACACACAAGATTAATTTTTCCTAAGTTCTGTGTAGGTACAACTTAGCATATCTTCTGTAAATCAAGCTGCTGATTATTACAAAAGACAGACATGAAATGAGAAAAAAAAGTCTCCTACTTTGAGGTTCTGCAGTGAGGCATAGGTTTTGCCACACTGGGGACAAGGAGGCCTTGAAGGAACTTGACTGGAATTGAAATGTTGACTACGACGATGACGAAATAAACCAGACTGACTATGATACACCTTATTGCAGTCCTGCAACCAATACAGTAGTCATATTAGTGGTAATTATAGCTGCAGCAGCAAACTCTATCCAGTATGTCACCACAATAATAAACTTAGCAAACTATAACCTAAAAAGCCCCATACAAGACTGTGGTCAACTTGTACATAACGGTTTCACAACGTCAGTACCAGTAATTCACCAACAAGTCATACAACACAAAAACTAGACCAAATCTACAATCTAATCTAATCTAGAATGCGTTTGTATAGCACATCAACGCAAGTCTCTAATATCAAACATCTGGTCAGAACAAATTAACATATTGTTTCCTAGTTTTGGAAACACTAGTCAATTACCAGCTCATCTTGTAAATGTCATATACAAAATTTCATTCAAATCAGGCAAACCTTTATGGATGGATGGACGTATGGACAGTCCAGCTTAATTATGTCGGTTCAGTCAAGGATGCAACATAAAACAAATCTTTTTAATCAACACAACATTACTACTTAAAAACCTTAATCATATGTTTGTCACTAGTAGCAGTAACAGCAGCTTACCTGACAGGTATGGGATCCTCCAGGTGTTGTAGTAGCAGTCCTTCGAGTTGTTGTAGTATCTCCACTGCTGTTGATGTTGCTGCTATTGCTGCTGTGCTCCCTGTAATGTGTTCTGGTATGTGTCCAAAGTCCAGCAGCAGTGCTATAAGTCTTTCCACATACCTGACAGATGCAGACACCAATGTGTACGCTCATGCAATTGTCCAGTACTAGTAGTACAAGGCACGTTCAGAGCGTTTTGAGCCTCAATGTATTAAAGTAGAAAAAAATTTAATGTCCATTTGTCAGTCAGATGCACCACTGCACCTTCCTTAAGTACTCATGTGAGCACTGCGCAGGTTGCAGATGTGACGTCATTGTAATTTATGACGGCATAAAGCACTAAACCGAAAAGATTTAAAGCGCTAACAGAATACAATCAAGCTCAATGCTGCACGACTATTTTGCAGACTACAACTGGATTATGAAAGTGGAGGCCCCGTGGCATCCAATTTTGTGTAAACTCAGACAAATAGCACTTATAAATTTCTTATTTATAGACAAGTTAACGAAATTATTAAACAGGAACTATTGAATTAATCACGTTTGCTATAAGATTGTGCAAATAAAAATTCTAATACTGAGATGAACAGCGACGTATATCGCACATTAAAAGTTTCTTTCAAGAAACTACACCACGTTTCATCGGAGAATATAAGACAGCCTAAATCTGGGCTGACATTGTGGAGAAAACTGTAGACTCTTTTTTTCGGACACAGTGTACACTACAAACCTGGCATACATATGGACGTTCGCCTGTGTGAACTCTTATGTGATTGACCAGTGTCGACTTACGTGTAAAACACTTTCCACATTCAGGACACCTGGACAGAATAAATTTATCTGTCACGTCTTATTGTACAATTTATTGACTTTTGTTATACACTACTCGATAGCAATTAATTCTTTGACAAGAACTGGCACTGGCACACAACAGATAACTTTCTGTAAAGTGCCGGGTAATGTACTTGAAAGACGACAATGGACGCAATAAAGGTTCATTTTAATATAAATCCGCTTATCTACATCACCTTCCTGTTTTGGTAGTCAACTTAACAAAACTATTAAGCAGGAACTATTGAATTAACCAAGTTTTACTATAAAACTGTGCAAAAAAATTCTAATACTGAGATGAACAGCAACGTATATGGTACATTGAAAGTTTCTTTCAAGTAACTACACCACGTTTCAAAGTTAGCAATAACTCTTGCTTCAAATGCACATAATTTAGTTTTCACATATTTAACACAATATCAAACACTGCACGATCCTAGCATTATTTACCATCACACCTATTATGACCAAACTTCACCGCATGTGCTCAGTGTAATGTCATAATGACATCAGATTATCAGCAATATTAGTAATAACCATGCAGATAATTTAGCCTAACATCGTTAATGAGTGAGTGAGTGGAGTTTAACGTCCCGCCCAACACAGTATAACGCATTTCAGGGACGTTAAAATCGTTAATTACTGACAAATGTTTGAAAATAAAATTTTAAACATGTATGGACACAATCACTCTGAAGTTTGTGTTCAAAGTGGCCACGTTTGGCTTTGACACATGCTTTTCATCGGGTGATCACGTTATCAATAATAATCCAACTCTGATGTAAACAAACTCTGATGTCATACTGACCTGACATTGAGCACACACAGTAAAGCACAATCGTAATAGGTGTGGTAGTAAGTAATAGAAAAATAATGCAGTGTTCAACGTTTCTCTCAAATCCATGAACTATGAGCTGAATTATATGCATTTGAAGCACAGCTTATCACCAATTTTGAGAAAGTGAGTCAGTGAGTAGGGTTTAACGTCCCACCCGACACAGTATAGGTCATTTCGTGGACGGCCTTTCCAGGCAGAATGAACACAAACACATAATAATGGAACAGTAAGTTTAACCTTTACAGAAACACAGAACACAAAAGAAAAAAAACAAGCTAAACCTAAAATTGCAAGAACTCCATTATACGCATGCATATGTAATTAACATATTGGTAGTTCTAACAAGATAATGTTCATATGAACACAGAGTCTGTCCAATGCATTTCGACAGTTTACAGTATATGTCCGTATAAATATAATCAGTGAGCTGTTTAGACCGACAGAAAAAAATCAAACAGTTTAATTTCAAATTGTACAGCAGCAACGATCCTTTCATACTTCTGTATTATTTTAAGTAAACAATAAACACTGTCAGTTACGAGACCATTCGATTCATCACCAGTGCTTTACTATAAAAAATCCATCGTCACCATGCGTCTATCTTGCACCGTTATGGAGATATGGCGCCTCAAAGATAATAGCGTCACGAGTTTGACCTTTTGGGATCACGTGACGTCATCGGTCACGTGACCATTTGACTCCCGGGGGTCGACTTCTTATGAGTGGTCCATATTGACTATGCGTCTATCTTGTACCATTACGAGATATGACGCCTCAAATATTGGATGCACGAACGCGGACACAGAAAGAAAGATGGAAGAAGGGAAAGCGATAGAGGAAGGGGTAGGGGAAGGGAAAAGGAAAGTGGAAGAGGAAAAGAAAGGGAAAAGGGAAGGAGAAAAGGAATGGAAGGTAAAGTGAAGGGAAAGGAAAATGGAAAGGGGAAGGGAAAGGAAAAAAGGAAAGGGGAAAGGGCAAGAAAAAAAGGAAGGAAAGGAAAAGGGAATGGGGAAGGGTAAAGAAAAGGAGAAAGAGAAAAGGGGGATAGGGGAAGAAAAAAAGGAAGGAAAAGGGGAAGGAAAGGGGAAAGGGAAGGTAAAAAAGGGGAAGTGGAAGGTAAAGGAAGAGGAACGGAAGGAAAAAAGGAAAGGAAAGGGGAAGGGAAAGGAAAAAAAGGGAAGAGGAAAGAGCTACGGAAAGCGGAAGGGGAAGGAAAAAGGGATGGAGAAGGTTAAAGGAAAGGGGAAGGAAAATGGGAAAGGAAAAAGGGAAAGGGAAATGGGAAAAGGAAGGGGAATGGGAAGGGAAAAAAGGGAAAAGGGAAGGAAAAAGAAGGGAAAGGGAAAGGGGAAGGTGGAAGGAAGATACCTTAAGAAAAGTAGGATGCACGGACGGACGGACGGACGCACGCACAGACACTCAGGTGATTTTATACTATCGGACAGACAATAATCATCCCTGTTATCCTCCAGACAGACATCAATATGATAATGCTGTCTATTAAAGGACAGGGGGCCCAATTTTGAGACAAAATGTAAATAAGAAGTTTACTGAACAGAGATCGAATGCAAATGCTCAGAACAACATAAGACATTATAAATACTTGGAAAAAGTAAAAAAATGAAACAATAAAACAACTACAAAACATAAATCAGAAAACATGAAAACAAGATGATAAAGCAATTACATATATGCATCACAAACTACATAGTTCTTAAACAAAGTTTGGACAATAAAATTCAACTGAATGATAAGTGAGTAGTTTCTTATAATGCCAAATAAATTCATGCAAATTTAGTCACCAGCAGCAGTCATTTCAATCTTAATCTTTGGTACCCAGTTTTCCACTGGAAAATGTTCCTAAATTCCATACATGTGGAGTGACAGCGTTTCACTATTTTAGGCACTCGAGATGGCCTCTCCTAATACTACAAAGTGGCAAAATGAGGACGATGAAAACATGGCCATTCGTAAAGTTTGGGGACAAACTAAACTTGGGACAAGGAAATTCACCACTGGTACCAAATGTGTTAAAATCTCAAAAATAAGAAACACTGCAGTCAACCTGTAAGTCTTAAGCACTGGCAGGTCATCACTGCAGTAGTTCTTCTTGCTATGTGTTCTAACATGAATCCAGAGGCCAGCACCACGACCAAAAGTCTTACCACAAACCTGACAGACACACAGACCAGTGTGCACTCCCATGCACTTGTCCAACTGCTGTTAGTTCTAATAACAGTAGTACCCATGGGCACAAAAATGTTTCTAGCACTGTCATCATGATACTGCCTTTGCAAGAGTTGACAATCAAATTACCATCCCGTGAAATGTAGAAGGCTGAGGCGACCTGGATGGTTGGTTAAGCCCAAATTTCATTATGCCAACTTTGCGACAAAATCCGGGACAAGTTCCCGACAAAGTCGCGGACGTGTCGCAGACACAAATCATGAAAGTCCGCGACACAAATCACGTCGCCGACTTTCATGATTTGTGTCGCGGACTTTGTCGCCAACTTTGTTGCCAACTTTCCCCGTGCACTGTAACGGGCTAAATTCCATTAGAGCGACACAAACGGGTTTGTTGCGGACTTGTCACGAACTTTGTCGCAAACATCTCGACATGTCGAGCTGGTTTGTGTCTGCAACTTTCGTGATTTGTGTCGGCGACTTTTACCGAAACTTCATGGTTTCATGATTTGTCACCGTTTGTCCGCGACTTTCATGATTTGTGTCCACGACTTTCCCCGTGGGGAAGTTTCGGTAAAAGTCGGCGTAATGGAATTTGGGCTCTAGCCCACATACTGAGATGGTATTTACCTGCCCACCGTCAGTCAAACAACCAGGTAGTAAATGAGCCCAGTGTAAAGTAACTTTGATGATTAAGACCAGTGACTTAACCGCCACACCATGCCACCAACTACAACTACTACTACAAGTCTTGCCACTACTGTTGCTATTGCTACTACTACAGTACTTCATACCTGGCACGTGTATGGCCGTTCACCTGTGTGGACTCTCATGTGATTGTCCAGTGTCGACTTACGTGCAAAACACTTTCCGCATTCTGACTCTGGACACCTAGATAGAATAAATTTATTTGTCACATTTCATTGCATAATTTATTGACTGTTGTTATATACTACTGGAGAACAATTTATTCTTTGATTGTAACTGGATACAGCAGATTTTTCTGTAAAGTAGAGTAACTGAAGGATGACAATGGATGCAATATAAGTTCATTGTGGCGAAAACACAAAAACTATATAAATTCACTTATCTGCAACACCTTCCTGTCTCTGTAGTCATTTTAAACTGGGGCTATTGCATTAACTTATCTTAACATCTCCGCGATAACTTTGCCATAAGATGGGGCAAACAGAAATTTGCCTACTGAAATAAACAGCAATGCATATGGCACATTAGAAGTTCCTCTCAAGTAACAAAGTTAGCAGTTTACTGAACATTTGCTAGGTGCAAATGCTCAGAACAACAAAACATATTGCCGGTATAAATACTTGAAAAAGTAAAAGAATGAATAAAACAATTACAAAACATGAGTTCACATTTTTCATTGGCAAAGTTTGCGGACATTGGAGACAGAGAGGATTTGGGACAAAAAATGTCATCTCTGGTACTAAATGTTAAGAATACAAAACTCCAAAAAATAAAAAAATGTTAATGTGCTTTCTCGTGAAAAAAAATTAAAGTTCCGTAAACACTAAAATTAACATATATATTATATCTATTTTCCTTAAAGTGCAACATTTTCTGATAATTTTGACAGTAATATCGGCGCCCAGCATTTTGTCAACTCAGAGAAACTTACATTTGAAATCGACGATCTATGAAAATGACGTAGAAAATGTGGTGCCATAATGGTTAGGCAGGTGCCCCTAGTGACGTCATGAGCCTAGCCCAAAGACATCATGAATATTTATGGACTAGCCTAGACAGATAGGTCACCAGCTAGAGCATTAACATTCATGATGTCTACAGGCTAGGCTCATGATATCACCAGGGGCACCGATAGATTAGAATTTTTAGCATAGCATAAAGTAATGCTGCATTTCATTTGAAATTGCACATTAATTTCATATACAGGTCTGGCATTTAACAAGCACAAATCGACATTATATATGCGAGGTTAAATCTCTAATGTAAATCTACATTTACTGCGCGAGTGAGTTTGACCATGGCCATAGACCTTTAAAAAACATTCACAAACGTTTATTAAAATAAAACATGCTGCTGCCACTACCGGTATTAATACACTGCAGTTGACCTGTAAGGTTTAAGCAGGTCATCACTGTAGTGAGTAGGGTGTCTTGTAATGTGGGTGCGAAGATAGCGAGGTGTGGTGAATCTCTTTGGACACATCATACATAAGTACGGCCGCTGGTTGACGTCATTGTAGTGGTCAGCATTACTGTCTGCGACAGAACGATGCTCGACTGCTTCACCACTGCCATCAGATGGACCGACTGCATCATCTGTAAAATGCAACATACAGCAACTAGTGCAGACAAAAATCACAAATCCATGAAAACCATGAATTTTGGTGTTACCAGATATTTTGGCAAGTGGGAACAACACAAATTACAAATTTTTGAGACAATCTGCTACAGGTGAGTTATGCAGATACCATGGACAGCCAGAAGACGAAGCAAAAACATTTTGGAAGAAGCAGGTGGAAGAAAGTTATGGAGTTCCGTCATAGACAAAAAACTCAGATATTTTGGAAACATTATAAAGCAAGATGAACATAGAGTTCTGCATCGTTAATGGAATGGTAGAAGGCACTCATGGTAGGAGAAGACCTCGGAGGCCGTGGTGCGATAACATCAAGGATTAGACAAATTTATCAATAGATGAGTTGCTACTGTTGACAAAGGATCGTGCAGCTTGGAGAAGCTGGGTCTGCCATGTCGCCAATGTACGCACCAGCGAATAGGGCACCAACAATGATCAGATATTTTAGTATTTGTCATGATTTTTCACACTTCTGTGTTGCGATCAAAACATTTTTACTTTTCGTTTTACTAGCAAATCGAGCATGTTCGAGGTTATTATGTAGTTACGGCGCATGCACAGTCAACGTTTTGGCTTTTAAAAACATGCCTATGTATAAAATTTTCACCTACAAACAGCCCTTAATCGTCATCGTAGCCAAATAGAAGTTGTAAAGTGAAAAGGCAATATGGCCTCGAAAATTCCAAATATGTGGTCATTTTGGACCCCATGTCTACAGGTCATGTGACACGGAGCATGCGCAGTGAACTTTTGGCCTTTAACAAGGGCAAATGCAACTTTGAGGCTTTATATCTCTGCAACGGTGCAAGATACACACATGGTCATCATTGACCAGCAATAGGAAAGTGCCCATGCCAAGTCTGATGGTCACATGACCAATGACATCAGGTGACCCCAAAAGGTCAAAATCATGACCCCAAAATCTTTAAGGTTTTGTGTCTTCATGGCCGTGAAAAACAAATGGTTTACAATTGACCACCAACATAAAAACGTGGTTTTTGTAATAAAACAGCAAATATAAATGTACAAAACATCAGTTTATACACTTGTTCATGGTAACATAATATAACTGACACATCGAAAACAGCAAAAATCATAAAAAGGTGATATTATTCAACAGCACATTGACAGTTAGGTAATGTGATGGTGAGTGATATCACCTTTTTATGATTGTTGCTGTTTTCGATGTGTCAGTTATATTACGTTACCATGAACAAGTGTATAAACTGATGTTTTGTACATTTATTTTCATGTAGGCTAAACATAGCTGAAACAGCATTTGCTGTTAGAAGCTATAACCAAAGATATACATGTCACTTTAGTAAAGTTATTGAGAGCCGCTGACCTTAACCATTGGCGTCATGAAAATGATGTCATGACAGACAGACAGACAGATGAATGGACTGCTAAAGCACATACCGATACCAGTGACATGGGTCGTCATGTGAGCTTCAAGTTTGTTGAATGCAGTAAATCTCATCTCACACTCGGCACATTTGTACTTCCCTGGTGGTCTAACACTTGCCGACATGGTTCCCTTTCCACATGTGTCAAAGAGTACCCCACCACCATCAGCACCTTTCTGCTCCTGACGACTTTGTGGCGACAATGTAGTGTGAGCTGTGGTTTCTTCTTCTGGCATATTCACTAAAAACTCTGCAAAATAAACACCAGATTATACAACATGTATACATTTCATCATGGAAAAAAGTATATTATGCAAGTGTAACAAGAAATAGAGTCTGACGGTGATGAAACATGCTTACTTCATGACACTGATCGAGGGTGTGTTCTGAGTGAAATGTGTACATGATAAACAGACAAGAACACATTTCAAATTGTCAAGCTTGGCTGGAATGACATTACGGACAGTTGTGATACGCCTGTTACTGTGGTGAGACAAAGGAAAATGAAGTAGGCTATGAAATACAATAAAATATTGCAAAACATATGCCAAAGTAAAAATTAATGGCATTTATGACTCTTATAAAGTGGACTTTTGGTGAGTCACAGTAAACAAAAAGTTGGTGAAACAAAAGTCCAACTTTCAGACCTGCTGACAAGCAAGAATTAAAAATGTTTGATAACTACAACATACAATACAGTAATGCTATATAAAATTGAGACTGAAAAACAATTAACCGTAATCATCCTGCTACCCAAAATGGGCTAGATAATATATAAGTAACCATGATAAAATGTGTTTTTGCACGTAGACTTGCAATCTGTCAATGACTGATTGATGTCCTGACTGTGACGCTGTCAACTGTTATCGAAGCAAAAATTATTCGGGTAGAGTGAAGTTTACTGGGCGCCATAGGAATACATTGCGCCTATTATTTCACATATATACCGTATAACTACCAATAGGGTTAGGGTTAGGATTAGGGTTAGGTGTAGGATCAGGGTTAGGTGTAGGGTTAGGGTTAGGGTTTAGAGTTAGGGTTAGGTGTATTCCTATGGCGCCCAGTAAACTCCACTCGTCCCAATTATTCTATAAATAATACAGCTTACAGTATAATAAACCTTTGTCGAGAAAGAAAGATTTATTATACACTAATATAATAGGTTCTCACATTATAATTATAATCATACACCAAACCGGATGCACTTCCAGAGCGTATCTAAAGTAGAACTGTGGAATAAAAACATTAGGGTTTTTTTACCGCACGACGCATGTAGGCTAGTGCAAAGTGCAAAGCGCAGTAATGCAAGCACCGTAAGTTGTCTAACTTATCACAGGCTGAACGGTAGTTCAAGCCCTGTGTTAACGGCGACTTCTCTTTCCTATGAGAAATCCAAAAATTCGACCCCTCCACAGAATCAAAACCCCTGACCCGATTGAGATAAATTTGGCACGGTTGATAACGTCGGCGAGAGGACCCGTCATGCAAAATTTTATGCAAATTCCTCCAAGGGGGCTTCTCGGCAAATTGATGAAATATAGGCCTACGCAAAAATTGTTCTTTATATATGCCCCTTAATTTTTTCTTCAACGCACCCACAGGTCACACCCCTTAAGGGATTTTTACGCTTAATACGTCAAACGACACGGTTCTGCGCAAAGAAATGCCTTTTTAAGGGTAAAAAATTAAAATTTAATATTTAACGTATTTGTTCGCAAAAATAAAAAAAAATTACAATGGCGAATATGGGAAAAATTAAACAATTCTTTAAACGGTCATAACTTCGGCTGTGCATAAGATAGGGTCGTAAATTTTGTTTTGTTTATGGTTTTCGGGGATGGTCAATTTAAAGGTGTTATTTAATTTTACCCCGGACCCTCCCTGGTTGTCATAGCAACGAAATTTGAGACAAAATGGGCTATAACTCGGCTTGTGTAAAAGATACCTGCGAGATTTTTGCGTCTATAGGGGGGTTTTCGGGGATGGGCCATATTGAATGCTGCCAATCGAATTTTTTACCCAGACTGACCCTCGTTGCAATGAGTACGAAATTTGGGACAAAATGGGCTATAACACGACATATGTACGAGATATCTCCAAGATTCTTGCATCTAACAAGAGTATTACCCTAGTATGCAAGTAGTCCTAATCGAACATATAGGGAGGGGGGGGCTACCGAGTATGACCACGATACATAAACATTAAAGATAGATAGTCGACTGGACTATAAAGACGAGTCGTACACGCGTGCGATCCGTGGGATGCATGCGGAGTTTTTGTTCGTTTGTTTTCATCATCATCATCATTTATTTGCCAGCAAAACCATAACATAGTGCACAAGGATGACACAAAAATACAGTTGGCAAGACATACCAGGCTCATGGAGCACTTACAGTAGCCTTCCTAAGCTAAATACACAAACACGAGAGTAGCACAGCAACTGAAACAAGTTAAAATAAAATAAAATCATAAAATCAATAAAACACACAAAAATAGCAGCAGGCCTATACAGAACATTTCATATAGGGTGTAAAATTAGATCTTCTTTAGGCTGCCGTGTAAGGCTTAAGACCTAGAGTATGATGGTTAGAGTAGAGTTAGAGTAGTTTAGTTAGGAGTCGAAACGGCGAGTCGAGTGTGGGACTGTTGCGGGACTTTAGTGTATTGTCGGTTTTTTTTCTGTTTGTCCGTCTGTCTTTCTGTCTATCTCTTTCCCTGGACCGTTCGAATCGTCGTTTGCTTGTTTCGCTAGTCGTTAGCATTAATAAAGTTTGCTTTAGCTTTTAAAACTCTGTCGTGTTGGATTCGTTGTCTTAGGCATCCTGACAATTATTTGGCCTGTTTACGCCCGAACACGACGCTCTAAGGGGTGCCAACTGTCAGACGTGGCGCTGACACCACAGAAACGCATATTCCTATGCTCCCATGCCTGCATCACCCTGAGATCGTACACTGTTGTGGCGTTTCCGAATTCCGTAACATTTGCAAGAAGAACAAGAAAAGCCCAGCTAACGCAAAGGGTAACGCGCGACAGCGACGCATGTGTGAAGGCCCGGTGCAAACGAAATCTAAGTTCGCAATGATGTTTCATTTGGACTCGACGGCGGATGACGCTTAGCACCATAATTATCCAGTGCATAAATTTCAGTATTGCGCGCCACGTCCAATGCATGAATTTCACTACTGGCAGAAGATCGCAAATTTTTCCTATCCCCTCTCATTTAGCGCCTTCGTTCGGGGTGATCCCCTTCGAATTTATGGACAAGCTTTGTGGTTCCTGAAACTAAGAGTCTTCCAGACAGCCGACGGTGAATATTTGATAATCCTAGCTTGCATCGTTTTTGACTGATTCACCCGTGTGACGGACGAACCGACAGACAGACGGACGAACAGAATTGCGATGGCTAAGACGCGCTACAGCTGTCGCGCGTAAAAAGTAGGCTTAGGCCTATCTCAAAATCAAACTGTAGCTTGAATACCATAAAGCCTATAAAGGGCAGGTATACTAATTCGGCGCACGTGGATGCAGGTAAGAACTTTGCATTCAAAATTATAGCCGAGGTAGGCCCAATAGATGGTGAACATTGACAGCCTATAGGAGCTCGGCATCACCCTATTCAACGGTACTATCGCCGACTCTAGCGTTCATTTTGTCAAATTTGATATAGTCCTCTAGCAGCGCAGAGATTGACACGAATCGGGTCCATCCGCGGATCGGGTCGGGTCGGGTCAGACATACTTTTACGGCATATTTTTGTGCATTGTTTTTCATTATTTGTATTCTTGCTGTCGCCGCTTAATTGACGAAGACGACCGACCAGCGTGTGGTTCAAGATCAGATAACCGGCAATGGTTACAACTTACAAGTAATTTTATGAGTAGTTTTACGACGTGACAGCGGACAGCGGAAAACTGAGCAATGGCAATTAGTTGCGCCGAGTCGCCGGAAGACACTCACTGCATCCGATCAGTCGCAGCCCCAGTATCCATCGCCAATAACATGCTAGCCGACTGCGTGAAATCAACTTCAGAGGATCCGGAAAAACGCCCAGCAGGAGTCCACGTGAGGAGTGTTCATCACACTAGCTCGGTCAACCAGACGACTATATGATGATTTGTACCTCGCCTTTAAAGTGTGAATAAACGATTGGTACCACGACGCGAGGTGGGAGCGGGTAGTGTGAGTAGCGCTGAAGGCGGCACCAGTCTGAAAAAAGCAGGAAACAAACTAGACGAACTATTTGAAAAATTGGTTTTACTCAAGAAGAACAAACCGTTGCTTGAAGCCTCTGTGCTGTAAAGTATGCCTGATTCATGACTCTTAAGTTTATATTGAACGTTAAACAATGTTGATTTAACTACGTAACTAGCAAAGTTGTCACATTAAGAGCGACTGAAACCACGAGAGCTAAAAATTTGGCATTGAGTAAAAACTTACTTAACGGATATAGGCTTACGCATTCCCACAAGCAGCTTTCACTTAGCTTACTTGGCACCTTTTTGTGTCAATTAAGTAAAAGTATCTAGAACGAAATTTTGTTTAGGACATACAGCAATATTTTTGGTACTTGTCCGTTAATTCACCCGCACCCGAATTAACCGCTACAGTTAAGGTTAGGGCTAAGATTAGGAATAACTTTGGTTAACTTTAGTTTAAATTTTGGTCATATACGTGATATGTGGCGTACTGCTATAGTAACTTCTATACCAAAAGTTTCACAACCGACAGATTGTGGTGACTAGACCAATCTCAGTCACCCCTAGGCCTATTATGTCCCGTATTGTTGAGAAAATTGTCGTTAGAACTTGGCTTCGTCCTTCTATACCTGCTGAGCAGCCTGAGCTTCTTTCAAATCAGTATGGTTTTAGGCCCACTGGTAGCACTACTGCTGCTCTGATCCACTTGTTTCACATTATTACTAGAATGCTTGAAAGTTGTTTTTATGTCAGAGCTCTTCTAAGAGATTTCACTAAGGCTTTTGATATTGTTGATCATATTGTCATAATGAGTAAATTGGGTAAATTGCAATTGCCTGGCAATATTTGTAATTGGATTGATGTCCTTTTTATCGAATCGGGACCAGATCCGTCGTTCTGTTTCAAAGTCGGCTAGTTTTAACCGAGGATTTGTCCAAGGCTCTGGTCTAGGACCTAATTTGTTTGTTATCTTGTAATAGTTAAGTTTGCAAAAGATTCAACTTTTTCCCGGAAAATTCTGATTTAGGAGTAGAAATCTAGTTCAATAATGTATAAGAATGGGCTGGCGATAATACCATGATTCTTAATTTAATCAAAACCAAAGAACTTATATTTTACAATCCTAAAGCCAGGCCTTGCCACTCGAATCCTTCTGTTTTATTAAACACCGAGCGAGTCACATCAGCTAAATTACTCGGTATATACAGGGTGGGCCAAAAAATGGCACAGTTTTTTTGTATACCTCATAACTTCACCAAATATTAACCGACTTTCAAAATTCTTTCACCGTCAAAGTCGGGAGACAATTTGTAATGAAACTGTCACTATAGATCCCACCACACCTCAAATGTGTCGTTACACTACCTCGTGAAATATCAGATGACGCACTCAAGCCTGCAACGCCACTTCCCGGTTGCGTGATCAACGTTGATCGAGCCTGGCATGTGGCCCCAAACAACCCAGACTTAAATTCAGTTGATTATGCTGTTCGGGATGCCCTTCAGCAGAGGGCCTATCAATGTTGATGATTCACGACAGTCAATTAGCTAAAAAAAACCATTGTCGCTGAGTGGGGCAAAGTGCCGCTGCGTTTAGTTGGTCGCGCCATTGGTCAGTGGCGTCGCCGGTTTCGATGCGTCGTCCAGCAGCAAGGCGGACACATCGGAAATTTGATGTGAAAACTGTAAAAATGTGATTTTTAGACAATAACTGAGACAACAATTGCGTTGTTTCTGTTGTTAATTTTTTAAAATGTGTTGTTACAAAAGTCGTCTTGTTTTAATTTTTATTTTTAAGACACTGATATTTCACGAGGTAGTGTAGCGGCACATTTAAAGTGTGGTGGGATCTGTAGTGACAGTTTCATTACAAATTGTCTCCTGATTCTGACAGTACAAAAATTTTGAAAATCGGTTAATATTTGGTAAAGTTATGAAGTATACAAAAAAACTGCCATTTTTTGGCCCACCCTGTATATACAAAGTAACTTTAGTTGTGATATACACTTTAATCGTATAATGACAGTCACACTCACACGGTAGTGTGAGTGTTGTAAGGACGACCTTCAAAGTATATGGGAAAATGCAAACTTTGACCCTCAGCCAGCCAAAAACCCCTGAACCGATCGTCACCAAATTTTAATGACGTGATTATGTCATGGACGCCTACCACCAAACAAAATTTGGGCTCAATCCGCCCAGGGGTTTTTGCTCCCCATATAGGTGAAATATACACCCCTCCATGTTCGAAATTTACTACACTTTTTTTTTTTTGGTTCTTCCGCTCGCCTACAGGCGAGTCCGTTAGACCGATTTTTACGC
>Ga0209367_1006959_pt1 | contig 15615 bp, 17 predicted proteins | sample WorMetLIZISLAND2_FD_187412 | JGI IMG/M metagenome (GOLD analysis project Ga0209367, IMG submission 187412) | Marine gutless worms symbiont microbial communities from Max Planck institute for Marine Microbiology, Germany - Olavius geniculatus... ... | reverse complement strand
GTGCGTTCAGCTCAACTGCACCTCATATTTGGAACAGTTTACCAATTACCATTCGAACAGCATCCACTACCAACACTTTTCGACGACACCTCAAGACTCACCTTTTCTCCGGCAACACCGCCATCGAGTAACTGTTACCATCTGCGCCTACGATTCGAACTTCTGTTTTGACATATGGCGCGTTACAAATGCAGACTACTTACTTACTTACTTACTTACCTGGCGAACAACATGGCCTTGGCAGAGATCTGTGGGCTCTGACTGCTTTCTAGTTTGTCATTGGCATAGACATGGGCTACCAAGAAAGCCCCGCCTCCCAATCCTCAGACAAGACATACGCACATGTTTAAACTGCAGTATCTATTATGGTCAGATGATTTTCAGGAAAACAGTTAATATTGTTGCCACCAGATATCTTATTTTAAAGCTGTAATACACCAAATTCGGTTTCAGCTGGGGCTGCATGCTATATCCTGCTAGGGGAGCATACAACACTCTCCCAGACTCCCAGCTGGATTTCATGGGTTCTTCCCCTAAGGAGTGCGAGGGGAAGGGGAAGGAAAAAAGGAGGGAGAGTGAGGGAAAGGGAGGGGAGGAAATGTGATGGGAAAGGGGAGGTTATTCATTGTATTCGGAACTCAACGCTGGAGTCGTCGTCAGTCATTCACTCGTTCGCTGATTTGTTCACTTATTCATTCATTTGTTCACTCTTTTATTTTCTAACTCATTTACTCATTCATTTATTCATTCATTCACTCACTCATTCACACATTTACTTTATTCAACCCTTCTTCATCTGTTCATTGTAATATCGTTGATATCATGTGTTTAAATGCGGCGTGTAGAATAAAGTGTCAGTATCGTGTTGATGACACTGAACTTAACCCCGGAGTAGTCATCAGTCCGCGAACAACACACGTACCGTACAACAAACTCTCTGTCAAGCTGGTTGTCTCCGGAGAATTTATCACTGAACCTCTTATGTTTACCTGTGACGGTTAGCAGTTATAGTTGTAGAAGTAATAGTAGTAGTATAAATTTTTGTAGTAATCAGTCCATGTACAACACATTACATGTACATGTGTACCTTTCAACAAACTCTCTATTAAACTATTGAACAGTGGGATCAAGATGGTTGAAGGTCTACCTGTTGTTAAGTCTGTGTATTTGCAAAATTCTTTGCTGAAGTTTGCATTTCCATCAGTTTGTCAAACGTCAGGTAGATACAGTGCAAAACAGCATAGTATTGCACAGTTATGTATTAAGCAAGATTTAGTGCGAACGTATTTGCACGTTGTTGAGATATCGTGATTTTCGTGTTGTGGTATTTTTGGTTGACCCCAACATAGTATGGCTGTTTGTGTAAACCCAGTCACAGTTGCAGAGCATCACCTGCCATATGGTGTTACCTGCCACCCGACACAGGTGAACGTGCCCAGCCTTAACTCCAGCCAGACAGGCCAGTACTTGATTTACCTACCCTGGAGGGATGGAAGGCTGAGTTGACCGGGGTGTTTTTTTATGTACTGAACTAGATTGAGTGTAGTCAGGGTCAAAATTGATACTTATCTCAACTAGATGTGGACGTGGCTTGATCAGAGTTTGCACTAGAAACACGTTCTGTGGAACGAGTTATCTGTCCCATTGCCACGCCGTATAGCCTAGCAGCTGCGTTTCAGCGTTTGACGCTCTTGTGAGCCTGCAGCCAATTTTGCCTTTGAATAAACACGGTTGGTTGCCATGACAACAGAAGTCTTCAGGGGAGAAATTTTCATGACACCATTGCATAGCCCAGACCCAAAAATAGGGGGTAGGTAAAAACAGTGTGCAATTATCTTTTGCAGGAGCCAAGTTATAGTCAATTTTGTCCCAAAATTCGTTGCCATAGCAACGGGTGTCAGCAGTGGAGAAATTCATTTGACACCATCGGATAGCCTAGGCCCAAAAATAGGGGGGTAGGTGCAAACAGCGCACAATTATCTTTTACGGGGACCGAGTTATACCACTTCGAAGTCTCCATAGGCCGTAATGCAATTTTTTTAAGAATTGGGGTAAAATAGGGGAAGGAGTTATCAGATTTTATCCCAAACAAACTCAATCTTACTTTTTGGGCCCCGAATCACTGTGCAAAATTTCATCAAAATCGAATTAAAATTGCGGCCGTAGGAGTGTAACTTACAGACAGACTGACAGTGTGACATAAGTGATTTTATAATCTGTCCCGTGCTATGCTATAGCAATGGGACAGATAAATATACACAAGTGGATATAGTAGTTGTAGTAGTAACATGAGTGTAGTAGTAGTAGTAGTAGTTGTTGTTGTAGTGAACTCGCTGGTGAGTCATGTAATCAGTCATGTACTGGCCATGGTGACTGATTCGCCTTCTCTTGTGGACAGATTCATGCTGAGAGTCTACAGCCTGTCCGAGTACCTACTCAAGTATGTCACTTTTTCACTCTTTCATCTATTGCCATTTTTATGCAACCACAGGTGTGGACCACATTATGGCCATGTCCTTATGTCTCTGTCTGTATGTCTCTGTCTGTTTGAAAAGTTGTAGACGAACCAAGATTGGTGCGTATGGAATAATCAGTGTGCCCCAATTTTTGGTTAAAGGGATGAAAGGTGAAGGTCACTGGTTTTCAAAAACATCGTTAAACTGACAACAGTACTACTTTGCGTTTGAAACCATTTCAGTGCTATATGGGATCACACAGTGTTACCTGCCGCCCGACACAGGTGAACACGCCCTGCCTTAGGCTGCGTTCACACAGACATGAGTACGAGTACGAGTACGGGTTTCCGTTTATGGCCCGTAGAAGCTTCACTCGTATGAGTGGAACGTTCACGGTCACTTGTACAAGCACGTAACTCAACGCATGTCGGCCATATTGAAAATTCGCAGTGAAATCGAATCGAGGAAATGCTTTGCCATTAAAGCAACAATATTCCACTACAAGATTACTATTTATTTGCAAATCGCAAATTTTTCACAATGAACAGTTTTACGATGACGCCAGTTCTGACGTCAAATATGCGCCACAGCTTTTATAAATTATATTAATGCTATTTACGAGTAGTTTACTTTCTACAAGTTGGGTAAAAACACAACCTGCACAGAAACTACTCATATGAGTGAAATTTACCGGTAACCCATACTCGTATGTATGTGAATGGCCGCCATTGAAATACAAGCAAATTGGTGTATGCCGGAACTCGTATATGGGAACCCGTACAGTGCCGGACTCGTACTCATGTTTATGTGAACGCAGTCTTAGCCGCAATCAGACAGATCGGTACTCAATTTATCTCCCCTGGAGGGACGGAAGGATAAGTTGACCTAGGTGTTGGTAAATTTACTGTCTACAGAGACAGTCCACTATCCAATAGTGACCAGCAATAGTAATTGTATGCGAGTAATTAAGTAATTTTTGTAGCATATTAACTGTAATAACCTCAAATGCTGTCAGTGTGCTAGTAGAGGGAGAAGTGTAAATATTTTAGATATCGTCTACAGCCTGACGCAGAGACTGTGCATGCTGCATTTAAGAATGTTCTGAAGACGCTTCAAGCTGGCGTTTTTTTGGACTCGTGTGTCCAAAATAACTACATGAACTACTTCTGTGATAATTACTACCACATTCACTACTGCTACAACTGCTGCTACGACTACAGCATCTATGATAGCTTATTTGCGTGCGTGTTTTTATAACAGTAACTCTGTTCTGTCGGACTACGAATACGTTCAGCAGTGTTTGAACCTCGACCACGACATGAGGTTTACCATTGTAGACATTGACTCAGTTCACAAGCCATTCCAACGTACGGTAAGCCATCTTACTACCACCACTACTGCAACAACTGCTATTACTACTACTACTACTACTACTGCTTCTACTACTACACACTGTCAGATTATAAGAGTGGTGTACGGACTGTCAGCAAGCGACAAGAGTGCATGTGTTCAGATAGCAATGCGTGCTGTGATAGGCTGGACGCCGATCGTGCGGCATCTGCTGTTTCATACGCCCATCCTATACAAGATCATGAGTACTTACAGGTTACGGGGTGAAGGCTTAGTTTGGCTAAATAGGGTGGTGGTATGTCTGCTAGCTGCAAACCGCGGGTCCAGTTGTTTGCTGACGTGGGCAATGGATGGCCGCATTGTGCGCTGTGGTATCATTCGCTCATGCCAATCAGCTGCCACTTCCGAGATTGTAAAGCGCTTCTGGTCATGAATTTGACTTATTTAAGAAGTATTATAGCAACTATTGAACGTTTAATTTTTGTTCACCTTTAATGACATTTGATTTATTATGGGGCCTTCCTTCCTAGAAGGAGGCCGCATCATGTATCGATGCTGTCCGTCTGTCCGTCCGTTCGTCCGTCCGTCTGTCCCGTGCCGCCACCTAGAGGGAAAACGGAAAGGTCTACGAATACCAAACTTATTAGGAAGAGTCCCTGGGACACGAGCACCCCGTGGACCAATTTCGAGGTCAAGGGGTCAAAGGTCAAGGTAACAGGACACGGTAGTTGTGTCAATGTAAGCCTAATTATCAGACCTAGTAACGTGGGGTATAGCACAAGCGCGAGTGGAACGCTACTCTGCCATCGCGAACGATTCACCGGGTGGCGCCCGTGAATACGGCCTGTTACATACGCCCGTACTCAACTGCAAGGACGGCCCCATAGCGGGCGGCCCCTTAACGGTCGCACCCTTTTGTTGATATCTGCTGGCAGCCCTGCCTTGAGTCTCACACATTTCCAGTCGACTCACACTTTTCTGCCTGCCTAGGTTTTATCTCATGCATTCTAATCTTTCTGTTTACTCAACATTGTTTTGTGCAGCAGTAGTGCTCAATTTGAAATAATCTGCATAAATTACCAACACCACTTTGATGGGCAATTTTGGGGCTAAAAATGCTCCAAAATGTCTTGGTAGTCTGGGGCTCCACTTAGAGCACTTTGCAGAGCCTCTGGCTCGATCTTGAAGCAAACGATGGGCAGGCACATAAAAATGGGCATGAAGACGAATTGGGGTGCAAAGCAAACGGGAGAAAATGGCAGGGAGGAAAAAGTGAGGGGGGAAAGAATGTAGGACAGCGGATGGGAGAGGGGACTGGACTCGATCTCACACATTTCAGTTTCCAGGCTTTGGCAGCTGTGTGTGTTAGTATTGTGTATTCTGGGCACAGGCGGAGGACGAGAAGTCTCCAGTGTTTGTGCCAAAGAACAGATCACAGGAAGATTCCAGCGTCGTCCGAATCACCAAGTACGATGATGCGTTGACATCTTGCTATAGTTAGTGCATGAACACGGTGATTTCTTGTGCACGGTGGCTTTCGTTTACTGGTTGATAATTCCTGCTGCACTGCATAGTCTAAAATAATTTTAAATGCTTACTGCATAGTTCTTCTTATTCCCTTTCTTTTTTCTCTCCCCTCTTTCTTTTTCTCTTTTTTATATTTCCCTTTCCCATTTATAATGGAGTTTGCCCTTCCGTCCTCTTGTGCTTTTCACTCCCATCTTCTTTTGCCCCCCCCTTTTCCCTAACTAGAGAGTCTTGCTATTGTCTGGTGTGACAAAGTCGAATTTGGTGCATTTTAGCCTCAAAAGATGTCATCTGGTGGCACAAATTGCAGAGATATTCTTTCGTGTTTCCCTCAGAATTTGACAATACTTTGCTTTTATGATGCAATTATTCTTCACTTCTTCTACTGCACTTAAGGTAAATTCCTACTACACTCTGGCCATTTCCTACTGTACACCTTGCGTCGGAAAACACGCTATTTTAGGCGTTGCTGCACTGATGAGGCGTAAAGCAAAAAATCTTATTTGCCGTGCACTAGGATCGGTTGAAAGGTGAAAACTGCGATGCTGACGTTACTGGGAATGGTTAAGTAGCGCATTGCACTCAGAATGCTTAACACAACAGCTAATTGATTTTTGTAGTGTATTTCTTTGAAGTAGTCAAATATAATTTAATGAGTCTTTCTACCAGACTAGTTAAATGGTGATAGAAACGTGATTGGCACTGCACTGAGAAAGGTTAAAGCGTAACAGCTGCAAGTTACACTCTAATGGGCGTCAAACGTGAAAACTGTAATTCCTCGTCTAGCAAGAAGCATTGAAGAGTACTGGAAAACTAGTTCCTATGGAGGCGCACTTGGTGAAACCGGTGAAATTTCACACCACTTATAAGAGTTAACGCAGCAGTTGGGTGGCTTACATGGTCTGTTTGTAGGGACAAGTTGAACATTTTGATCGAATCGTTCTACAAGGAGGTGGAGAAACTACGAGATGCTGCCATACAGGTATGATGCTGATTGGTGTGTGTGCAGAACTTTACTACGTGGGCCCGCAGAGGGCTGGCTGGGCTGAGTTATCACGTAGGAGATTTTGTTTGTCTGTTTGTTCCATATAGGCTGAAACTATATGTTAAGTTTTTCTGCAGCCATAAAGCCAATGGATTGGGTTTTGCTGATTACCTCCGCCAAGGAGGTAATGGTTTTGCCAGTTTTTGTTTGTCTGTGAGTCAGCAAGATAACTCAAAAATTTAGTGGACGGATCTTTCTTAAATTTTGAGGATATGTTGGGCATGGCACAAACTACCAGTGATTCAATTTTGGGGGTGATCCGGCAGGAATCCTGGAATCTGGATCACTTTGAAATTAGCATTGCTTTCAATGGGGCATAACGAAAACCGCTGTTGTCGCTATGGTGCTGGCACCTGGCGAACAACATGGCGTTGAATCAAGGCTTTTTTAAGTCACATAGAACTGGGTCAATGTAGAAAATGCAACTATAGTTTGAAATGCACTCAAAACTTCCGCTTGTTTAATTTCGTCGGACAAGCTGTGTCGGAGAACAACATAGCCTTGGCGGAGGTCTGCGGGCTATGACTGCTTTCTAGTTTCCGTTTCTTTAGTCCTCAGCCAGACACAGACACCAGTTTACACTGCAAGGTCTATTGCATTGCATGTTCTGCCAGTGTACACCCCAGCTTTCACTGGTACTCATTGCACCCACCTATGGAGGGATGGCCAGGCTGAGTTGATCTGGTTACATTTTGTGAGTATGGACTGCGTATGTAGAACTCGAGTGACAAGGTAAGTCGGTGTCAGGCTCTGAGTCAGATTGTGAAGCTCATCTGCACCAACCTACATCAGGTGGAGACTATTGACATCAACAAGGCCATCCGACGTCTTACAACCATCATAGCTGATGTACAGGTATTTACTGCTACTACTACTGCAACTGCAACTATTAGTACAATTACTACAACAACTGCTACTAGTACTGCTACACTGGTGCTGACATCAAGTGGAGACAATTGACATAGCCAAGGCCATCAGACGTCTCACAGCTGTCATAGCTGATGTATACGTAGCACTGTTTACTACTATTACAGCTACAACTGCTACTATTACTACTGCTGCAACAACTACTACTAATACTGTTACATTAATGTTTACATGTGGTGCAGACAGCTTTTGTGTGGCTCGGTAGTCTAACGGTAACGTGCCGGACTTGTAATCCTGAGGTCACTCAGGGGCGCAGGTTCGACTCCGCACCAGGACAATGCCGGGTAACGACCTTAGGCAAGTTGTTCACACACATGTGCCTCTGTCACCAAGCAGTATAATTTGGTACCGGCTTCACTGCTGGGACGTAAACAGGCGCACTGCGCGATACACTGGCCCCGTATCTGTGGTCTCGCAGTAGAAAAACTGGTGTCTGGCTGAGGGCCTTAGGAAACGGAGATCAGCGCCGCTCTGTGGGCCATAAGGCTCGGGAAGGACTTTACGTTTTTTTTTTACCCAGACAGCTATATAACTGTGTAGTTTTGTTTTACTTTGTGCAGCTATATTTCCTAACATTTGAAGTATATGATATCACTATAATGAATATTGATGACCGACCGATGACTGACCGACCTCTGTTGCTGGAAGAACTTCAAATGGCCATATCTCAACAAACGATCATTTGATCCACTTCTAGTGTGGTTTCTGGGTGGTTTTTAGGTTGACATTTTATTGGTAGTATTAGCTGATGCAGTAGTAGTAGTAGTGGTACACTGTGTCCCAAAAAAACATCCCCAACATTTTCAACTGTAACGTGAAGAAGGATTATCGGATTTTAATAATTTTTGGTACGAATATTCCTGAGGCAACTTGTCGTCAAGTGACAATTTAATTTCCTATCTCGCTCAAGATCTGTTTTTACACTACCTGGGGAAAATAGAACAAACAAAATATCACTTTTTATTCAATGCAACATGATTGCTTAATTAACATAACGCGTAAAAACACATTTTGTTCACATTTCTGACACTGTGGCTGACATTTCATTCAGTTATCCATTTTTCAACTGCCTACAGTAAAACTGCTTGAAGTGTTGGCCCACTGTGACACTTGTACACTGGCCCACTTGACAGCTGCAGTATCGATAATGTTCTGCTCCTCACCAATACCTCTTGACATTACAAACATTCTTAAACTTCTTCTGATAGACACACTGCTGCAAGACAGTCAAACCTTGTAATAGACCTGCTGTTGGGGCCCACAAATTAGGACAGATAGAATTTATTGACGTTCCATTCATTTTAACACGTATTATGCCTGGTCTGCTTTCCCCAGGTAGTGCAAAAGCAGACTTGGGTGAGGTAAAAACTGAAACACTTATTTCATAGCCAGTTGTGTCATAAATATTTCTGCCAATTATTATTAAAATCTGCTAGTCCTTATTCGAGGTACGATCAATAATGTTGGGGATGTTTTTTCAGGTTTTCTGTTTATTTCAATGCATATTTCGGTTGATCTGCTTTTCCTAGCTAGTGCAGAAGCATACATTGGGTGAGGTGGAAAACTGAATGGTCATTTGATGGCAAGTTGTGTCAGGAATATTTGTGCCAACAATTATTAAAATTTGGTAATTGGTTTTCAAGATACAGTTGAAAATGTCGGGGATGTTTTTTTTGGGACACAGTGTAGTTGTAGTTGTTGATACTGAAGTTGTATGTTGAATATGTTTTAACAGTCTGGTAGTGGTCAAACATCGTCATCATCTGCCAGTCATTCTGACAGATGTGCCTCTTGCTTACGGTAACTACAATCTGCTTCGTTCGATTTCTCGTTTCTGTCAGTGCTTTACTTATAATTTGAATTATCCCGGGAGTCTCAAGTTTTGCAAAGAATAAGAAACATCAGTTTTTGGCTTTAACAGACGTCAAGTTATCTTCGGAAACATATGCCCAAGGTATCGCAGCATCGGTGGCATTGAGCAAAATTTGCAGTAATTTTTGCTGTAGCGACGGCAGTATTGTTTTAGCATCATCCACAGGTTTTTAATTTTTGTTGTTTTTTTCACTGCTAAGATGATAACCCATGAACTGCCACACCTAGCTTGATGAAGTTCAGCATGAACGTGTATCTCGACAGCTACAAGCAATGCATGGTATTGAATTTCAAGCTCATAGGTAAAAGGTCAAGGTTATGTAACATGATTTTCGGATACTTTACCATTGTGACATAGGGCTTTGCTGCTATTAGCTGCTAGAAGGCTGACCCAGTTAGGCCGATAGCCATTGGTCCACGCTGACGTTACTGCTATAAATATTGCAGCATGTCATGGCAGCTACCATGGACAGCCTTTGTTTTTTCCGAGACTTGACAGTTTAGTTGGCTATTTATTTATATCATGTTGTTATTGTGGGTCAAAGGTCATCGTGTGAGGCTGGTACCACGCTGCATGACCTTCACATGTCTTTGGAGGAGGTCACAAGGTCGGTGAAGGCACTCATTGACATGTACTGTCGGACTTTCCATACGGAATTCCGCTTCGAGTCTGCATCCATACAGCGTGGTGGGTAATTTTCAGATTATTCGGCTTACTGTTCGAATCTGTTTATTGAATACTTTTCTAGCCTGTAATTATACGTGTTACCTAGATAGAAAATGTGGTCATTATAACGATATAACATTAGTTGTTAGATACTTTTTGTTACATACCTTTCATTTGCCTTTGTCATTTGCATTCGTATCACTGGCAAATCTTGTGAGATTAGATTACGTACTTACTTTTTTATTGTTGGTAGGTTTTTACTGCACTAACGCTGTTAACAGCTTTGGCGCGTGTGTCCGCTGTCCAGAAAATAGTTTTAATTCTAACGACTGTCAAGTTTTAACCATTCAGGCTCCAATAATTGAAACTTGACATCTGTTAGAACTTAGAATCAAGACTTTTTACTTAAGTTTTTTTATGAGAATCTAATCATTTGCATATGCTCATTATGTCTGGCCCACCCTATGTCTGTGTCTGTTGTAGAGATGTGTAATGTGACGAGTCTACACGAGAATCTGATTGTTCACATCGGCAGTGCACATCGACTTCCTCTGCAGTGGAAAAATACGTCAGTTTTTGCTTTGCTTTTTTTGTTTGTTTATGTTTGTTTTAGCAGTTATTTTTCTTTTCTGCTTTTATTTAGAACATCGGGCTTATGATCCAGAGGTTGTGTGTTCAATTTCCGCTCAGGTTACTATCAAACGTTAGCTACTTGGATGGGCGTCCGTATTTTAACCAAGTCATCTTTTATCTGTTCAGGGTAGGTACCAGCCTGCCCAGTTGGGGTTAAAGCAACACTGTGTGATTGATCTCATATGGCATGTGAAGCTGCGTAGCTGTGAGATGGAGTTTCTTATGAAGAACTAGCACATTGTTCAGTCTTGTACAATCTCATAAGTGGCAGCTGATTGGCATAAGCTAATGATACTGCAGTGCACTCTGCGACCATCCATTGCCTGCGTCAGCGAACAACCAGATCCGTGGTATGTCTACCTGTGGTTTGCAGCTAGCAGACATACCACCACCCCAATTAGCATTCATCCCATATCCCGTAAGCCACTACTCATTTTTCATCTAGCCGAGGGTAGGAAGCAACATGAGTAATAGCACTTTAGTTATAAACATCAGGGATGCAGTCTCGGTCGAAACGTCTCGGTCTCGAGACGGTCTCGAGACGTACTAGTTAATGTCTTGTCTCGGACAAAATTCTCAACGTCTCGGTCTCGGACCTATGCGTGTCGGATCTCATCTCGGTCTCGGAGCAATACGTCTTGGTCTCTGCCCAGTAGGTCTCGTCTCGGGTCTTGGGCCATTGCATCTCATTGAGACGTTTTGTGCAGGCGTGCGCCGTGTGTACTGTAGCTGCGTTTAGAGCGATATTAACCAGCATGACATTTGTGGCTTAGACATATTCGTTTACAGTGTTTTTACTCTTTTATTTACGTATTTATCATAAAGCAGAATTAAGTCTATGTCATGTCAGTCTTTTTTCGTCAGTGACCTAGTCGCAATCAAGACAAAGTGTATGATGTGAGAATGAATACTAATTGAGAGTCTCGGGAGCTTCAAGGTCTCGGTCAGCGTCTCGGAAGCTGCAACGCCTCGGTCTCGTCTCGATCTCGGAGACATTGGTCTCGGTCTCGGCTCAGAAGGTCTCATGCCCATCCCTGATGGTTTGATGCTGTATCGGTTAGGATGATCAAGATTTCTTTGGTTCAAATCCCATTCAGGTGACTATCAAGCAATTACTGCTTGAATGGGTGACCGTCTGTGGACAGGTAAACCATCCTGGTGTGTACAACCAACACCAAGGTTAACTCAGCCTTCCATCCCTTTGAGGTAGGTAAATCAAGTGCTGACCTGCCTGGCTTTGGTCAAGTTGGTGCATATTCACCTGTGTCGGTGGCGGATAGCTCTGTGATCACATGTCTGCTGATGCTCTCTAACACTCAGATGGGTTTTTATGAGGTACTGGCCTGCTATTCCGAAGGTTCACTGTGCAGATATGCGCTAGAGTGGTGGGGTTAGGGTTAGGGTTAGTGGGAATAGTGGACATTTTGAATAGCGGACCCAAATCTTGTACGGCGAGGTATGCAGACGTTGTTGTCAGACTTATGGTAATGATGGTAATCGCATGTGATAATTAGGATAACACTAAGACCGTGGTTTATTCTGTAGGTATGTTGAGTATTTTGTGGCGTGTACAATCTACCACGGTGTGAGGAGACTGTGTTGTCCAGTAGTGAGTCAGGTCAAACCAATGGCACAGTCACCAGGACACCCTCCCTCCATTGTCTGGGACAACTGGTACGTCTGCCAGTTTTGTCTTGTGTCTTGTCGACCAATTAATGACAAAAGACCAAAGTAGTAATTTGGCTGAAGTCAGAATCAATCACTGCGTCACAAGTTCACCCTACTGCTCGTTTGTATTTGCCAGGTGGATGACCATTTTGGAGAAAATTTCTAGTTGCATTTTTTTGGCTGTGGGTTTTACCCTCACATCTTTCCTTTCTTTGGTGGATCATGGACTCCATCTCTAACACAATGCATCGTAGATCTCCAATAAGGCCACCTGCATAATGCCGGAGGAGAATTGTGGAAGGATTTTTGTGGGGTGCACAAGTGTGACAGATGACAAACGTATGACATACAGAGAAATGTGCAGTTAATATGAAGTGATTACAACCTGGATGGCTGAATGTCTGCAGACAGGTAGGCTAAACCATCTTGTTACAGATTCAGACACCAAGGTCATCTCAGACTTCCATTTCTGTGTGATAGGTAAATTTTCGTCAGCCTTGTTGGGGCTAAGGCGAGGCACGTTCACCTGTGTCGGGTGGCAGGTAACACTGTGATCCCATATGGCAGGTGATGCTCTGCAGCTCAGAAACGCGTTAATATGAAGAGCTGTACAACTTTTGACTTTGTTGTAATTAGCTGTTGCAATCCCAGGATTGAACGACATTCCAGAAATTTTTAATCCCGGGATCCCGTTTTCGTGACTAAGCTTACTAGACTTATTTTATGCATGGAATGCACAATAGGAAAAATAAGTAAGCCCTCAAGGACTTGGGAGCGAATGGAAGTGCCGAAATGCAACTTACGCTTCATAGCAAGAACTCCTGAAATATTTCATTAGACAGCAGTAGCATTGAGTATTTCACACTTGTGGCTAGGTAGATGAATTGCTGAGTAACAGTGCAAAATACTACTAGAATTGTTACGCTATCATCTATAACAGTTTAAAAAGTATCACTTGATTCATTTTTGTAATCTCTGTATCCTTGAATTGGGATTCCACAAATTTGTGGATTTGGGATTGGCCAAAATGGCCTGGATCTTGGGATTTAGGATCTTGGAATTGTAAGCGCTAGTTGTAATACTACATGATGCACGTTTAATGATTCATTGTAGGTTGCCGTTTGAGACAGTACTTATGTGCAGTCTGCCGCGGGAGTCGCGTCTTTGTTTCACGCTGGTCGGTGTTCGCGTCGTTCAGTCGTCAGCGAATGAAGCAACTCATCGTATCAACGTTCCACTCGGCTGGGTCACCACGCAAGTCTACGACCAACAGTTGTACGTTGTATTAGTAGTTGTAATAGTTGTAGTAGTCGTATAAGCAACTCATCGTATCAAAGTTCCACTGGACTGGGTCACCACCCAAGTCTACGACCAACAGTTGCGTGTAGTAGTAATAGTAGCAGTAGTTGTTGTGGTTGTTGTTTTTGTAGTCGTGGTCATTGTAGTGCTTGTCGTTATTGTAGTAGTCATATTGGCAACTCGTTAATGTTCCTCTCAGCTGGGTCACCACATAAGTCTACGATAAACAGTTATACAACCTGAGAGTTTGAGTCTGATTGGTTCTTTAACCACTGGACAGACCACTTGGTCAATGGCTCTCTAAAACTCGCACAAAAACTGCACGTAAACAAATGGGTAACTGAAGTGTCTAAGTATTTTTCTGTCATTTGTAAAAAAAACTGTCATGGTAATTTTAACAAAATGTGTCAACTGATGTAGAAAGAGTTGACTGGTTTTTCCAGCAGCAAGAATAAAATGTATTCTATGATGGGGCCAATAAGTTGGTTGACAAAATTGGCTGATTTTATGGATCATATTTTATCGCTTTTATTTTGTGACATGGTAGTTGGTGGCATGGCGTAGTCGGTAGCGCGTTTCGACTGAAACGAAGTTACTCTACGCCGGGCCCAGTTAGTACTGCGATGGGTGACTGCCTGCGGGCAGGTAAACCATCTCGGTGTGAAGCCTGCCAGCTAGGTCGACTCAGCCTTCTACCCTTCATGGGACGGTAAAATGAGTAGTAGCTCATTCACATGAGTTACGGAAGGTGGGGATCTTGGTACAGCTGACTGGGGTTGCCTAGCTGGCTGCTGCACCAACCTGTGTCTGCAGGCTGCACACGGTGGCCGTGCGGCAGGCGGCTCTGGTTAGTGACGAAAGTGCATTAGAGGCGTGCGCATGCTCGCGATGATGCGCTATACAAATTGACAACCTTTACCTTTACCTTTTACCTTTTGACAGGCTAATGGTTGACTTTATCTGTTAAAATTTTGTAACTTTTGTCGGTTTGTCTGTTCTGGTAGTGAGTTGGTGCAGGGTCGTCAGTTGCTGTGTCTGTGGTCTGGTAACTTTATGGGTCCTTCAGCCACCAACATCAGCAACACGGAGGCACCCGACTCTGTACTCCTACAGGTTGTAGTAGCAGCAGCAGCAGCAGCTCTGAAACACTTCAGTGGCTAGTTGTTGGTAAAAAAAACTCTGAAAACCGTCTGCAAATGTCTTTGAATTTAACGGCTCTTGGGGAAATATCAAGTCGAAGAAGCAAACACAAGATAGCAAACTCTACGGGTAAAATTTCTGTCAAGTCAGCAATTTAGTTACGGGAGAGTCTTTATGACTTCTTTTCGTCACAATATTTTGTTAATTATATTTGTTTACAAGATCTTCAGATGCTCTTTATTTTTCCAAAGTCTTGTTCATTGTTGGCAGGTGACGCTGCCTGACTTTGAGCATGGCTACCGATTCCCTTCCATTCCAGAGGCTCTGCCCAGGTAAGCTGTTGGCGTATTTAGTACTGCTTTCTCATGAGTCTGCCAAGGACGTTATGTTTTTGCCAGACTTTGTTTGTGTGTTTGTCTCTCTGTGTGTCAGCAAGATAACTAAAAAAGTTATGGACGGATCTTTCTGAAATTTTGAGGGTATGTCGGGAATGGCACAAACTACCAGTGATTCATTTTTTGGGGTGATCCGGAAGGAATCCTGGATTCTGGATCACTTTGAAATTTTCGTTACCATTGCTTTCAATGGGGCATAAGGGAAACCGCTGTCAAACCAAAGATGGTGCTGCCACCTAGCGAACAACATTGCCTTGGCGGAGGTGTGCGGGCTCTAACTGCTTACTTATTTATTATGTGAAACTTCTTGACATCTTAACATCTGTTGAGATTGTCGATGTAGGAAAATGACTACATAAAAATATATATTCATAACTCTTACTGACCTAGACCTTGATGTTGATTTACTGACATTTGTTATTTATTGAATTTGCATAGTGTATTGACACTGTATTGGTTTATCGCTAGTACGAATCCGATATAATTTGAGACTGTTGGTGGTTACAGCTTTAAGCAGGACTTCAAGTCATTGCATCCTGATGACCAGGAAAACCTACAAGCTATCATTGAGAAGGACGCTCTCACCAGGCTGGTTTTATTCGTTAATTAATTAATTAATTAATTATACATTTATTT
>Ga0209367_1006958_pt1 | contig 15618 bp, 6 predicted proteins | sample WorMetLIZISLAND2_FD_187412 | JGI IMG/M metagenome (GOLD analysis project Ga0209367, IMG submission 187412) | Marine gutless worms symbiont microbial communities from Max Planck institute for Marine Microbiology, Germany - Olavius geniculatus... ... | reverse complement strand
TTACTACACTAAGTCAAGACTCAAGACAGTCAATGTCAACTACTTAGTGCTGAAGTGCGAGACGTAGCAAACAGCAACATCCGTACAAAAGCTGCTGATAAAACTCTTTAATTGTCATAAATCAAACTAAAAGCACTAAAATTCACGAAAAATCGGCGTTTTTCACGGAAGAAGGCCAATTTCACGGAAAATGTCACGGCCGTGAAATTGTGAATTAAGTTGGTCCCTACCAATCCCCGAAACCCCCCCTATAGATGCAGAAATCTCGCAGATATTTCTTACACAAACCGAGTTATAGCCCTTTTTGTCCCAAATTTCGTTGCCATGGCAACAAGTGAGGGTCTGGGGCAAAATGGGCAAAATTGAATAACACCATTGGCCATCTTTGAAAATCATACCCTAAAACCAAAAATTACGACTCTATCTTATACACAGCCAAAGTTATGACCGTTTTAAGAATTGTTTAATTTTCTTCATAGGCGCCATTGTAATTTTTTTTGATTTTTGTGAATAAATGTGCTAAATATTACATTTTAATTTTTTAACTCCAAATCAGCACTTCCTTGTGCAGAACCGCGTCGTTTGACGTATTAAGCGTAAAAATCCCTTAAGGGGTCTGACCTATGGGTGCGTTGAAGAAAAAAAGCATATGTAAAGAAAAATTTTTGCGTATATTTCACCCATTTGCCGAGAAGCTCTCCTTGGAGGAATTTGCATAAAATTTTGCGTGACGGGTCCCCTCGCCGACGTAAGCAACCGTGCCAAATTTTATCTCAATCGGGTCAGAGGTTTTGATTCTGTGGGGGTCGAATTTTTGGATTCCCCATAAGAAACAGAAGTCGCCGTTAACACAGGGCTTGAACTACCGTTCAGCCTGTGATTGGTTACAATCTAAAGTACCTCTTGTTACAATTGAAATTCCTCCCATCCTGCAGCGCTCAGCTATGGAGACAGATGTTTTGCTGCTGCAGGTCTTAGACTGTGGAACAACCTTCCAGCTCATCTGAGACAAACTGATGTTAACTTTAAATGGTTTAAGTGACTGCTAAAGAGACATTTTTTTTGGTATTGAGATTGTGGCACATTGCGGCTAACTGTTAATCTACCCGTATGTTAAGCTATTTTACTTATTACTTACTTACTTACTTGCTTACTTACTTACATCTCTGGTTGTCACGTAGCTGATTGCCATTGCTATGGTGGTAGGATGGCTCGTCAGGTGCTGTGTTGAATCAGTATGAACGGCCAGATAGCGCCAGCACAAAGCTCTGTCAGTACATGTGTGTGCCGGTCATTGAGCCTGACAACTTGAAGGTACCTCGTCGTATTAGTAGTAGTCATAGTACACTGTGTCCCAAGCCACTTTTAGTTTTAAGTACGTATGAGAAATATTGGCCAATTTTAATAATTTTTGGCAAGCAACATCAGCAAGAAGCATGATGTTAATGACTATACACTGTGTCTCAAAAAAACGTCCCACTTTGTAATTGTCCATATCTTTTACAAGTGTTAACCGATTTTGAAATTTTTTCTCTGGCACACTTTTCGAACAATTGGCAATAAAGTGGTTATTGGATATCCCACCACAGCGTAACTGCGTCTCTACATTACCTTGTGAAATATAAATGCAAGAATAAACTAACAATAATAGGCAACAGGCGTGTTGGAAGATGAATGACACTTTGCATCAAAATTGCGGTGAATGATCTATACAGTGATACAATGTATCAGACCCGTCTTTATGGATATTTGGTGTGTTAAATAATGTGTTTATTTCTGGCCTTTGTTGTTTACTAGGTCTGCCAGTTCATCCACAGTGGGCCTGTTTTCCTCAGTATCAACATGCTTCAGTTTGGCGTTTTGATGCCTTTGGTCGGTGCCTCCTGTTTTCCAAATCTTTTCAGTCGTGTGTCCAGTTTGTCTCTTTTGCTGTTTATCCTCAAATATTTCGCTAGAATTCTCCGCTAACTGCAGTTTTTGAACTCGTATAACTTTGTAGGCAGAGTGTTGTACTTATTGCTAAATGCATGTTGCATTGTCACTTTTTACCAGTGTATCGTCACTGCATCATAAATTATTATTTACAATAATAACCTTTGCTTTTATTTAGGAAATACAAGAAAAGTATCAAAAACTAAACACTGTTTACTTTCAATATGAAAATTAGTGGAAAATTGTCTCAGAAGATAGTTTTTGCATATGCATTACTGAGATTTTTGTGATTTTTGACACATGGTAGTGTAGCGATGCAGTTATGGTGTGGTGGAATGTTTAGTAACCACATGACTGCTACTTGTCCACAGAGTTTGCCAGTAAAAATTTGGAAAATTGGTCAATATTTGGTGAAGATATGAACAGTCACAAAGTGCGACGTTTTTTGAGACACTGTAGTTTTGCCCTAAGACTTAGACTTACAGGGTGGGCCAAAAAAATGTCAGCATTTTTGTACACCTTATAATTTCACTAAATATTAGCCGATTTTCAAAATTGTTTTACTGTCAGAATTAGGAGACAATTTGTAATAAAACTTTCATTATAGATTCCACCACACCTCAAGTGTGGGACTGGGGGTCAGGGGCGTGGTGTAACAACAACAACAACTACTACTACTACTACTATGTGTCTGTTTGTACATGTATGTGATAAACAGACAGTGATGGAATTGGTGCTGGATGTGAAGGGCATGGTGTTCTACTACTACTACCACTACCCTACTACTACTGTTACATGTGTGTGGTACGTGTGATAAACAGACGGCTCTGGGGTTGGCATTGGGCATCAAGGGCGTAGTGCGCAAACGTCGAGTGGTCTACATGATAGGACAGACTCGTGTACATCTAGACCAGGTCGAAGGTCTTGGATACTTCATGGAACTTGAGGTCTGTGATGGGCGGAAATTAACTAAGAAGTTTAATTAATCTTTTTGTTAGGTCAGTAGTTTAAGCAGTTTGATTAAAACTAGAAATATGTTCTGTGGAACGAGTTATCTGTTTCATTTTTTGTATACTTGCTATGTTTTTATGTAGAAAAGTTAAAAGATTACAGAAATTATTGCAGAAACCAGAGCACGTGCACACTGTGATCTATTTGCAGAATATGTGATTTGTAAATAATTTTACTTATTTAAATAATTTTACTTACTTATGCTTTGTGTGGTATTGACTGCGTGTTCGTTGGGATCTGAGAGAACAGCTCACAGTTACTTGACATAACCTGGACAATCGATTATTGACTCGGCAATTCATGATCGGTGGCACAAGCGGCTAACAGCTTGTGTTAAGGCCAAAGAGGAACACTTTGAATATCAAATATAACTCAGTAGATGGATATACTATTTTTGTGTTCGTCTGAAAAAGTGATGTTCACAGTGAGAAAAAAGTACTCATTTGTTGAAGTTTTGGCATCTTTCTAGGGGATTAAACATATACAATACATTTCTAGCTTGCTTTTGTGATAAATTAATCTTTTGATTGCTCCAAGGTACGACCAGCGTTGAGGTGAGGTGGGAAATAGCCTACTGCACGGGTTTCATTGAAAATTTGATTTTCTTTCCAATGGTGCAAAAATTGTTAAAAAATGTTAAAATTTGACAAATGTGTTACTGATTATTATGGAATGTCTTATTTTTATGGCCTATGATACCGTACTGTTGGCTGCGTTTGCTGCTGTCAGATTATTCTTGCTGACGGTGATGATGTCGAGGCATAAAAAAATTCCTGTGCTTCTGGCTGCAGTCTGGCAAAAATAAGTACACGGGTGGAGATTTTATTTTTATTTTTTTTATTATTATGTCAAAACATTCCCTGTGGAACTTGCTGCAGATTTTTCATGCACTACACTCAACTGTGCCTAACTGAACTTCGAAACATCATCAAGAAAGGAACGTTAATAAGCGACACTTAATAGGAAATAAATTTCTTGAAAATTGTGGTAAATAAGTGAAAAATATTTCTAATTTCTAAAAGTCAAATAAACATTTCAAGGATGCAGATTTTTTAAAGAGATGGACGGCAACCTTAACCACGGAAATTTTTTAGGCCTGGCCATTCCAAGCCAGACTCTTAAAAGAAGGCCTACCACTACAGCCCTGCTGCTACTCCACTCGTACATAACTACTGGTTTGCTGATGGCAGGTCGTTCTCGGTGATGGTGAGACGGCTGAACATGGCAAGAGCATTGCTGACGATTTGATGTCGAAGCTTGAAATCAACTCTTCGGACTTGCTCGGCGGAGCTTACATCGACATGATACTCGATCAGTCTAACCCCAACTCTAACACTAACTCTGACTCTGGCCCTCGCCCTCGCCCTAATCCTAGCCCTAGCCCTGATACAAATCTTGTTTCTAACCCTAGCTCTAACCCTAACCCTAACCTGACCTTGGCAGCGCCTATATAGACGTGTTGCTTGATTTTTCCAAGCGGAGCATATTTTAAGACTGGAATCCAACCAAAATGTGTAACCCAAACGGAAAGTGTGGAGCCCAAATTTTACAATTGCGGAAGAATTGTGCAGTCCCAACGCTTGCAAGATTGGCTGAATTATACTAAGATCGGATTTCAAATCAAAAAGCTTTAAAATTAGTGAAAAAAATGCTGTGAATTTATAGCAATGTTATCAGCTTCTGAGCCTGCTTGTGAAACTTTGTTCTTTGCCTTTTTGGTGGAGTCCAGAAAAATTTCTTAAAATTTGCTCTGATTCCAGGCCAGACTCTTAACAGAACAGTGCCGTATAGACAAGGGGCCCAGCCCTCTACACTCTTCTTTCTGTCCAATCCCTAGACAGGACATAACCACATGTTTAAGCTGCACTAAATTCGTTCAGTAGCTCGTCTGGAAAATAACTGAAATTGTTCCCACTAGATCTTATCACAGTGCAGCATAGATATAAATATCCTGTTTATTGCTGAATGTTGCTTGTGTTTTAGTTTCTAGTATTTACTATGTTATATTTTAATTTATAGCAGTTAATTTTAAAGTTATTTATAGTACTTGAATAACTTACAGAACGGTCAGGAGTGCCGCAGATCGTTGTGGACATGTCAGGGAATTGTCAGGGAAATTCATAGTCTACTGTCTGGAGAATGGTCACCCTGTCATAACCCTGCAAATTTCTGACAGAGAAGGTTATGGGTGCTCAAAATTAAAATTTTGCTCCTAGCCTGAAGTCAAAATGAAGGATTTTAAGCCCCATGTTTTGTATTTTAGATAAACATTTTCTAACAGGAGACACATTAACTTTGGTTAACTTTCTGACCGGCTAAAATCTAGAGGAAGAAAGTGAAGAGGCACGATTCCACTGCATGCTGAGACTTATCTTTGAAGATCACGGTAAATCTCCCACAAAAGCCATAGGCCGGTACAAGATTGGAAACGAATAGCAGATAGATAAGCTTAAGCAATGGATTCGCCACGCGGAGGAGGAGAGAGGCCGGGGTGGGATGCGCGGCGGATTAATGGATTATAGCGGTGATCACTTTAACACGTGCTCGGGATTATCTTTTAGCGCCGCGCGGCGGTAGGACACACCGGGACATTGTGATGGTGGCACTCACAGTGCGTGGTGGCGCCGCCATAGCGAACGTGCCACCGGTAACTAATCGGCGACTTCTCACGAATTAGAAATTAGACACTTTCGCTGGCGATCAGCATTAACCCCTTCACCGCTAACTCATCCGCCCAGTGAGTAAGATTCCAGTAAGTGCGGGGCCATCTACGCCATATCAACATGATAACAAAATGTACCCTTATGAATAGGGCCTAAGAAAAATTGTTTGAAAGGGGCATGGACAGGTAGCACATTAGAGATTGATGATGCGCTATGGCCTATACATGTATAAATGCACGTTTTACTTACCGGTACTTACTTGCTTCGCAGGTACTTGGTAGTGGTACTAAGAATATAAATTATATCCACTTCTTTTCCTCTAAATCAACGAGCTATAAATAGGACGGGATTGCTATCATATGCGTTTCAGCTTCAATCAGAACATGGCGAAATAAGTAGAATGAATAGGCCTAATTTTATGTAGGGGGTAAACCTCGATCAGGCCTACTTATGTTCAGTTAGTTAGCGTTTAGGGCCTAGAGTATTTCGTTGTCCAAGTAACAACGACTTAGCACTTCGCAACACAAACTTATTGATAGGCCTACGTCAAGCTACGATTACTTACGCGTTGTGAATGTGAGCAGATAGCATGCTCATGCGTCGAGAGGGTTAACGCCAAGATCGTGAGGCTGTGCAAAGTCGCCGCACGCATCGCAAAACCATTAATCGTCCTAACAGTCAAACAGCGGTCAAAGATGACCGGCCATCTCCGAGACGTTGCCGCTAGGCGTCAGGTGACACCAGCGCCCCTCAACCGCGGAAGGGGGGTGGATGGCCGCCCCTCCCCTTAGGGTGTCTTCCCCTTTCGGCAGAGGCCGGGAAGAGCAATTGACGGCGATTTTTTTGTGCGTCATGACGGACGGACACACTGTCAACACGAAAACGCAGCTAGAAAGAGCCAATGATAGGCGCGTGTCAACTAGAGCTGGGCTATCCGAGTAATTTATTACTCGAGTACTTAACGTGTAGCTTAACGAGTTCTCGACTGAGTTTTCGTTTTTAAAAAAAATACGAGCAAATTTCTTACTCAGCAGTGTAAGAAAAGATGTGCACACTAGCCTATAGAAGAAAATCGAAGCATAATTTTATTATGCTTTTAGTAGTTTTACAATTTGCGTTGAAAAGTTTTTTTCGTTGAATGTCTTTTTTTCAAAAAGTAAAGATAAGTCATGAAAACAAGGAACTAAATTCTTGTCCAGTGTTCACTTTGTCTACGGCCAATTCAAAATTCTTTATTCAGAAGCAGAAAATATGCAATAGTATCGTCAAATATCTCAACACGCCTTAGACGCGTTGCTACACTACCATGTGAGATGCAAAGCATGAAGACTACAGCAGTCCCTGTACGCTGCGAGTCCAAAAATCTTTAAATACTTTTATTTTCTACTCAAGTAAAGCTTAATTTCTATCCAACGCAACACGCACCGCACACGAGAGACCCTTGCGTACTTTTTTGACGCAGGCAACGCAAGTTACGCAAGAAAAGTACGCAAGCATTAGAGCAAGTACGCAACAAACGCAACGAAAGCAGGTGACGCCAGGGACAACGGCCAAAACGCTGCGTTCGTTGGCTAGATTGGAAACCGGGTTAAATTCGAGTACTCCGCACAGCCCTGGAGTCTTGGTCGCTGGTTTGATTGACGAACGCTCACAGTGTCTGTCCGTCTCTCTGTCAGCACTGAGTGATGGAGAGCGAGACAGCCAACTAGGCAATGATAGTCGCAGAGCGTGTCAACACTGCATGGTCCTAGCTGCTCGCTCAGGGATGCGATCATGCGACAATCACTGGCAATCACTTTGCGGCGCTTTCAGACACCGACATTCCGCGAGCAGCCGGTTAAAATTTCTCACGATTAATAAAAATGTTTTTTAAAAAGATTATTAATATTAAGTAAACCAAGTAATACAACAAGTAGGCCTATGCCACTTTTAGCAGAGGATGTTAGCATATTAGTCCCGTTACAAGACCAAGAAAAAATTAAACACGATTGTTTCACAGTGGATTTGTGCGTTGTGACAGATGTCATCTGAATATTCCAACACGTTGCTAAACAAAAACGTGCATTTCGTCACTTGTGCGTATTACCACTGTCTGACTGTTAGTTTAATCAAAATTAATGATTAATTAACTGTTACTTTTTGAAAAGCTGCCACATGTATTCACACGCTGCCAGCTTTCGTATTTTTTACGGAAAGCGTACAAATAGGCAAATCTTCGAGGATCTGAATTCATCAGTTCGTGATTCCAGACTCCCGCCTCGTCTCATCCACGCAGACGTCTAATACCCCGTTTACACTATCGAGCAAACATCGAGCAAACATCAAGCAGGCCTGATGGAACCCCCTGGCTCAAATGTAGGCCTAGGCTTAGCCCACAGCTGATCACGTGTTATATAGGCTTTCCAATTACAACCCGCCCGCCATCCTAATTAGCATGCTAATTACAATAGCTCGTCGAGCTAGCTAGATGAATTCTAGCAGACGTCGAGCAATTAGCACGTGTATTTTGAATACATTTGCTTGGCGTTTGCTAGATGTTTGCTCGATCGTGTGGACGGAGTATAACGGCGCCACTGAGGACAAGACATTCATGCATTGATGCAGTGATGCAGGCTGCAGGCTGCGCTCTGAGCAATCGTCTCTTAGCTGCATCACCCTGCGTGTGTGTGTGGCAGGGGGGATTGCTCGATCGTGACACGGAATGAGTTTTGCTGTGCGACACTAGCACAACAGCTACCAGCCACTGTGTAGCCAGGCCACCCGCCATGTCATAGTCATAACGCCGTCCATTGGCGTTTAATTGCATCGTTAATTTCACCGGCGGGCGCCAAGGAGGCTCCAGGAGGAAACCATTGTGTCAGTCGGTGATGGGCCGGCATGTATAGGGACACCTGCAGCCGATACTGCTACTGTGCTGCTGGCTGGCTGGCTATAGCTGGCTGTCCTATCCATCAGCAGACAAACGATGTCAGACCTTAAAAAATTCCCGAGCTTCCGGTTGCCGTTCGTCCCTAAAAACTCTGCGTCCCCAAGTTTTATTGGACGGGACCCTCAAAAATATCAGTGCAGTTTTTAGTATGCTTTCGACGTTTTACTGAAAAAAATTGTTTGCATTTGGTGATTTCTATTTCTAATCTTAAATGTTTTAGTTTTCAAATTCTCGCGATTGCTGTTTATTGTGTTAGTTTGTTTTTTATGAGTTGTTGAGAAATATTACATTACACATCATGATATTAAAAAATAATAATTTTTTCGCTCGCTCCCGGTTCTCGATTTTTTTGTTGTATGCAAGCGGAAGCATAGGATGGACGCCACCAGTTGTGTAAAAGTTTAAGTTTTTTGTACTGCAAGCTACTTTTAGTTAAATACATTTTAAAGTTGTTTCTCTGCTGTTTAAGCAAAAAAGTAGTATTGTTCTCATAATGTAGTTTATTCCGCAGCTTTAATGCAGTAATCAACAGCTAGTTCATACTGCCGAAAACGGCACAATCAATGTTCAGGCTATCTTGAACTAATATTTTAAATTTTATTTTTTCTCAGTTGAGCGCGGTAACAAAACGAATAGCAGAACACCAGATACGCATGAAACACCAACCGGAATTAAATTCTGCACGTGCTTCGATCGATACGTAGGCCTACCTGTATAATAATTTGAGACAAGACGAGTGTGTCATGAACGTTACGTCTAAATCACGCCACGCTGTTTTGACGCGTATTGTTACAGCGACAGGTATGCGCTACCGAAACGAATATAGGCCTACAATGACCGCTTATTGAATGGAAAATATGGGGGATCGGCGGGAAGACATTGGGGAAACGGACGACGACATAGGCGATAGACATTGACGATGCAATATCAAACTGATATGATATATCGATGATTTAATCATATCTCGTTTGACACAGATGAATGATACCTATTCGGCTACAATGATTCAATATCAGCATCGGCAGCAGCAGCAGCAGCATGGCGTAATTATCTACAGTAAACCGTAAAGTGCATCTGTATCGGAGCTAAAATCAATCAAGTCGGCGTTCAAACGTTTAACGCAAACAATTCACACAACTTGATTGAAGTTTCTCATACATGGTGCGCCAAAACGTGATATCTATCTGTTTCGTATCTAAGTGTCCTGTTTTGTTAGATGCATTATATTGGCAATTGGTGTTTACTCGCATATTATTTTATTTGCGGATGAAAGCAACTTCTGTTTTTATGCGAATAATTTGTAATTGCGTTAACTGACGATGAACTCTGTTTGTTTGCAATGTGCGCGCAAAAAACACTTGGGCTCCGCTTTCGGGAGAATTGCAGTAACTTTACAAAAATGTTTCTAAACAATTATGCACATTCAAACTGTGAGTAACTAGAATCACTCATAATCTCCTCTGTAGGAAAAATGTAACTTTTTGCAAGCTCTTTACTTTCTAACGCGCGATGAGTGCAAGACAAAGAGAGATAAGATAGAAGCTGGATGGGGTTAATTTATACAACACTGTCAAGCTGGCGGAAAAAGCGGCTACTGCAGCTGCTGTTGCTGTCTGTTGAGTCAAGCGTGAAGTCCATCTGTAGCCGTGTTAATGAAGCGTGTCGTTTGAATGAATGAATGAACGAACGAAACATCTTTATTTGACTGACGTGTTGCAGCCAATGGCTTGATTAAGAACATAAAACTGGTGTAAGCAAAAAGTTCAGACATTGTTCACTGCAGCTACATAAAATTACTTTAAAACAATGTGGCAGAAAATTTCGCTTAACAAGCTTCTCGGTTCTAAGCGTTTGCAAACGTTCACACGACTTCTTTCGTACCAGTAAAATTAATTTCAATAAAACTTAAGTTTTTGAGTTTTTAAAACCATTAAAAATCTGAAAGGTCTACATTACTTTTGCAGGCTGTTTTATTTGCTCTGCGCTATATAACAAAAATCAAAAATTTGAAATTTTATCTCATATTTTAATCGTGATTTTTTTAGTTCTGGCGTCACGTTGTTCACTGAACGAAAGCGGTGTGACATTGAAATATATTTGCTTAAAACGTAGACCTACTACCGCAGTACTTCCTGGGTTTTAAAACTTGTGTCTCGTTTTTTTTTGCGCACCGAAATCTATGGTAAACTTTCGAAACCCCCAAAACCTCAAAAACTGAAAGCCTGCAGACTTTTGTCCAACCCCATGGCAGAATCCGTCACAACATGGTAAATGTGCAAGAGAGCTCTGATGCACGAGATGGCAGAGGAGCTGCAGCCGTCAGTGTCTGTTTAGTGAAGCGTAAAGTCCATCTGTAGCCGGGCCAATCAGGCATGTCACTCAGTCAGTTTGCCTGCTCTAGGCTGCTTCGCTACAGACTAGACTCAACGATATGTCCCCTATTACGCCTCCCAGTCTGTCTCTCTGGCCGACTAGGGACAAGGTAGCTTAAACGAAAAAAACTGCACGCTTTTAAACGTTTGTATCGCTTGGACAACCGTAATAATGTTATCATACTCAGGCTTAACATTTTCACAAAGATTTAAGCACTGTCAAAAAGTGTTTAAAACACACATTTTTACATCCGGAAAGTGATTGATGCGATTGTGCACACTGTAATGTAACTCGTTATACCCATATCCATGTCTTAGTCGTATAAATATAATCTTTGTAAACGTGATCCGCCTACGTATTTCAAAAACCAATTTTAACTACTGTTTACTAATTTAAAAAAACTTATACAAGTGCGTTAGACTTTGACACTCTGTTGTTGATGTGTCATTTTTATAAAATTGTCTAAAACTAACAATTTACAAATAATGTCTTATATAGCCTACTTTTTTCTCACTGGCTTTTCGCACAATTCATATTGTATTGTGACTCACAGAAAATAATGATCGTTGGATGGTTTCAACGTTCGGCAAACTGAACACAGCTGACATCCCTACACGGGCGACTCAAGGGCGTCCCTCTCGACATTGTCCCTAGTAGGTGGATCCATCAAGTGTCTGTCTGTCCGCGATCCAAATGGAAACGCATTCGGAATCGAATCGGTTTCTTCGATTACTATGCGCCACGGATCCGCGGCTCGGGTGTAGGACATTATTTCCTCTTCTACATATCCCCGAAAGGAATTTTTTTCTCAGATATATTGCTTGCTGTTTCTTTATTCTTGATTCGTTACAAGCCAGAAGAAATATGCCCCAGGCTTTCGAAACAGCAGGGAAAATGTCCGGGCGAGTAAAAAAGGGTTAAAGTCCGGTACTATACGTACTATAGCGCTTCTCGCTTATTGACATGAGCTAATGATACCGCAGCGCATTATGCGGCTGTCCGTTGCTCGCATCAGTGAACAAATTATTGGACCAGCTGTCTGCAGCCAGCAGACATACCACCGCCCCAATCAGCCACACTAGGCCTTCACCCCATATCCTGTAAGCTACTACTCATTTCCCATCCTGCTGAGTGTAGGAGGCTGAGTTGACCTGACCGCAAGGGGGAATTGACCAGGGAAAACGTCCGACGGGAACGTCTAGTAAGGGAATATGGGGGGCTAAATGTCTGGGAGGAAACGCTCACTGGGGGAATGTCCCTTTGTCGCAAACCTATGGCTGGCTGGTGTCTCTAATGGTCGCAACGAGCTGATTTATTCCGGCGACTCCACGTGCTGTGGATGGGTGGACATCGGCCCTTGACCCCCGAGGCGGGGACTGCAGGCGTAGACGTAAAGTTGGGCCCACTCGCTTCTTACGTCGCGCGCTGAGGTCAACGCTACTAGACCTTCGCTTCCGTCACAGCGCGCGACACTTTGCAAATGCAAGCCAGACAGCAGCATCTCAGATTTTCGACCGCTGCGTCACCATACACCGTCAGGCTTCTTCAGTCTTAAACGTGTCGTGCTAATGCGAGAATTTCTGTGTTTACACACTAACAGGAGCCTTGCTTGAAGGAAGTTTGAGTTAGGCCTATTTCGGGGCTTTGAAAAGGCAGCAAAAAAGACAGTAAAATTTACGTAATAGAAAAGAAGAGAGAAAGAAAAGGGATTAAAATTGTCCTGGTTGTATGAGCATTTCGGAGTTTGCAACATTATTGATGTAAAATTTGACCGCAAAATAAAGTTGAACAAATGGAACAAATAACAGCCATTCAGGCATCTACAACACGAACATCAGCTTGCTTTTATCGCAATCTTCAGTACAGTTTTAGCCTACATATAAAATTCGTGACCAACGGCCGTGGCTAATCAAAACCCACACATTTGATTAGGAACGAGGTTGTTTCTTTTCTTTTTTTCTCTGTAATTTAGTGCAACTATGTCGATTTTGGAGCGTTGCGTGGGCAACAGCTAAATCTATATCAGAACCAGAAGGGATACTTTAATCGTCGTCAGCGGTTTAACGTGGCCTAAATAATAAGCATTTTAAGACTGCGCCAGTAAAGTGGCAGATAAGTACGTAAAATGCCACATTTTACTGTACGTGTGACGTTGACGGCCTATACTGATTTCTAAGTGACAGCACTGATGCTGTCGCGCGTCACGTAAGCATCGATCAAATTACTTGTCTTTCATGAAAGTTGTAGCTTTAGATCTAGCGATCGAAAGTTCGTTTTCCCGGCAGCAGTGAAATGCTGATATTGCAGCAGCAGCAGCTGCCGCTGCAGCATCGTCGTCGCCGGCGACTGGCGAGATGCGGTGACGTCACTCCAAGTGGGCGTGTCCATAAACCAAGCACCGCCCACCCATACTGCGCTGTGTTTACTTTTCGCATTATTTTCGAATTACATGAAGTGACCGACAACGTGCCAAAACCACAGATATAAGGAAGAGACTCCTGAATAAAGTTCTTGCACATGGCCTACTCATCATCATGCCGTCCTACTAGGCCGCAGCGCGGGTCTTGTCCGTCTGTGGGTCTGTCTGTCCGCAAAGTGAAAACAATTCACAAATACCGCAGATATCGTATTTTAGGCTTAATCTTCGTGCAGTCGATCGTACGTGGCAACGTATCTATCGATGACGTCAAGTCGTGATGACGTAACGTCGTTCTCTGAGGTTGAATGGCGTCAAATGACGTAGAATGAATGTGCGGGTCACGTGACTCGATCCCTCGGCGCCTACTGGCAGGCTACTGCTCCGAGCATATTTCCAGAATGCAGTTAGAAAAATACCCGCAAAGTTAATTAACTGCTGCAGTGGAGCGCAGCCACGAAACTAGGGGGACCTACCAAGGCCGCCTCGGCGCCAAAAATTTGCAGATTTTGCTTCTTTAAACATCAAAATTTGTAATTTGTCTATTAGTTAACAATGAGATTTCAGTTTGATATAAGGACTTCGTCTTCAGACCACTAAATAGCTTTCTTTCCTAAATTTTAAATACCCCCATTGGCTACGCGTACTGTCTGTGCAACGGAATATCGAAAAAATGCTTTCCAAGCCGAATTCCGAAGCGTCGCTTCACTTGAATCGAGATGTTGAGTTTTTTCAGATTTGCGCTGTGACACAGTTCGATAGATGATGTTCCAGATTTAGATCATTAATGTAGAAAAAATGAGTTTTATCTTTGATTAATAGATTGCAGCAAGTAATTAATTAGGATGGGCCGCCTACTTTAATTCCTGTGGATGGCCACCATGCAGCAGCGAAGTTGCAATTTTTCGATAGACTCCAGCGGCAAAAAGCAACATTCCGACAGATGAAATTATGTATAGTCAGAGTTACATTTTGCCCCAAATTCGCCTATGGGATTTCCAGCACAGCATTTTTTATTTTTGAAAAAAAATTCCCGCTCTTTCTGACCACAGAGCCACAACGTAAGTACCTGTATGCTATATCGGCCATAATGACCACACTCGAAAAGTGCTGCTGTTTACAAATTAAAATTTGGCGTGTAGTCAAAAAGAAATCCAACAAAAGTTGCAAACTATGTTTTTGGAAAAAAAATTTTATTATCGCTATGCAAAGAACAGCCTTTTTGTCAAAATTAATTGTAAATCGATTATTTGTTTAAACGAATAACGAAGGGCGCCTCAGATTCAGCTTGCTGACAGTATGCGCGTTATAAATTTCTACAGGGTGCGGCAAAAAAGTAGACCCATAAAGTTTTTCGCTGTTTTCTCAGCAACCGTTTGAAATTTTACAGCTTTATTTACTGAAACCTTCTACATGTAACTGTCAAACAAAATTTGATTCTTTTGAAAAACGACGAAGTTATAGACTTTTTAACATGACCGCCTACTGATTTTTCATCATTTAAAAATGTTCCGGCTACAACACCAATTTGATAACATCATTGAAACAACACAGTTAACTATTAATTAAATGCCAAAATTCCATTGTCACTGTAAATGTTCGAAGTTTCCATCGCCAGCCCCAACGCAAGCCTTCGGTCGCTTTGATAAGTCTCTCACAGCTTTGTCCATCGGTCCCTGTGGCAGGTTGCCCCAGATAACATGACGCGCTTGCTTGAGTTCGGCGACCGTCTTCGGCTTTGTTTTAAGCTTGCGGCGAGCCTCCAACATTGCACCCCACACATGATGATAGTCCATTGGGTTTTTAATGCTAAAAATCGGTAGGCGGTCATGTTAAAAGGTCTATAACTTCGTCGTTTTTCAAAAGAATCACATTTCATTCGGCAGTTAGATGTAGAACGTTGTAGTAAATAGGCCTGCAAAATTTTTCACTGAAATTCCAAACGGTTGCTGAGATAACAGTGAAAACGTTAGAGGTCTCCTTTTTTGCCGCGCCCTATACAGGGTGGTCCAAAAAACGGATACCCAGTTTTATTTTGGGATAACTTCGGTAATTCAGCATCAATTTTAACCATTCTTTTACTGTTACAAGCAGAAATTTATGGCGCGTAAACGTAAAGTTCTTTCACCCACCGCATCTTTATTGTGTGACCACATTACCTAGCAAAACAGTTCTCAGTTCGTAAGCCCATGATCAAACAGCGATCATCCTTTGTTATTCTGCCCATATCAAACGATTTATTCTAAAAATTATCACTGGTAACAAAGTAAATAAACACAATATGACGTAACAAT
>Ga0209367_1006956_pt1 | contig 15619 bp, 10 predicted proteins | sample WorMetLIZISLAND2_FD_187412 | JGI IMG/M metagenome (GOLD analysis project Ga0209367, IMG submission 187412) | Marine gutless worms symbiont microbial communities from Max Planck institute for Marine Microbiology, Germany - Olavius geniculatus... ... | reverse complement strand
GTGGTATGACAGTGGGCAAGCCAGCATCAGTCTGTATCGCGTCTGACATTAATGTCTCCGGAGGGCGGCGGCCATCCTCCAGTTCTGGGTCCGTCTGGACAGCGGCACAGGCAACGCACGGTCGACGTCGTGGTAGATTGGTAGAACTCTGCAGTTTGTCCGCCTCGGCCTGGCTATCTAACAGCACCACTCGACTCACGAGAGTGTCGATCGTTTCCCATATCAATCCCCTGAGCACGCAACCGAATCCAACTCTTATTCACCGCGTCCGGGCAAAAGTCCACCCCTAGATTTCTGATGATAGCTTTGATAAATGTCGGATGATTTCTAAAATCATTTTACTGACGTGATCGCAATAAAATTGCCGATAAACATGTAAAAATTTCCCACCGCATCTTACGCATGTAGTCACACTACGTTGTATTACAACGCGCACTTACGCGGCTAGGCGGCGTTCCAGTTAATAACCATTAATGGACAGTGTGAGTTGTGGTCGCTTCAGTGGCGTCACTCATTTCAGTAAATCATTGGGGGGGCTTTCAGTAATCCTTGGCGGTCTCAGTGCATGTAATGTATGGTTTTTGCAGCAGTATTTGTGTTTCAAAGGTATGATTTACGGGAAAAAATTAAAATCATAAATCGTAAACTCCTCTAGTCCCCCTAAATGACGCCCCTGGGTAGCTTAAATTTAAAACCCAATAATTCGGTTGCTCAAAGATATTACGTAACAAAACTTCGCAGTGTCATTTAGAACTTAGGCCTATGAAAGTCTGTGAAGACGTAGTTTTTATCTCATTCCATGTGAAAGTTGCAAATTTGCTGCGTAATATTTGAAGTTTATTTTCCTAGGCACGATGTAGTACTAATTGGTTACTAGGAATAAACATTAAGAAATATACTGTTAAAATAAACAGCGATGTTTTAGCGGTAAAACATGATTAAAATAGCGCGATAAAGATTTCACAAGATAACAAAGTTACACAGAACACTAGACTGTCCACACGTCTGAAATGAGAAAAGAACAAACAAAAACAAAACGAAAACATCAAAATTTTTGCTTCATTTTTGTTTTATTTGTTTCTATTTTTTATTTCGTAAGTTCAGGCGGCAGTTTTACCAGTTGGTGTTGTCCTTGTCAAGTTGCAACATACTCTGAAGAACGTTGAGAAACGCTGAAGACTGCGGCGTGTTGTATACCTGAACAGACAACATCAACTATCAACTTACTATGCAAGCGAAAAAACTGGTTTCAGACACAAATGTGACGACAATGCAAATATACAGCAGAATGTATGGGACAAGTCATATCCACAACGCCCCAAAATGTGAAGATGTTGTACAGATATTGTTCGACTTGTTTTCCTCTAACAAATTTACATTAAAAATCGAAATAGTAGCGTTTTTCCTTCAAATGGACAAAATTTAGCACTGTACTTTTGTCATATAAATAAATAGCCTACTAAAGTCCACTGTCTGGCTCAATTTTTGCTACAAAATGCTTAAATAAAATACATAATCAAAAAATAAACAAAATCTATTTGAAAACATCTATATGTCAACTGAAATGGTTTTTACATTACTCAGAACTGTTATCCATTTTCCTTCTTAGTTCATCTCGTTTTTTTTTCTCTTTCTCGCACGGAATTCACGGATCACCGACCAGCTCGTGTCTTAAGCCTTGTTCATAGCGACCGACTCAACTCAACTCAACTCAACTCAACTAAATTTAAACGGCTCAGAAGTTCGAAAACCAACAAAAACTAAGTTTTTTTCAGCTGCAGCATCCAAACGAAACATTCTGCTAACTCAGTTCAACTCGGTTGAGTTGCGTTGATTCGGTCGCTATGAACAAAGCTTTAGAAGTATTTTGAACTCGGCGATTGTCGAAATGTTAACCTTGGCAAATTGCGGCAAATTGTAAACGCACTACAAATGTTTGCTTATTTACTTGCACATTTACTTTTGACTAACTGAATTACTCAGTGAGAAAAAACAGCGCACTATGAGTCAGACCGACCCTCTGGTAGATGGCGGTGAATATCTCGGAGTGACTGCTGAGGTCGAGACTGCAGCAGTCCGAGCTGCTGGCCAGTTCCTCCTCATCGTTGTGCTTCTCGTCGTAAAATACATCACACTGTATTTGCAGGTCCAAGTCATCAATGTCACGAAACCTCTCGATCACTTCCAGCACGTTCAGACCTAACGATCCCAGCGCACGCTATATTTTCAGTTTAGCAGCGTAGCAGAGAAAGCGGAGGGTCTCCCCACCGGTTCCCTCCCCATCTGCTAGAAAATTTGTATCCAGAAAAGCTAAATTTGGGGTTGATAATCCACCATTCGAACAAAAAATTTACAGGGCCAAACTGACACTGAGTACCTGTACTAGCCGTGCCAGAAACTCGCAGATGTCTGTCGACATACTGCAACTTCCTGACCCTAGTTTTTAACGCGCTGCTCGGTTGTTGGCTTTTTACGTATACCGAATGGTAAGCTCCCTCTCCCCTATGTCAGACCTTACAAGTTGTCTTTTGCCAAAATTTCAATTTGCCTGCAGTAGGCATACAAAATTCACTTTTTGCCACTCTCCTTACATACTTACAATAAGTACCCGTTGGTAAGTCTAGTCGATAAACAGAAAAGTTTATTATTTCATCTTTTATTTTCAAACTTAAACTTGTAACATGACCCTAGCCTTGGCATTGTGGCTATGGCCTTGGTCTGTTGGCCTTGACTGTCCTGGTCTTGCTAAAACCCAAATTCCACTACGCCGACTTCCGCGCGACAGCAGGCATCGCGGATTTCACTGTTGCAAAGTTTTATTGGGCCTATACGATTATTTGATTATTTGATTTTGGTTCGATTTGACCACTGGTGCTATTATACCGATGAGTTCGTTGCGGATGCGGAGGCGGTCGTGGATGCTGTCGTGACTGACAATAAGGCAGTTGATGAAAGCAAGCACTGACGTCAGATAGTTAGGTATCTTGATATCACTGTGTAGCTCGTTCATCAACAGGCTGAACCGGTATCTTTGACTACGGGCAATCTGCGCACATCACTATTATAACCATAAACAAAGACTTTCCGAACGTGGCATCGCCAGAACATTTTGAACTTACGAATCACCAAACCATCTCGTGTCTTGTTTTAGAAGTCTTTTATTATTATCATCATCTAAAACATGCCCCGGACTGAATTTGCTTCCATCGTGCTCAACCTTGGGCGTGTCGCCACGCCGAGTTATGTCCGTAGTTGAACAGCTAAAGGTCAATTTCCAGGCGATTGTTAACTTCGAAAAAAATGAGGCGGATTAAACCGACTCAGCTGGCTTTTAAGCGCAAAATAAATGTTTATTTTTGTTTATTTACTTAGTGAGAAAAAACGCAAAATGACAAGGAAAAAGGGATGTTAAAAACACAAACTCATAGCCAGAAAGTTATATAAAACAAGTAATTTGAGAAAAGCTCATGAGACGCGCGACAGCCTTAGCAGTTCCTATTCGCAGGTTCTCTTAACTTAACTCTATCCATTTTGACGCAATTCACTCTTGAAATCTACGCCGCAGCCACAAATTGCAAAAAACACTAATACCTTTATTTTAAAAATTCAAGGTCATTCAAGGTCATCTAGGTTTACACCAATAAAAGGCTTGTCACTATATTGCTTGTTATGATAAGCAACATGTCTTCTCCGATCTGCAACCGTCTTCAAGCTACACGAGCCAATAGCGGTAAAATAACTACTTGTAGATTCTTAAAAATGTACGTTCTATGCTAAAAAAAAGTCACGCGCAAAATGTCCAGGCCTATCTCCAGCCATTTCGGTGCAATTCATTCTTAAAATGTGTGTCAAAGCCAAAAATCGCAAAAAAAATTCTCTAAAAACCCCTATTTTGAAGATTCAAGGTCATTCAAGGTCATCGACGTTTACAGCAATAAAAAGCTTGTCACCAGTGCTTGCTGTGATAAGCAGCATGTCTGTGCCTATCTGCAACCGTGTTCACGCTACACGAGATAATTGCGGTAAAATAGCCACTTTTTAGGGGGGTAGCTGTCTTTGACGCCCGTCTGCGCCGGCCTCCTTGAACCTAGGGGGTCGGGACTTAAAATCTACGTTGAATGCTGAAAATTTTATACGCAGGTTGTCTTGCTCTATCTCTAGCCATTTCGTCGCAATTCAGTGTTAAAATGTGCACTGAATCCAAAAATTGCAAAAAATTCACTAAAAACCTCTTTTTGAGGGGTTCAAAATCGTTCAAGGTCATCGATGTTGATAAATCCAAAAAGCCTGTCACCAGTGCTTGTTATAATAAGCAGCATGTATGCACCTATCTGCAACCGTTTTCACATTATTCGAGCCAATAACGGCAAAATGACGTCTTTTTAGGGGGGTACCCCTCTTTGACGCCCTCGTTCGAGGGGAACCCCTGCACCCAATGGCACGAAATTTTGTCACGATAAACTAGAGACCTTGGGGCAGCCCACAGTGAAGATTTCGTGATCCTAGCTTGCACCGTTTTGATACAGATCACGAGTGTGACGGACGGACGGACGGACGGACAGACAGACGGACAAACGGACGGACAGACGCCCAGACGATGGCAAAGACGCGCGAAGCATTCTGCTGTCGCGCATAAAAATTGATGTTACCACAGTACATATATCTCCGATATTACCCTCTTCGATATTACCTTCTCCTCAGCGATTACAAACTTTGTGGAAGTGCATTTTGACCGTATGACCTTGAAACAAACGTAATCGAGTGTTGGCGCTATCTAAATCTAAATTCTATGTATATTACAATCGCATCGTTCTGTCGACGCCTATTTGCTGTTTTGCTACATTTCTATTAAGAACATGATTGCATCTATGCAAGTTTATCTAGTCATACAACACAGATAAAAATTGTTTTTCTCACTTTGTAGTTATTAACAGCGTCGACGCAAACGGCAAAACCTTCGTCCGACGACACACAAAGCGCAGACAGAAGATCAAAGACTTGCTTCTTCACCATGATGTTACTCGTGTCAAGAGCTGCAACGCAACCACCAGCAAAAACACGATAAAAGCTAAAAATTGAAATGATGGTCTGGTGCTTGCTATATGAGACTTGTCAGACTGTTCGTTCTGACAGTTCTGTGATCACTTTTATCCAGAGCCGGATTTATAAACTGTGGTCAGAAAAAAAGATCTGTTAAATCTCATTTGTACTTATTTTCATTACGTAAATCGTATATAAAATAGTTAAAATAGTAACAGAGATCAATAGCAAAAGAAAGAACAAGGCCGATTCTGGTTTAAATTCAACCCTGATTAAAAGTGGAAACTGCCAAACAAAGAATGAACACAGCATAAAACAACGACGCTAACCATTGAATATACGATCGTCAGCTGATATTCGGTTTCGATTAATGTTTACCTTAAAAAGTCGCGAAAAGTATGTTATATTTAAGAAAGCGACTTTTGTTTGACAAATCGGTAAAAACAGGTCATCTTGTACTGCACATAAACGCCGAAAAGCGTTGCTATGGGACGCAACACCGAGCCCCAAATGCGTAAAAAGTTTTATTACCACGAAACACCATTGCCAAGAAACCACCCGCGATACCTGTAGACAGGGTGAGATGTCATATCGTGTGCTTGCCTACCTTTAACGAGAATGTTGACATAGTCGCGGTGCTGCGTAATGACTTGCAGGCCAATCTTTGAGTTCATCACGGACTTGACGCACGCGACACACTCGAGCAGTAGCATTGCTTTTGACAGTTGCACCACGCGACGCCCACTCAGCGATTCGACCCCCTCCAATAGTACCTCCAGTCCCCCCTCCTCCAGAAATCCCTCCATCCACGCGCGCTCGCACGTACGCAGCTTCTTGTTGAGCGCCGCGTAAATCTACAGGCGCGTTCAGAACGACGTGACTGAACTGAACTGAACTGATATGGTTTAGTTTTTGACGAAATAACCAATGGGAAATAGCACATTTGCATTACAGTAGGCACCGCCTAACGGCGACAGTGGCCTACGTGATTACGCTTGCGTACGCGTCAGCTAATGACCAATGGGCTCGCTTTGCTTGTCCACTGATCAATTCGTTAAAAACTAAGCCATGTCAGTTTAGTTCAGTTCAGTTCAGTTACGTTGCATTGTGCGCGCCTTACAGCGCAGATCAACCCGCGAAACTTTCGTCCAATGCAGTTACGAAATCAAGACAAAAATCCCAAGACCAAGAAATAAGCACTTGTGATAAAGACGCGCACGCACGTGCGGTAAAGTAGAAACAACGAATAAAACGCAGTAGTATAGTACGTGTTAACTATAGTACTATTTGTGAAATTCCCCACTACGGAATTTTTCAGTCTGGAATCTCCCCATGCGCCGTGTCACGTGACCTGTAGGCAGGGGGTCCAAAATAACTGCATATTTGGAATTCCCGAGGCCACATTGCCTATTCACTATGCCACTTTGATGAGGCTACGATGACGATTAAAGGTAGTTTGTAGATGAGCATCTCCATTGTTAAGCATTTTCAGTTGTAATTTTTCAGTCTGAAAATGGGCCTACAATTTTCGGTTTGGGGGAAATTTAAAGGAAAAAATATGACAAATGAATGTTGAGACTCCTCTAGGAAATCAATCCCTACCGAAACACGTTATCCAGTGCAAAGAATGCGGCGATACTCCCAAAAATGTGTTCTCCAGAGCTTGGCACGAAAAGTAAAAAAAGAAAAAAATAACTTAATTGAACATTATATTTCACCCCTTTGCCCCGCCGACCCCGATGGGGCGATTTGTACCATTTTTGGCACGTAGGGTCAGACGGCCGACGTAATCATCCAAGTCAAATTTGAAGTCGATATATTCAGGGGTTTGGGGGCTACGGATGCCCAAAATTTGGGGGTTCCCATTGACTTTGATAGTCGCCCTTACAACAGTGTTACGCACTACCGTGCTACATTGTGATCAGCAGTGGTATTTGTAAGTAAGAACTCAATCTTCGCCTGCGTAACAGCATTTATGCACTTCCGTTAATTCAGTTCAGACATTTAGGCCTACAGTGTACATTCAATATGACCACTATATAGCGCAGTGTCACGACAGTTTTACCAACGTGCTGTAATACAGTTGTTAGTATTGCGCAAACGGGTAAGTTTTTTTAATAATATTGCAAAACATGGACGGAAAATTAAAAATTTGTATATGAATGCGAATTCAAATTGCACAAGAAATAAACAAAAACTTTTAAAACTCTGAGAACCAAAAACTGGGATTTTCTACAAATAGAACTTCAAGTTTTTTTTGTAAAAAAAGTAAAGCGCTTGTTTTAAAAACCAATTTTACATTTCTGAATATAAGCGGAATAATCAGGTTCGATAAAAAGGTTGGTAAATTGGTTCAAAAACCTAGGTTTTAAGGTTTAAAAAACTTGAAAGTCCAAATTTTAAGTTTTTACAAATTTTTTTGTACAACCTATAACACAAATCACACTTAATTTCATATTTTCATCGTAATTTGCATTTTAAGCTTTATGAGTTCTGACGTCGCGTCACTCATTCAACCAAAAAACGATTAAACACAAATTATAGTGTATGAAATGTTTATCCTAGGTCTTACAGGTTGTGTCCCGTTTTCTGTGCACACTAACCCCCCCCCTCAAAAAAACCTTTCAAAAATTTTAAAACACTTAAAAACCTAAAAAGTTAAGAAAATAATAACCAAAAAAGTTGTTCCAAAAAACCTCTAGAGGGGTTCTTTTCGGCCACGGCGTCGGAGTCTGATGAGTACGGGCTAGCTACCTGTATGGTGGCGACGTGCAGCACGCTGACGCAGGTGGAAGGATCACAGCGCTCGAAGTCCGCGTGAGATAGAGCCGCTCCCAGTCTTCTGCCCAGCTTCGTACCACCACCACTTCCACTACTAGTAGGCCTACTACCTCTGCCATCGCCGCCACTGTCACTGTGCCTTGATTCTACCGCCATAGTCCTAGATACGCAATCGCCAACAGAACTTTCGTATAGTGTATATCAATGACATGATGATTAGAGATTGCAATCCCCGGATTCCGGCTTTTTCAGACATACCTTTTGTAGAAACCTATTGCATCTTACGCATAAAATAAGTCTATTTGCGATACAAAAACAACGACAATTCAGTAAACGTCATCCAGGGATCCCCGAATTACACTTTAACAGTTAGCCAAAATGCACGGGAGCTGGCTTTACTTATTTTTCTTTTTAGGTACAAAATGGTATAGGCTATTAGTGCCGTATTGAGTAAGATACATCGAGCCTATCCACTCTAGATCGCCAGTGTCACGCCGTCTTCCCGCTGCATTCTGAGTACAGTAAGCTTAGTTTACCGTATAATTAAAGTTAGCCTTAGTCAGATTAGTCTCCGATATGTACGCGAGCAAACTTAACTAGCAGCATAATTACGTGCATGAATTTTTTTCTCGGTGAATTCGTATACTCTCGTCTCAGTACAGTATGTGACCAGATCTCGGCGTCGATGCCTACAGGGCCTAATGCCGGGATGGTGACTGAGTAACTGAGTATGCATCAGTTGTCGGTCTATGGCAAGCAACAGTGCACGACAACAACGGCTTACGGCGCAAATCAGTGCAGAAAAAATAACTAGAAATTTGGGGCAAAGCCCAACGTGAGTCCGCCCGGCGCCCTACGTCCGATTGGGGGAAAATTTCAGGGAAGGGGTGAAATTCCCTCGGTGGCAAAGTCACGTGGCTCGAACTCAAATGCATTAGCATACGCAGAACGCCCAATGTCGACTTAGGGTAGGTCAACATCCGTGCCTGTAACTTTTTCGTTAGTGGACCAAACTTCACAAATTTTGTTCTGCTGAACCGCGAAGGAATAGTTGTCGATAAAATTTGTTTCGGATTTTTGGTATCGCGATCGTTTTCTAAAATAATCGCAGTCAAAGTCAAAAGTTGTCAGAAATCGGGCCGAATTTTTGACTTTTTGGCTCTCCGAAATTTTCGGGATGCAGCCCCCCAAAAAATTGTACATAAGTGATTATATTCATTTAATGGCCCGTCATGTGGCAAAGTTTCATCGGGTACTTCTTTTACTCCCCAAAGCTACAGGCACGGATATGTCAAATTTTAAGCCAATTTTGGACCCCCTTTAAAAATTGTAAGGGGGACCTCCGTCCCCGGTGGGAAGTGCGCTAGCAAGACTTGGTCATTTTCTAGCGCGTGTAAAAAATCGGAGGCGTAGCACCCCTTAGGGACCGAAATATGGTTTTCCGAAAAAGTCGATTTGGATGGGTATGATTCCACATCGAGATCTCCGTAATTAGTGGACCAAAGTTTAGCGCATTTTTTTCGACGAACGCGAGAGAAATCGCGGTAGATCAAATAACTTACCGATTTTGAATATCTTCATCCGTTTCGTCGTCCGAAATCCGGCCAAATTTTGCATGTTTTGGCCCCTAATTTTTTTGGGAGGCCCCTCGAAATTTTGGATCGGTATTATAAAACTGAATACACTTCCGAGTATCGTGCAAAATTTTGCGACGATCGTTTGACAGAGCTCGGAGATTACGCGAGGAAAAAAACACCAGCAAAACATAAGCCCTCCCTAAAACTATCGTTTTCGGGCGGACTAAAAAGCACACAATGTCATATCTCAAATACATACCGTATTTAAAAACCTAGTATTTATATAAACCTACACGACAACGAACAGTAGTATGCAATAATCTATAGACTAGTATAAACCACGCTATGAAGTGGACAAATGTGTATAAGGGTGCTTGTTGTAAATACCGGTAATTATTTGGATTCACAGCAAATTTAGAATTTTAGAAAAGCAGCAAAAACAAGGCTTGCTACATTAATGTTAATGCACCAGGAAGCAAAGAGCAAAATTGTGCAAATTTTCAGAGCCAACGGGGGCTGACAGGATACCTCCATACTGCATACAACACTGTTTGGACTTACCTGCCACTAGCGGGCGCTGAAAAGTCGTTATTTTGCGAGGACGAATGCTCCGGAGCATTATCGTTTTGGTGGTCGGGCGTCACAGCATCCTTGCCGCTAATGTCAGTGCCTCCCAGCGTCGTTGCTGAACGGTCGCCGTTGAGCCGCGGTCCATTCTCCGTCAACGAACTGGACACTGTTTTCCCGTCAACGTTGTCCAGTCCAACATCCAACGATTCCATTACCGAGTCCTCTTTGGTGTCCTGCGACACAGTCAGAGCTGACGTCATTAGCTCTTCCAGCCGAGAATCGGTGACCTCTCTGGTGATCCCCGGCATCCTGACGTCATCGCTGCGGCCACCCGGGATCCCGGAATTTCCTGTCGGTATGACGTCACTGTCGCCATCGGTAGTTATCGACAGTACGTTGGATGACGACGGTGAATCAGAGTTTTCGCAGTCGGGCGTAAGCTTATGTTCCATTTGTGCAACATGCTCCTGCTGTTTGGAATCATTACTCGTCTTCTTGAAGATCTCGGCGGCATTGTTGCTTAGCTTGGCTAACGTATCGCTCTTGTTGATGCTGTTGCCCATGTCCGAATCAGCAACAGCAATAGCAGCGAAGTGGTCAACAGAGGGCGCTGAGGAGAAAACTTCGACGATCGTTCCAGATCTGGCACTAACGCCGCCGCTGATCTCAGCCCCAGACGACCGTCCAACTACTTCTGCTTCCGGCCCGACACAGTCACTGTCGTTGTTGTTGTTGAAGTGTAATTTCCCAGCGTCATCGGAAATTCCAGACTGCACGGACTCTGTCGGCATCTGAGCCGACATGGCTCACACCGGCCTCGCGCAACCTGCAGCAATACAGCGGTTTGTTGCATTTTATTGTACAACATGTTGTGCAAAGAATCCAGAGCAGATCGAAACAAGCATGCAGCAAAACTACAACGCGTTGTACACAAATCCATAACAAAACGTCCAGCTGTCGCTGTCAATGACCTTCAAGGTCATCCGAGATCGATAACTTTTATGTCATTTAAAAACCAATATGTGACTTTCTATTAGTGACTAATAATAACTTTCGCCGTATCTCTCACCGTTTCCAAGATTAGACCAGTTTCTCGCTGAAAACGCAGATTTTCCCCTCTCCATGCCCCACACCCTGCCCAATACACCTAACGTCCAACCATAACTTGAATAAAGCACATCTAAAGTCATACAATCTTTACAACAACGCGAATTAGTGGAGACGGAGCGTAAACGAAGACGATGCAAACCGTACTACTGCAATCAGGTAGGCGCTATCTTGATCAATAATCAATAAACACACGCACGTGTCGACTATACGTGAGTGTATATGCATATCTAGTGTGATTGCTGGAAAACGACTATTAAATTTCGTGATTGTCTAGGTCTAATTCAATCAATAAGTCAACAAATAATTTGAGAAAAGCTCACGTAACGCGCGATAGCAGCGGTTCTGCCACTTTGGCAATCAGTGTAGTCTATGCCTACAGCAATAAGATATAAATGTATTTTGAACAGAGTACTTAAATTTGGGACCACTGTACGAAAGACTCCTTGAATTGAAGAGATCGAAACTTAGACTCTTAAAAATGTACGTTCTATGCTAAAAAATGTCATACACAGGTTGTCCAGAATCATCTCCAGCCATTTCAGCGCAATCCACTCTTAAAATGTGTGTCGCAGCCGAAAATCGCCAAAAATGTACTAAAAAACCCTATTTTAAGGGTTCAAGGTCATTTATGGTCATCGACGTTGACACCAATAAAAAGCTCGTCATTATTGCTTGTTATGATAAGCAGTGTCTATCTGCATCCGTTTTCACGCTAGACGAGATAATTGCCGTAAAATAACCACTTTTAGGGGCTAGCCCTCTTGTTACGCCTTCGAGTAAAAGCAAGTACGGAACAGACGGACAAACAGACAGACAGACAGGCAAGATACCTAATGCAGCCTATTAGGACGTTCACACTATAATTAAGCCTAAATAGTGAAAACAACATGAACCCGTGTCGTTCTGAGCATTCATGCAGCTATATACCTGAATATTGTCTGTCGTAAAACTACGCTTAAAGCGCAATAATGTGTACGGTGCACAGATTACTTTTGCTCACACGTCACGCCTTGCTTATGCTACGTTTACACTATGTTCCCGGCGGCCACGGCAGCCCCGTTTGTCCGACACGTAGCACGCCGTGGGATTTTAGTTATTTTCTCTTCCATCTTCAAGTTTTGTTACGTCTTGTTAAGTTTTTTTCACGGTACATCATGGTATCCGTGACGGGTCGTTGGGAAAAACTGGCTGCTGAGTCCCGAAGGCTCAAAGGCGCACTACGGTAGTGCGCCGTTCGGCCCGCGGTCTACCACGGTTGCTAGTAGGCCTACGTTTCGTCCCGGTCCGTCACGTTTTAATGCGATTCCTCAGTTCGCACACGTTGTTCCAGTTTTGTCAAAGCTTTCTACGGATGAAACGTGAGCGCCGGGAAGCTTCGTGCCTACGGTATAAAAAGAAAGCCTTTCAAGCAACAGCAGTCACTGTATCCCGAGACTTTGACGAGACAACATCATGAATGCGGAAGATGAGAAAGATTTCGTGTTTGCATGTTTACTTGGTGCATGCATCCAGTCTGCGTCAGCAAGACGAAGACCAGCAGCAGTTCCACGGTGTGCAGTAGGTAAGAAGAAAACGAAAAAGATGAATAAGAAAGTCAAGATCCGTGTGGGTGCGCGAATGGCTATCGGAAAACAGAAGGCAGCAGCTGGTCCACTACTCAACATTTCTCATCAGAGAGCTTCGCACCGAAGACGTCAGATGAGTCTTCTTCAGCTTTCTCTGCCTCAGATTTAGGTTCCTCCATTTCTGTAATCAGGTCAGCAGCAGCAGCACGTTCCTTTTCGTCTGATGGCGGTGGATCGTCTGGTTGCTCCTGCTCCTCTACTGCTGGTGGTGGTGCAGGACTGGAGCCTTTCGTACCCTTGGCTTCTTCGGTGGTATAGCTTCACAACCTTTATCTGTTGATCGCTTAACAGCTCAAACGCCAATAAAACTCCTCTGCCGGGCTCTGCACGCAGTGTCAGACGGCAATTATAACGTAACGCGCCGTATCACGACAGGCCGCAAACCTTCACGGACCCGAAACGCGCCGTGACTAAACGCGACGAAACGGCTCCTAGCTTGCCGTGAAAACCGTGACAAAACGGGACAAAACGCACAGCAGCCGTGAAGCAACCGTAACAAAACGAACATTAAACGTGGAAGAACGTGACAAAACGTAAAAAGACCGTGAGATGTCGTGGAATACATATTGCTTCCCGTCCCACTACGGAGTACCTCCAAGTTTTGTTACGGTCTGTTACGTACCGTCAAGTTTTGTTGCGTTCGCCCCGTTTTTACTACGGCCTACTACGTTTCTCATGCCTACCGTCGTAGCGTACCGTGACTGCCGTGGCAATTTTTTTGAGAGTTTACAAATTTGTCGGGGCAACCACGGCAAAAACGGCTTGTCACGTTTGCTCATCGCGTTCCCACACGTTGTCTTACGGTAGCCTGAAACTGGGTTGCCGTGGTCGCCGGGAACCTAGTGTTAACGCAGCATTAAGTCGCCTTGGTTGTTTAACAACAAAGCTCCTGATAGACCTACCTTATACACCAGTGTGGGCCTAATACTTCTGGTCGTCCACCGACAGCCCCGTCGACAGTCAAAGACGTTGGCGACACATAACTCACAAACTACTGTACTTTGCTTAAGCCAGCGCAATATAGTGCATGAATTGACGCCTATCACAATGTCTATTGAACTTACAGCAGCAATCGAGTGCAAACGACTATCATAGCCGAACGAACAGGCAGCACGTATAATGTACACCATACGGCCGTGCACGAATATCGTACGTAGGCCTATCTTTAGGCCTACTAGTACGGCAAAACAAGGCCATCTGGTTTGGTCTAGATCTATATCATGGCATCTTTAACCATCTGTACGTCATTTGCAGCAAATCTTGCCGTAAGACAACACGACACATCGAAATGTGTATGTAACACTGATGACACGTCAAAGTTTTAAAATAGAGGCCTACATATAAATTTTTTTTTAAAAAAAACAATAACAGAAGAAATTTGGTAAAATGCGAAATTGCTGATTGGTGCTGCTGCCCCTAATAAATTATAGGTAAGCAAGTGCAATTTTGGCTAAGGGTTTTAGTTTTAAATTTCTCCTTTTTCTTAGTGGTCAAAGACCACCATCTAACACATTGTCAACGGGTCGTTTGATGGACCCCACAAGTGTACGGCGTACGTCTTGCCAAATGGAATTTACATTTTTTGAGCGGTTTAAGCACTAAGCAGTTAAGCACGTACCTGTGTCAAACGGTCAGACGATAGACAGAGAGACTACGCTACAAAATAATGTAGGCCTATAGCTATAGGCAAAATAACTTGCGCCAAAGCGATTTTGCGGAGAAATACTCTGCACACATTAGCTGAAGTCCAGCAAAAATCTTAAATTTATCACGACTTGTACGCTACCAACAAACTGTTGTATAAAAACAATGTGCCTTGTCAATTGCAAAAAAAGTCAATGTCAAATATTTTGGTTCTATTAATCCAAATTCTCACATTAATGGAAGTCTGATTCTTACTGCATTAACAAGCTGTCTGCACAACAGTTATCGCGACAGCACTAATTTGGGCATAAACTGGGGTCTCATAGTCTAAAAATGTTCAGTGATAATGTTATGTTTAACTTTTGGATTTATTTGTTATTTTATTTTATTTTTATCTACTTTTGTTTTGTTTTATTTCAGTTACACTTATTTCATTTTAAATAATAATTTCACCCAAATAATGTAAATAATGTAATTTAACCATGATGTTATGCATCCTTGGGAGTAAACCTATCTCTGCTTTTATTTCAATAATGGTTTTAGCTTGTGAAAACGACATCCTGCTGTGTACAGCGAATGGGTTACTATTTGTCACCGTCTTAGCGGTAATTATTTCGAATTTCTGCGATAAGTGGTCATATCTAATCTAATGCTGACGGGATATGTTCTTGAACCGAACACGCATGCATAGACCGATCACGTAAATTAAACCACATTTAGCTTGCATTGCTACTGTTTTCAATATACGGCAGCAGTGTAGTCAATGCGATCTGGGCGTGTTTTAGGTACGATACCACACTGCCTAGGGTGATATAAGCTGGTATTCGTTTACCCACACCAGCAGTGCGCTATCTAATACATACCAATGTTAGGCATAGGCCTATGTAAGCTGAACGTCTCTTTGCAATATCTGACTCGAAGTGACATTCAGATCAGTTATTTAACTGCGACAGCAATCAGTACGCTACGTAATGCTACTTTATGAATTACCTGGTCATACGATTATAAATGTACAAAACATTAGTTTATACACTTGTTAACGGCAACATTTAAGGACTTGCACATCGAAAACAGCAAAAATTACAAAAGGTGATATTATTCAGCAGCACATTGACACACAGTCAGTGTAATGCAGGCAATATCAACTTTTATAATTTTTGCTGTTTTCGATGTGCAAGTCCTTAAATGTTGCCGTTAACAAGTGTATAAACTAATGTTTTGTACATTTATATTTGCTGTTTTATTACTAAAATACTGTTTTCCTACTAGTGA
>Ga0209367_1006955_pt1 | contig 15620 bp, 8 predicted proteins | sample WorMetLIZISLAND2_FD_187412 | JGI IMG/M metagenome (GOLD analysis project Ga0209367, IMG submission 187412) | Marine gutless worms symbiont microbial communities from Max Planck institute for Marine Microbiology, Germany - Olavius geniculatus... ... | reverse complement strand
CTTGTCTGCGACCCGACAAAAAAATCCGTACATGTCGAGATTGAACCGACCAGGTCTGCGACCCAAAAAAAGCCGGAAAAGTCGGCGACCAGACCAGACAAGTCGGCGACCCGACCAGACTTTGTCGGCGACCCGGGTCGCAGACTCGGGTCGCCGACAAAGTCTGGTCGGGTCGCAGTAGTGGGTTTTAGCCTTAAAATAACATGAAAATGTCGTCACAGTCACAGTGCTATCGCATCTACGTTTAATTAAGCCTTATCTACAATAAAACACATACCATAAACAAAAACAGTTAGGCCTACGTCCGGTTCCAGCTAAATACCGAGGTCTTCTAAGGTTTTTATGTAAGTGTTTTTGTTAACTATCGTCTTTTCAACTTTATGGGCTTTAGCGTGTTTATCTTTAGTATTTTTTTGCATTTACGATTATTATGCATTCAAGATTTTATTACTCATTTTTACTTACTTAAGTAATCACGCCAACAAATTCGCATTGAGCTGTCATGTGATGCAAAATAATACTATTAACTCTACCTGTCTGTAACGCACTACTAAGGCTAAGCATTATGCATTTTGCAGTTGTATGTTTTGTAGTTATTTTTAATTTCGATGTTTTCTTGCATACAGATAACTATCCTAGTCACAAGTTTAACTTAATTTTTAAATTGTGTGATAATTGAAACAAAATGACGTAACAACCAGCATCATCGTCGCATATCATTTTGAAATATAGTTACATGGGTCGGGTATGTCGGGTATATGTCGGGTGAAATTGGTCACGAAATGAACAGCGAAATAGACGTTGTCTGAAGACCTTGAGTGTCGCGATGGCTCAGTCATCGCACTAGGTGAATGACTGATCGCTAATTCTCTATGCTGACGTCCGCCGTACATTGGACACGTCCTTATATTGCACGAAACACAAGGTGGTGACTGTAATGTTACAGGTGTCATAACAAAGCACACAGCGAGTCAATTATTTAGCGCAAACGACGTAACAAAAAGCCTACGTCACGGAAAAAAACCTCTGTATATCGGTACTCGAATAATGGAATTGCATTATGACACCTTGAGCGCTATATCCATGTTGGTGTTAAGAAGCGCTAGTCAGAAGTTAGGGTTGGAAGAGCAGACGAATTAACGGTGCACATGGTTCTATCGGGCATCAAGGTTCAGCGGCAAGTGGCATCGATGTCGCAGGGACAGTGCCGTTCCGTGACACTGTCAAGCTGCTTGGTGTCACACTGGACTCTGCTCTGACGATAGACCAGCACGTGCACGTCACTCAAGTCATCCGCAGCTCCAGCTATCACACACGTGCTCTGCGACACATACGACCACTGACGACACTCGACGCTGTCAAATGGTGCTTTTACCACACTATCGTCTCATCCCGACTCATCCAGACTGGATTACGCCAACGCATTGTTGAACGGCACATCCACCACTGCAACCTTAGCTAAGCTTATTAGACAAGTAAGTTGAGCAAAGCTCATGAGACGCGCGACAGCCTTAGCAGTTCCTATTCGCAGGTTGTCTTAATTTAACTCTATCCATTTTGACGCAATTTACTCTTGAAATCTACGCCGCAGCCACAAATTGCAAAAAACACTAAAACCCCTATTTTAGAAATTCAAGGTTATTCAAGGTCATCGATGTTTACACCAATAAAAAGCTTGTCACTATATTGCTTGTTATGATAAGCAGCAGCATGTCTCTGCCGATCTGCAACCGTTTTCAGGCTAAACGAGCCAATAGCGGTAAAATAACTACTTGTAAGATTCTTAAAAATGTACGTTCTATGCTAAAAAAATGTCATGCGCAAAATGTCCAGGTCTATCTCCAGCCATTTCGGCGCAATTCAGTGTTGGAATGTGCGCAGCATCTAAATATTGCGAAAAATTCACTAGACACCCCTTTTGAGAAGGTTCAAGGTCATTCAAGGTGATCGATGTTGATAATTTTAAAAAGCCTGTCACCAGTGCTTGTTATGATAAGCAGCATATTTGTGCCTATCTGCAACCGTGTTCACGCTACACGTGATAATTGCGGTAAAATAACCACTTTTTAGAGGGGGGGGTAGCTGTCTTTGACGCCCGCCTGCGCCGGCCTCCTTGAACCTAGGAGGTCGGAACTTGAACTGCTAAAATCTACGTTGAATGCTGAAAATTTTATGTGCAAGTTGTCTTGGTCTATCTCCGGCCATTTAGTCGCAATTCAGTGTTGAAATGTGCGCTGCATCCAAAAATTGCGAAAAATTCACTAAAAACCTCTCTTTGAGGGGATCAAGGTCGTTCAAGGTCATCGATGTTCATGAATCCAAAAAGCCTGTCACCAGTGCTTGTTATGATAAGCAGCATGTATGTACCTATCTGCAACCGTTTTCACATTATTCGAGCCAATAACGGCAAAATGACGTCTTTTTTAGGGGGTACCCCTCTTCGACGCCCTCGTTCGAGGGGAACCCCTGCACCCAGTGGCACGAAATTTTGTCACGATAAACTAGAGACCTTGGGACAGCCCACAGTAAAGATTTCGTGATCCTAGCTTGCACCGTTTTGATACAGCTTAGACGTGTGACAGACAGACGGACAGACACACAAACGACCAGACGACGGCTAAGACGCGCGAAGCATTCTGCTGTCGCGCGTAAAAAGACGGAGAATAGCTGATAAGATGAACAGAGGGATTGATGCACTTCTGTCTTATCAGCTTCAATTTAACCAGCTGGAAAATTTTTTACTGAGCAGAAACAAACTCATGCAGAATTCAAATGTTTGTCGGCGCGGCATATTTTACAGTTTTGTGTAAGTGATGTGAAAGTGACGAGTGTGTGTAAGCAGTAGTATCATAGTGCTGGCGTCCGATCACAGCAGGTGGTCCGTTAATCCTTTACTCAGCAGTTCCCTAACCCTAGCTTGTGCTGTTGTGCGGCCCTAGTAAATTACTCAGAACCCTAGCCTACTAGGCGCTGTAACCCTAACCATTAGGGAACTGCTGAGTAAGGGATTAACGGACCACCTGCTGTGATCTCACACCGGCACTATGATACTACTGTGACCTGTTAGGGTTAAACACGCCGGAGAATGGCAACAGTATAATGGATGACAATGACTTTATATAATAAATATAAAGTCATTGTCATTGTCTGTCTGTCATTGTACTTACCACTAAGACTGTCTGCTAAACATAATTATTGTAAACTTAATATTTCAGCGTTTTGGTTTTTGCATGGACTGATTTGTGACAAAAAATTACGGGAAGAACGTAGCGTCGTGTCTTGATGAAAGCCAAGTTCTGAAGGCTATTAAAGCGGTAGTTTCTAATTCGGTCCGCCAATCCGATTACTGAGTGCTACCGACTATGTGACTGTCGAGTCTGTCGAGAAGATGAAAATGTGACAGCACATGGTGTCTAGACTGCTTCATCCGCAGTTTTTTGCTTATATTCAGCTGTAGAAATATTAGTAACTTAGCCTATATGTACTTTTATGATAATGCATTGTTTGCAATAACGTCAAGCTAGACTAATCCATGTCTTGAAATTAACGATAACCATCGCTTCAAACACACGTAATTTACTTTGTAACTGAAAAAAATTCAACAAAATATGGAACACTGCATTATCTCAGGCTACCATTATTTACGCCAAACTTACCGTGCCGTGGTAGACCTATAATATACGGTCTGTGCTGTTTATAATGAAGAGAAGCAAATGCGTACTACGACATCTCAGCCTACGGTTATGGATGCACTAAGCTACTGTGTTTTGTGATTAGCTCGATTGGCTGAAAACTTCTGTTTTTGTTTTTAGCTTTGGCTTTTTTGGGTCTCGCATTAATAATTCACAATTTACGGCGGCCTGACGCGGTACGCTCCACAACACGTCCTTAGTCAAATAGATACATTAAGCCACTATGGATGCATGCAACGTGCAACCTTAGCAGTTATAATTTTATTGTTTTTTTATAGTTTTTGTTAATATTATAATGTACAACCTACAATCGTGTGTTTTTGTCTATACTTCAAAGTATCAAGAATACAAATTATTATTATTATTATTGCTATACTGACCTTGGTCATACCGGCAAGTTAATAAAATTATATTTTTCTCAAACTTCGGTGCAAGCTTTGTTTGCTTTCAATTCTCGGCGGCTGTCATCAAACGTGTGTCCAATATTGATATTATATCACAGATCACTAAACCTGAACTTTGGTTTTTTCTTTAAAGCTAGCGATCAACGTACATGGTACTAAACAAAAAAAAACAGCTGACAAAAAATGACAAGTCGATAGGCTTAAAAATTCAGCAAAATCATAAACTTGGTAAATGTATACGAACTTTTACTTACACCAAAACATACTTGGAAGTTTCATGACAACAGAAAATTACGACGGTGTTCGAAAAGTGGCCGACATGGCAATCACATCGCGTGCATGAGTGCATGCGGTTGTCACTAAAGCTACAGGGTGATCCAAAAAAATTCACAACTTGTTTTTGTCAGAACTTCGTCAAATCTCTACCAAATTGCATGTGAGGTACACTCACTGTCCACATTACATGATTTATGTCGACGCATTACCGTGTAAAACGCAGACACTCCAAATTGTTGCATAATGCTGAGTCGTTATGCCCGTAAAGGGTCTAAGGACTTAATTAGGCACACAATAAACTAAAGTGTGATTTATTTAGCAAAATTATAAGTTTGTGTAACAACACGCTTTTAAATTATCATAATTTATAACCAAAGTGTATACAATGACTTAGATGTGACACCGCGGCTGATAACGGCATTAATGATCAACTGATCAAAAATGCACAAAACTCATTCATGAATTAGACGTGTTTTGAGCTCAGTACTCAGCAGTCAGCTGTTTTTTTGTCTGTAATTTTTAGCGTAAAATATTTAGTACCACAAAATTATTAAATCACGTGGCGCACTCTGTCAAATTAATAATGAAAAAGTGAGCAATCTGATACTGATAATTACCACCTAGTATAACAATTTGGGGCATCTGCGTTTTACAAGGTAATGTGTTGACATAAATTAAATGAGGTGAAAAATGAGTGTACCTCACATAATATGTTTATCTTGGCCATCAATGCGCCAAAAAATAGCAACTTTGATGGAGATTTGACGACGTTCTGACAAAAACAAATTGAGACATTTTTCGGACCACCCTGTACATTTAGCATCATCTGATGCTCACTCACGAGTGTAGACCTACAACAGTTTTAGTTTGTGCTGAAACGTCTCCGTTCGCTCGGATGATCTTGATTATTTACTTAATATTCATGTTTATTTCTTGGTATGTCTCACTGCTGTGGAACAACAAACTCATTCACGTTTAATTAACCTGTATAGTTATTACATCCGAAACACCTGCGTTTTTTGTGTTTTTTATAATGTGTGAAAACTGACACATTACAGTTATTTTTACGCTTTTTAGCATTCATTGTGTCAAACCTACAAGAAAAATAACTGTAGCCAAAATATTTGACACAACCGATTTTTTATCATACCAGTTATGCTACGAAATGAATATACACAGTTTGCACTTTGCTATTTACTGATGTCACAGCTGATTGAGCTTCCTGCATTTGTATTACTAAATTTATAGTATATTTCTATAACTTATCAATTTGTTAAGTTAATTATTAATTATTAATTCAGTATTGCATAACTTTAAGTGGTTTGGCCAATGCATAAAATTGATGTTAAAAAGACGTTGATGTTCGCAACGTGGGAAAATGAAGTTGGCAAAGAAGACCTGCATGGACCACATTTTGCACGGACGACATTTCGAAATGACGCGGCAAAGATTTGACATAACACAGCGAAACATAAAAGCACATTTGTATAATACCGCTGATGTCGAAATGTAACTACGGATCCAGAGGCGCGACTGTGTTTGACGGAAGACGTAATCGTGTTAGCGCCTGAGGCCTGTACAGTTAGCCTATAAACAACATCGGAACAACGAAAGATAAAAATCGCCAAATCGCGGCTATGACGCAACAGTACTGACTACCCGCTGCAGCTGGTGGTGTTGCAAGTTCAAAACGGATGCACGTCAAATATAGTAGTCATTATCAAGGAGGAAAGTACAATACAATGCAATACAATACAATGAGAATTCCTGTAGCGCAAAGATACTGTGAATGAAATGACGTTGTATGTCGGAAATGTTCGCTACCTCCGAAAACGAAAGATATGCTTTTAAACTCTGACTTATCAAGCGTCGCTACTTCAACTATTCAATCGTAATTATTGCGGCAGTTATCAAGGCTAACGTAAAACAAAAAAAATAATTACAATAATTGTACAAACACGAAATATCTGTAAACGAAATTGGAAAAAATAAATACAAAAATATATAGGCTTCAAGTCAAAACAAAAATCGCGCCAAATATTGTAAAGCAATCTAAAATATGTTTATTATGTATTAGTGCAAATGCGACAGAAATGTGGAAATTGCATCTAGTCTAGCAATTACCGTACTATACTACATCGGGACGTGTATTCACTTCAGTAGGTGCAATTATTTTAACCGCCAGGGGCATCATTATACATGACGCTCGAACTTTCTGTTGAGAATAACTCTTCCAAGGCAAAACTTCCAACAAAGTATTACGTTAATTGACTTTACAGTTAACAAAAATTGAGTAAAGTTTGTGTGTGCACTGGGATGTAATACAGAAAAGCATATAGAGTTTAGCAAAGACCTATATGTATGCTACAGAGACTTCAAGGAGGTACACGACTCCATAAAAAATTATAGAGGAAAGGGCTATGGAAAGTTCTAAGGCACCTTGGCTACCCATATTTAATGGTTCGGATACTCAAAAGTCTCTACGCTGCAACCTTCCGTGCCATCAGAACTTGTGTTGGCCTGTCAGACTAATTTCAGGCTGTAGTTAGCGTCCTGCAGGGTTGCATATTGTCGCCTCTGTTGTTTAGCATATTCTTAGAGGTGTGGCCAAGGCACTTGAGTTGTCGAGGACGGAATCACTATCTGTGGTTACACACTCAGTAATCAGTAACGTAGATGAACGGATGCAGGCACAAAGTCCCTCTATATCCGTATCACGATATAAAACATTCTACTAATAATCTAACAATCTTCGTTTTGCTGACGATATTGCGGCAGAGAGTGACAGCCAATAAGGCTTCCAGTCAGTCGTGGGTAGCATTGCAGATACGAGTCACAGTATAGGCATATGTACAAACACAGAGAAAAAGGAAGTCCAGCACATTCGCAGACACCCATAGTCAATGACCATAACCATAAATCAGAAGAAATTGAAGCAGACACACAAATTTACTTATTACGGAGGAGTGATTAGTTCTGATGGCACTGCAGAGCAGAATATTCAAAAAAAAATTGGACTGGCCCTGTGATGGAATGAAGAGACAGGCTATTATTTGAAAAACAAAGACCTTAGCACGGAAACTACAGGTGCTCGTAGAGCTTACCGGACACTTCGGACCTAAGACAGTTCGGACCTAAGACACTTCGGACCCATAAGTGTCTCAGACATTTATAGTAGGGCTGGTACTGATTAAAAATTTTTAATCGATTAATCACCAAAAATTAATCGCGATTAATCGATTAATTTCGAACAATTTTTTAGTTTTGTAGTTAGTGCAAAAAGCCATGAAAACTGCAAAACGCAGGTGTACTTGTTACCGTTCATAAAAGTTGGAAACGTATAGACCTACTTGTAGGCCTACACTATGCAGTCAGTTAGCACGCATTTCAGGCTTTCAGCCAATCACGCAAACAAGTGATGTCACATTTTCGGGCAAAAGAGCAGCACGCGTTTTGTTCACAATGTAGCCTGATAAGCTAAACAGGCGTTCGCATGAGACAGATGTCGCAGGTAAGCATGTTCAAAACTTAATCAAATTTTAATCGATTCAAAAAAAATTAATCGAACAATTTTTTTATCGATTAATCGATTAATTAATAGTTAATTTTCGCAGCACTAATTTATAGTGTGGTCTAATGGTTTTTTGACTAAAATTAAAGTCAACTACTTAGTTACGTGCATAGGCTTACGTCTTGTTGTGTGAGAAAATGATGGCTTTTTATGGAGTCAGTCTCATTTTGTAAACCTATAGCAGCATGAAACTGATTCAAATAGGCTTACGATATAAGATATGAAAACGTACATTGAGACATAGAGGACGACCGAGGAAGTGCTGGACTGATAATAGGTCTATGTCGGACGAATGCTGGATGATGGGCCTCTCACTCACAAAAGCAACACACGAGGCTGAGGACAGAAGACAATAAAGGGAATACACGAGGCTGTCCGAGCGTGCTTAACTGCAACGCTCTTGAGGTTTTCTCTAATTGGGCGCTATACAAATTGACATATTCTTTCATACATATTCATCGCCATGACACCGGATGAGAAGGAGGTAATACCACAAAATATGTAATTCTGCTGCAAAATGCGCACAATTGCGTCTGGCAACTGGAAGGAAACAAGTACATGTAGAAACGTGATTTGAGTTAAAAATCATGGGAGAAAAACGACAGCAATATGTAAGAAAGGCAATATTGTATACGAGATAAGACCTACTTTTCAGCGAAATGATGATCAACAATCGTAATGAAAAACCCACAAAAAGGAAATGCCGCTTCACAGGAAATTGCAGTTGCGCTAAGTCTTCGGTTTATGGCAGTGACAAGCAGAAAGGCGTCTGTTTGTCGGAGGTGTTGACAAAGACGCCCGGTGAATGATTAAAGTCTGGGGCACACTTTACACGGTTGTTGCTACTTTCTCCACTATTATAAGTACATGCAAGTGTCTCAAAAGTCCGTCAGTTTTAACACGCAACTTTCTTGTTTGTGTTATATACCGTTGCCGGCAATAAACATGTTTATATTTACATTCATATGCATGAAAACAAACGAGATGAAATAAAATCGCCAAGGACAGGATGGGCCCTATACGACACCAACGGGTGGCAACAGTTCTCTGTCGACGGCACAAACTGCGCGAAACTCCCAAAATGCACAAGACACAATAGATAGACAACCAACTAGAATCTGCCGCACAATATTACCTTAGCTTACGCAAGACATTAAACTAGATCGATTGTTTTCAAAAACTTCTTAAACGTTTAACAGTCCTGATATCTTCAAAGTAATTTTCAGTGCATTTCACACACGGAAGGTCTACAATGCAATTACAAAAAATGTTTTTTAATAGATCTATTAATACGGGAATTGTTTGTGGTCTCTTGCGGCATTATCAACACCGAGTATATGTATATAAAAAATAACACAGTTAATATCTATGTAAACGTAACCAAATACAACTTTTATAGACGTGCAGTAAGTTTGCCTTTAAAATACGGGCTTTATAACTCTCTATTCCGAGTAATGAAAGACGTGTGTGAGTAATAAGGATAATGGTGTAAGCCAAGCTGGAAGTCGCCTGGAAGTCGCTGGGTGAAAATCGTGAAATAACCTCGACAAATTCAAACAGCGTATGTCAATTCATAACTCATTTACGCTACAGTTACAACCAACCCGAAATTTGAAAAGACAAGTCTTATAATATTTTACGACAACTTAAACAGGCATATCACCTCATTATAATGAAGAAAACAAATTGCAGATTCGTACTAATTATTAGAGCAGGTGCCACCTTTGATATATTTATTACCTTGTGTTGTAGCTCTTCAAATATAAATTTTTTTTGCGCACAGTCGTCTCTTGAAACACATTTTAACGAAGGTTGCGATGAATTATGGTTTGTGGTTTCGCTTTCTACCGCATACTAACGAACTCATCTGTTGTCACAGTTTTCTCAGTGCATAACGCTGTGGTTTATGCTGTTGTATTTTAGAACGGAGAGACAGAATTAACAAAGTATTGTAGCAAATCATTTGAGATGTACCGGGATCTTTCGTAATTAGTGATTTAGTGTACTAAAATTTAGCGCTGTGTTCGCAGCCAAAGAATTTCGAAGCTCAGAAAGTGATTGTTAAGTTCTGCATGCAGCGAGTTAAGAAGCTGCGAATAAAAAGCCCTGGCGAGCGCGACAGTGCGAACTTAATGGTAAGATTAAGCCGCAGTGAAGTACAAGAAAAAAATTGTCGTTCGGGTTTACTGATATTAAGCTCTTCCACGCTAAAAGTTTTTTGCGACCAAATGCACAGTTTTCCGTATAGCATAAAGTAGACCATAGCCGTATGATACCCCTCCCCTCCAAAACCCACAGCGCCCTTAAACTCACGACCTAACGGCGCTATAGAGATCTGACTATTACTACTAGAAATCTTATCGTCATCACTATTATTAAATTATATATATAAAAACGGCAAACAATTTATTCAATATTGTATAAGCGATGATGTAAAACAGCAAAAATTTAAAGTATAAGCACAAATGTATTAGCTTAGACATTTAATCTGTCTTCAGTTGCAGTTCTGTACATATAATATTTGCGGTTTTATTACAATTTGGAAAATCACTATAGCCTGTTAGTTTTTACTACAACTACAACAACTAGTACATAGCTGGCATCTTGGAAATCAACACGCGATAATATCGCCTCAAAGCCATTTTTTGCTGTTTTCGAGTTTTGACTCATATCGCCCTTACATAGTTTTGTAAACTCTTGAAGGTTTTTGCTCTGATAAAAGTTAAGAGTTGACGCAACACGGATCCATTTTAGGAAACTATGCCCGGTATAAATCCGGTTTAAGTCCAAACAAAAAAGCAGGCAGCACAGAATAACGAGGTCGATGTTCTGACAACCACTCACAGAGCATGACATGTGATTTACGACGTCGTACATAGGGCACGTATTATATTCGTCGTTTAGATGAAATGAATCACAGACTCCTATAGGCCTATAATAGTCCATGAGTGAATAGGCTACATCGGTCAACACTAATGACTGTTAATGACTGACAGCGGTCAGAGTCAGCTGCATGCCGCGCAACAAACTTATGCTTTTTATGCCAAAACTGCACGTTACATTCAAATACGTACAAATAGTGTATGTCTGAATATAACACCCAAGCAGTTTTTGGTGCAGTAACTCTTGGCAACTGTACACTTATTTATAATTTCTTTTAGCTTTGCATTCAGAGATGATCCCCTCAGAGGCCGGTTAAGTAAAATCTAGCATTTCCGCAATATGTTGCCGCATTATTTTGCAGAATTTCAATTCGTGCTTGGTGGAGTAATCTACAACTAATTTCGTTTAATAGCTACAAACTATAGCAAGCAGAATGTTTGACAAGTTTATTACAGCTCAAATAAAAAAGTGAAAAGCAAAAACTTCCGCCGAGATAATTTTGTTTCGCAGAGTAAAACTGCAAATTCTGTCTCCAAAAGACAAAAAACATTTGGCATTATACTGCTGCCAACGTGACAGTAATATAAACCATAATACTCTTATGTCAATTAAAATGCATTACGGTATTAAACAAATGAGCCAAAACATGGAAAGGAATATCACACTAGTTTTGCTCATGCTTTTGGCAAGTTTTGGGCGCTATACGATGAGCAAACTTTTATCGTAAGTTTTATGTTAGGTTACAAGTTTGGGCGTGATTTCAAAAACAAGCAAAAGGTAAAAAATAAACACCTTGATTCTGCAGAGAATTAACGTAAAACAGCATGCAAAAAAACAAGAAAAACAAAGATAATAGGGGTAATAACTTCGATATTCTGGCTTCAACACGTGGCATTTCGAGCGTGCGAACTCGCAGATTAAAACCTGCTGCTGGCGCCTAGCTGGAAACTTGTTGAAAGGCGCCGTTTATGTGGACATATTTTTATTAATGGATCATTGATTTGCGTGCTTTGGCATAGTTAGCCAACGTCACAAGTTAGTGTACTGAGACAGCGTCGGCGACGAGAGCAGCAGCAGCAGCAGGGAGAAAGGGAAAACTACGGTCTTCGCATGGAAGATGCGAGTAAGAAGTTGACATTGACACTCGTTACCGTCTCAGCTGCAGAGCGCTACATCTGCTATCATTATAAAACTAAACGCATGCGATTCTGCTTTAGTTTAATTTCTTTTTTTTGCTTTTTTGCAGATGTAACAAAGATGCCGCTAAATTAACGGATCGGATTAGACGTTCTGCATCAATTAGACCTTCTTCTTCAGTGATTGCCCGACCATGCACAGGTTTACAGACACCGATCTCGAATAATGTGACTGCAACACGCGCACCCAGCACAGATTAGCAGACATTAAAGCCAGTCTCTGTATAATTACACCCATCTACGTTTTTAAAAGTTTGTCTGCTTCGGTTCAGACAAATCCAGCCAATTTTTGTGTACGCTAAATAAAAAAAAATGTAAACCGGAAGTCATAATCAGCTGTCGCTTATGTTGCCTTACAACTTATCAGCATTCATCTAGCGCGAGAAGTGTGAAATTTCACTGAATGTCGCAAACGTAGGGCCCACACTTTTTAAATGCTTAGGAAAATAATAGAACAGTGTTATACACCGTGCATGCGAGTTTCCTATAAGATATCATTGAAAATTTGAAACTTATACGAGTTTTTACGCGGGATAGCAGAATGCTTCGCGCGTCTTAGCCATCGTCTAGGCGTCTGTCTGTCTGTCCGTCCGTTCGTTTGTCCGTCACACCCTGGCACTGTATCAAAACGGCGACACCTAGAATTATAAAATCTTTACTGTAAGCTGTCCTAAGGACTCTAGTTTATCGTGACAAAAGTTCGTGCCCCTGGGTGATGTCATCAGCAAATGCGCGCAGTCTTTGTATGCTCTTAAATTACTGCGCAATCACGGCTTGTGTGACGATTCGTTGAGGCATGTTTACAAAGTCGTCATTCTTTCGAAGTTACTGTATGCTTTTCCAGCCTGGTGGGGATTCACTAGTGCTGCTGACAAGCAGCGTCTAGAAGCATCATTACGGCGTTCGGTACGCTCCGGCTTATACTCGGTTGACGATCCTTCTTTTTCTCAATTGGTTGGAGACATGGACGACAACTTATTTGCAAAGATACAGCACAGTCCACATCACGTTCTGTACAAACTTTTACCTGAGAAAACTGATCGCACTTACAATCTCCGACCACCGAGTCATTTTTTCTCATTAACTGTCAAGACTGATAGTAGAAATTATATAAATAGAATGTTGTTTAAAAACATTTATTAGCTTAGTGCTCTTTGTCAACACCTTTCGTTTAATAGTGACGCTACAGTAGTAACCATTTGGACAAAGTTCTATTCAACGACATTTATTAGATTCTTATGTCATTTTATCTGCTATGTATGGTTGCGTTTTGTCAATCTGTTTTATTAAAGAGAGTTGATGATGATGATGATGATGATGATGATGATTTCCCTCGAACGAGGGCATCAAACAGGGATATCCCCTTTAAAAACGTTATTTTGCTGCTATTGGCTCGTATAGTGTGAAAACGGTTGAAGATAGGTACAGACATGCTGCTTATCATAACAAGCACTGGTGACGGGCTTTTTAGATTTGTCAACATCGATGACCTTGAACGACCTTGAACCCCCAAAATAGAGGTTTTGGTGAATTTTTCCGCAATATTTGGACGCAGCGCACATTTCAATAGTAAATTGCGACGAAATGCCGGAAGATAGACCAAGACGACCTGCGTACGAAATTTTTGGCATTAAATGCAAATTTTAGCAGTCCAAGTGCCGACCGCCTAGGTTCAAGGAGGCCTGCGCACACGGAGTACCCCTCTAAAAAGTGGTTATTTTACTGATATTGGTCTATCTAGCATGAAAACAGTTGCAGATAGGCACAAACATTTTGCTTATCATAGCAAGCACTAGTGACGAGTTTCTTACGGGTGTCAACATCGATGACTTTAAATGACCTCGAACTCCTTAAATAGGGGTTTTAGTAATTTTTTCGCGATTTTGGCTTGACATTTTAAGGGTAAATTGCGCCGAAATGGCTAGAGATAGACCTAGACAACCTGCGTATGGAATTTTTAGCATAGATCGAAGTGATAGAACGTGCGTTTTAACGATTGATCTAGTTTCGATCTTTTAAATTTAAGGAGTCTTCGGTTTTAAGGCCTCAAATTTAAGTACTCTTTTAAGACGCATTATTACTTTATTGCTGTACATTAATTGCCAAGATGGCAGGACCACTGCTATCGCGCGTCACGTGAGTTCTTCTCAAATTACTTGTTGATATGAGCGTCACATTCAACAAAATGCGACCACACTGGCGGCAAGGGCCTCAGTATTCGCGATTAGTTCTTTTTCCAACCCTCGAGCCCCACCTTCAGGTAGACATAGCGTTAGGCCTGCTGGTAGAAAAGCAGTCGGTTTTCGGTAGTAAGTAATCGCAGTACACCCATGCACGGTGTCGAGTTGAGCTCCATATAGGGCCTACACTCGCCCATTTGCAACCGTGAAAGTGATTGGTTCTTGTTTGCGCGTGACTTTGCAGTCGCTTTGTCAGCTAGTCAGTCACAAACTTAGGCCTACGGCCGCAGAAAAAGTTGTTAGCACGGCATCATCACAGTGGCATCATCATCATCGTATTCGGTTGCTTTCTAGAGAAAAGAAGAATAGGAGCTGTTTATCACATCATGCAATATCGACCGATGCTGCCATCATGCGAATGACTTTGCACCTAGGGCTTTGAACTCGACATAACCAAGTTTCGGCTGCGTTCGTTCATTTGCGTCTACAATAAACAGAAGTTTAACGTCGAAATAGAGTCCTTTCTTGTTGACAACGTTTCACGCGCGACGGCACGTTGTGCTTATCGCGTCTTAGCTATTGTCACCTCTACCGTTACAATTTGTAACGGTAGAGGTGACCGTTCGTTCGTCCGTTCGTCCGTCCGTCCGTCCGTCTCACATAAGTTACCCTGACACTGTATCAAAACGGTGTAAGCTAGGATCACAACATTTTTGCTGTGGCTGCCACAAAGACTCTAAATTTTGTGACAAAATTTCGTGCTGCTGCGTGATAGGATTCTCCCGAAACGTCTGCGTCAGTGACGGCACCTCTCAAAAATACGTCATTTTTCACTTATTAGTTTTACTCTTCTGGCGTGTAATGCAGTTTTTAATTCAAAGTTCAAAACTCAGTTTGACAACAAGCCGAGCCAAACTCGGCCATTGGGCTTTAGAGTTGAAGACGACTTGCAGAACCTCGGCTTTAAGAAGAAGAATGTTTTACCTACAACCGTTTCCACAATTCCACCTTGGCTTCTCAAACGCCCTAACTGTAACCTCAGTTTATGCTGTTACGATAAAACAACTACTAACCCAGAAGTGTTCAAACGCAAATTCTTTGAGCTTCGCTCAGAGTTTTCACACCATATAGAGATCTACACAGATGGGTCCAAGGATGGAATTAGAACAGCTGCCGCTGTTGTTGCACCCAAATCTGTCAAAACAGTTCGCTTACCTGACAATGCTAGTATTTTTACTGCCGAAATTCATGCACTGGACATGGCGTTAGACATCATTCGCCGTACAAGAAGCAAAGATTATGTGGTTTTCTCAGACTCTTTGTCTAGCTTACAAGCAATCGAGAACTGCAAAGTCGAAAATCCTCTGATCTTAAAGATCCTGAAGGATCACAACCGACTAATTAACAGTGGTAAATCT
>Ga0209367_1006954_pt1 | contig 15622 bp, 12 predicted proteins | sample WorMetLIZISLAND2_FD_187412 | JGI IMG/M metagenome (GOLD analysis project Ga0209367, IMG submission 187412) | Marine gutless worms symbiont microbial communities from Max Planck institute for Marine Microbiology, Germany - Olavius geniculatus... ... | reverse complement strand
CGACATCAGGTAAATGACGTGATTAAAGTCCTAACTCAAAAATTACAATAAAAAGTATGAATTAAAATATGATATAGGCCTAATAAATTTGGGAACAAATTTAAAAAAAAACCAAAAACCGGACTTTTGAGGTTTTAAGGTTTTTTTAAAGCACGGTGATACGTTCAGATTGGCGATGATCTGAACGTATCAATAATTTTTACCGGTCTTTCAGATCGCCGATCTGAAGGTATCAAATTTTGCCCAAAACTGTCAGATCGGCGATCTGAAAGACCGGTAAAAATTGAAAACCTAAAAACCTAAGTTTTTTTCGGACTAATTTTCCAACTCTGTCCAAAAAGCCCTCCAAGACAGTGCAAGACAGTGCGGTTTTTTGGGACGGTGTTGTTCTTTTTACATACTTGTGTAAACTACATTTTGCTGAATCGTATCTGGTTTATTACACATTCTTGTCCGTGTTACGCAATATAGTAATTCGGTTAACATAATGAGCGCTGGCGACAGCTAATGTTACTTTTGTAACATTGTCTATCGTCGGTTTATTATTTACTATTATAGACATAGCTATATTATAGAAAACTTCGCAGTGCAGTTACCGGTCAAGTCAGGTATGAGCCAGTGATAATTGTAAACAGTGCTGAATGACCTCATAGGCTGTGATAGAATCTGTGCTATTTTTGGCCAGGGTGATTAATACGTACAGTTTCGTGTTGCAGTCGCATTCCAGGCCGTGTGATGAACTGCTAGGTAGTCGTTCTCATATTTCTGTTACCGCTGGTTATGGCATTTAGCCAAAAATTGATAAACTAGTACTGAACTGTCCAGAGAAAACGTTGCCTAGGAACTGTTGTCGACTCTGTCGTGTCTGGTTTTAGTTGAAAACATTTAGATGAAGTATACAGTAATAAAAACGTAACCAGGAAAAAGTAGGGCATTTGCTGCGTGCAGACCTACTCTTTACCTGGTTTGATGAGAACCACTTTCAGTACTTGTTGCTTAGGTATACAGATGCTCTATCGCTTACTAGTCCTTCGAACCACCGCCGTTCGCCGCCGCCGTTAAGGCTTCGGACCGCAACCAGTCAAGTTATGAGGTGTTTACACAATCTAGCAAACGTCCAGCAAACGTCCAGCAATTCACGTGTATTTTGAATACATTTGCTGGAAGTTTGCTGGATGTTTGCTGGATCATGTAAACACCCTATTAGTGGTCCCGGATGCTCAGTGTTATTTTCTGTCCGCAGGGACAGAAAAGTAAGCATATGTGAGGCTATTTTACGTTAGCCACGGATGGAAAAAGAAGAGCATGCTGACACTATTTTTCGTTCGTCCAGACGGAAATCTGTGTGCTCAAAGCGCTATTTTCTGTCTGAGGAGATTGGTGAAATATAACTGAAATTTTGTCATGTCTTAAATCTTTATTGTGTTTGTAGGTAGACATTGTGGGAATCTGGTGCTGTGATGTCCAACCAGTTCTACACAGTGGAGGTCGGGGACTCCACATTTACTATCCTCAGACGTTACCAGAACATCAAACCCATTGGCTCCGGAGCTCAGGGCATTGTTTGGTTTGTGCCTCATCTTTGTTACATCTTTATTTGTTTATTTATGTTCATTTAGTTTACCTGTTTGGGTGTTCGTCTATTTATCCATCATCTGTTCATTTATTTATTATTACTATTTGTTTTTTTTTTGGTTTGAAAATGTGACTTTACAATTCATAGGCTTACATTATCACATAACAGGTGTGATACACACAAGTTTTGAGACAAGACAACAATGTAGTAAGCTATGCTAAGAGTTGACTTGAATTATGGATCAGTGACTGTCTGCAGGCAGGTAAAATATTTCAGTATGGAACTAGCCTAGCAGCCATTGGATCATCTCAGCCTTCTAGCCACTGGTGAAATCAGTATTAGGGTTTCATTGAGTAGGCCCTTGGTAATAAAGGGTGATGTTGGTAATAAATAAGTAAAAGCTTTTAGTTTAGTTGGCTTTGTAGCTCAGCTAATTGGTTTTGTCCAGAGGTTGGCTGCCACCCAGCGCTTGTGCTACATTCATCAAAAGAACTCCTGCGATGGCTATGCCATGATGAAAGCACCATAAATACTGTAGTTCACTGTTGTTGTACAATGTGAGTATCTGATTGGCTGACTTGTGTTGTTGTCAGTGCGGCATATGATTCAGCAACCAATGAGAATGTAGCTATCAAGAAGTTAAGTCGTCCATTCCAGAACGTGACCCACGCCAAGAGAGCGTACCGCGAATTTGTGCTCATGAAGCTAGTCAACCACAAAAATGTGAGATATTACTTACTTCTTTTTGTCATCTGATATATAGGATGCTCTGTAAGAAATTGAACCACCAAATGTTATGATCATGTGGAAGTTGACCACTTTTCTGAACAACGTGTATAGTATTCAGTGTTAGGGAATCTGGTAGCTGTCACAGAAAGATCTGGGAATTGATAAAATTGGAAACAATATGCACCCTGATTGTTGTACAAGAATTTGGCACTATATAACTGGTTGCTTATTTACTTATATCACAAATGAAAACTAGATCTTCAAGCCTTGTTTAAGACTGCGTTCACATAGACACAAGTACGAGTACGAGTCCAGGTTTCTGTTTACAGCTCATAGAAGCTTCACTTGTACAAGTGGAGCGTTCACAGTCACTTGTACAAGCACATAACTTGACGCATGTCGGCCATATCGAATTAAATCGAATTGAGGAAATGCTTCGCGAATAAACAACAATATTTCATCACATCGCTAATAATTTTACCAACCACACATCTCTGATGACGAATAATTATACGATGACGTCATTTTTGACTTCAAATGTGCGCCACAACTTTTGTAAATTACATTATTGTTATTTGCGGGTAGTTTACTTCGCATGAAATAAAAACATGACCTGCAGAGAAACTACTCGTACGAGTGAAATTTACAGGTAACCCATACTCGTATGTATGTGAACAGCTGCCATTGAAATACACGCAAACTCGTGTTTGCTGGAACTCGTATACGGGAACCTGTACAGTGCCGGACTCGTACGCGTGCCTGTGTGAATGCAACCTAAGGCTTAGTACTGCCTGCAGGCCACATTTGTGCAATATTCTATGAATCCAGACCAACTTTACGTTCCGGCAACAATACCACCATTGCTAGCACTACCAAGCGAATGCATTTACATTTTTTTCTTGGCAGACATAAGTTGTTGCATGGCTTCTTGTTGCCTGATGCATTACCCACATGCTAAAAACCATGTGACCTTGACATTTGACCTATGACCTTGATATTTAATACTGTTTTGGCATTTGTCAAGGTATATGTTCATGCAAAATTTCATCAAGCTAGCTGCAGCAGTTTATGAGCTACAAGGGTTGATCAATAAGTAATGAGAGTCAATGTGTGAGACTTAAATTTTTTTAACAATCTATTCACTTGTAAAAGTACATTTTCTTCAAACACATATGGGTTTGTTGCAGATGTGACGTCATTGTAATTTATGATGTCACAGCGAGTTAAACAGAAACGATTTGGAGTGTTAACGTGAACAGCGTAGAATTTGACGCATTGTTGCACGACAATTCTCCAGTCTGCAGCCGAATTTAGCAATGTGGTGCTGTGAAGCATTTGAGTTTTTGAAAGCTCTAACAAATACGTTTACAAATTTCTCATTTGCACCTTCGAATATACGATGGCCTTAATCTGTGCTGGCCATAAATAATTGCGCTAGAGCTAATTGTGATGTCGCGTCAAAATTTAACATTACTAGTTAAATCTTATCAAAAAGTTAACAGTTTATCACATCTGTTGTGTTGACGAATAGATTAGCAATATTCTTGATTCGTTGCCCAAAGGCCTTCAATGTGCGGGGGCCCAATAGCGAGCCCCGCACGCCCTGCCATAAATCCAGTACTGCAGTCCAGACCACAAGTTGTTCAACAAAATGTTGGTGACTGTGCCTTCATACAGTAAGATGATTCTGCACACAATAATGACCAAACCCCCATTAACTATCATTGATTTCGATATCTGAAATTTTTTTTGTGATGTTCGTTAGGTACGATTCAGTGTTGTTTGCACCGATGTGGCAAATTGTTTTTTCTATGACAGTCTATGATGTCATAAATTAAAATGACGTCGCATCCGCAACAAACCTATACGTGTTCGTGGAAAATGTACTTTTTACTGATATATAGACTGTGAAAAAATTTAGGTCTAATACCTTGATTCTCATTACTTATTGATCAACTTTCGTATTGTGTAATAGAGCACAGTGCTGAAAACAATTCTGCCTCAGACTTCCACGGGTAGTAAATATCACATTGTTTTGTTGTGTATTTTTGTAGATAATTGGTTTGCTGAATGCATTTACTCCTCAGAAGTCGTTCGAAGAATTCCAAGATGTGTACGTGTAAAAGTTCATATGGTCGCAAGTTTGATATATGATGTTGTGGCTGTACGACAGTGATTGCTATTGGTGTGAAGTTTAAGGTTTTTCTCAAGCCAAAAAGCCCATAGGGTACCACTGATCTCTGTTTCCTTAGCCATCAGCCAGATTCGAGTTTAAACTGCCAGACCATGTAAGCTAGTGCATCGCACAGTGTTCCTGTTTATACCCCAGCTTTTGCTGTTGCGCCTATTCTTGGTAGGATGGATAGGCTGAGTTGAACTGGGTTGCTGATTACTTACCGAGATATTTTAGCTATCTGCCGACGGTCACCTATCTAGTGCTAACCAGACCTGGCGTCAATTAAAGGCCAAGTTGCACCATTTTATGTAACTGTTATAAAGCACTGATTGGCTTCATCAAATATTAATATGTTAATATTAATTAATCTTCCTGTTGCTAGTATCATCTTTATACTGTAGAAATAAGTTTTAAAGTGGACAATTTGCACGTTCGTGTGACATCATAAACAGAGTAACATATGTTAGTTATATGGCGTCCATGAGAATTTGATACTAGGAGCATCAATGTACGTTAATGGAGCTCGAAGGGACCTCGCTTGCATTTTGAGATGTTGCTGTTATACCGGAAGTAGGCCAACTGTATGACCTTTCCATTGCACCAGTCGCCAACAGCGATCGACTTTTGGTTTCGAAATGCAAGTGAGTTCCCCTCGCTGAGTGTGCGCTGCCTTGATGCTACTTGTGTTGAACTTTGTCACACACTGTCAAAAAAATGTTCCGAGTGTGATGTTATCGTTTGGGTTTGCGCAGAATATTTTTATTAAACTTTAATCAAAGTGATGTTTTTATTTCAATTGATTAGCGTACTATTAATTAGTACTACATTCTACACCTATTTTTGCAATATCGATTTTTCGTGCGACTTGGCAATTTGCTTTGTTGATCAGGCTCGATATGTTAATTATTTTAAGTTACTACTACTACTAACTATGATTGCTGCTACTGCTATAACTAGAACAACAACTACTACTACTACTGTTGTTGGCAGTTACTTGGTGATGGAGTTAATGGATGCAAACCTATGTCAAGTGATACAGATGGACCTGGACCATGAGCGCATGTCTTATCTGCTCTATCAGATGCTCTGTGGCATCAAGCATCTCCATTCAGCTGGCATTATCCACCGAGTGCGTATACTACTACTTCTACTACTACTTACTATTACTACTACTATCACCACCACCACTGCTTCTACAGCAACAACTACTATTGCTGCTATTGCTACTGCTGCTACTACACTGTGGTATCATTATCCATCGAGTTTATACAATTTTTACACGCAACAGCGGGTGCTGCTGTAGCACATCTTAGCCATTGCAATTCTGTCTGTCCGTCTGTCTGTTACACGGGTGGATCAGTCAAAAACGGTCTAAGCTAGGATTACCAAATTTTCACCGTCGGCTGCCCGGAAGACTCTAGTTTCAGGAACTATAAAGCTTTCCCATGAATTCGAAGGGGTCACCTCGAACGAGGGTGCTAAATGAGAGGGGGTGGGCAAAATTTGCGATTTTTAGCCAATAAGTTGCTGTATTTCAATAACGGTGCGAGATAGGGCCTAGGTTATTATTAATCACTAATAGAAAGTCATACACTGGCTCTCAATTGTCACTGAGGTAAATGACCTTTGGCTGCAACACACATTTCAAGAGAGGCAGCATTCACGTGGGACGGTGGCGCCATCTGGCGTATGTAAATACATCGTACTCAGTGTCAGTTGTTGGATCGATGAGCTTAGATTTGTTCGCAGTGGGTCTTCAAACATGCACCGCCATCGCGTGTTCCCCTTTGCATTAGCTGGGTTTATCTTGTTGTCCATGTGTTAGTACGCAGGGTGGCTTGGTGGTTAGGGCACTGGATTCACGATCAAACGGTTGCGAGTTTAACTCCTGGCCAGTTTGTTATCAGGTAACAACTCTGAGCATCCACGAGGTGTATCTCTGTTCACCAAGCGGTATAATTTGATACCGGTGGTGATGGTGATGCTGTGCGGCTGGGATGGTAACTCTAGTCTAGGTCTGGCGTTGCACTGGCCATGTGTCACAGGCTTAGTCGTCCATCCTCCTGTGGGCTTAATCGTGGCCCATGTCAGGGAGATAATCACCCCATCTACACACTACAATCTATCTGCTCTACCTTTTAATACTTCTGCTAAACTCCGAGTTAGAAAAGGTATTTGTCGTCAGTCTGAGTCATTACTGTTTAAATCACATAAGTGTCATTACATTTGATGATCAGAATGTCCACCTTTTGCCAAATTAGTGTTGTTGTCATTAACACTTCACCAGGCAGCGTATCAACTCATTAGGGTGTGGTGGGATTCGTGCATTGCAGGATTTGAAACCGTCCAACATAGTGGTGAAGAGTGACTGCACGTTGAAGATCCTTGACTTTGGTCTTGCTCGGACGGCCGGCACGAGTTTCATGATGACTCCTTACGTCGTCACGCGTTACTACCGAGCACCCGAGGTCATACTCGGCATGGGCTACTGTGATAACGGTATTTCAGCTGGCTTTCCGTAGTAGTTAGTAGTAAGTAAGTTAGTGAGTTATTAAGTAAGATAGCTTAGCAGACACAGTTTTTCAGTTAGTCACAATATGCTGCAATCTCAACGCTCAAACAAAAATGTCTTCAGCAGTCACTTAAACTATTCAGAGTTAATGCCAGTTTGTTTCGTACTTGAAGGTAGAAGTAGTGGTCATTTTTACGCGCAATAGCAGAATGCTTCACATGTCTTAGCCATCGTCTAGGTGTCTGTTTGTCTGTCTGTCACACTCATGATCTGTATCAAAACGGTGCATGCTAGGATCACGAAATCTTTACTGTGGGCTGCCCCAAAGACTCTAGTTTTTAGTGACAAAATTTCGTGCTCGTGGGTGAGGGGGTTTCCCTTGAACAAGGGTGTCAAAGAGGGGTTCCCCCCTGAATAGACGTTATTTTACCAGTATTGGCTCTTATAGTGTGAAAACGGTTGCAGATAGGTACAGACATGCTGCTTATCATAACAAGCACTGGTGACAGGCTTTTTAGATTTATCAACATCGATGACCTTGAATGACTCAGAACCCCCCTCCAAAAAAAGGGGTTTTTAGTGAATTGTTCGCAATTTTTGGATGCAGCGCCCATTTCAACACTGAATTGCAACAAAATGGCTGGAGATAGACCAAGACAACCTGCGTATGAAATTTTCAGCATTAAACGTAGATTTTAGCAATCCAAGTCCCGACCCCCCTAGGTCTAAGGAGTCCAGTGCAGGCGGGCGTCAAAGACAGCTGCCCCCTAAAAAGTGGTTACTTTACCGCAATTATCTTGTGTAGCGTGAAAACTGTTGTAGATAGGCACAGACATGCTGTACATCATAACAAGCACTGATGACGGATTTTTTAGATTTGTCAACATCAATGACCTTGAACGACCTTGAACCCCCCGAAATTGCGAAAAAATCAACAAAACTCCAAAAATGGGGTTTTGTTAATTTTTTTTGTTACAATTTTTGGCTGCAGCGCACATTTCACACCTCACATGATAGTGTGACTGTTGTAAGGACGACCTTCAAAGTCTGTGGGAAAAGGCAAAGTTTGACCCTCAGCCAACCAAAAACCTCTGAACCAATTGTCACCAAATTTGAATGTCGTGATTAGGTTGTGGACCACTACCACCAAAAAAAATTTGGGCTCAATCCGCCCAGGGGTTTTTGCTCCCCATATAGGTGAAATATATACTGCTCCTATTCAAAATTTACTACACTTTTTTTGGTTCTTCAGCTCGCCCACAGGCAAGTTTGTTAGACTGATTTTTACGCTTAATACGTCAAATGATGTGGTTCTGCGCAAAGAAGTGCCTTTTTAATGTTACAAAATAAAAATTTAATTTTTGACTTATTTATTTGAAAAATTCGAAAAAAATTACAATGGCGCCTATGGGGAAAATTTTAGAATTCTTTAAACTGTCATAACTTACGTTGTGTGCAAGATAGAGTCGAAATTTTTGGTTCTAGGACAGGGTTTATGGGGTCGGCCTAATTGATGGTGACATTTATATTTACCCCGGTTGACCCCTATTGAGCCCCGTTGCCATGGCAACGAAATTTGGGATGAAATTGGCTATAACTCGGAACTCTGCTTGCGTAAGAGATTTTTTTGGATATTTTTGCACCTATAAAGGGGTTTTCAGGGATGGGCCATCGAATGCCGCCAATCGCATTTTTCCCCAACTGACCCCCATTGTCATGGCAATGAAATTGAGGACAAAACTGGCTATAACTCGGCTTGCGTAAGAGATTTAGGCAAGATTTTTATGCCTATATATAGGGGGTTTACGGGGATGGGCCGTCAAATGCTGCTAACTGAATTTTACCCCGACTGACTCTTGTTGCCATGGCAACAAAATTTAAGACAAAATGGCCTATACCTCGGTTTGTACAACAAATATCATCGAGATCCTTGCATCTGACGGAGATGCAGGTTGAGAGTTAGGCAATTAGATGACGTCAGTCGAAGTCTACCACAGCCAACCTTGATTTCCAGGTATAATGAGCAGCAGACGTTGTTCGAGCAGCAGCAGTAGTAGACACATTTAATGTTCTGTACTTGACCGGAGGTATACTGCTCTGCGTTAAAAAGGTAAAAGATAAAGATACGGATCCTGCTATAGCACTTTTTACATGCGTCAGGTTCATTCCTCGACTTTTGGCAATAAAACAGCAAATATATATGTAAAAAAATTTACCAGTTTAAAACTGTGTGTAAGGACGATGTGATGATATCAGTCCTCTAAAACAGCAAAAATCATTTGGGTAACCTTAGATGGGGCTATGGATATACAAGCTGACTTTAGTTGGTAATCACTAACATAGTCTGCATGGAGCTATTCAAAAAATAAAAGTGGCGCGTTTTTTTGGGCAACGGTGTAGTGTGGCTGGAGGCATTGTGTTTTCAGGTTGTTAGTTTTTCTGTCTGTGCATGCTTTCCACGTGTTCTTGTTAACACCATATCTTAACGATTACTCGACACAACTTCACTAAACTTTCAGCATTGATGCATTCTGAAATCTGGACAAATGGGTAAAATTTTGTAGTAAAAAATTAGGGTAATGGTTTGGTTTTATATCTGATTGAGATGTTGCGTTGTGTGGCTGGCAGCATCGTCACTGATGCATCGGCATTGAAGTGTCATTTTGTTTTTAAAGTTAATGTTTGCTTTGTTTTGTGTTGTTGCAGTTGACATTTGGTCAGTGGGTTGCATCATGGGAGAAATGATTCGAGGCAGCGTGATGTTTCCTGGAACGGATCGTATCTTTTCACTAACTGAAGCTTCATTATTATAATGGGGCCTACAAAAGAACCCTGTGCTTTTGGTTTCTTTCCATCCCTGGAAAAAATATGCTTCCCAAAAATGTTATTGGACTTTCTGAAATATTAATGCAAATTTAGTATGATTTCAAAGTTTGAAAAATACTGTTTCATCTAGTGTGAAATATTGTAGTAACTTTCCTTAAGCTTTTGTGAGCACTATTCAGTGTGTCAGTTTGTTTTTTATGAGTTGTTTGGTAATACTACATGTCACCGTGACACGTCTTGATATAAAAATGAATAATACAAAAATTTTTCCAACACCCCCTGTTCCTGGTTTTTTTTCCGGCTGCAATTGAAAGCACAAGTTTTTTTAAGCATGATTGTGTTTTTGTTGTAACTTGCTGGCTAAGTAAGTACGAGGGCCATCCCAAAAATTTCCGGCCTCAACGTATTGGACAATAATATGTTCTACAATCTATACATCAGTGAAACGTACATCCTTTACAAACTGTAATGAGTCGGTTGCGGATATGACGTTGTTGTAATTTATGGCGTCATATAGCTCTAAACCAAAACGATTTGGAGCGCTAACGCAAACAGCATAGAATCAGGCTCACTGTTGCATGACAATTTTCCAGTCTGTAGCTAAGTGTATTAAAGTGGAGCCCCATGCTATCTGATTTTGTGAAAGCCCTAACAAATACGTTTTTGAATTCCTCATTTGCATATGTGAATATGCAATAGCCTGCATTCGCGCTAGCCGCAAATAACAGCATTTGAGTCAATTACGACTGCAAACAAAAACGATGGGCGTTCAAAAAGTTTTGAGCCTCAGTATATTGGACAAAAATTTTCTATTATCTATATATCAGTAAAAGGTACCTACCTGGCGTATTCGTGTGAGCAGATTGTGGAAGTGACGTCATTGTAATTTATGGCGTCATAGGGCATTAAGCTGAAACGATTTGGTGCGCTAGTGCAAGCAGCATTTGAATCAGGCTGATTGTTGCATGAAACTTTTTCAGTCTGTAGCTGGATTTACCAAAGTGGGGCTCCTTGGCATTTGATTTTATGAAAGCCCTGATATCTAAGTTTATGAATTTCTCATTTGGGTCCGTGAATATACTATAGCCTAATCTGTGGTAGCCGTAAATCAAAGCACTTTAGGTAAAATACGACGCAATGCCAATTGTGATGCCTGATGGCATCAAAAAAATTTATTAAAAATTTAGCTGTTAATTATATCAGTTGTGTTAGTGAAAGGCCAATCAGAATTTGTGACTAGTTACATGGGCTCCTGATGGACAGGGGGCCGAGTGGGGCCCGGAAGCAAGCCATGCGCAATTTCCCCAAATTTCAGCACTGCAGTCCAGTCCAAAGTCCACAGTTACCCAGCTGGCTGTTCATGACTATAGACTTTTACACCAAGACCACCCAGCATACAGCAACGACCTTACCCCCAGTGACTATTATCTGTTTTGAAATCTGAAATCTGATAATGATGGTGTCCGCTATCCATGATGATGAATGACTCAAGTCTTTTTTATTGATGCTAAAAATCACTTCTGTTTAATGCCCTGTGACGTCATAAATTACAATGACGTCGTATCCGCAACCGACTCGTTAGAGTTCGTAAAGGATGTACGTTTCACTAATGTATAGATTGTGAAAAATATTGTTGTCTAATATGTCGAGGCCAGAAACTTTTGGGATGACCCTCGTAAGTGACAAACAACAAATACATGATTGTTGCTTCATCTGCTTAGTTAGCCAGGTATCCTTACCAACAAAGCCTGGCCATGTATTTTTGTGGCTGCCTTTTTATTTTTTCTTAGCTTATTTTTATTTCGTTTTTTTCATTAGTTTGTTTGATTATTTGCTGCTGTGTCATTATCAGAGCAAGTGATTGCCTGGACTGGAGTTGGAAAAATAGAATTGTGAAAGTAAGTACTCGTGTTGCCTCGTGAAAGAACCTTACTTCGTGAAAGAATACTTTGCCTCGTGAAAGAATACTTACTTATTTCAAAATTTATATTCAGTTTATACCACGGCTAATCCCCATTAAAGTGAAGGACAAATTATCTTTACACTGGACTGACCATCTTTGAAGTGACCTGTAATGTGTCACACTAGTTACTCTGTTACTTTTTTTACAGTCAACTGCAGACATCGACCAGTGGAATAAAATCATTGAGCAGCTGGGTACGCCATCACCTGACTTCATGAAGCGACTACAGCCGACCGTGCGTAACTACCTTTGAATAGACTGATAGGTTGAAAACGTCACTAATAAACGGTAAAAGTTAAGTAATTAGAAGTTTCATTTACTGTGGTAATTAACGAACTCAAAATCATCGATGAACATGTATGTTTTCATTTAGAATCCGTATCAGCTAACAGATGTCACAAATGCAGCAAGGCACAACTGGTGCATGTTTTTGTGCAGTCTTGTAGACAGACTAGAACGTTTACATTCTCTGGAGAAAGATATGATTATTTTTGTCTGTCCAATGTAATGCGTAGCATTGGACGGAGTATAAAATCACCTGAGTGTCTGTGCTTGCGTCCGTGCGTTCTACATTTCTTAAGCTATCTTCATTCCACCTTCCCTTTCCTTTCCCCTTTAGCTTCCTCTTCTCTTTCCCCTTTTCCCTTCCCCCTTTTTCCTTCCCCTTCTCCATCCCCTTTTCCTTTCCGTTCCTCTTTCCCTTTCCTCTTCTTTTTCCTGTCCCTTCCCCTTTCCCCTTCCTCTTTTCCTTCCCCTATTCCTTCCTCTTTTTCCTTCCCTTTCTCCTTTCCCTTACCCTATTCCTTTTCTCTCCTTTCCCCTTCCCTTTTCCCCTTCCTTTTTTCCCTTTCCATTACCTTTCCCTTTACTTTCCATTCCTTTTCTCCTTCCCCTATCCCTTTCTTTCCCCTTTTTTCCTTTCCCTTTCCAGTTGCCTTCCTTTTACTTTCCATTCTTTTTCTCCTTTCCCTTTCTTTTCTTCTTCCACTTTCCTTTTCCTTTCCCTTCTCCTATTCCTTCCGTTTTCTCTTTCCATTCTTTTGTCTTTTTTTCAGCATCCAGGTCCGTTCGTCCAATATTTGAGGCGCCATATCTCCGTAACAGTGCAAGATAGACGCATGGTCACTGTGGACCACCCATAAAAAGTCGACCCGCGGGAGTCGAATGGTCATGTGACCGATGACGTCACATGATCCCAAAGGGTCAAACTCGTGACCCTGTTATTTTTGAGGCACCATATCTCCGTAATGGTGCCAAATAGACGCATGGTCACCATTGACCACCCATAGGAAGTCGACGCCCGGGAGTCGAATGGTCACGTGACTGCTGACGTCACGTGACCCCAAAAGGTCAAATTTATGATCCTGTTATCTTTGAGGTGCCATATTTCCATAACGGTGCAAGATAGATGCATGGTGACGATGGAACATTTAGGGTGACGAATCGAATGGTCTCGTAACTGACAATGTTTATTGTTTAGTTAAAATAATGCAGAAGGATGAAAGAATCATTGCTGCTATACAATTTGAAATTAAACTGTTTTTTCTATCGGTTTAAACAGCTCACTGATTATATTTATACGGACACATACTGTAAACTGTCGAAATGCATTGGACAGACTCTGTATTCATCTGAACATTATCTTGTTGTTGATAATGTATCCACCTGAGCTGAAAGATTTGCAATCATTCAAGCGGATCATATGTTTTGGGGATGCATTGTGTCTGCTTAAGCTTTACATTGCTTTCTTGTCAGTGTGACTATAATGGAATATTTAGCAATTAAAATTTTTTGTAATCGTTAATATGTTCTAATGGTTAATTGCATGACCTATCATTAATTTCCACATTTGTAATTTTTTTGCTGTTTATCAGGTGCGGAATTACGTTGAGAACCGGCCGAAGTATGCTGGCTACCCATTCGAGAAGTTGTTCCCGGACATTTTGTTTCCGCCAGACAGCACGGAGCACAGCGGACTGAAGGCTACGATGGCACGGGATTTGCTTCAGAAGATGCTGGTCGTTGATCCAGAGAGACGTATCTCAGTCGACGAGGCGTTAATGCACCCTTACATCAACGTCTGGTACGACGAAAGTGAAGTCAACGGGGTGAGTAGTAGTAGTAGTAGTAGTAGTTGTTGTTGTTGTCGCTGTAGTGGTGGCAGCAGTTGTAGCACTAGTAGTAGAACGTACAATTTAGTTCCAAGGCTGGCCATTCTACTAGTAAGCTCTTGTATTAAAGAAAGCTTTGTCCTGTTATGTGGTAGATGCCATACTTTCTTCCATGCAACTAAGGGCGCGTTGCACCAACGTCGTTCAACTTTGAACCCGGGTCAAATCTGAATTTGAACCTAGTTCAGCCGTAAATTGCATTGCACCAAAGCGGTTCAAGCGTTGAACTCCATTCAATTCTGAACTGCCATCTGACCACCGATCAAATTTTGATCTCGGTTTAACTCACGGTTATGCATGCGCACTGGGCAATAAATATTTTCTGTGATACTATTGCTGCAAAAAATTGTCCGATTCAAATCTTGTCCTGTCCAAAAAAAACTTTCTCGTATCGAATTATAAGACTTTATACAATTATACTGATGATTTGGATATGTCAGATTTCTACTATATTCGTTTTATGTTCTCTTTGTGCTCAATAAATTAACAAATTGATTAATAAGTCGCATTTTTCGGTGGTGATGTCTCGCTGCTACAGTAAACATACGATCAAACCCTAACCACAGCAACAAAAACTCATTCGTATCGATTTATAAGATGTTAAATTCAATTATATTTGTGATCTAGATATGTTACATTTGTGCTATATCTGTTTTCTGTGGTCTTTTTGCTGGATAAATTAGTTAATGGATAAATAAAAGGCATCCTAGAGTGCCAATGCGCCGTTGCTATGCCGTACCTATGGTAAACATATTATCTTGACAACGAACGTAGAATAATTAACGAATATCTGTTGGAACACAAAATGCATATCTTCGGTATTAATGCAACTGTTGATGTGAAAATCATGTAGTAACTTCAGAGAAACTTAAAATTCGAACAAATTACGGCCAGTCTGTACTGGACTGTTTCGTAGGCATTGCGTGTGACTGTAACGTCATTGTAGTTGGCTCATAGGCCGAGCGTGGTTGATCAATCAGCATTGTCCACGGTATAATTATGGCCTTATGGCCGTTCAACTGAACGGGATCAGCTGATTCGAGTTCAGCTTGGTGCAGCACAATTCAGCGTGAACTTGGTTCAACTTTTGATTTAGGTTTAGCTGAACCGAGATTATGAATGACGTTGGTGCAACGCACCCTAAGGTCTTAGATTGGATAGATTATTGTAGAATTTTTCTCTTGTATGTAATATGCAAAGCCTAATTGCTCTGCTTTTGTTGTTGCTGATTGCTGCCACCACCACCACCAGTACAATGTTTCGGTGGATGAAAAGGCACATATAGTTGTAGTAGTACTCGTCATAGTTGTAGTATTAATAGTAGTTGTTGTAGTTGTTGCAGTAGTTTGACTGTATTGTTGATGGCAGTCGCCATTGGCTCAGATCAATCACTCCGTGGATGAAAAAGAACACACAGTAGTAGTAGTAGTTAGTAGTAGTTCTAGTAGTTGTTGTTTTTGTAGTAGTACTACACTGTGTTTCAAAAAAACGGGCACCCTTTTCATTTCTTTCATAATTCACTCAAATGATGATCAATTTATGTGAAATTTTTACCAGATGTAGCTGAAGAAATGCTAATTCAAAATATATGGACAAAATATGGCTGTTAGTTAAATATTCTTTGCTAGTTGTGATGTAATGCTGACGTCATAGCGTGGCGCGAGTACAA
>Ga0209367_1006953_pt1 | contig 15622 bp, 7 predicted proteins | sample WorMetLIZISLAND2_FD_187412 | JGI IMG/M metagenome (GOLD analysis project Ga0209367, IMG submission 187412) | Marine gutless worms symbiont microbial communities from Max Planck institute for Marine Microbiology, Germany - Olavius geniculatus... ... | reverse complement strand
GACCTATACCACTTTTGCATGAAAGTGATTTATTAACATATTTGTAAAATGCACCAGTGTTGTTAGCCGAGATGACCTTCTCTTCAACGTACCTGTTATAGTTTTCTATCTTACTTTTACATTCATCGGATATCATCTTATACCTCTGCTTTATGTAACTATTCTGATCTTTTTGGAGCTTACGCCACAAAGCTTTTTTATGTGCAAGTAGCTTAGATATAGCTTTACGATATTTCTTTTTTTACTTTTGCGATGTTGTACCTTTTTTACTCCGAGGCGCTACATGTAGCTCCTGTACTGCAGAGCTAAACCGTGCCCTTAAAATTTGGTTAGATGGGTTATAATAGGCCTGAATTGGACCCAGAGATCGGTTTACTGAAATCTGTATGACATGTAGGATTTGTGGCTTTTGTGCGTAAGCTTATAGTATTGTGTGACTCTAAAAGCCGCTTAAATTTGGTAGTATTTATAAAGGTTATTGTTTGAAAACTATTTTCGGTCTACGTTTATACGTGCTTTTTTAAACTGAATACGTAATACGTAATACTGATAACTGATATACAAACACTCTATGTCTTTCTAATGAGACTTGCAGAAGCACGACAGTGCCAAAACCTATTGAATACATCGAAACACGAGCGTCTTCTCGCTGAAACCGATTCTACTTCCAATAATGACTGGCGTCTTGCATACCTACGTTATCTCTTATTTGTTTTGATATGATTGATTTTGTGTAAATTTTGGCACTCATTTTATCGTCAGGTCGGACAGATGTGCGACAGAAACAGCGGCATGATGAAATGAACAAATGACATTGCTCGTATTTGTGCGACTTAATTTCACAGTCTTCTTTTCATCGCTGCGTACTGTTGCATCTGACGTCGATGTCGATTAGAATGACAATTAATACACAAACTTCACAGTGATGTTTCTGCCCGCTGCAAATTTTCGAACAAGATTTATGTGTGGATTGTAGAGATGCTATCTGCGCATATTGTTCACTATATAAACTGTGTCCAAAAAAACAGTCACACTTTGTCATTTTCCATAATATCTCCACCAGATATTAATCATTTTTCAATTTTTTTCACTGGCACATTCTGTGGACAATTAACAATAAAGCAGTTATTAGTAATCTCACAACACGTTAACTGTGTTTCTACACTATTTAGTGAAATATAGATATTCAAAAATGACTATAATCAGAATAGACAGATCGCTGGAGTTTCCAGTACGCTAAATCAATCGCGTTATATCACGGCTGTGACAAAAGCCTACCATCGGTGGTGCATAACTCAAATTTGGTGGCAAAATTGCATATAATTTCATTACCTGCGAGTGATGGACAAAGACAATCAGCGTTAAAAACCATCCGGCTATAGCTAAAAAAAGTTTTACGGGGAATTACAATTTGATATTATGTAAAGCAATTTTGCAAATAAATGTTTTTCGAGCTGAGGTCTATTCCATTGAGTTCTTATAATATATCACTTGCTGGTCCAAACTAGCGGAAGTATTGTGGAAATGAAACATGCGTGCAAATATTAAGTTGCTGATGTATGCGGTGATCGCAGATTGGCAATCACTGCAGGCACTAATGGCTGGATGCCGTTGAAGGAAGCGACTCGTCAACCGTTGTGTCAATTAGCCGCGGCTTATGCTCTGCTTCTGTCGGTCTGTTTGTGCACTGTGTGCAGTATGAATGACTGCATCACACTCACCAGGTCAAGAGTGTGACGTGCTGCTGAATGTCGTTCAGCCTTGCTCGAATTACTTGTGTGAAGTTTTGTGATCGACGAATGGCCGATAATATGCCATTAACACCATAATAGGACGTTCTATTGTCATTAGGTTACTGTTGGTACAATCCGCGCGGGTTCCGGAAGCTGTAGTATAAAGTCCGAAACCGTTTTCTGAAAATTCTGGTTATTTTGGTTACAATAGCGGTAACGTTTGAAGTTGGTACCAGATAAAATCGTTCGTTACGAGACTGCATGCGAGGGAAAATCTGAGTTTTTGTGCATGTCTTTTCATTCGATATAAATTTCAGTATACAATGTGTATATGCCTTACGAAGCATTGCCATTATCGTATTTATTTTTTTTAAAACTAGGCCTATAGGCTAAACTCAAGCTACAGCGAGCGTGCAGTGTACTGGTGGAAGTTGATGGGTGCCGCTCGCTGTGCAGACGCTGCAGTTGCATATCGATGACATCTGGAACAAAGCCTTCCTACTGCGCCGGTTTCCGCACATCGCGGATGTGTCTATAAAACAAGATGGAGGAGCCTGGCCGGCTTCTCTTCTCGGAGCGTGTACTGATACATAATCAATCAGTTTTTACTGGCCGGGCGGGCGCGGAATAACACCTGCTCGACGCGTTGCCGTTCTGTCGTCGTCGTCAATAGTTAATAAGACGGAAATACGGCGACGACGACGCATCGCCGACCGTCGTGCCACGCGTCTTTCGTGTCGTTAGGAGTTTCCGGCGGCAGCTGGTGCCGACGGGCGGGCGTCCAAACGGCCGGTGGGCGGCCGGGAAATGAAAGAGTCGACCCGCGGTGCCGTGACTGCATGTCGACCTGCTCTGACGCCGGGCGGGCTGGCAGACCGGCAGGTGCATCAGCATGTCACACACGCCACCCACGACCACGCAGCGCAGCCGACGCAGCGACGCAGCGACACGGCGTAAATTGACTGCTTCAGTTCAGTCCAGCGTCTATACGTCGTCAGCAGCAGCGAAGCTATTAAAACAGGATTGCGTTGCAGTCGCCGACTGCAGAATTATCACATTCACACAATTTCAAAACGCCAGCAAGGCATAGAAAGCTTTCAGTTATGCTGCTCCACCGAATCGAAATATTTTGCCACTCCTTTAAGTATCTGTAACTAGCAGTTAGGCCTATGCCTATTGATTTTTTAAGCGCCATTTCAAAATGTTTTGCTTTGCTTTCCAATCTTCGCCACTTCGCTCAGGTCGCTGCTTCTACAGTTGAGTGCCTCGCGTCGCCTCTGATACTATGATTCTCATTTTAGTGCTAAGCCAATTTTTGACAAGAAATTCGAGCTAATCCTCATAACAAGCGCGACAGTAACATAAATTAGAGTCCATGCTAAATAATTCTGTCGTGAGCTATTATACGACTACTCTGGTTTAATTTTTATTGCCCCATGCAAGTTACTGTCGTCGTAATGACGTCTGCCTGTCTGTCCTTTCGTCCGTCCGTCTGGTGTAACGTTGATGCGTTGTGATTACATACGTTAAGCGACTTAAAATTTTATTACATGGTTAGTTAACCAAATGTCACAACTTTTTGCAGCAACATTTTATCGATCATGGTTCAGGGGAAACCTCCTGAAATTTGGGGTTAAACAGAGGGGATAAAAATGTCCGTTTTCAACCGATAAATCGCCATATTTCAGAAACGGTGAGAGATAGGGCCAAGTTTGCTATTGATTAGGCCTACTAAGCCTTTTCAGATGAACACGAAAGTCATCGACCTTGGATGATTTTGAAGGGTCATCATGCACCCTGCTATACCAATCGTGCGATGTGGCTAAACGGTACGTAGTAGGCCTACGGGGTTGGCGATTGTACCGTTGGATACGGCGATGACGCGTTTTTATAGGCTGTCAATAGTAGGCTTAACCATGTCGCTATCTGCAGCGATCACTCATGAGCGCTGAATTACCGTGTTATCGTATCATGGCGTTGATTATAGCGTTTGATATAGCAGCGGTACTATAGCGTGCATGAGGCTGCAGTCACTTCGGGAAATCGCTTTCTTTTAGTGACCAGAAATCAGATATACTGGTAGGTATAGATGGTACGGCCGTCGGTCGCAACAGCTAGGCTTTTTCTTTATTTTGGTTTCTACTCACTTTATCATTAGCGGCCACTGACACTGTACTCTGTAGGCTACAAGCACGTACTCGTACATATGGATTATAGACCATGCAATTACCAGCCACTTTTTCGCACTCACTGCCAGTGCGGCTGTCAGTCAGTCGTCATCTATCTGTCTCGACGCACTCTGGAAAGATATCGGCATTTGAGACTCCGGTTTACCAGCTTCTCATGCAACAAGCAAAAGTAAGTTCAAGTCAAGTACGTGCAGAGTATCGAGTACTAAATAATTTAATCGAATTGCACAGCCCTACGTGTTGCAATGAGAATATAATTTTAATCGATTTGCTATTCTATGTTGTGTACAAACTTGAGAGATCGGCGTTTTGCTTGAATTTTTCACCGATTTACAAAGTTGTCCATATGTTCTGTGGAATACCTCAACAGTAGTTCGCATTCGGTAAAATTTATTTGCAAGCGGCAGTTCTGTTTATTCAGAATGAACTTAGTAACCAGTGCTCTCAGCTACATGCTCAGGCTGCGGGTAAAAAGCGGATGCGCGGATCTGCGGATGTCACAACGAGTAATACACGGTTTACGCGATCGAGCAAACGTCGAGCAGACATCGAGCAAACATAAGCAAGCCAGAGATGTTCAGACTACGGACGCGCCAGTCCGCAGATCCAGATCCGTAGGATTTTTTTGCGGCCGCGGACGGACGTGGATCTTGTTCCGTGACGAAATTTGCGGACGCGGACTGAGTCTGACGCGGATCCTGTTTTGTGACAAGTGTATATTTTCATAATAAAATTTAAAAACGGATAGAAGTAGTGTGTGTTGAGACGTGCCCGTAGCACGGTGGCACTGGAGTAAAAATGTATGTTATAGCTGCCACCCCATATTGCTTCAGAAGTGACTGAAATAGGTAGAATTAGTGTTATGCATGTTTCAGATTAATTTAAGAATGGGAAACTGCAAATAATTGACTATTGAGACCCGAGAACAAAGTTCAATTTTTGGATGAATTCCATCATTCTAAAGAGGGTTTTTTTGATGGGGCCTATAAAGAAAAAAGGGGCTAGGTCTTTTGGGGGGAAAAACAAAAAACACAAAAAAGACTAGTGGCACCACCTGGCTAATGAAAGATGTACTAAACTGAATATTAAAAAATAACTTTATAGCTGAATAAGTCACATCTAGAAGCCATAAAACTAGCCAAAACAGCTTATTAGTATCCCTTAGTGAATGAATGACGTACTAAAATGAATAAAAACTATAAATGTTCGAAAAAGGAGTGAAAAACTGAATAAGCAGCATAATGTAAACAAGGAAATAATCTCGGGCTTCAATACTCTGTCGTTTGCAGTTTCCCAAATTTAAATTTGTCTGGAACATGCATAATAACACGAATTATATCTATTTTAGTCACTTCTGAAGCCACAGTGAGCAGTTATTATCTTTGATTTAGTACGTCGTTCATTCACCAGGTGGCGCCACTAGGCTGTTTTTCGTGTTTTTTTTGTGTTTTCCACAAAAAGACCTACCCATTTTCTTTATGGGCTGGGTCCCATCAAAAAGCCCTCTTTAAAATGATGGAATTCACCCAAAACCTGCACTTTTTTCTCGGGTTATATATCTCTAGTACGTATAGGGTGCTGAAATTCTGACCCTGAAATGATAGTGTCATGGAATTTTACCGAATTTAGCAGTGTGCTGTGGAATTTGACTTAATATGAGGCAGAATTTGTGGGCTATAATAATGAGCTGTGTCAAAGTCCTGCAAGTGTTTATGTTGATGTATGATGACTTTTACATGAAATGTACTACAGGTGAAGTACAAATAGTTTGAGTTTTATTTATGGCATTTCAGAAATAATCATGGATTCACTGAGAAGTTCTGTCGCTCCACTTCAGGAATATTTGCTGCAGGGAAGCATTTTAGACTCGCACTGTGATTTGCTGCTTCATCGGCTGAATGGTCTGTGTGATAACATTGACTCTGGACCAGAAAAATTTCATGACCAGGAACTTGTGTACACTTTACGTAAGTATGATGTTAGTGCATTAACGGCTTACATGTCAACAAATTGTAGTGATGCACAGATTACAGATTCTTTAAATTCTGGCAATGTTTCAGTTGATGCATAAGTAGCTCAAGCATTGCAGTCTCAATGTGTGGCTGTTCTATGCCAGCCAGTGCAGCCGCGCTAAACAATTTAACTATTAAACACCGTGGGCCTAAATATAGTTGAGCCTATCTATATCTTTACACAATCATTGAGAAATGTTTTGTATTTTTCATTTAGTATCTTTTTATATTATGTTATATAGCTCGTTATTATTATTTGGAATGCTGCTGCAGGTGCTACCACAGCCGTTCCAACTGTTATATTAAGAGTTAGACATGCACTTGATTTTCCAGAAGATCCTTGGTATGTCAGAATTTATGATAAATAATAGTAAATGTGAAGTTTAGCAGACCATTCTCAAGTTTTTGCGATTTTTAAATTCATGTCAAGAAGTATGTTGTGTTTCATGCTCACATCATGTCATCGTATAAGCCAGCACAGACCAATGTAAGACTTAGTAATTAAAGTTAAACAGTGCTGTTCAGTGACTTACTTTTAATCCATGCTCAATCGCTCAGTCTAGTTTACACAATAGTTCAGATAGCCAGTTTTAGTTAGCATGGCTGTGCATCAGTTCTGACAGAAGTTATATATTTTTTGACTCATGACATGCTATAAACTGATAACATCTGCTGATCTTTACTGATTGTTGTTGGTAAAGTTGTACGTTAGTGTTGAGTGAAAGTAACGAAAAAGACATTTTGTAGGCACATTCGTTACATTGGCCAGTCAGATATTGGAGACAAGAGTCGCAACACATTGATTCGAAGTTGTCTGGACATCGGAACATCTGTTAATATTGGAAAATTTCTCTCTGAGATGGGCTTTGGGTATGTTTGCAGCCTTGGACTTTTGTTATACGTATGTGTTGTACAGATACCAATAGTTGCAGTACTCCATTGTGTAACATTTTCTTAGTTGAATGCATGTTTATTGTGGTTGCGCTTAACGTTAACTTTTAGTGCATCTCTCCGAATCTAAGACAATATTTCACACTACCAGAGTATAACCACATTTCATGCACATTGTGCAATTGCATGGCAGTTTTTATTTAATGGACATGCAGAAGTTATTTGTTATGAGTATTGTAGTATTTGTATAGTGTAGGTATATACACTGTGTTTCATAAAAAAACTGGACCCCTAAGGCAGGTCAGCATAAATTTATCAAAATAAGTTCGCCTAAAATGATTTTTCACACAGTGCACTACCATTCAGTTGCGGATTCATTGTGCTTGAAAAGTTTGGTATGGTCCGAGTACCAGCTGCACGGTTTCCATGGCAACAAGAGCAGACTTGTTAAGGTCTGGGCTGACTTGGAACAGATGATTGTGGACGAGGCCATTGACCAGTGAAGAAAACGACTCAAAGTCTGCGTCAAGGCCAAAGGACAGCATTTTGAACATTTACTATAACTTTAGTCGTACGTGTAGATTGCTTTTACCAACGTTTTTTTTATAAGAAAGCCGTTTAGTTGAAGTTATAACAAGAAGTTTTAGGGTCCGGTTTTTATGAAACACAGTGTACGTACAAAGTGCGGCAAAAAAGTGGACCCCTAAAGTTTTTTGCCATTTTCTCAGCAACCGTTTGGGATTTTAATATGAAATCTTACAGCTTTATTTAAAGAAACCTTCTACATATAATTGCCGAGTAAAATGTGATTTTGTTGAAAAACGATGAAGTTGTAGACTTTTAAACATGACTGCCTATCGATTTTTCAGCATTAAAAAATGTTCAAGCTAAAAATGCTATTTAATCTTTAAAAACTGGTTACACGTTAATGCAGACGACGTTACAGTGACATTTTGATAAACAGTAATTTATATCGTTTATAAATTGTCACTAAATTATCGTTCCTTTAAAGCAATCGCCAGCTGCCCACAGGATTCATCTTCCAGCAGGACGACACATCAGCACACACAGCGCGCAACGCCACACAGCGCACAGAACTGGCTGCGGGCCAGCTGTCCAGATATCATCACAAAAGACCAATGGCCTCTGAATTCGCCGAATATAAGCCCAATGGACCATCACGTATGGGGTGCAATGATGGAGGCTTACCGCAAGCTTAAAACTAAGCCGAAAACAAGTGCCGAACTCGAGGAAGCGGTTCGGGTTATCTGGGGCAACCTGCCACAGGGATCGATCGACAAGTTTGTAAAAGATTTCTCAAATAAGGCGATTGGAGGCTGGTGTTGTAGCTTGGAGAGCTGGCAATGAACACTTTGAACATTCGCAGTGACAATGTAATTCTGGCTTCTGATCATTATTTAACTGTTTTGTTTCAACGATGTTATTAAACTGGCATTGTAGCTGGAACATTTTTGAATGCTGAAAAATCGGTATGCGGTCATGTCAAAAGTTCGTAACTTTGTCGTTTTTCAACAGAATCACATTTTACTTGGCAGTTAGATGTAGAAGATTTTAATAAATAAATCTGTAAAATTTCAAAGTAAAACTCCAAAACGTTGCTGAGAAAACCGTGAAAAACTTTAGAGGTCCACTTTTTTGTTGCACCCTGTAAATCGATAAATAATGATGATATGACACAATAGCAGGTGTAAAAAATTAGTGTTTGGCTAATTTTTATGAATTGAAAATTGGCACACTAGGAAACATTTACATTGGTTTTGGTTTTTCTGCGTTTTTTTTCATATTTGAGTTAGGAACCTATATGGGACAGATGGGGGGAACATGTGGATGGGTGAAGTTGCTTTTAATAATTCTATTGAATGAATTCAAGGCAAATGATATTGCAGTGACAATCAGTAAGGTCCTGTTGTACACTTAAAAAGGCTGAATTTTTTTTACATTGTGCATTGTTAGGTATCTTATATATTTCATGTTATATGCTATGTTTTCAGACTGGAGTATGAATATGTTGTTAAAGGTTACATGTTTCAAAAAGGTCGTTTGAAAATTACTGTATCAAAAGTCTTTAAGGTCTGCAGCACTGCACTGTTCATCTGTGAGAGTAGAGTAGATGGTATCCTAGGTGCTGGCATTGTTTGAATTTTTTTAGCAGACTTGAAAGTGTTAGAAGTTAAAACATTAAGGGCACGTTGCACCAACATCGTTCAACTTTGAACCCGGGTCAAATCTGAATTTGAACCTAGTTCAGCCGTAAATTGCATTGCACCAAAGCGCCTCAAGTGTTGATCTCCGTTCAATTCTGAACTGCCATCTGACCACCGATCAAATTTTGATCTTGGTTCAACTCGCGGTTACGCATGCCCACTAGGCCGTGATACTATTGCTGCAAAAAAATTGTCCAATTTGAATTTTATCCTGTCCAAAAAACTTCCTCGTATCGAATTAAGACTTTTAACGCAATTATGCTGATGATCTGGATATGTTATATTCGTTTTATGTTCTCTTTGTGCTCGATAAATTAACAAATAGACGAATAAATCGCGTTTTCAGTGGCGATGTTTCGTTGTTACAGTAAACATACGAACGAACCCTAACCACAGCAACAAAAACTCATTCGAATCGATTTATAAGATGTGCAGTTTAATTATACTTGTGATCTGGTTATGCCAGATTTGTGCTATATCGGTTTTCTGAGGCGTTTTTGCTGGATAAATTAATTAATGGATAAATAAACAGCATTCTAGAGTGCCAATGCGCCATTGCTTTGCTGTAGCTACGGTAAACATATATCTTGACAACAGACGTAGAATAATTAATGAGTAACTATTGGAACACAAAATGCGCATTTTTGGAACTTTAGTATGCAACTGTTAATGCGAAAATTGTGTGATAACTTCAGGGAAGCTTAAAATTTGAACAAATTATTGCTAATTGGTGTTGGACTGTTTTGTAAGCATTAGCATTAGCGCATGTGACTGTGACGTCACTGTAGTTGGCCTACGGGCTGAGCGTGGCTTGACCAATCAGCGTCGTCCACGGTATAACCACGGCCATTCAACTGAACGGGATCAGCTGATTCAAGTTCAACTTGGTGCAACGTAATTCAGCGTGAACTCAGTTCAACTCTTGATCTAGGTTCAGCTGAACCAAGATCATGAATGACGTTGGTGCAACTTGCCCTACGTGTTAGACTTGTAGAATTGAAAATTTAAGTAGAATTTGTTCAGTAATTGGTATTGTGGGCATTTGCGGTTTGTTAATTGCACACAGAATGCTTTCAGTTTTCAACTTTTTTACTTTGAAAGTTAATTGTCTACATTACTAAATACAACACGGCTCTCTTCTGTAATTGTCGGTTATAGCTTTGAACAATGCTGCATCACACTGATTGCTAATAGTAAACTTGGCTTCCATAGTGATAGCCAACCTCTGATGAGCAAGCTATTGAATATTGATTTCCGTTGAAACTATATAAGTAGTTAATCACATAAAGAAACTCCTGCATCAAAAATGCGTGCATGTAACTGTTGATTTATATATTCACTGCAGTTTTTGACAACGTATTACCATGCTTTGTGCCGTGCATGGTAATTGCTGCATTAGCCAATGCATTCACTGCATATGTTAGAAGCATTGGCAATGGTTACAGTTCAGTTGCTAAACTTTACAGGATATGGTGCTATGCTACAATGGGCGACTTCACTTTTTGACTTGGACTTTCGCGAAGCCTTTTCGCTGAGCAAAAGCTAAAGCTGAACGCTAAAGTCTGTACTTACACCAAAGTTCAACTAAACGATTAAAAATGGTGGAAAACCGATAAACCTAACAGGAAATAAATCAACTAGTTACGCTTGGACTTGCTTATTTAATTGCACCGTGCACGCAAATGACGTAATTACGTAATGTCTTACATCATTGTGTAGCCATTACGGCATTTATTTTTGGTACCAGACTGTTTTAATTTATTAAACTATCCGTGTTAGTCGCCATGTTTTTGCTGAGCGAAATCACTTCACTTTTTGACTTAAGTAGGTACTCAGACCGAGGTATAGGCTCAGCGAAAGTCTAAGTCAAAAAGTGATGTTGCCCAATGCCTGATATGCTGCAGATACTTCCATCAGGTGGTGCAGATGTGGTTGACGCCTTCACTGGTTCTTACCTCGTAGAACTGAGCATAGTCACTGCACACTGTCATGAACAGATACAGGACGACATCAAGAACTTTGCCGACCAACTCAAACCGTATCCTTCTTACGATATTCAGCTTCTGATTTTGTTGATTGTTTTTTATTCACTTGCTGTGCTGTGCTTTTGTGAGAAATAATGCTAATTTTTGTAAAGCAGTATTGATGAATAAACATGCTTCTGGTCGGACATAATATGACAAGAACCAAGAAGTTGATCTATGGACAACACATTAGTTGTCATTGTTTGCTTTGCTTTCTGTAGAGAGTAAAGAACTATACTGATTGCTGATGCTATGTGGTTGTTTTTGCAAGACATGCTAAATGCCCAGAACTTGCAGAATTGATAGGAAAAGGTAGCTTTAGAGTGATGATCGTAAGTTTGATAGTTTTGTGTTGAATTTTATGGCAACATTTGCAGTGTTCTTTGAAGCTGTTCAGCGATGATGTCTCAGTATAGCAATTATTATATTATCTGTAATATTAGAATATTGATAGTAAATGATAATATTAGAATATTGTTGGCTGACAAACTGTAATAATTTAATGCTGATGTTATTGTGCATAACCTTTCACTAGTCTGGTGCACCTGGAGAAGATTGACCACAAACGTCTTCTGTGAAATTATAATACTGGTCTAATTTAGACAGTCTTAGCATTTGGAAATTAATAGTGGTAAAATTTGTGAAATTTGTGAAATTGCTAGTCTGTTATTGTCCAGTGGATTATTAAACTGGGTGTTTTAGCTGAACCACTGCTCTTTACCGTTGATGTCTGGGTAGTTACTGCAGGTTTGTGTGTCAGATAGATGCTAGGAACTGACAAGTTACACAGATCACAGTCGTATTATCAATTTTATGAATGACCTCCTGGTGTGATCTAATTACCAATTATGCCTATATTTATATCGACTCTGACTGTGAGAATACATTCTATAGCATTTGAGCATGGTTTGTAGCAGAAGAATTACCAAGTAGGGATGCTGGTTTATAGCGGAGATTTTTCTTAAAATGTGCAGAACTTTTTGAGGCAAAATATGCGGGATATGGCGAAATATGCGGCGTATATATGCAGCATTTATACTGCATAGGCTGCGTATATTTTATCGCGTATTTCCGGCATATGCAACTTTGAGTGACTGAGAATCAAAATCTTTATCAGTAATAGGCCTATTCTGCACAGTTTTGACATTTGACTTTAATTTATTTAACATCTAATTTTAAATACTGGCAGTCGTCTGGCGCTAAAATATTTAACGGTTTTAAAACAATGTTGGACAAGGAAATTGCTGAAAAATGTGATCGCATATGCGAAAATATGCAGTATATGTGTGAATATATGCAAGTTTTTCCATATGTGGCATAATTTTCGCATATGCGATTTTGAAAATGCTGTTATATGCGGAAAAATATGCGATATGCGGGTTTTGGCAAAATATACGATCGCATATGTGATCGCATATTCGCATATAACCTGCATCACTAACTAAGGTGTTTGTGTATTCTTAACATCACTTAGTGATGAAAACAAAGACTTTTTGTCAAGACTGTGGTTAAGTGGTTAAGACCAAGACTTAATTTTTATCCTCGAGGTGCCTCGAGACTAAGACTTTGGTTTCAAGGACTACATATCACTGGCATTAGTGCGTAGTGTCTCTGATGCACTTCTGTTCGTACAGCTTTAGAAAAAAAAATATTTGTGCTTCTGTTGCTAGAATAATGAGCTCTACACGAATATTTAGACATTGTTAATGGAGAACAGTATTCTAGTGCAGCTGTAGTGATGTGCAATTAGCCAATATAAATTTGAGGAAAGTCTCAATTTACTGGAGATTATTTCTGAAAGTTAAAATGATCGTTTGTGCTAAAACAGACATTTTGGAAATATTATTTGTTTTCAGATAATTGTTAAAGCGGTTTTGACCAAAACAGCTTATTTTTCGTATTTGTAAATAGGCTAATAAAGCAAAACACTATTGTCAGACATTGTGTGTATTGCCAGTTTTTACTTTGTAAGCCTACATTTTTATCAGTAGCTGTGGCTACCTTCAATTACATTCTGTATTTTCGTGGGCTAGCATTCTTGCGTAAAATAATATACTATGATTATGTGTGAATGTGATGTTTTGTTATTATTTTTGATAGTACGTGTTCATGTGCTTACTCAGCTATTTTGTCAGTCAAACCCTCCAGTTGTGAAAATGCAGTAAATCCTCGGAACTACTTGGTTATTATGTACGTTGATAATTGATTTCAATTGTACTGCATTAAATTGAAATTGGCTCTGCAGGGTGGGTCAAAAAATGGCACAGAATTTTTATATGCCAATAACTTGATCAAATATTAACCGATAATCAAATTATTTTCACTCTCGAAATCAGCAGAAAATTTGTAATATCACTGTCACTAAAGATCCCACAACATCTCATAGGTGTCGTTACACTGCCTTGTGAAATGTCGGCATTGCGCTCAAGTCAGCGACGACAATGACCAATTGCATGATCAATGTTGAATGAGCCTGACGTGTGGCTTCCAAACAGCTCGAACTTAAATGCTGTCGATTATGCTGTTTGGGAGGCCCTTAGCAGATGGTTTATCACATTGACAATTCACGACGTTTAACCAGCTGAAGCACTGAGTGGGGCAAACTGTCGCAGCATTTGGTTAGTCACGCTATTGGTCAGTGGCGTCGCCGGTTTGACTGTGTCGTTCAGCAGCAAGGTGGACATTTGATGTGAAAACTGCGGAATGTGACAGTCACTGTAAACAATAACTGAGTTAATAAACAGGTTGCTTTTGTTGTTAATTTTTTTAGAATGTTGTTACAGATTACTGCTTTCAATTGTTGTTTTTAGGACATTGATATTTCGCTAGGTAGTGTTACAGTGTAGCGACACAGTTGAGGTGTGGTGGGATCTTTAGTGTATTGTTACTGCAAATTCCGACAGTGAGTAAAATTTTTTAAAAATTGGTTAATATTTTATAAAGTTATTGGTGTATAAAAATTTTGTGCCATTTTTAGCCAATCCTGTATGTATTGAAACTTTATTCCAAGTAACATCATTATCACTAAGCCAAAGTACAAAAATAATGCTTTTGACAAGTACTATGCAGCATTTTTAATAACAACTTTATGAAAAGTAAGAAGTGTAGTTGGTATAGTTAAATTGGTAAATGAGAATTAGGAATTAAATTAAACCTGTTACCAGTACTGAAGAATGCAGACTGAACAGAAAGTAGACGGAGTGGTAGATTCAGCCCATTTTTGGCCAGTGTGTGGTCAGTGATGGCCCATACCCTACTCTACCTCCAATCCTGCAAACAAGACAAGCACAAGTTTGGACTGAGCTGAATTTGGTCACTTGATTTAAAAAAATAATTGAAATTTTAACACCAGATCTGATATTTTAAATATGAAGTGCACCAAATTTGATTTTAGCTGGGGCTCTGGAGAAGCTTACGGCGCTCTCCAAACACTAGCTGGATTTTGTGGGTCCAACTTCTAAGGGTATGGAAAAAAAAGGGGAATGGTGGAAAGGGGTAAAAGGAGGAAAGAAAAAGGGAAAGGAGTCAAGACGCCACATTTTTGACTACGCCACTGTCTTTGGCTGTACTCGTTTTTTAAATTTTTGCTTTTATTATTTAAATTTGTTTCGATTTTTAGTCGCGACTACCGGCCGAATTGCGAGAACATTTTTTTCTAGTTACGAGCTTACGACTTGCAAGGGCGTTTCTCAGACTTCTCTGTTGACTAAACTTACTTATTTATTGCTGGCCCCTGAGCGTCGTGACGCTGCAATAGAATTAGACAACGGTGTTTACAAAATTTTGCGTCATGTAGAGAAAGTTACGGACAATTTTTCCTTTGATTCATTAACTAAGAAGCTTGTGGTTAAAAGGTAACGTTTGTATACACGCAGAGGGATAAATATGTTGGCTGATATTATGAATTAATGTGTCATTCACTCTTTGTTCGCTTGAAGCGGACACAGCAGTTGTTTAAAATGCCCACCAAGGTGAGCACGATTTGTCAGGTCAACAGATGGAACACTAACAACAATCCACGCTATATATATACGACGTACATTTGTGTTATTCTAGTACTAATGCAGCGCCTAGTGTCCTTTAATAGCGTTTTATAGCGTTTTGTCAGTCACTTTGTGGGAATTCTTTTCATGGAAGAGCCGGAAATCCGAAGGCTACGGCGACTATAGACATTGGGGCGAAATCACATGATCACTTTCTCTCAAAATTCCGATTTCACTTACGTTAATCAACTGCTAAAGATGTCTGATGTTCGACAATGCAGAAATATTTATAATCGTTTCACACTTTTCTTACTATTTCGCAATAAATCATACACGTGCACGCAATGCGATCTCTACGTCACAGCTGTTTACTTCAAGCGTCTGTCGACCGAGAATGATTATGAAACCGATTTTACTGGATTTTAGTTATTTCAGTTGCAGTTGAATGCGACTTCAAACCTTAAATCTAACCAGGGGTTATTCTAAAGAAAATTTTGGACTGCACATGTGGGCCCATGGCGAGCGCGGAGCGTGAGCTTATAACGGGGGTCTGGGGCCAGAGCCT
>Ga0209367_1006952_pt1 | contig 15624 bp, 7 predicted proteins | sample WorMetLIZISLAND2_FD_187412 | JGI IMG/M metagenome (GOLD analysis project Ga0209367, IMG submission 187412) | Marine gutless worms symbiont microbial communities from Max Planck institute for Marine Microbiology, Germany - Olavius geniculatus... ... | reverse complement strand
CTGTGCGTTAGATAGCTACTGGCATTGGGCCTAGTTTTTGGTTGAACTAATTTAATTTGGCCTATATCCAAAGCACCGCAGCAATCCAAGAAGTTACCGGTAGCGGCGCCTAATTTTCAGCGTCAAACTCGTATTATATTCGATTTGTTATGAAATATATCTGTCAGCCAGCGACTCTTCTATTTTGTTCTTAACAAAATGAAAAAAATCGACCCCTTTCTGTTATAGATTGATGTATGTACAGTCCGAAACAAAACACGGCAGCATGTTTACGTGCTCTATTACCAATTTGTTTATAGAGTCAGGCTAGGCAACGCAGTTACGTCACTTCGCCAGTCTATGGGCACATCTGATTGGTTGAACTAGTTTAGGAAGATAAGAAAAGAAGAAGTTCTTTGGAAATGCAAAGAAAGCTGTTGAAAATTCGGATAAGAAAACTTCTTTGGAATTTCTAAATCATCTGACATAGGAAGATCTTTGGAAAATGTCTTAGGAAAGTTTTGAAAATTTGGCCCCTGGATCCACCACTGTGCACAGTGCACTAGTAAGTCAGTGAGATAAGGCAAGAAACGGCTGTTAGTGCTTTGCAATATATGCTACCATTGTATGTAGATGTTAAAGAGATCCTTCTATTATACGTCATCTGAGAGACGTGGTATGCATGTTTTCAAACTGGTTTACGTTGTAGTTGCTATCCATGATTATATAGCAGTAAGTTGCTTCATCTCTGACCAAAAAAATGGGTATGGACATCAACCTGTCGCTATGTGGACTCTAGTAGTGGTTGATGCTCTGTCTATTTTTGACTCAAAATGTTTCATGTTTGGTCAATCAAAATCAGTAAACTGGTTTGATTAAAACTTTTTCAACAATCATAATACACAGAAAATGCATAGCTGCTGTGAGTTTAGGCAGAAATTCATAATCTCGTAATCAGATTTGCTGCAGAAACTGTGCTGAGAACCCCAGTGATTAAGGAACTGTGCTTGATTACTTGTGGGTCTGTCAGCATTTGACATTACTGCATCAGGTGGCTGACTTTTTACGGCGCATCTTGTATCACACTGTCTGTTCACAAAACTGACTGCAAGATGAATATTCTGCGAATTCAACTGTTGTTTTATGACAATAAGCGTTCAAGCACTCTGTCTACATGTATACACTGTGGGGCATAAAAAACAAACCTAAATTTTTTTACCATAACTTGAAGAAGGGTTATCCAATTTTAATAATTTTTGGTACACGTATTCATGACAACTGACCATCAAATGGCCATTCAGTGTCCCGCCTCACCCAACATCTACTTCTGCACTACCTGATAAAACAGAACAGACAAAATATGCATTAACATCAACAAAAAACTTGATCAAATTTCATCTTTCCAGATATGTGGCCACCAACAGCCAATCAATTACAAGGTTTGACTGTGGTGCAGCAGCACGTCTATAAATAGGCCTAAAATACAGGAATATTGATGAATGTAAGAAACAATTGGTGAAGTCTGGATTGGTCTGGAACAGAACATTATCGACACTGCTATCAACGAATGGAGAAAGTGTCTCCGAGCCGATCCCATGTTCACGGGCCAACATTTCAAACATTTTTGTAGGCAGTTAAAATTGACAATTAGATAAACTATCAGCTAAAACGATAAAAAATATGGACAAAATGTGTGTTTTGTGTGTTTTTTTTGGATTAAGCAATAATACCAGTGGTTAAAAATGCAATATTTTGTTCGTTTTCTTTCCCCAGGTAGTGCAGAAACAGACAATGGGTGAGGTGGGCAACTGAACAGTCATTTGATGGCCAGTTGTATCAGGAATATTCGTACCGAAACTGATTAAAATTGGATCATTTTCTTCAAGTTATGATGAAAAAATTTTGGTGTGTTTTTTATGCCTCATGGTGTAGAACCGATGTAATCAAGTTAACAATCTCGCTGACTGTTCTTGCACCGTCAACAATCAGGTCAAACTCGTTTTCCGTCGGTTCCTGGAATGTATCCAGCTGTGATTGGAGGAGAGATGAGTTAAAGAAATGTCCCTCACGGTGCCGCAGACGATTGGCCAGCACTTCGTAGGAGCACTTCAGCAGAACAAAGACAAATCTTGCTGGATGACTGTTGTCTACAACACAAGAATTTGTTAGGCTGTACTTAGCAGTACTGAAGTGAAACTAGTTATAGAACTAGCTGTTGGTACAAATCAGCTGTAAAGGCTCTTGTGTTAAACTGGTAATCACACATCATTACAACCACTCAGAACAAGAAACATTTATTGTGAAGAATTTTATACGACTCCCCGACAGATCACAAACTGACACTTTGCAGATTGAACAAGAAATCTGAGCTAATGCTCATGAGACACGCAAGAGCTTATGGCAGTTCCTGTTCGCAGGTAATCTTAATCTATCTTCATCCATTTCGTCGCAATTCACTCTTTTGCAGCCAAAAATCACCAAAAAATCACACAAAATCAATATTTTTAGGGTTCAAGGTCATTCACAGTCATAGATGTTGACATTTCTAAGAAGCTCGTCGTCAGTGCTTGTTATGATAAGCAGCATGTGTGCCTATCTGCAACCATTTACACGCTAACAGCGGATAAATAACCACTTTTTAGAGGGGTAACCCTCTTTGACACCTGCGTGCTCAGACCTCCTTGAATATAGAAGGTCCAGACTTGGACCGATAATATCTACATAACATGCTGAAAATTTCATATGCAGTTTGTCTTGGTCTATCTCCAGCCGTTTCGGTGCAATTCACTCTTGAAATGCGTGTCGCAGCCCAAAATCGCAAAAAAATTCACTAAAACCCCCTATTTTGGGAGTTCAAGGTCATCAATGTTGACATTTCTAAGAAGCTCGTCGCCAGTGCTTGTTATGATCAGCAGCATGTCTGTGTCTGTCTGCAACCATTTTCACGTTAGAGGAGCCAATAGCGGCAGAATAACGCCTTTTTAAGGGGGTGCTCCTTTTTGCCCCCTCATTCGGAGGGACCCCCTTCACCCAGCGGCATGAAATTTTGTCACGAAATACTAGAGACTCTAGGCTATCATGTGGTGAAAACCCGAAGTCTCTATCTCACCTGGTCTTGAAACAGTACCGGGTCGTGACGGACAGACTGGCGGACAGACAGATAAATACCATAGCTAATATGCGGTATAGCTCTAGCTGTGCTAGCTTTCGCACGTAAAAAATGGCAGGCAGTCCATTTGCACTTAATCCAGGGTTAGGGTCACGGCTAACCATAATTTTAGCTTGTGGTACTACTACAAATGATACTGAAATTGTTCATCTGAAGAATCGGTCATAGGCCCAATAACTTTGGCTGTACAGTGCATGAAGTGTCAGAACATAATCCTATGTGTAGCAAATGCATTTATTTTTTCTATTTTTTTTTTCATTTTCAATTTTCCTGTACGGCAGCATTATTTCTCATAGCATACTTGAACAGTGGTTGGCTGCAGTTGATGGAATGTTGGTACTGATATCACATTTTCCGTGCTTGAGAATGTGTCGATATGATTGCTTGAGGGCTGAGCATGCCACAATCCCACTCGTACCTTGCTCAGTCCATCTTTATACGCAGCAAAAACAAACGATGTGCAGCTGAAGTGATGTCTCAGGGCGATTAAAGTTAACTTTCTCAGTTAATTTGTACTTGCAGAAAATAAACATAAAACTAATCTGTTAAGTTATCAGATAATTGTAAAAATGCAGAGTAAAGTAAGTAAGAACATGCATATTTAAAGTGCACAATGTCAGACATTGGAATGATTCACTATTTTCAATCACGAGTAACTAATCTTTCATCAGACTATCTCTGGAACTACAAAAGAAACTTGACAATAGGTATGTGCATATCTAGTGCCACAAAAAGCACATTAGAACTTTTTTTGACAAAAAAGGAAACTTACTCCAAAAAAGTGAATAATTCATACAATGATTATATATAAATATTTTAGCAACAACATGGGAAAAAAGTTGGTATATACTAACTGGCATATGTGTTCATGTAAACCCAACAACCAAGGTATTCGGTCCTGAAATAATCGTACACGTGTCAGATCAGCATTTTAAACACTTCAAATACATTGTTCCCCAAATAATGATATACTAAGAACATACCAAATTTCAACTTTGGCTATACCTGGGATGGGATGTACCTGGTACCAGATTTGGAACAAGAATTGCAATATTTACACCCTGTTTTTGTACAGTCTAAATGAAACAAAACAAAATTAACTTGAATGTACATTGCAACCAATGCCTGAGAGTGGGAAAGCCATCAAATCGCTTAACAAGAAATTATGACAGTCAATCTGTGTTGGCTGTGCTGAAATTTACTAAATACAGCCAGAAATTTTTCCAAAGCCACATTTGCAAAAATGGCAGAATGATTACAGAGCACATAAATTGGGAGACAGACAATAATTTAGTGGCAGTACTTGCTTCATCAGTGAGAGGAATGCCATCAATCATTTTCTGTTTGTTTGCAGCAGAATGATAGTCATCTGCATCTGCAATTGGCCATCCCAGCTGCAGCAAATACACGATGATAGACAATTATGACTTTCAGACGTAATTACCAATATATATTTCAGCTCAAAATTCATCTATTCTCCATGTCTTTTACCACTTAGTTTGCCTCCCTTTCTCTCCCAATGGATGGAACTCAATAGACCACGACCAGCCCATGTCCTATAGTCTTTCATGGTGTTAACTATGGTAAAATGTGGCAGATTAACCAACCCAGCTAGCTTTTAGGTGCACTGCAAATGCTTATTACTTACTTTCTGAATCTAAATTTGTAGTCAAATGTGACTGCGATGTATAATAAAATTCACACAGGTGCGACTTGCCTTCTGTGCCAGTGCTTCTCCAACTGTTGTTCTAAAACATAGATTAAGGTTAAGCGATTGAGTTTACAACCACAGCTAGCTGACTTGCACATTGCACAATATACTGTAAATCAATCTGAAATTGCTTATTCATGACCCCACTCTAATCTTATACTTGTACTAACAAAAACAAAAATGCGATATTATCAATGAAGAATTACAGAGGTGAAAATGTTCACTAATTGCTAGGGTTTCCATTCCCAGGCGCCCAGGAAACGGGCACCTGGGATTCCCACAAATTTTTTGTTCCCGTTTTCTCGGGAATGGAACAGCCAGATTCCCGGAGAAAATGGGAATGCGAAAATCGCCATGAAGGCCATAAAATAACCACGGGAAGTAGGACGCCTAACGTTGTTTCATTGCGGCACCCCCCCATGTTGCGTCTAAAGCTGCATGGTGGGGTGTGTGGGAGGCAAGGGCTGGCTGCTGACATACTGCACAGTGCCCTAGATTTCTAGGGCTCTGGGCAGTCCAGCAGCCAGTCCCTCCCTCCTGCTGGGTGGCTTGGTGAACTGGACAGAGGGTAGCATGAACGAGAATGTCAATGGCGCTGCTGGAGCAACTCTCCCGCCTGACTTGCACGCATTGTTTCACCTTTCTTTGCCTCGTCGGCACTGCCATTCATTTGCTGGCCGGTTTATGAAGTGACAGTTCCCTGTATGTCAGCACTGATAAGCTGGCAGCTCACTGTCGTCCAACTGCTATGCTGGTAGTCCTTCGCCATCATTAACAGTCTAGTGAACCTGAGGAGATGATGACTGGCTAAAACACTCAAACAGATTGCCCAAGTCACAGAGCAGCGAGCGCAGCTGCGGTGTCATGGTCCGTGCTGTGATAGCAGCAGCAGTAGGTCTAGCATCTGACTTATCCTTCACGTGGCTCAGCTAAGGGCAAAATACACGTGTGATGTGCCACTGACCATTGATGATGCATCGCATCCCAGCACTGAGTTGGAAAAGGGAGTGTTAATGCGTGTATCAGCTCCTCAGCCTCTAGCATTCAGGCAGCAGCCCATAGGTTTCTGCAGCTAGTAATACAGCAGTAGACATCATTCCTGGGCGCCCGGGAATCGCGGGTTATAATGCATTCCTGAATTCCCGGGAATGGTTACCCTACTAATGGCCTGACCAAAGTTCTGGATCCGGATGATAACTGCCAAACTCCTGGTGGTCATTGTGACAGTTCACGTACAACGTGTGAATCTTGCACAAATAGCACAGTAGACGGTAGCCTGCGTAGTATGCTGAGTTCAATAGCAAGCAAGGAACAGTGTTTACCCAGTGTGGGTCACTATACAGCTGTGCAATTGACTACGCGTTATACGGCACGACGGTCAATGACAACTTCTTTAGTTATAATAAAATGATGTATCCCTTATCAGTTTATGCTCTTATGCTTAATGCGATACATAGCAATAACTAGTACTTACTTTCCACTGCCACAAACACCTGCTATAATTACAACAGTTGCCATACAAATTGTTTACACATGCTTAATCATACCTACGATGTAACATCAAAGAAACGTAACGTAACGTACTGTGGACATAACGTACTGATGCTCTGCAACCCCAAAGACGCCTAATAAACCACGAGCATACTATACCCGGCTGCTTAGTTATAACTAAATGCCGACTTTCTATAAAACGAGATCAGCTCTGGCTTTTGATCTACGTTCGTAAATCTACTATGAAAATTTTTAAACAGAGGATATAAAGCTCACATTTGCCTAGTACACAGCCACAGCACACTCCTTCAAACAATTATGCTAATAAATGTGGCATTTTAGTTAGTTGTTGAAATGACTTATATTACTGATGCTTCATAAAAAGCTTATTCACACCAAATTAAAATGCTTATGTAACTATGGAAACACATTTTACAACGCTATTACCCAGCATACTTGCACATGGTAGCCAACACGTTCAACTAAAATGATCAAAACAGCAAAAACATTAAGTATGAGATTATACTGTTTTCACCATTTCAAAAATATCAATGTTCTGCTCAAAAAAAATCAAATAAACAAATCAAATTGCATGTTAAGCAAAAATAACCATAGTCTCCTTCAACAACATAACAAACACACCATGAATGCAGTTTCACTATTTTTCAGCAAGTTACAACATATAACTTGTTGAAGCAGTGTTTGAATTGTAAAAAAATTAGCTGGGGGTTGAATTTTTTGACAGTCAAAGTCCAATCAAAATTGTGATGTAAATCGCATACATAATGCTGACCCCCCAGTACATAATTTGAAAGTGTTTTGGAGGGGTTGAGAAAACAGTTCAGGAAAGGTTCAACCCCCAATCTATTCAGCAATTCAAAGACTGCGTGAGTTCATGTTTCATCGAGAAGAATTATCGCTTCGGTCGACACTTCTCTTAGAATAAATATCAAGATGATCGAAAACATAAACTGAAGTTAGAATTCGGTGTTATCTTTCTTCTATGAACCAACATTTCCGATTATCTACCAGATAAAAAGAAAGATAATTGGAAACGACAGCTAACAACAAAGTTAATCCGAGCATTACGGATTAACACCAAAGAGCTCCGATGCAAAAGAATGGGCATAATTTCTTAATCCCTAGCGATTAGAAACTTTCTAATTGGTTTTCAGTTCATCTATGGTTAAAAAGTATAATTTTGAAAATGTCCAGCATTTTTTGCAAGTATATAGGTTAACATGATTTAACAATCATAATACTCTGTGTCGTCAAGATCCAAACAAAATGCAGTCATTTAAGGTGAAACAGTTAGCAGTTCAGTTATTCATGCATTATCTAGACAACATGGCATAATAAACATGCAATAATAGTTTCCACAGTTTCTTTTTAATCCGACACAATATCCATGTGCAAAATGTCATCAGTTTTAGTCTTGCACTTATTTCCAAGGCCTTAATATTTTTGAAGAAATTCAACATCACATCCAATTATGTTGACAAACTCCAGACTCCTTTCAGATATCTGCGCCAAAGCATCTTTAATCCATTTCTGGAAGAGAGACGCTTCTTTAGACCATGTTTCTTCAGACGTTTGTGTACATTTGGTTTATAATGCTTGCGAACATTTGTTCGAACTAGCTCTGTTGTGACACCGCCAGCAGATTCTGCACACGGTTTCATAGCAGGTGGAAACAGCACTCTGGGACATGATGCTGGCAGCAACGACAAAATGCTATAACTTCTTGATATCTGATTCTGATACCTTTAAGAAACCACAAAAACACAATAAATAATAACATTCAATCATACTGCATTAGAATCACACAAACATTAATGACTCTGTATTACAAAAAAGTGAAATACTCCACACTTGCAACTTACAGGTACATTATATAAACACCAATAAAAAAAGAAAAAGCAGTACAAAAACGTTATTCATACGACAGGCTTCTTTCTAAAATGCTCCAAAATGGTTTCAAAATCACTAACTATCCACCTCCAGCAAAATATCAACACATAGTTCATAAATATAAATTAAACAAATCTATTGCAGCTAAAAATTCAGCCACACTAAGGTACCAAAATTTGCTAAAGTGGCAGAAAACCAAAACCATCTATGTTATAAGCTGCAGTCAACCTTCACAGCACAATTGGAGCTATTTGCACAATAACTGCAAATGAATTATGTTAAAAAACAAATTCAACAAAAATTTACTCTTTGTACAAAATACAATTTGAGATAGTTTCTGATATTGGATTCTGAGTGGCATCGCCATTTAGAAGAGGTTGGCTTGTTTGTAGCAGTGAGATTTATGGATTTTGCACTGGTAAATAATTGGTTTAGCTAATAAAAAGTGAGTTACTATTAGTGAACATCCAAATTTAGTCTACTTTGTCACAAACTGGCAGACTGAACAGTAACTGCCAGTTTCTGCTAAAAAGGTTTAAACCACGGTTAAAACCACCCTCAGCAGAAACCTGCCAATGGTTCAGCCAACCCTGGCTAATATGAATAAGTGAATTGCTGATAGTTACTTGCTAAATGGGAAAAAATCATGGACATTTTAGTACACGCATATTATTATGCTTTCAGCCACTTTAGATTAGTTTTTGTGGCTCAATTTTAAGCCACAACACCATTCAAGAACTTGAATTTGAAATGGCTGCATGAAGATGCACTTTAGTAAATTTTCAAAGTTTGTGTGGCTATATTTCCAGCCACAATAGTACTGTGCATATAAATTACAGCCTTCACTACAGGACGATGGTAAAAAGCGAATCGGCGGATGTGCGGATCTGCGGATGTCGCAACAGAGTTAGGGCTATGGTTAAGGATATGGTTAAGATTAGGGTTAGGAATAAAATTAGAGTTAGGGTTAGGAATAGGGTTAGGTTGGAAGATATTTAAACGAATAAATTGCAGCTTAATTACAGCGTTAGCTGTTGCAACATCCGCAGATCCGCACATTCGCTTTTACCCACTACAGAGACCATAGCAGTACCACTAGTGTAAGGTCAAGCCATGTAAGCTTTTTGTCCATTTTCATACAAAAAAGGGCCAATGGTTAAAAATATAAACGAAAAATTCTGTGATGCGCCACTGAGACGCTGCGTCCTGCAAAATGCGCAAATTCAACAGATTTTGACATTGAAAAACCACGCCCATTCGACCATATGCAAAACTTACCTTTGCAAAATTCTACTTTGTCCAGCCACATGCGTTGCAATTACAGGCAATCTTCCCCACCAGTTTGCCAACGTAAACATGCTTATATTTGATATTCCGCAAGCAAAAATAAAAGAAATAAACAAAATACAAAAACATCAATACTCCACATAGAATATCTACTTCGGCATTCAGCAAAAAAATAGCTGGTGATGGGTCAATGTCAAAATTTCGAAATCAACAAGATAGTTACGATATTATCGATATACGATATTTGTTTGTTATTAATATTCAATATTAATATATTAACATGTATTGCGAAAAACTGGTATTTAATTACAGTATACAACAAGAATAAATAAATTAAGCATAAACCGAAAGAAAAAAAGCGGCCGAGGCACCGATGGTCATTGCCGGTATTTAGACAGACCACATGTATAGCGGAAGTAAATACTTGTTTTGGTAGTTTTTTTAAAAATCAACGTAATGTAAAATGGCAACAAATTCATTCAAAATAGTGTTCTTGGTCGACCAGTGCATAAAGAACGACGACAGAAAAAATGTTCGTTCGATTGACCGTTTGCATAATGTTGTGCGAGTTTGTGTTTTGAAGATTCTGACTTATTTTTTCAGTGGCGTCACAACAGGTTCTTCTGACGTAGGCAGTCATACAAGTGAAAATCGTCTGGAGTGGGACGTTACGTATTTTCGTGTTGCGTCTAGAAGATTTCGAGACAAACCACAATTTCGAGAATTTACTCTGAAGCATTTTGAAGCGTTTGAAACTGAACTGGAAACTCGATTTCAGGCACTGAAAGCAGCAATAGAAGATTCTGTGTCCCAAAGTGAGTCATTGGATGATGCTGAAAGTGATGTGTTGGATTGCCTGAAACATGCACTGCGTGCTTTGATTCACGACTATTCGTGGGATCGGCCAGACATTATGTCTCCAGTAAAACTCGCGCGTTCTGCAGGTACACAATCAGATCGAGGGAAGTTTCGTAAGTCAAGCTTCATTGAGTCGCAAAACGTAAAACAAAACTTTACATTTGTTGTTGCTCCGTGTCCACAAGATGCAGAAGATTTGGATGTTGGTGTACCTGATTCATCAGCTATACTGCGTTCATTCTTGCCAAATGATTTGCGTCAACAGTTTGTGAATGGTCTGGGAATCCGCTTGTTTTGGGTTGATGTATCGAGTGTCGAGCAAACAGTGAGTAATGCCGATGCTTAGATTTGTATCAGAACAGTTATTTTTTGTTCGCTACAGATCTTGGTACTATAGGACATTAGCATTTTTTGTGTTTTTGTGCTGTATAAATTGGTTGTGTATTGTGTGTATTATATTAATTTTGTTTTATGCACCTCTGGTTGGTTTTTTTCTGAAAACAATATTTTATGGTTCATTATCAAGATTTGGTTCATACTAGCTTTTAAATGTGCTTATTGTTGGTTGTAGAAATAGTAGTACATGAACATTACAATTTGTTGTGTGATATGATCAGAGTTTATCGAAAGAATTTATTAGATTATTAATAGAATTGGTTATATTGTGATATGGATATAGAGGGACTTTGTGCCAGCATCTGTTTGTCTACATTACTGACTACTGATTTTTCAATGTTTGTAGGTCGTTTCTGGTATGAATTCTGGACAGTGTTTGATTGATGGTGCACTGAAGATGATTTCCGGCTGCCTCATACCATCGTCGGCAATTGTCAACGATGGATCACTAAGCACCACATACCTTGGAAGTTTACTGTCAGTTAGCAGACAGGTAGACTCTGTTCATAGACTGGAATCATCATGTTCTGCCGATCTTGTACCCCGTGCATTTGCTACAACATTGCTTCCTGTTTCGGCGGTCTTTAATTCCTGCTTCGGGCATCGGAGTACATTCGCCGACTCGACAGTTTGTCGGTCAGCTGTGTTAAATTTTGGTGCAGGTAACTCCTTATGTATGCTATCTAGAAATTTTTTTCATTGTTCATAGTCTCGTGCGTATTAACTAGTTATTAATACTTCTCGCTTGTATTTGTGTAACTATTAAGTAGAAATTGTTGGCCACTGTCAAGTAAACATGAAATTTTGTAGTTTGTTTAATGCCAAAAGCAGGCAAAATGTCTTGTGGGCTGTTTTTTTATTGTAAAGTGCATAGTGCTGCTAGTCCTATTTTGGTTACCGGATACCAGTGCTGCTACCACAGCTGATATCTACGCTTCTCTGTAGTTATATTACTGGTATAACTTGCTGAATATTTGTGATTACATAAACTGTGGTATGGTTGGATTTCTGAATAGTTGGAAAGTAGTGTAACAATGCTTGTTCTTTATTTCTGGACATAGGAGTGAATCTTAAACTGTTGGCAAAACCACTTCTGACACATATGGCTGAAAGGTTGGTGTGATATACTATGACATAAGTTGAGAAGTAGCATCTGATTTTTTATGTGTGTTTTATTTTGTGATCGCAAATAAAAATTATTAGGAATATTGTCTGTGAATTTATAGGCCTAGTCTGTATATACTGGGTTCAGCAAATGTGCAAAATTGTTTTTTTTTCGGAACTTTGAGTGATGATTTTTGACACAAAGATGGCAAAGAAGATAGAATTATATGAAGTGCAGTCATTTACCCCTTACTTAAAGGTCCATGGCCACGGTCAAACGCACTCACACAATTTCTGTAGATTTAAATTAGACATTTAACGTCGCATATATAATATGTCGATTTGAGCTTCCTAAATATATGAAATTATTGTGTGATTTCAAACGAAATGCGGCATTACGTTATGTTATGCGAAATATTCTAATCTATCAGTGCCCACGGTGACGTCATGACCCTAGCCCATACAGATCATGAATATTAATGGCCTAGCCGACGACGTCATCATTCTAAGCTAGGCCATTAATATTCATGACGTCTGCAGGCTAAACTCATGACGTCACCGCGGGTCATCATGGCGGGCGTTTTCTACGTCGTTTTCGTAGATCATCGACTTCAAAGGTAAATTTTTCCATGTTAACAAAATGCTGGGCGCCGATATTGCTGTCAAAGTTATCAGAAAATTCTGCACTTTCAAGAAGATGGAGAAAATGTATATGTTAATTTTGGTGACCACGGACCTTTAACTTGTGCATTGAGGCACAGTGTATGTACTCAGATATGCACTAAGGTCACAATAAGACTAACTATAACTACAATGAATGTGCAGTACATTTGCATTTTGCACTGCATTTATACAGATATAAATGCATTATAATTTTTTTCCAGCAGTGTGCTTACAGTGTTCTGAACTATATCCCTGTCCATGACTTGACTTGTTGTTGTTGGCCAATGTTTGTACTTATTTCAAGTTGCTATTCTTAACCTTAAATTGACCAGTGTAATGTGCATGATGTCTTTAAAGCTGTTCAGCAGTGTGACAGATTGACTGTAATACATTGCAGAGTGAGTGTTTCACACAAGGCAACAGCGAGGCTTCATGGACGTGGATCTAAAAGCACAGACAATGTCATGGAGTATCCGTCGGACTTCTGTGATAGCCAGAACATTTCATTTAGCATGGTTGCTTCCGTGGATGCAAGAACACTGCCTCTGGCTCTGCTACAGTCAGATGCCGTCTACGTGCTAGTAGCGGACATGTCCCAGCACTCTGATACGAATGGTTCTGCCTCTCGTTCTCTCAGCAAGATGAATTCCTCGTCTGGTGATGATATTAGTTTCGACCAGCTCATGGTGCAACTGGCCTGGCTTCAACGCATGCTGGTTAGTGTATTGGCAGGTTTTCAATCGAATAGCACATCTCTGTTAAGATTTTGACAGTCTTTGAGTAGGCTGAAATAAGAATATTAATGCTTGACATGAATGTACATATGGTGCTAGTAGTAATACAGCATCTCTTTAACCATCTGCAGACTGCATCAGATTTCTGTATGAATCCAGTGATGATGACCGTTGACCATCATAGTACTGATATAAAAACTTAGAACAGTGATCTTTCATTAGTTATGTTCAGATTTAAATGTATTTAATGTGTCATGAAAGCGAAACAGTGGCAGGTGGAGAACGCTTTCATTGTGCGTGCTGTAAAGTAAACCTGATCAGTGATCGTGGCATGAATTCTCAGACTTATTTGTGGTGTTTTTTTAATTAAATTAGCAGCATTCATTTTGTATTCAGTCGCTGAACGGATGTTTTGTTGTGTTATTGAAAGGTCGTGAAGTGCCGAGGATGCACTAAGCCATACGCGGTGCTGCAGCCGTTGACCTCCTGCTCGGCCACTCTTACGTTCCTGCACAGCGAGCCGTTGTGTGCTACAGAAGGTGATCGTGTGAACAGCAAGAGCTGTGAGAAAAAGTCCACATCAGAATTCATATCCAGTATGCTTTGCAAGATGCCGGTGCTGTCCTGCAGTCAAGGTGTGTGCTGGGTTTATTTTGTTGTGGTACGACAAAGGCTCTTGTTTATATAGTGCCAGTAATGTCAAAAAGATTTCGCAGTCTACACTGCTTGGGTTACATTAGGTCAGGCTGGGTCGACAAAGCAAACTGGCTGCTTTATGTTTGATTTGGGATTTTTCATGCATTCTGATTGTTGTTTATTTACCTAAGGTCAGTCTGGTATTTTTTGCAGCTGCTTTTTCATGTTTTCTGGTGTTTTACTTTTTCATGTGCCAAAATTGTGCAAATCGTGACAGTAACTGAAGTTATTGCAATTGACTCTTTATGGTAAAACAGATGATCTAATTGTATCTACTTTGCTATGTTTTAATTGACATGACTAATCAGAATTTTAACAATTAAAGTTTTGTTACTCATTAAAAAAATTTGCAATTAATTGTGTGATTTTCACAGGTTTACTCATCATGTGATGATTACTACTGTTTGTGTTGATGATTCAGCAGCAGGGCAGCAAAAATCTTCCACGAGTTCACGATTCAGTCCATTCATGTTGGAGTCGTGGTATGATCCGGAGGGAACTCCGAGCGTGGGAGACGCCATCATCAGTTGCTTGTCATCCACGTAAGTGATTAGCCTTGATGACACTTAGTGGTATACAATTACATTGCAGCTAAGTGCAGTTTTATTTAGTCAATGATTGCACTTGGTCAGATGTGAAAAGTAGGCCCTTAAGTTTTTAGCAAAGCTATCAAAAACGGTTTAAATTGAAATTTTGTGTAGGTGGTTTTAGCCATGAGATTTGGCGTGATAAAAGAACTAAACAGCATTATAGTATCTTGAAACAATTTATAAGTTTTAGCAAAACTTTAAAAAACAATTTGTATTGAAATTTTTTGAGCTGCGAGATTTGGTGTGATCAAAAAAATATTATGATATGTTATGGTTTTGTGTGCTGCTGTGCAGTTTTATATTTGTATTTTGCATTTATTATGTGGCTGTATTAATGTTCCAACTCACTGGTCTTCTGTCAGACTGGTGATTTCTCTCTGTGTCACATTGGCTTTTAACTCAAACTATAAGGCATAGAGAAACTGGTGTGCCAGGGTTTAGTTTAAAAGGTCTTGGTTAGGGTAGGTCAGTGTTTTTCAACCTTTTTGCTGCAGCGGAACCCTACATAAGTGTGACAATCACTCACGGAACCCCATGCAATGATAAGCGAGTTCAGCGGTGTAGGCAAAGTAAAATTTTCAGGGTGTCTGGGGACTGATGTCCCCAGCGAATCAAGAAACAGAGAACCTGTAAGAGTCTGGACTCTGGGGCATATCCCTCAAATGCTGACGATAAAGCAGTAAGCAAAAGACTCGTTTAATTTGACCGTATTAGATAATATTATTTAGCAATTTTGTTTTATTTGTAACTGAAATCACCTTACGAGGTGGTTGCCAATGGCACAAACATTATCATTGGATCTTTTACTTTTTTACACCCACGGACAGCTCAGGGGTCTGGACCCCAGCCAGTTGCGCTGATGGGCAAAGCTTTTGATATTTTTCAAGCAGAGTGTTTCAAGAAATGAAAGTCTGTCAATAAATAAACACATGATTTCATAATACTGACACTAATAAATTAGTGTTCGATGTTCAATGCAAATATTCTAACATTGTTAACAACAAGAAAAATATTCAACACTGCATGCTAAAGTAG
>Ga0209367_1006951_pt1 | contig 15628 bp, 10 predicted proteins | sample WorMetLIZISLAND2_FD_187412 | JGI IMG/M metagenome (GOLD analysis project Ga0209367, IMG submission 187412) | Marine gutless worms symbiont microbial communities from Max Planck institute for Marine Microbiology, Germany - Olavius geniculatus... ... | reverse complement strand
AATCTCCCAGACTTGTTAGAGATGCAACTGCTGTGTTTAGAACTAGCTTCGTGCTTTGAAGACTTCGATTAGTTGCGTCAACTCGTTGCAGGATGTCGTTCCAGAAAACCGTGTAAATACCAGTTTCTAGCTGATTTAGCCGTGCTATCAGTCCTTCAGCCTCGCAACGGACACATGCCTTCTCCTCAGCGTCATCGCTGATCTGTTCCAATGCACTCTTAATCTGATGATATCCTTGTTTCAGAGCTTTCGTTGCGTCGGCTCTGCAGGACCACCTAGTCGTTGTGACGCGCTTCAGAGTCAAAGAAGCATCGGAATGTTCCAAGGCGTCTGTTAATATTTGATGTCGACGCGTAGAATTTGTGAAGAAGGCATATAACTTTTCAAGGAAATCAAAGAAATTGACTGCACTTGTGCAGCATTCAGCTGCATTCTTTCCGACAAGATTCAGAGAGTGTGCTGTACAGGGGATCCATGCCGCGGTGTTGCTCATTTCAATTACTTTAGCTTGGAGACCATTGTAAGTGCCGCTCATTGCAGATGCGTTATCATAGCTCTGGCCACGACAGTCTGTTATATCCAGATCATGTTCTCTTAGAAACTCCATCACAGCGTCAAACATGTCTTGTGCTTTGTGGCCCTTGTTGCCCATGAATGTAAGGAATCGTTCTACTGGAGCATCTTCTTCAATGTGACGCATCACAAGGGTTAGTTGATCAACGTGGCCTTCGTCAGGTGTTGAATCTAATGAGACAGAGTAGTACTTTGAACGCTTCACTCGAGAAATAATCTCCTGTTTTACTTTTTCGCCCATTATGCTGACCAGCTCTTCCATTATTGTAGAAGACAGATAGTTCGTGTGTCCACTCCCGCGATTACCATGAGTCTGAATGTGTTGCGCTAGAAAGACGTTATACTGGGCAACGAGTTCAAGAATACCTAGATAATTTCCATTTGAAGGTGATCCAATCAGTTCATTGTCGCCTCTTAATGCTAATCCGCGCTCTGCGATAAACTTGATGACGCTTACTGCACGCTGTAAAACTGACTTCCAGTACTGCTCTTGTTGTTGGATCTCTTGTGCCACTTTGGTATCTATTCTTCCAGCAAGCTTCAATGTACGACTGAATTGATCAATTGCATCAATGTGTTCTTTCGACTGTTCATGACTCTGAAGGCGTTCACCTGCATGCTTCCAATCACAGAATCCACTACCAATGAGCATCGACTGACTTCGACGTGCATCCGGGCACATCAGTTTACAGGTGAAGCAGTACAGGCGGCCATTAGCAGGAGAGAAACACAACCAGTTTCTGTTTAACTCTTCTCCATTGCGAGTTTTACGACTGAAAAAACTCTTATTACAAATGCGTGGAGCTGCTGGAGCATGTTTGTCCTTTCTCGGCTGTTGCACAGAATGCTGTGCAAAGAGCTCTTCACTACAATGCTGAATCATTGACATGCCCTTGAAGCCCTTCCTCACATAGTATTCCTGCATCCTCTCTGGGATTATGGCTGGCCACAGTCCAATATCGTTGCCATATGACAGATCATTTTCTTCGACACCAGCATCAGCCTGACTGTCTAGTCCTGAAGACCTAGAGTCAGGTCCAGATACATTGACATTGTCACCTTCAGCCTGGTCTTCAACATCGTCAGCTTCTTCCTCAGAATTTGATTGTTCTGCAGATTCTGCTAAATCATCCCCTTCGACTGAACAAGAGGCACCTCTGGGTTGGCTCTGTGGTTGATCGTGCCGCCTCTGAACTATCACGAAATCGCTGATTTTTCTTGACTTTTTTGCATCTTCTGCAGCCCTTCTTGCTTCCTCTTTTGCTCTGCGTTTCTTCTCGGCTCCTGTCGCGTAAACTCGAGCACGAGTTTTGTGCCTATCTCGTTCCCGGTTATCCATTATGGCGAAAAACGTTGCAGTCTGCAATGAAACAATACAATAGGATTGGAGCTTGCGGCTATACAATTGCAAAGGAATGTCGTGATCACGATAGGCCTACATGAGTAAACGTGTATAACCCTATTCGAGGAGCTGGTATTTATTTAACCAAACCAACAACAACAATAAAAACTAACCTCAATGAAGTGCGATGTAGAGTCAACCAACTGACAATTTACTGTACTGGCGGAAATAAAATAGGCCAATTAATTATTTTTCCGAGGCGGCCGACCGGTGGCCGGCTTACAAATTATTATTTATCGAAAAATAATCAAGACTGCCCTGATAGGAGGCCTACGGCCTGTCCCTTATCAAAAGCTGTGCACAACTTGTCTCGATTCATCATGCATTAAAGGTGGAAATATTAATTTAGTTTAATGTAGAAGTGTTTGGCAGACAATATCAGCCAACATCGACAGGCCCCGGAGTCAATGTATCACATTCAAGTAGCTTCTGTAGTACTAGTATTCTAGTACTGTCTATGGTACCAGTTGCCGTAAGTACACGTTGTGTTAAGTTTGCAGGGCAATTTCTGTTTAATAAATTTTGGTTGTGTTTTCAAGTTAATAAATTTTGTTTAACACATATTTGTTTATTTTTCTGAGGCGGCCGGATGATGGCCGGTTTATAAATTATTCAGTTTTCCTCTCGGAATGCCCGTCGGCCGGGCCGGTTTTTTTCCGCCACTACAGTAGGCTACAGCTAGTGTAAAAAATCAATAGCATTTCAACAAGCACGCCTTAAACTTTGCTTATCGACTACCTACTCCCCTCTCTCCTGCACTAGCACATATCATAATCAAATGAATTTTATTCACAGTTTACTGTAGCAGTGGTCGTGTGCCATTGTTTTTCATGAATCAGCTGTGCGAATCAACTGTTCTGCGAGTGAACTTTTTATGGGAAATTAGAAGCAAATGCCTTAACATGTTATCTATACATAGACATAATTAATATATAACATTGAATTAATAATATTGATTAATAAGCTTACATGTAGGCGATGCCTGATGCCCTCGTGCAAATTTATAATGATTTGGACAACTATCGATGACAAATTGATGACGTCATTCAGCCATAGAATACTTATTACTGCACACAAGAAAACAGTAGAGATGCACGAATCGTGAATTTCTGAGAACATCAGTTAGATCATAGATGGCCTATAGAGCTAGTTATCTGTGGTCAAGTAATTCAGTAGTAACTGAATTTTGCTTGTCAAAAATTGTGCTTCTTTACCTCTTTACGGGGTTTTAAAAATTGAGGGGTTTGGTGGGAGGTTCCCTGTTGGTGGGAGGCCTGGGGCCCGGGCCCCTCGGGCCCCCCCTAAACCCGGCCCTGAGTAGCAGTAGTAGCAGTAGCAGCAGCAGCAGCAGTAGTAGTAGTAGCAGCAGGAGTAGTAGTAGCAGTAGCAGTAGTAGCAGTAGCAGTATCAGTAGCGGTAGTAGCAGTAGTAGTAGCAGTATCAGTAGCAGTAGCAGTAGTAGCAGCAGTAGTAGTAGTAGCAGTAGCAGTAGCAGTAATGGCAACTGTCACACCAGTTGTAGTAGTGTTAAAATTAGTAGATAGATATTTATAGTCTCAGTCTGCATATATTTACATTAATAAACATAATCATTTTTTGTATTATTGATTTTTGTGTGCTGTTGACTGGCAGAACACTCGAAATAGATTGCACAGTTTAGTCGACTGCAGAACTTTACGATTTTTAGTGCAGTGTCTGAATATACGGTTATTGGTGCTACTTGACTGAACGATTGGTTGTTGCTGGTATGCAGTTGTAGGCAGATGTCAATGGAGCACACAGCAACAGCAGAAGCATTGCCAGCTGTGACGGGTCTGTCTGGCTGGTGTCTGTTATATGTTTTGCAGTGCTTTTAAGCCAGTGCAGTGTAATTACTGGGATAGCGGCCAACATTGTGTCAAAGTTATATCAGCTATCACATGTTTGGTAGAAGTCGAAACCTGTAGTGATGCGAGTATTGTTGATCCGTTAATTAAACTGGTATAACAGACTACAGTATTGATTAGCTGGAAGTTAAGAGGTTGTCAATCTGCGGTGTGTGTAAAGCAGAACATTTTCATAGGTGTTTTGTGTCTTATTTTATGTGCAGCCAAATGACAGTGATATTGAGCTTTTAAGCAGTGTACTAGTAGTAGTAGTAGTTTTAGTAGTACGCATTGTAATAGTAGTGGTTTGTTGTTATTGCAGGAGACAGTGTATGGTCGTCGTTGCTTGGTCCGGAGACAGGCAGCTCATCAGTTCAGAGACTCAATGACAGTGGAATTGAGCTGGTGAGCAATGCTGGGTCGTCATCATCAGCTAGTGACAGCTGGCTTGCTCAGGTATCAACTGATAATGCCTCTGTATTACTCTCTTTTTTTTGTTTTTTATTGTTGTATAATGGTCAAAAATCACTTGTTTAGCTGGTGTTAGAAAACAGTCAGCTGTACCTAAACAGCATCCGTTACTCCACGTCTTGTTAAATGTCTATTAATCTGCTTGTTTGTGTGCAAGATAGGCTACTTGGGAAGTTTCTAGTCCATTTTGGGACAGAGTTATTTGGTTTGTCAAATTTGAATAGAGGCATACAGGCATTGATGGTGGTGTGCGTCAAGCTCTAACCATTAGTTTTAGCAGACAGCTAGTATCAGCAACGCTGCATGACTGTGTATAAACATCAACAACTGTCTGTCATTAATTTTTTTGTCAGTTCTTGAAATAAGTTTGGTGTGAATGTACTGGTGATGTGTTTAGATGAGAAGTGATATGCTGAATGGTTACTGGAGTGTTGAAGGCATGCAGCATGCAGCTAACAGCTGGTGGTCATCGATGTCCACATCTCTCTCACCAAGTGCGTTAACTCTTTACTTTTACTGCGTAACATTAAAGACTAGTTTCACATGATGCTGAATAACTGTGTTTTGACTGATCAATTGAGTGATCAATCAGTTGATAGATTTATCGATTTGTTGATCATTTGGCTGATCAGTTAATTGATCGATGTTTGTCCGATCGACAGCAGTATGTGAAGCTAGGCGGTCACTCGTCATGTCTGCTTGACTATCGCTACGGTGTTCCTCAGGGGTCTGTCCTGTGACCGCTGCATATGTGGTGCCAGTGGGAGCGGTCATCGAGTTTTGGAGTGAGATACCAGCACTATGCAGATGAGATGCAGCTGTGTTTATGAGAACCACTGACTCAGCACATCATCTCAACATACTGCATGCATGTTCGACGGTGGTGCGTGACTGGTATCTCGCAAACAGTTTACTCCTGAACGCCGACAAGTCCAATGTGATACTGCTGGGAAGTGCCAACCAGCTGCGACTGGCAGCCTCAGTCGATTCGGTCGAAGTAGCTGGAGTGACACTGCCAGTTGCGTCAACTCTGAAGTCACTCAGCGTCATTCTGGACCAGCGACTCACGTTCAACGACCATGCAACGGCCGTAACCAAGTCCTGCAACTACCACACTCGGGCGATCAAGCATGTTTGCCATCTCTGGCCAGGGTCTGTGGCTCAGATGTTAGTGTGCAGCTTAATCAACAGTCGACTCGACTACTGCAATTTGCTACTGCACAGAGCGCCAGAATCGATCATGAAGAAGCTGCAGTGAGCACAGAACAATGCAACTCATGTGGTACTTGCAGCAAATCGCCAGTCTGATGCCAAGCCACTTTTTCACCAGCTTTACTGGTTACTGGTGCGCCAACGTGTGCTGTACAAGATGGCTGTACTGACGCGGAAAACTCGCGTTCGGTGTCCCAACGTACCTCAACGAGCATCTGGTTCTGCAAGTCGCTGTCCGCTCTACACGTTTTGCTTCACTGACTCTGCTGACAGTACCAAAACTGATCACTGACTTCTCTAGGGGCTCATTTTGTTACTGTGCATCCATTACTTGGAACAGCTTTCCTTTAAATATTTTACTGTGCAACTCTGACTCTGTTTTTGAGAAACATTTGAAAACGTTTCTGTTTAATATTGCTTTATTGACTGTCGTCCAGCGCCTTTGTAGCTCCGCATATTGGTGCTATATAAATATGATCTAGTATTAGTATTCAAGAATTGGTGTTGGTGCATTTTTTAAACAGACAACAAGACAACATCCGTTAATGTGCAGTACGGTTGCTGCTGTGTAAAAAGTTTCTGCACCCTTTTTACCTGAGTCATTAACCAGCAGATTTGCTGATGGTCACTAAGGCTGGAGTATTCTGAAAACTACTGTGTTTACCGAAATCTTGACCCATAGGTGTGTTGTTTGTAAGATTAGACCAGTGTGTTGTAGGTTAGTTGTTTTTGAGATTTCGCCAGTGTGTCGTCGGTTTATGAAATTATGCCACTTTGTCATAGGTGTGTTTTATGAGATTACACCACTGTATCGTGGGTATATTGTTTGAAATGCAGCTGTGACAAATGGATCATCATCATCATCACTGGGCATGTGTGAAGCTCCTTCAACACTGAACCAGTCCAATACCAGTTGCACTGCAGTGGTTGACAGTCTAATGTCAGATTCCACCAACGCCAGTACAGCTGCCATTGGATCACCTCCCATCTCTTGGCGAGTGTCTCACACATTAGCAATGTATAGGGCCCACAGTTTTCCGCTGGCCGCGGAATTTCGAGCCGAGCCACGGAATTTGCTCTTCCGCGGAATTTTGACATTTCTGACACTGCCTATAACTATAATCAGTGCTCATTGTTTCTACCCGTGGACGGATGGCCAGGCTGAGTTGAGTTGGATGATTTGGTTGAATCAGTATACACGTGAATGGTGGTTTATCTTGATACTAACCCAGATTGGTGTAAGGTAACTTCGCTGATGCCGTCGAAAATAACAACTAGGTTAAATCGCCACACCACCACTGCGGGATCTAAGTGAAAATCCAGTGCCTGGCTGTTTAACTCATAAACCAAAACAAGCACAAAAATATATTTATTATGATTCCAACCATCAGCAAAAGAATTACTGCATGATAAGTGTGATAAATAATGCCTGAGCTTTTTACTGAAGAGATTGCATAAAAGGTAATAATTTCTCGGAGGCACAAACTTAACGTGTTTTGAAATTAGTTATTTTCTTCATTGGTTTTATCCTTCTATGGTAGTAATAGATAGTGTATTTAAATACTGTTAAAGGATGATGATATAACTGCTTTCCAGTTTGCACCATGTAACCTCAGAATGAATTTCAGAAATGAATGTTTGGTGATTGTTGATTATTGTTGATGTGATCTTGTTGTTCCAGGCCATCAGCTTGCCAGGTGGACTCAGTTGATATGAAGCCGGGAAATGATCAGCCTCTGTTAGTGGTCTGTATCAAATCTTCTTCCTATTGAACCATTGCTTTAATTAATCTGGTAATTGATTAACTGAAATCTTACATAGAGAGTTGTTGATTTGTTTTAGGAAGACCTACACTTCGCATTTTGAAAATAACTTTCCTTGCTTCACTTGAAATGACAATTCTCTGCACATCGGTCTGAATGCCTGATGAGATATTTGCATTGGCCAAGCGCATAGGTTCGATACAGCAGTTTAGTGGACCTGTACATTTTTGCATTGTGTCTGGTTAAAATTCTGCTGTTTATTTATCTAATCATTTATTGTTGCCATCGTATAGAGGAGTAACCGAACCCATACAAACTGACAAGAAGTGGCATCCGTAATATGGACAACAGTCACACAAATGTGTTATTAGTTGCTATCAGAAACGAAGTGTGGAACTTATTTCGCATAGCTGTGTTGTTGTAGTGATGACCCACTGAGCTAAGTTTGACTAGCTGTAGCGGGGTGGCGATAAATAATTCACTTAAAACTAAAGGTAATAATGAGATTAACCATCTCCACTGTGTGTTTAAAATTATGTAATATTTGGAATGTTTGGTTAGAGATAGGGGTAGCATTAGCTATAGCAGACCCTTCGCATTGTTGCTGTGGTAGGTTGGTGATGAATCATTGTCGTCGTCAGTTGCGAGCGGCTCATCTCAACTTGAAGAGCTTGCGTCGGCCATCACTGATGAGAACAGTCCTGACCATCCACACAACTTCAATACATCCCTGACTCACAACACATCCGAACTCACTACCCAGTCCATGGCCAGTAACCGCTGATGATGTTACATGTTGCATCCATATCGCGTCATGGCAAAGAATGGATTCTGCAGTTCGGCCGTTGTTTTGCTTCTTGTGCAAGTGACTTGAATGTTGCCGACCGACCAACCGACCGATTGCGGCCTGTTAATGGAGCATTGTGTTGCTTCATCTGCATCTCTGTACTCAAGGGTTAAAGCCCAACCAAGTGGATTTTATGCAGTTTGTGGTTTATTAGATTAAGCACAGATTTATTAAAAGGCCGTGTTGATGGAGTTTTGTGCATTGAGTTATTAGAATGAGCACTGCTGGTTACTGTTTTCATCAAATAAATATCCAAAGATTTGCAATTTTGTGGGTTCACAATTTTTTAAAAGTTAACTGTACTGAAATATTTTATTATCAGTGAATTAACAAAGTAAAATTGATTTAAGTTTGGGGTGGATCTTGGTGCTTTTAGAGGGGTTTGCCCACTGGGTTTTTGGTGGCTGAGCCTTGATTTACTGTTGCTAGTTTGGAGATAGTCAGCAAGCTGCGTGATTTGTACAGTTGTTTTCACTGCTATATTGCCAGTTGTTGATGATGTTGTCATGTATCTTGATCGTCGGTTTAGCTTAGATCTATGAATATGTGAATCGAGGTCCTGTCTCGTTAATATTATTGTTGGGTATTGTTGGGCCACTTTTAGTCCATATACAGGGCGTTCGTTGTGACCTCTCTGGAGTGCTTTGGTTGAGTTCTTAGATTAGTCTTAGATTAATCTTAGATTTTTCTCAACTGTTGTGGTTGAAGGCAGTGTTCAGTAGAGGGTGGTTCAAAAAGCTAGTTTTTTTCCTTTTGTGGAATAATTATGCCGAATACTTACAGCGCAAAGTTATTTTTTTCTTAAGATTTCATGTCACACAGTTATTTTAATACTTACATTATAGCTGAAGGAGATTATTGACTAGCAGAAGCAGTTTTGTTGATATCCGATGGTGTTTTATTGCTTATTAAATTCAATTGGATCTTGTGGAAATTAGCTAATCAGCTCCTTGGTTTATTTTTTGGACCACCTATTGTACAGTACCACCTGCAGTGCAACTGTAGATTAGTATAGTTCGTGAATAGAATGCTGTCGTTTTAAGTCTGATTCTTACCTCATTGTGCGAAGTATTTGAATAGTTTCCGTCGTGATCTTGTTCATGAGTTAGTCTTGTGTGCAGTAATTGTGCTGCATCAGGATACAGTTGTTCTCATTCCCAACCATCCCTACAGATTTCATCCCCTTCTTGTGTCTGCATGGTTTTTTTGTGTTTCATTCGCCTCTCAGTCTTATTCCCATGGTGTCCGCTTTACTATTCTGTCCCCATGTAAGTATTTGACAGTAGTGGCTTTTATCCCCATTCCTGCAACTTATTGTCATTTATCCCCATTCTTCCCGTTTTCATTCGTGTCTGCTACCATCCCCACGCGATCCCTGTGACAGTATTTGACTATTTCCATCCTTGCCACTGCAGTTCATAACATTGGTTTTCGCTGTCTTTTTCATTACCATAGTATTGCCATTTCTTTGATCCCCGTCTCCATCATTTTTGGGTTATTTATGGAAGATACATATTGTGTTACTGAGAAACCATGGTAACATCGCAGTATTACTGCATTCTCTGTATCCCTGTGTGCTGACAACGTGCTGGCCGGCATGTTGGAATTGGACGTGTACGCTGCGAGGCCAGGCTGCCGTGGCCGGGCGTATGCGTGTCTGCGATTGTACGCATTCGACCGTGACGACGTGCCTTGCTGACCAACGTGTACAAAACGTACACCAGCCGATTCCTGTGCAACGACGAATCGTACAAGCCAACCGACAACGTCATCAGCAAACGTCAGCGTTAACAGTCAAAGGATCTACCGTCTGATGACTTGAACTATTTGCACCAGCACTGTCATAGCAAGACTTGTCGCAGTTCGCCTCTAGTGGACACTATGAACATGCAGTATTCACACTCGATCGACCGCCAAGCGCACTAGAGATTTCTTGAAATGATAGTGTGCTATATAAATGTTCACTTATTATTATTATTATTATTATTATCCCCATGCAGCTTACTAGTTGGAACATTGCGTGTGGTTGGGTCTGATATTATGGCATGTTTTAGCATAGGTTTTACTGTTATTGTTGTCACAATGCAATGTATAATTAACTGTGTGATAGTGTACAGAACTTTGTGGTTTAACGTGTATATTGATCGGATGTGGTTGTCATTTTACATCTACACTGTGGGGCATAAAAAACACACCAAAATTTTTTTCATCATAACTTGAAGAAAAGTGATCCAATTTTAATAAATTTTGGTACGAATATTCCTGATACAACTGGCCATCAAATGACTGTTTAGCTTGCCACCTCACCCACTCTGTTTCTGCACTACCTGGAGAAAGGAAATGAACAAAATATTGCATTTTTAACCACTGGTATTATTGCTTAATCAAAAAACACACATTTTGTCCAGATTTTTTATCGTTTTCAACTGATAGTTTATCTAATTGTCCATTTTTTAAATGCCTACAACAATGTTTGAAATGTTGGCCCACGAACATTTGCTTGGCTCAAAGACACTTTCTCCATTCATTGATAGGAGCGTCGATAACGTTCTACTCCAGACCAATGCAGACTTCACCAATTGCTTCTTGAATTGATCAATATTCCTGTATGTTAGGCCTATTTAATAGACGTGCTGCTGCACAGCAGTCAAACCTTGTAATTGATTGTCTGTTGGTGGCCACATATCTGGAAAAATGAAATTTTATACAGTTTTTTGTTTATTTTAATGCATATTTTGTCTGTTCTGTTTTTTCCAGGTAGTGCAGAAGCAGATGTTGAGTAAGGTGGAAAACTGAACGGCCATTTGATGGCCAGGGGCCTAATTTACAAAACATCGTACGACAAATATACGACAATGTTACGACATGCAGAAGGTTTACGACAAATGTACAACAAAACGTGATTTACAAAAAGTCGTACAACAAAGTCACCATGCACAAAAGTTACGACAAAGTTCCAACAAAACGTACGTCTCGCACGCATGCAGTAATTATTTTGATTTTTCATTAGTATATATTTCTCACATAGTGCCGTAATACGTATAAATTTTGTTTGCGGTAACTTCAGGCAGTGAAATCGCTGCGAAATTAATTTACTTGTTATTGTTTACATCGGTAAGCATTGGCAACGGCGGAAGCAGACGATCGGCGTGCAGCGCCGTGCGCCGCCAGCTCAGTGACACTGCATTGTAATTGGTTGAGGTCGTAACGTAACGGCGGTTGATTGGCTGGCTATTTTTAGCGACTACAGAGTTACGACATAATTGCGAGAGAGTTATGATGTCGTAAAATCAACTTCAAAAATTCGGATACGACATTTTTACGACAATCTTACAACATCGTAACTTGTTGATTTACAACAAAAATATGACAAAGTTGCGAGAATTTTACGACTGTTTTACGATGTTTTGTAAATTAGGCCCCAATTGTGTCATGAATATGTGTACCAAAAATTATTAAAATTGAATAACCCTTCACGTTATGGTAAAAAAATTTTTGGTGTGTTTTTATGCCCCACAGCCTAGACCAGAAGCACTCAGACTGCACAAACTTCTGCCACTGACACAAATCCTGCCACTGGTGAATAAAACAAGCAGACTCGATTCAGAACCTGCTGTATATAGAAAAATTCTTGAATCGAGATCATCAAAATTTATCTACTTATCTATCCACAAAGTTTTGTCAAAATCTATCAATCATAAGTGAATTGTGCGGATATTAAAATCGAGAAGTCAGAATCAAGCACCAAAAATAGGTTTTAGCTCCGTTTTTTCTCACACTTGTATAATTTTTACTTTATCACACTCTCAGAAAACAGTTAAATCTTCATTGTTCTCTGCAGTAGTTAACAGTATAAATTTTATAGTTAACTACCAAGAAAAATAACAACCCTCCCTCAAACTGTCTAGTTATGCTTCGTATAAAAACCTAATTAAGTGTTCGAGATATTTGTGACTAGGCGTCAACGAATGATCAAAGTTGTGGTGATGTGAAGTCGTTGCTTAGAAATGTATCGGCCTGCAGTGATGATGTACTTTTTGTATTATAAACTTGTCGTTGGCTGTGTCGACGGCGTCCTGTAATCATATTCATATCAGTTTCAGCTCGTCGTCGTGTCGTTTTTCTTCACAGTTGATCTGATCTGATCTGTACGTATTCGTTCGTGCATGCGTTTGTGTTTGTTATTTATTATTTATGGAACTCCCCATTTTGCCGTTGTTCAACACTCGTGCGACGTTTTATTAGATTTTAGCATTTTGTGCCAATGATGAACTGTGTAAAATACATGGCTGCACAGGATGGAAGCCAACCCATCCAGAACTTTTGCTCCTGGGGTTAGGTGCTCCTTGACTGCAGTCTGCGAAATGTCACTAAGAATAGTTGAACCCGACATGGTAAGCTCCACTTTTCTGAAAATTTGGTTTGCATTATTCTGTTAATTAGCACGTTTTTTAGCGACCTTGGGAGTGATGTTTGACCTGTCTGCTCAAAAAACTCATTTACATTTACGCTGTTGATATTTTGGCATTGTTTGCCAGTACGTTTGGAATTTTCAGCCAAAAGGAGTTGGTAGCCGGTGGAATTTGTTGCATAGAACAACGCCATGTTGCTGTCTTTTACTAGACTCACAACTTGCCAGTCAAATCGGCTGCCTGTGTGAGTTTTAGGACTTTATTGTTATGCGATTTTCAAGTTTTTTTTTACTTTCCGGTTTTTCTGGATGAACTGCGTGCATGGTAGTATGCTGAGTGTTCAGTTAGTGAGTTATTGTCGCGTGTTAGTGTGCATGTGTGATCTGTATGAATGCTAGCGTCCGCACTGGCTACCTACACTACTCTAAACGTTTGCCTGAGCTGAATTTTCTCAATCATTTGTTGTCTGAACCGTTTATTAACTTGTTGTTCTGTTTTATGTACAGCAGCAACTATGGCTGTGGTTATGGTTACGACATATGATGTAAAACTAAAACGTTTCTGCAACATTTTTATTTTACAGCATTAGGAATGGTATTGTCTAATCTACGCAGTAGATAAAAGAAGTAAAAAAGTACGAGTTTTATTTAGGCCTATGTCATAACTTGTTGGCAAGTGTGGACGCATTAAGACGTGATTTGCTAACTTTTCACAACTTGCGCTAGCAGTTTTTATGAAGATAGGGCCCACAGTTTTTCGCGGAAAATTTTGTCAAATTCCACGGGCCAGTTCGCAAAATTCCGCGGCTCACCGCGACAAAATTGTCCAAATTCTTCGGCTTACCGCGGCCTTCCGTTTGTGCGTAAACTAAGCTTTATTCTGTTAAAAAAAACTTCAATCTTTGGATGCTGGCATGGCGCTCTTACGATTGTGCCGTATACGTTGGTAATTATTAGTAGAGACGCAGTTTTAGGCAGTTCAGGTTGATTTTTTCCGCAATATAGTTAGTCTAATTACGTTATCAAGTCGACGATTATGCTAATTATCGGGCATTTCTTAACTTCTGCAAAATTCCGCGGAAAAGGGCAAATTCCGCGGCTCGGCTTGAAATTCCACGGCTCGCGGAAAACTGGGCCCTAAAGATTAGTTGTGATAATAAAATTCGTTTATAGCAAGACATTGGTCATGTTTGTTAGTGCCGGAGTTTGTCATTTTATTTTACCGTATAAAGTTTTGAGGGAACCATGCCAAGCCAAAATTTGCAAAGTTAGTGTATTTCCAGTGCACTGCATTTTGGTCTTAACCAAATTTTTGCTGGTGCCATGGTACTGTTTATCGAAAAATGTGTAGGCCTATCAAATCTTGTTGGCGCTAGGTGTTTGTTCGGTTGTGCGTGCTAAATATATTATTAGCTGTGTGTTGTCCTATAGAATAATGTACATGTATTTATTATTTTAGTGTAGTATTATTATGCCATGCTGTTGATGATGTCAGAATATGATGAAGCAACAAGTAAAATCGTCATTCTTATGTTTGCTTTATCCTCCACAGACAATTTTTGCTCCACGTTAAAGGGTGTGTATAGCTGTTTATGGTAAACCATCCTAAAACTGCGGAGCTTCACCTGCCATATGGGATCACAGTGTTAACTATCACTCGACATAGGTGAACTCATTCCTCCTTGACCCAGCCTACCTGGCTGGTACTAGATTTTCCCCAAAGGGGTGGAAGGCTGAGTTAACGTTGGTGTTGGTTATATACCTGGATGGTTTAGGCCATCATACGTGTACCAGAGAGTCACCCATCCAAGTAGTAACCACTTGATAGACCCGACCGGGAATCGAACCCACAGCCTCTTAGTCACAATGCCACATCCTAACCAGCAAGCCACGGTGCACGTGAGGTTTCAGCAATAGAACAGAGGTTAGTTCAGTAGCGGATAAAAAGCAGCATTTCAGTTGGCACGACTTGAGACTTGGAGTGGTCGGGAGATGTAGGCAGGGCCGGATTTAAACTTGACTGGGCCTTGTTCGGTAAAATGCCGGTCCCGCATAAATTGTCTGACATTAGAAAAACTTACTTACCTTAAATTTAGCGTTATAACTGTACACATTTCTGCTGCTATTGCCTGACAAATGAGATACGGCTTTCTGAACTCGGAAGCCTTATTTATCCCTGCCTTATAAGCCACAGAATGCGCTGCACCAATTCGCAAAACGCAATGGAGACCCTATAGTGGCATAGGCCAGAAAATATTACCGAACATGCTAACATACCCAAATCCGCCTCTGGATATAAGGCTAATATTATTGTATATTATGAGCGCTGGTATAGTGCAGTTGGCAGCGCCTTCATGACGATGTGTTTTATACTGGCACCGTCTGCATCGATTGTCACGTCGTCATCTCACATGTCATGTCCGAATTCGTTGCATTAATATCGGCGTACAGCCAAATATTATTCACGATTAACGACTGACACTCGTGCTTGTGCGACACCATTATATCGCCAGTGACGAATCGTATCGCACTAGTGAAACGCATTTAAATTATATTATTTAATAGTTTAATTCATTGTCAGAAACACTCTGATTGTCGGTAGGCCTATATGTTTCACAAGCCAGTTTTGCTGATGCGTTCTTCTCGGGTGATGCCCGCGAGCTATGCTGGCGTTTATTCACCACGACGTTAGACGAGATGTAGGCGCTGAGCGGCGACATGACTTGCGGCCGTCCGTCCGTCCAAATGTCGAGCGTCTCAGGCGTTGACAATACATTAGGTCACCGCACAAGCCGTGATCACGAGCGATACGCGGCGTAACTTTTGACGTAGGCCTTGTGACGGTTCAATGTGTCCGACAAAGTCAGATTTGTCTGACGCCAGATATGTCCGACAAATCCACGTTATGTCCGACGTCCCATATTAATTGCAAGACTTTCTTCAGCTAGTCGATAGTATTTGACATAGGTTGAAATGTCTTGTAAAGTTCACGCATAGCTCCCCGGACACGGTAATCAAGTAGGTTGAGACCGAGTGAGTTCGTTGGTCTTTCCATGTCCATACAATTGGCGGCAATCCAGTTTT
>Ga0209367_1006947_pt1 | contig 15631 bp, 9 predicted proteins | sample WorMetLIZISLAND2_FD_187412 | JGI IMG/M metagenome (GOLD analysis project Ga0209367, IMG submission 187412) | Marine gutless worms symbiont microbial communities from Max Planck institute for Marine Microbiology, Germany - Olavius geniculatus... ... | reverse complement strand
TACCTTCTGGTCAAGCTGTGCCATGTAGAGTTCGCTGCAGTACGTTGTCCATCGTTGTATTATGTCAGTTGTATTCACGAGCAGCTTTCCATTACTGTCTCTGATTGCTCTCTGCTTTGGTTGCCAAAACTCTCTGTTTTGGTTGGTCCACAAACAAAAGCACTTAAATTCGCCACACATCAGAGAAAACGTGCAAAAATAACAATAATAAGCCCTGAACCGAAATACATCATCACTAAGTCAGAACTGCTTTTCACAGCCATGCTGGAGCGCGAGAAAAGACAGGACGACCTTGCAATATATACATTCAGAGAGAGAAGAAGACGCCTACTGACGCGATAGATGCATTCCAGATGGCCACCCATGGTGCATCGTACGGCCACGGCCACCTACGACGATTTCAACGCCAAGCCAAGCGCCGTAGCCAGACAAATGACGACGGGCGTCTCTCGGATCCCGTGGCAGTCGGGACGCTCGGGCGGATACGGCAGGACGGCTTGATGTATGACAGTAAAGCCTGGATCGGATCGGATCGTTCAATGTTGCCTGCTGGCCGCTAATCCAGCCCTGGAGGCTGGCTGCTGCGCGCCACGCGCTCATGCAGCAAGACGAAGCCGTCATCGCCGCGAACGCAAGACGCGTCAGTGTGATGCTGACATGCTCTGTATGATTGAGGTTATACGATGCTGACTGGGATCATATCACCGCTCTGCAGCATCCCGTGACGATCCAGAAATTTGGAATAAGCGGGAGGAGGAAGGGTAAGGGGTGGGGTCTGGAAAGGGGACTGTGGTGTGCCCTCTCCCCAGAAAATTTTTGAAAATTTTACGCTGAAAATAATCAGGGTTCATAGTAAACTAAAAGGACAAAATTCAAGGACTTCTCAAGGACCTAAAATTGCAGTTTTCAAGTACCAAAAGTATCGATAAAAAGACATCATACGCACGCTACATCAAAATTTACAGTGAAATATATACTTCAGTGTGCTCAAAAATACTGCAAGTGAACTATAACCAAGTAGTAGTGAAATGCCAAATTTCACAAGAATGCTTTCTTCAAAATTTTAAGATGCAAAAATTGCAAAATATAGAACATTCAAATCCCAAGAACTTTACAAGGACTTCTCAAGAACCCCATGAACCCTGATAATGCATTTCCGTGCAAAAATTGTTCATTGTTTAAGATGCATCCAGCCAATATGGGGGAGCTCCCTCCTCGCCCCCCCCTGAATCCGTAACTGGTAGCATCCAACGAGCGAAAATCACCAACAGGATTGCCATGTAATTGCAGCCGCAGAAATAGGTCAAAAAATTACAAAGCAAAGTCCTTTCCGAGCAACACGACCTACACGACCTGAGAAGCGGCGTTGACCTCGGTTTCCTCAGCCAGAAACCATGCACCAGCTTGCACTGCGACACCAATGAGAGGAATAAGCTGCAACATGGCAGAATTAAATGAGTAATAATGAATTGCTGCTTACGAAACCCTTCTGAAATGATACTGTATTATCATACATGATAATGTTATCAGGAACAAAAAAGACAGATAAACGATGGACAGCAATAGGTCAAAGGTCAGCTGCTGCAGCTGAAAGCTTGGAGTTCCCGATTCTTGGTTCAAAGCTGCAGAATGACGTCATCATGAAAATTAATGACACGGCGACACGACGGTCAAGCAGAATATAACCTGGACGGACACCAACCACTAGACTACCTAGGCTTAAAGTTAGAACGTTTTTTTCACAGCACGTCCTTGGCTCCACGCTACATCAATCTACGTCTTACTTACTTAATTACTTACTAAATTACCCCATAATGCACTTTTAAACGCAGGTTTTCCCACAACAAGTTTTTCGGACAAATTTCTGACAGCCCAAAATTTAAAAAGGGGGTGCTCCCCTCTCCCCCACCCCTCGGTCACCACGCCACTGGCTGCAGGAGTCTAGGGTTTCGAGCTCAGGGTGAGGAATCTGGCCTGGGTGGGCCTCCCATCTCTGTTGAGGGGAGGTTCTACATACAACTGTAACATACCCTCATATGCCTATACCTATATCAAGTCGGACCAGTCTACACATTAAATTCGACCGTATCAGTTTTTCACTACCTGTTGAAAACAGGGTTACAAAAAACTGGTGGTTTTGGGTTTTATTGGGTTTTTAAAACAAATTTTGGTAAAAAGGCCCAACTTGATAGGTTTTGGGATTTGCACGATTTATCAGTCAGTTGATTCATATGAGTTCCTGTTTGCTCCAAAAACTAAAATGTATCAATACCTGCAAATTCGTAGCTTCAAATGTTTCAAAAACTTACCCATGTTATAAAATATTTTGTTATTAGCGGAACAATAAACTAAAATCCGCGTAAGTATGGAGTGGACTTATTACGGCTTTTTAGTGGTTTTTGGTGCCGGGGTACACTAGAACTGGCATCTGGCGATGTGTAGCAAAAGTTTGCCACTCATCCACAGAAAGGTGGTACTATATTATGAAATCGCCTGATATTCCTCTCTGTCAAGGACGTTACTTTATAGGCCAGCTGTCCTACAGATGCAAGCTCCCACCACAAAAGCTCACAGAGGGAATACAATGTTTAATGGGACGAACGTGATGATAACAGTATAATAGCCGTTACGACAGGTCTTGTCCCTGGCGTCACTCTTCATGCAGCAATAAACATGGAAAGGTCAGTGATCTTCACTTGGAGGCACAGTCGGGATATAGCAAAGCAAACCAGACGTATACAGTATATCTGTCGGTGGGTATGTCAGCAGACAGTCACGCACAGACAGTTGGGGCAGATCAATATCTTCCCCACAACCTTGGCCACTGGGTGTACAGACCCAGAACAGCACGGATAGACACACGGCACTCAGCTGAGCACTAAGCAATCCACTTAAATCATCAGCCTCTCCCTCTCTTTCTCATCCAGCCGACACAAGCAACTACAACTGCGTCATGCAGGCTATATAACAGTCACACTAGCTGTAACAAACGACTGGAACAACCTCCACGTCTGACCTTGAACACTGTAACTGGGTCGGCTGGCTCGCCCACAAAGCTCATAAAAAGTAATATTCAGCTTGCACACTTGTCGGGCAGACAGTAGTCTCACTCTGCTCGTTTTAGCTAAATTCACACCTGCAAAAGATGCAATCTTCCATAACAACTGACACCAGAGAGGCCTGCGTGCCGACAAAAACTTGCTCTACTTCTGTCACCACCACCAAAATCCTGCATTTCACTGCATAGACTTCCATCAAAAACTTCCGTCTTTTGTTGTTGGTACTCAGCATGTAATCATAATTTATTTATTATTACAATTAATATAAAAAAAAACTTACCAGTTTACACTATTGTGTAAGGGTGACCAAGTCACACATCCAAAACAGCAGAAATCATTTTACTAGGACCAAGAGTGATAGAACGACGAACTGGCTGACCATTCGACTCGTGGTGGGCGACTTCCTATGGGTGGTCCATTGTGACCATGCACCTTGCATCTTGCATCGTTACGGAGATATAAAGCCTCAAACTTGCATTTGCCCATGTTAAAGGCCAAAAGTTCACTGCACATGCTCCATGTCATGTGACCAGTATGCAGGGGGTCCAAAATGACTGCATATTTGGAATTCCCAAGGCCATATTTTAAGGCCATACTGCCTATTCACTATGCAACTTTTGTGGGGCTACAACGACGATTAAGGGTCGTTTGTAGATGAGCATCTCCATTGTTAAGCATTTTCAGCCTAAATTTTTCTAAATCCGAAAATGGGCCCAAAATTTGTGGTTTTTGGGGTTTAGAAAGGTAAATTATTATTACAGAAGAAATCAATCCCTACCGAAACACGTCATCCAGTGCAAAAAATATGGTGATGCTCCCAAAAATGTATTCTCCGGAGCTTGGCAAGAAAAGTAGAAAAAAAGAAAAAATAACCCAACTGAACATTATATTTCACCCCTTTGCCCCGCTGGACCTGCTGGGCCGATTTGTACCATTTTTGGCAGGTAGGGCCACACCGCCGACGCAATCATCCAAGCCAAATGTTAAGTCAATTGATTCAGCAGTTTGGGGGCTACGAGTGCCCAAAATCCGGGGTTTCCCACTGACTTTGATAGTTGCCCTTACAACAGCGTTATGCACTACCGTGCTACAACAAATGAGCATACACAAAACACCATGGTTGACTGTATATCCAAATATAAGAACCCAACCAATAAGTCCCCTCTAACAACAAGTACCCCACTACCCACCAAAGGTCAGCTGATGTGCAGTATATGTGTGACCAGCCATATAGCTCCAGGGCATCAGCTAAATAAGTATAGGCCCCTGTTCCCCCATTGCCCTTTAACTGTGACAATCCAACTATGACACCTGACCTTATGGCCACTCACTATACAGAGACACTGAGTCAACAATCAGGAATGCATATTCTTATTGTTTAGCCTGATAGCTTACCATCAATTCTGTTCTCTTCTCCCAAGTCTACGCCCACCATGTAGCAACACTAATGCCAGGTTTTTAAAGAGGCGTAAACCAGTCGTCGAGGATTAAACAATCTCTAATCCAGGATTAAACCAAGCATAAATCTCAAAGTTAATCCAGCATCATCGACGGCGTAATACAGGATTAAACCAGATGTAAGCCTGAGACAAACAAAATGGCTTCACGATTCACTAAGCTATTCTGCTGCCTATTCATATTAATAGCAATTTTCAAGTTGTGGCAAGGGTTCTGCTTAAATTGATAATGACACATAAATATTTAGCTTAACATCAAAAAAACCTCAGAAAGACATGTTGGCCGTAAAAATCGTGACTCCAGCGGCACTGTACAAAGCGTACCATTCTAACATCTGTAACAAAAGAAGACAAAACAAAACTTGCAATGAAAATGTAACGAACTCACAGCACTGCCGGCTCATTGCGCCTACTAACACGCTACCCCACGGTTTACTTCGCCGGGTCAACCACAATAAGCAAACGCTAATATGCAAACTGTTTACCAGATAAGATGCGATCGTCCAGGGTAAGCAGATCAAATATAGGCCTACTAGACAAGTGTCCAGGCTTCTCACAGCGTCGTTGGTCCAATTAACGAACGCAACAACAAAAGTTAATGCCCTAATGTAAGCAGAAAAAATTATCAACTTTAATAAATGCCACAAAAATTAACAACTTATCTCCAATGTAAATATCAACAATTTAGCAAAATTACGGTACAACTAATTACCATATGTGCCCAATTGCAAATACCCCTGCGAGTCTGTTGAGAGTCAGGCTGCTGCCTTCCGTAAGCATGATGCCTCGAAGTAAAAGTTGGGAAGGGAATTCACCCCACCCGACTTTTGTTGTCCGTAGACAAGTATCTGTGTATATGCACTATACGTACAACAATTCTTCAAACACTTGACTAACGAATTCAATAGCGCTTACTGAGACGTGCGAGCACTTGAAAGCTGTTGAAATCGCCCGTGACCGATACCGGCCTACAGATCAATATTCACTACAACACCGCAGATGTTTCTCAATGAACTTCGACGCAGATCGTGCAGTCGTCGTCCGTCGTCACAATCGCTCAAATTGCAATCGCGCAGCTGGTTTGGCACACGAAGACCGTAATCAATCGCCCTAAAACGCGATCAGCCGATCACTGACGCTCACGAACAGCACTGCAACGACAGCACCGTTCCAAGGCCAAATGCTGTCCCAGCTGAGCCGGCCTGCACGGCTCGTTGTACCAGCCAGTCCTATATATAGGCACTGCGGCAGCAGGACGAAGTTCCCCCCCAGCCTCTTCCCTTCGACTCTCCCCACAGGCCGGCCGCGCACGCCCGCCCTGCCTTTCCTCGCATAGCTGAAGGCCGCAGAAATGGGTCGCCGTTGCAGCGGGAGTCCAAACTTGATTGGCGGCTGATCGTGAGGGGAATAGGGTGAAAATGGGAATGGGAAGGTCGACGTTCGAGCTTGAAGCCAGCTAGCCATCGATTGCTGCGGAGTCGCCGTGTACCGTGGCCTTCAGCTTGGACTGTATTTTTATATGCAGTGTTATTTTTTTCATCTTCAGGTCTATTATCGCTTCTGCACCGCACTAGCATTAGTTAATGATCACCGTGTAGCAGTTAACAAAAATATTGGGTCTATACATACAGACCACACAAATGTAGCCTATCATATTGTTTTATGGAGCTACGACGAAAATGTAGTCAATCATAATTATGTTGCGCATTGCGACTGCAATGTGGTCAGTACTGAACTGAAGTGAGCTGGACAGACACGGTTTAGTTTTTGACGAACTGACCAATGGCAAGCCCATTCGTCATTGGTTGACGCGTACGTGTGCGTAGTCACGTATAGTCACCGACGCCTAAAAACGATGCTTATTGTAGCCTAAGTCATCACTTCTTGCCATAAGTCGCTGCGTCAAAAACTAAACCATGTCGTTCAGTTCAGTTCAGTTACCGCGCTCTGTACGCGCCTTTGAAGATGAGGCTAAACACTACAATGTATGCAAAACGCAAGTTATAATAATATTGTTTGTCGGCAGACCGAGACATTGCTATAAGATACTTAATGTCCAGAATAATATTTTTTGGAATATAAAATTCGGCTGTTTTTGAAATAGGCCTACACGTGCACACAAACACATCGTGGATCATCAGCCGAAACAAATGAGACCATAAAGTGGCACCGTTAGAAAGTCGTCGACAAGTACAAAAAGTCTCCGATCTTGGTATTAGCTTCGTTAGAACTTAGAAGAACGGAATGATGAAGGCTTTTAGGCTTGCAGCTTGCTTCTATTCTCAACTTCGCATAAACTATGCATGCCCGAAAAAAGTAACCCCTTCTATTCATTTTCGCAACTTCAACAAATAACATCGGATTTTGACAAAAATTTTGCAGCAACGATACAAAAATCTAATTGCAAACAACAGAAAAATTCGTTAGGCACGAAATTTTACTCTGGTTTGTCCAGATTTAACATTTTCGTTGTACATTGTTTAGGGGGTTACTTTTTTCCGACAGCAGCAGCGGCACAAACACAGTGGCGCAGCACGACTCTGAAAGAATAGAGCCCTGGTTAAACAGTAGTCTTTAGTTGCAAGTCTCGGAAGCCCAAAAAGTTTTTCCAATGAGGTCTAAACTCTAAAGGGCGGGCTAACCTTTGCCGCTAAGGGTTTTAAAAATGTTTTCCTTGTCAGACGACCTCTCCCTCTCCTGCTCTGAAAAATCGTATTGTGTGTAGCCTACTTTTTATGTTGTCCTGCTGGGGTCTCTCAGGAGAACCCCCGATTGCTACGTCACCAAATATAGGCCTATTAAACAAAAAAGACTGACGCCACTGTCTGTATAGGCGCAGCAATAGCTGACGCAGAAATCGGTCGATGCGGACAACCCGCGCAACGCGTTATCGACGGTAATCGATTTTTGTTTTTTTCTTTACAGCTGGTAATCGATTCGGACACGTAAATAGCACTGCTGCGGCCGAGGCTTTGTGTGAAGGTCGAGAGTGTAGCGAGGGTCGTCTTCAGCTCCCCTACCGGGCGGCATGTAGTGAGTGCCACCGCCGCCGCCGACCTAACCCAGATATACGGCCGAGATGTAGAGGAGGTAAGGCCGGTGCCCCATTATAGGATCGCCTCCCAGAAAAGTCTCCCCAAACCGACAATTTACCGGTAAAAATCCACCCCGTCCGGCGGCCGCCCGTACGGAGTGAATTTCTACCGGTAAACTGTCGGCCGGGGGAAGGAGAGGCGATTCTTTAATGGGGACACATTTTATGGGGCCGGCGATATTTTAATAAGAGAAGACATATCAATTCCGTGATTGTCTCTCCCGGGCAGATTTTTCACGGGGTAGACATTTTAATGTGACACCGGCCGACGGCAGTGTGCCGGCCGGCCGGTGCCCGCCCGGATGACGGCCGACGAACGGTACGGTGAGGACCGTACGTCGTACGAGAGTTTTTTTTCTGTAGTCAACTCGACGCGTCGTCGGCTGGCTGGCTGCACGGCAGCACGGTACGGTAATCTCTCGCTCAATATCCGTGACTACCGCTACCCACCACGCTGCCGCAGTGCCGCTGATATACGGTGCATAAGGTATGGACGGCGCACCGCTCCGCTCGGCTAGCAGCCGTAATGACGCCCGCAGCAAAAGTGATCTAGAATGTCGACGTCCAAGGGTCGCAGCCAGCCCATCATGAAAGAATCATCAGCAATGGCTGGCATGGCATCCAAAAACCGCGTACAGTGGTTATGGTCCGCAGACTGTAAGCGTCAACGGTGCGCGGAACGCCATCAACGCCATTATTACAGTGTAACTGTTGTGTCCACTCCAGTATTGCCATTAACTACAAGTTTATGTCGGCCCAGTGCCGACTCATTGTGCGGCCGACAGACACAATGAAGACTTCGCGATCCTACCTTGCACCATTTTTGACCTTTGACCTCAGCAGAAAAACGTCACATCTGTGCTCCTGCCCTGGAGAGCATTCACGTCAATTTTGGTTGTTCTGTGGTTTTTTTGATTTCGAGAGGAGTATTTGCTCGATCGTGTAAACGGAGTATAAGGAACGGACGGACGGACGGGCAAGACACGTAGTGCGGCTTGTTAAATCGACGGCACATTAAGGTTATCTGCGGTCGTTTTAATAAAATTTACGGCGCACAATAATTTGACTAAATACAGACTACTATATTAGACTCTACATCGCAATGATTACTTATACATCGAGCAATTAGGCCTATATATGTTAGCTGGACGAGCCAGCTCGTCGAGCTAGCTTCATCGTGTAAACGGGGTATTACTAAAGGTAAAGGTTGTCAATTTGTATAGCGCATTGTCGCGAGCATGCGCACGCCTCTAATGCGCTTTCGTCACTAACCAGAGCCGCCTGCCGCACGGCCACCGTGTGCAGCCTACAGACACAGGCTGGCGCAGCGGCCGGCTAGGCAACCCCAGTCAGCTGTACCAAGGTCCCCACCTTCCGTAACTCATGCGAATAAGTTACTACTCATTTTACCGTCCCACGGAGGGTAGAAGGCTGAGTCGACCTAGCTGGCAGGCTTCGCACCGAGATGGTTTACCTGCCCGCAGGCAGTCACCCATCGCAGTACTAGCCGGGCCCGGCGTAGAGTAACTTCGTTTCAGCCGAAACGCGCTACCAACTACGCCACGCCACCAACTGGTACATCCATCGGAACATTTAGGCCTACTGTCATTCTCCTGCCATGGCCACACGACTTTTCTAAGGCAGAATTCGTAGGTACACTGTAGTTACTTATTTACTTACTTGAGGCATGAAGCCAGGCAAAAGTTCTGTGTCGGGAAAAAAAGTATCCTCCTAGACAATGCACAGTAGAAAATAACGTCAAATCTGAATGAATCCAAATAAAATTTCATACATCTGATCGCACCTAAATCCGTAAAATAATCGCCAAATTTCGTTAAGAAATATTATTTATTATAGGGAATTATGGATTGTTAAATATCGATGGCAAAATAGGCCTATATCTGTTTCCAGTGTGGTGTTGCTGCAGTCACCCGACTGCATGAAAGCAGTGTTTGAATTGTGAAAAATTAGCTGGGGGGTTGAACTTTTCGACGGTCGGAGTCCGACCAAAACTTTGACCAAAATTGTATGTATACAGTATATAGCTGACCCCCAGTACATAATTTGACAGTACGTTAGGGGGTTGAGAAAACAGTTGTTAGGGGTTCAACCCCCAACCCTCCGGCAATTCAAAACACTGCATGAAACTAACGTAGTGTAATCAGCATAAGTTATGTAATTTGACGTAATAAGATCACGAAAATGTACAAAGGGAGTTAGGATCTTTTTTTTCCCGGACACAGTGCATTATAGCCCAATGTAAATCCTAACCGCTGAATGGCTATAATAACCGCCGTCGACTTTTGCCAGTATCTGTAAGCAGTAAAACAATATTTGCACGATGTGAAGTCGAAAATAAAATAATTATATGTTTCCTACCTGCAAAGTTTTCCACGTGCAGAAAACGATTTTCGACCACAGAGGAACTATCCTAGCCTATAAACTAGTTAACTCAGCATTCGATATATTTGCTATCTAATCTATTTTAATTTAAGGCTTACAGCTGCGGAACTGCAACTGGACACGCCGTTTGCACCGAACTGACCGCAGTCCGTAGCTTGTTGCAAGCCAAGGACGCGTCGAGTCCAGTCGACAAAGCGTTCCCTGGAACTCTGTCCTGGAGTGACCAATGGAAGCGCGATGTGACGACACACGGCCGACCGCGCCGGGGCTGGAACGCACTGGAAGGAACGCCCGACGGGTGACCTCAGTTTGAGTACACGGCGCCGGCGCTCCCCCGGCGCTCCATTATGGGATCGCCCCAGAAAAGTCTCCCCCCGGCCGACAATTTACCAACAAAAATCCGTCCCGCCTGGCGGCCGCCCGGGCAGAGCGGATTTTTGCCGGTAAATTGTCTGCCAGGGTGAGGAGACTTTTCTGGGGGGGGCGATTCTATAATGGGGAGAGACTTATTATGAGGCCGATAGTATTTTAATAAATGGAGAGACATATCAATTCCGTGATTATCTTTCTTCCGAGTGGATTTTTCATGGGGCAGACACTTTAATGTGACACTGGCGCTGATTGCACCAAGCTGACCTGGCCTGGGTCAGCTGCCCGCGCCGTACGTGGTTACTCGGTACGAAACAGGTCGTTAAAACCGCACTCGCGCTCTCTGAAATTAGATGCGGACTGACCGGCAACTGAGTGACTGACCACGCCTCCCCACCCCCACTGGAGTGGACACTGGACGGCACGAGTGTCCGTTGCGAAGCTATATCGGGCGCCGTGTAGACCTAGCGAGCTAGCTGGAAAAGGGAGGTGTCGATGAATGGACGATTGTGCTTTGCTTTACCGATGAATGATCAATCAACGACGTCCAACGAAACCCGGCGAGCAGCAGCAGCTGCCGATAGTTGGCATCCCTTTGTCCTCCGAGTTTGCCATTATGGCTGGCTCCATCGGCAGGTTCTGGGAAAAATTTAAAAGTGACAGATTAATTGCTGCTGCAGTTCAGCTGCGTGTTTTGAGTAGGCTTTAATGGAAAAATCATGTTTTAAATGTATATTGTCTTTGGACGTGTCACACAGATTTGGGCATTCGAATTTTACGAGTTTCAAAAAGATTTCAAAATTCAAGGACTTTTACGAATTTTATAATACCAATGACTATAATTTGCTGTGACGATTATTAATACATGAAATTTAAATGCCTCCTTGAGTTGCAAACTTACCGTACAAAAAAGTAATTTGAGCAATTTATGATCACGTGACGCGCGAGAGCATCGGTACATGGGGAATCAGTGTAGACATACAGCGTGCAATAAAACAATAATGCGTTTTAATAGAGTATCCAAATTTGAGGTCTCCGTACGGAGGACTCCTTGAACCAAAAGGTCGAAACTCAGACGGTTATGCTGAAAAAATTTCATACGTACACTGTCTATAGTAATTTCGGTGCAATTCACTGTGGAAATATGTGTCGTAGTCTAAAATCGCGAAAAAATATTAAAATCTCACTTTTTAATTTTTCAATGTCGTTCAAAGTCATCAGTGTTGGTACTCTTTGAAAGACCGTCAGCAGTGTAGCAAATCTATGCTCATCTGCAACTGTTTTTACACTAAATTAGTGGACAGTGGCAGAAATTAAGCATTTTGAAGGCTGTCTGAATTTGGCGTCCCCGTACGGAGGACTCCTTTAACTTAGAGTTCTGAAATTTAAACTGCTAAAATCTACGTTTAATGCTGACAATTCCGTCGCAAGTTGTCTTAGTTTATCTTCAGCCATTATGGTGCAATTCACTCTTTAAGTGTGCCTAAAACAGCCAAAAAATCACCAAATTCTTTTATTTTGAAAATTCAAGGTCGTTCAGTGTCATCAATATTGGTACCTACGGAAAATAGCTTACGCCAGCAGCAGCTGCCTGTTATGATAAGCAGCAAGTCTGGGCCGGACTGCAACCGTTTTCATGCTAAAGGAGTCGGTATCGGTAAAAATAACGACTTCTTAGTTCTTACATCAGGTTACCTCTCTTTGACGCTCTCGTGCGAGGGTAATCTCTTCACCCAGTTGCATGAAATTCTGACACAAAACACAGACACAATGAAGACTTCGCGATCCTACCTTGCACCATTTTGAAAGAATGACACAGAAGGACAAACAAACACATAGAGACAGACACCGCTGCGCTCGTAAAAATTCAAGCAAAAGGTGAAAACTGCAGTCGGAGCAGAGCAGGTGAGTGGTGACGGTGAATGAATTCGTAAATGTACAATGTGCATTATATCATTTTATTATCATTTTAGCCGACCGTACTTATAAGTAACTGTCTAGCTATTGGTACGGTTGTCGTCCGTCTGTTCGTCTGCCTGTCTGTTGTCTGTAACGGTCTAACAGATGTATTGTGGCTAAGCGTTAGGTCGTAGGGGAAAACTTTCTACGCGAATAAATACCCATGTACCATAAATAGGCATGCAAAATTTCAGCGATCTAGTGCAAGAATCCTTCAAATCGGGGCTGAATAAATTGGGTATGGGGAATTCGATAGAAAACCGACAATTTCAGAAACGGTGAGAGATACGGCCAAGGTTACTACGACGTATTAATCACTAATAGGAAGTGGCACATCGGCTTCACAATGACATGGAAATCACCGTCCTTGGATGACCTTGAGGATCACTGACAACCAATACGGTCGGCTGTTCTAGCGACAGCTGGGCTTCTTGCATTGTTTGAATTGTGAAAAATTAGCTGGGGGTTGAACTTTTCGACAGTCGGAGACAAACCAAAATTGTGATGTAAATCGTATGTACATAGAATATAGCTGACCCCCTGTACGTAATTTGACAGTGTGTTAGGGAGGTCGAGAAAACAGTTGGGGGGGGTTTAATCCCCAACCCCCCGGCAATTCAAACACTGGCTTCTTGTATTGTTTGTATCGAAATGACGATTGCGTGACGTGAACTTGCATGAAAATGTTGTACAGGTCTACAGCTAAGGACCGCGGCGAAAGACTGGTCGTTCATCCATAGTCCATTCTGCCAGATCGATACGGATTGCACGCAGCGGCTTAACGCTTGCCGAGGCTTTTGCGCGGTCGGTGGCTAAATGCTGAATGGACTCATTCTCGCTTCAAGGTCGCTAGCTGCTATTTTCGTCCTCGGCGTCGCACGATGCATTAGTCTTCTCGTCGAGGGTTATTACTCACAGAGGAACTGCACTGCTTATGGAAATCTTAAAACCCAACCCGTAGTTCTTTTACGTGCCATTAATGTGAGCTAGGCATACACGTTAACTTTCTTTGTCGATTTTTTACGCGCGACAGCATATGTAATGCTTCGCGCGTCTTAGCCATCGTCGAAATGTCTGTCCGTCCGTCTGTCACACCAATTGAGCTCTACCAAAACAGTGCAAGCTAGGATCACGAAATCTTCACTGTGGGCTGCCCCAAGGACTCTAGTTTTAGTGACAAAATTTTGTGCCTCTGGACGAAGGGATTCCCCTAGAATAGGAGCGTCAAAAAGAAGTACCCCGCCTAAAAACGTTTTTTGCCCCTATTGGCTTTACGGTTGCAGATAGGTACAGACTTGCTGCACTGGTGACGTGCTTTTTACGCGCGAGAGCTAGCACAGCTATAGCGCGTATTAGCTACGGTAATTCTGTCTGCCCGTCTGTCCGTCACGACCTGGTACCAATCCAAGACCAAGTGAAATAGAGATTTCGGGTTTTCACCGTATGATAGCCTATTGTCTCTAATATTTCGTGGCAAAATTTCATTTCGCTGGGTAAAGGGGATCCCCTCGAACGAGGGGGCGAAAAAGGGGCACCCCCTTAAAAAGCGTTATTTTACCGCTATAGGCTCGTCCAACGTGAAAATGGTTGCAGATAGGCACAGACATGCTGCTTATCATAACAAACACTGGCGTCGAGCTTCTTAGAAATGTCAACATCGATGACCTTGAATGACTTTGAACCCCCAAAAAGCGGGTTTTAGTGAATCTTTTGCGATTTTGGGTTGCGACACGCATTTCAAGAGTGAATTGCGCCAAAATGGCTGGAGATAGACCAAAACAACCTGCGCATGAAATTTTCAGCACTGAATGTAGATTTGAGCAGTCCAAGTCCGAACCCTCTACTTTCAAGGTGGGTTGCGCAAGCGGGTATCAAAGAGGGGTACCCATCTAAAAGTGGTTATTTACCCGTTGTTGGCTTGTCAGCGTGTAAATGGTTGCAGATAGGCACAGCCATGCTGCTTGTCATAACAAGCACTGACGACGAGCTTCTTAGAAATGTCAGCATCGATGACTTTAAATGATCTTGAACCCTAAAAATATTGGTTTTTAGTGAATTTTTGGCGATTTTTGGCTACAAAAGAGTGAATTGCGACGAAATGGACGGAGATAGACCAAGATTAGGCCTACTTGCGAACAGAAACTGCTATAAGCTCTCGCGCATCTCATGAGCATTAGCTCATATTTCTTGTTCGATTTGTCAACATCGATGACCTTGAACGACCAAAAAAGAGGTTTGGTGAATTGTTCGCAATTTTTGGCTGCAGCGCATATTTCAACAGTGAATGGTAACGAAACGGTTAAAGATAGGCCTAGACCAAGACAACCAGCGAACAGGAACTGCTAGGCTAGTCTGTCGCGCGTCTCGAGCTTTGCTCAGATTACTTGTTGTTTGTCTGGACACTGATTTGCCTAGGTTGAAAAAAATATTTGAGACCGGTTCCTTTTCCCCAATCCTCTTACTCTCTTTTCTTTTCTTTTTCTTTTCTCTGTTTTCTATTTTTTTTCTCCTTTCCATTTTCTAGGGCTAGAAATTGATTCGAAAAACCTGTGTTTTCAGTTTCAAAAATTCTCAAAAGTCTAAAGTTTAGATTTTAAAGGTTTTTTTGTTTTTTTCGTAGAATTTACAATAAGCCTACAAATGAAATTTAATTTAATACACTATAAGATGGTGTAGGCTATTCGTGATGTTTCTTATGGGTCTTAAAATTTGTGTCGTGTCTTCTTTGTGCACGTAGGCTTAAAAGCTTTTTTATAATAAAACCGTGAAAAACTTTTTTCAAACATGTGCCAGAAACGTAGGCCCTACGTGTGGTTTTTTTTCCAGCCATGTTTTGATAAGGTCAAATTAAAACGCGTGTGGACGCGGAGGACAAACCACGAGTTGACTGAGAACTGAAATGCGTGAAACTCACGCAAGAGTGCAGTAGGCCTAAGATTTGGCAGATGTGAAGATTTGGGCCATGCAAATACAGACAGAAAAAAAGTTACTATGATCAAGTATTAACTTTGGAATTATACTAGGGACGCGGGCACGTTCTATAATAATATTGATAGCAAATATATAGCTAAATAAACAGGAGAAGAATGCACATTTTGAAATATAGAAGAAAGCGTCAGCGCATTTGGAGTCTTCGCTGGGTCAGTGATAATCGTCCTGTGTACATGCTGTGGCCATATGTTTCATTGGCGACACATACATGAATTCTGTTTGGAAGAATGTCTATAGTCAGGGCATGGGCGTTGGAAGTGTTTGAAAGTTGGGGGAGCAAGCAGTGGCCGGGGCGATGG
>Ga0209367_1006946_pt1 | contig 15631 bp, 12 predicted proteins | sample WorMetLIZISLAND2_FD_187412 | JGI IMG/M metagenome (GOLD analysis project Ga0209367, IMG submission 187412) | Marine gutless worms symbiont microbial communities from Max Planck institute for Marine Microbiology, Germany - Olavius geniculatus... ... | reverse complement strand
GTAAAATTGAATGACACCATTAGATTGGCCATCCCCGAAAACCATACCCTAGAACCAAAAATTACGACTCTATCTTATACACAGCCAAAGTTATGACCGTTTAAAGAATTGCTTAATTTTCGCCATAGGCGCCATTGTATTTTTTTTGATTTTTGCGAATAAATACGTTAAATATTAAATTTTAATTTTCTCTAACCCCAAAAAAGCACTTCCTTGTGCAGAACCGCGTCGTTTGACGTATTAAGCGTAAAAATCCCTTAAGAGGTCTGACCTGTGGGTGAGTTGAAGAAAAAAAGGCATGTGTAAATAAAAATTTTTGCGTATCTTTTACCCATTTGCTGAGAAGCCCCCCTTGGAGGGATTTGCATAATATTTTGCATGACGGGTCCCCTCGCCGACGTAATCAACTGTGCCAAATTTATCTCAATCGGGTCAGGAGTTTTGATTCTGTTGGGGGTCGAATTTTTGGCTTCCCCATAGGAAAGAGAATTCGCCGTTAACACAGGGCTTGAACTACCGTTGAGCCTGTGATCTTAATCTTTTTGTTATTTTCAGGGCAATGAATGAGGTGAAATTCTCCTACCTGCTAAAAACCGATGATGACTGCTTTGTCGATGTTATTCGAGTGCTGCAGCGGCTTGCTGAGATTCCAGACTCAACTCAGCATGTTTGGCTTGGCCGGTCAGTCCAGGCTTTGTGATATTTGTTGGTTAAACAGAAAAATTAGGACTGGCAATGATTGCAAAATTTTTAATATTCAACTTTTAGAAGCGAATGATTATTATTGGTTTTGACTTGAAACTAGCAGCTGTACTTTCCAAGCAAACGCACACCATTTTTTTGTTTGACAACTTTTTTTCAGTTATTCAGTTTACAGCTAATCACAGATGGCAGATGGAATTAGTGTTTGTTTTATCCACAGTTTTGATGGCAGCCAAAAATGTGCACATTCTCTGAAGATTATCATTGTCATTTATCGGATGCTTATCATTGTATCCTTTATATGGTGCTTTCTTAATGATTCGACTAATCGAATATATAATGGATTAAAACCTTATTGAATTGCTAACTATTCTAATCATTAATCGTGCGATTATTAATTTTTTGCAGTTTCACAAAAACCAAGCAAACTACGAATAGCAGCAGCAGTTTATTGTGCTCCTTTGTGTTCTCCCAGGTGGCAGCACTGTTCAGGTGGAGGTTTGAGATCTCTGATCGCTTCTAGTTATTGTTATTTCTATCCGTTATAGTGTACAGGTTTCGTCACAACTGGCTGGTGGAGAGGAGTGGGAAGTGGGCGGAGCCTGACTACGCTGCGATGGTCTATCCTAGGTTTGCTTGTGGAGCTGGCTATGTGCTATCGTCTGATCTCATTCAATGGCTTGCTGACAACGCCCACATGCTGGCTGCATATCAGGTCAACTGACTGCAATGCTCTGTTCAGTATCAGTTTCGGAAATTATTTTTTGATGCTGCATTCTTTGCTGATCTTTCAACAGCAATATCCCATTTACATATCCATTTATCCTGGAAGTTTTTTTGTCCACCGAAAAACTTTCTGTAAGTAAATAAAGTAAGCGAAGTGTGAATTTATTTAGCGCATACTCAAAACATCTCTAGTGTGCTTAATGCTTTTTCGCGTCAATATTTCGCCAAAAAAAGTATGTCTTCAGCTGACGTTTGAAAGTGTCAAGACTCAGTTCTGGGTCACGAAGACTGTCAGGCAGCGAATTCCATGTTGACAGGCTCGCAACAGCAAAGTGCCGATGACCGTAACTGTTCTATTATCAGCAAAGCATTGCGTTTTGGCTAGTGAGTGCATGTATCTGCACATCTTTGGGTGTTTACAATGTCAGAACCTAGTAGGGGAAGTTTGAGCAACACCATAAAGATCACCGGTGTGCAAAACTTTATGTGCAAAACTTTCGGACCTGATATATCCTGAATGGTTTGCTCAGTTTTGACAAAACGACAAACATATACTAATGGTAGATGAAGTAGATGATGAACCAGATACCAAGGTCAACTCAGCCTTTTATCCCTCCAGGATGGTAAATTTAGTCCCACCCTGACTGGTACTATTAAGAGCTATAGTCAACTTTTTAAGCATTTAGTTTTTTTGTAATAGAACATTGTAACCAAGGATTTAGTTGTGCCTTAGAGTTAAAATCGTTTTGGTTGCAGCCAACTTGACTTGTAGCAGACAAGTCGACTTAACGGCAGCAATTCTCAGGTCTATGGCCAAAGGAGGGATGCAGGGGCAATTGCCCTTCCCCCTAAATTTTGGGCTGTTGGTAAATCTTGTTGTCGGAAAATTCTGATGAAAATTGCATTCAGTCTCTTGTGTGATTACGGGTCATATGCGATATGTGCTGTTGCCTCTGTCTGTGATACATACAGGGTGAAGATGTGTCAACGGGAATCTGGCTGTCTGCTCTCAAACCCAACTACATCGACGTATGTCCACTCATTTCAGCTATCGTTTATTGTTGTATTTTTTGTGTATCTCTAGTGTTTTTTTTGTGCAATTTATTGGTGCTTCAAGATTACCATTAGTCAGAATTTTCAAGTGGCCATAGTAGTAGATCTACCTTAAAAGGCTAGTTTTTCTCCCTGAGACAAGCAGGGAATAATTTTCTGAATACGTGTTTCGATACATAGCCGTGTAAAAAATAAATCCAGAAACAGATTATTATGGGAGTGATAGAAGCCTGAAGTCAGAAGACTAAAAAGGAAGGAAATAATGATAACTGAAACTAGAAAAGAACTGAAGCAAAAAAAAACAAGCTGAAGCAAGCAAAAGTCCCTACCTTCTTTAAATCATTCCCATTGTGGTGCCAGATGCCTACAGAGGGTAACTAAAGCCTGTAAGATACTTCTGTTGTATCACTGGCATCGTGGCCGGAGATCAGGAACCAATTGTCCCCATCCCCTAAATTTTGGGCAGTCGAAAATTATCAAAAAAAATCTTTTTGTCCCAAAATGCCAAATTTATGGCTAAAAATCCCAATTTTTGGAAATTAAGCAGCGAAATTAAGATTTTGAGCAGTGTCGGAATTTTGTAACTGTCTCTCAGAATATTGCAACATCTTGCCCCGTCTATTTTTTGACCCATAACACTGTTTTGTGTGCATTTCTGTATGGTGTAGGAGCCATTGTGGCAGTGCGAGAAAGAGTGTCTATCAGATATGTACGTTGAACCTCAGCTACGACCTGATGAGCTGCACCAACTGTGGACTGACTTTACCTACTGCTCCGACCCTTGTGGATGTTAGCTGGTAGTTGACACAGTCTTGAACTCATGTCGGAAACTGTGGCGATACTATCATATTGCGATCTGATCTACACAACATCTCAAGAATTTGCGAAGATCTGTCTAATTTTTTCCTAAGTCAGTAGCTTAGGATTTCGTGTTTTCCTTAGTTGTGGTGTTTTCTGTAAGGCATTTCTTACTAATTTTTTGCATGTTTATAAGACTTTCTAATGTTATTTTTCCTAAGATTTTTGTAAGTTCAGCTGAACAGAATTTCTCGAATTAGGCCCATGGCTGTGCTGCCTGAAGAGCAGGTAACATAGGATTCAGTCAGAGAAATGCTGCCACTGTGAAGTGCATGTATTTTTTGTGTTTGTTGAAACTGTAATGTGGCTAAGTCGTAATTGTGAGTTCCAAACTTTTTGTCCTAAAGTTATCACATAACTTAATGGCGCACTAATCAGTCCGTGATCTCAAGGATTTGTGTTTTGGCTGAATGGATTTTGATGAAATTTTGCAACAAGAACAGATGATGATGACCTACTGAGGGATATTCATTTTAACATATGGCAGCTTTACATGAGTCCAGACCATGAAGTTTATTTTCCACAATTGATTCAAATAAAGTACAAATCTGCCAAATCTGGTGCCGATCTGATTAATATTTCTGAAGTTATCAAGCTGTAAAACAAAGTGGCATCACTGTTTGGCCTAATTGTATGCAGCATTTAAATCAGCAAAACACATACTGATAACCATTCCATCCAGATTTTATGAACTTCAAAGCATTAAAATATAAATGTAAACAACAACGACATTAGAAACAACAAAGCACACGAAACGTGAAGACTCTAACTCAGTCTAACAGCATCGGGAAAAATAACCACGGCAGAAATAAATCTTGACGCACAAACAAAACTGTGCATATAAGTTCATTTACATGTAATTCATTCTGTCGATCGGTCATAACACACTGTGGTCAACATAAGAAAAATGCAAACAATAGAAAAAGTCATTACGATACACAATTCGTTCATAACAACATAATGAACAAAATGACTCGTGCAATGCATTTGTTGCTGCACACTACGGAACGGTGCAGGGTATACGAATTGATGAGAATTTGCAACAGAAAAAATTGTTGCCAACACTAAAATGCAATTGCATGTTTCTTATACAGAAGAACTGAATTTGTCTGCTGGATTTAATAGCTTTCATGATAACATAATTACGTTGTTTGTGACAAATGCTTTTTTGAAGTTTGACCAAATTCTATCCCCCATTTCTGACAGCAGAAATTGCACGTTTTTAGGCATGTAATGTAATACACATGTAATATATTTTTCATCACACCGAAAACGTGCACAGTTGATATCGTGCAAATATCACTTCACTTTCGGTAATCAGTACCGTAGGTCAAAACAAATTGTTTAAGCTAGCTGCTCTGTGAGCTCTGGATTTCTTGATACTGAACAATGAGCATTGTTATTAACAGTATGACAAAGTTCTGACTCTGAGTGAGTGAGTGAGTAGGGTTTAACGTCCCACCCGACACAGAATAGGTCATTTCGGGGACAGCCTTTTCAGGCAAAATGCACACAAACACATAATAATGGAACAGTAAGTTTAACCTTTACAAAAACACAAAATACAAAAAAAAACAAGCTAAACCTAGAATTGTAAGTACTCCATTATACGCGTGCATACGTAATTAACATAATGGTAGTTCTCTAATAATCTTCCCTGTTATCCTCCAGACAGACATCAATGTGATAATGCTGTCTATTGGAGGACAGGAGACAAAACTCTGAAAGTGACCCATATTCACCTAGCACATGAACACAGACCACCACCAACGCTGAGTCGCATGGTTAAAGTTTGAAAATAGTTAAAGCAGACTTGAATAGCGCCATAAAACCAAAGATGAAGAAACAGGTGTAGCACGTCAGCTGCTGTATCACAGCCACCACAACCCATGATTACAACTGATCAATTACTGTACAAAATCGGCATAGTTTACAACAGTTTCCTTATACAACTGCTAAATCTACTCCACTGTTTCAAACAATAATGACCACACATCACCTTTAGTACCACTGTACACGTATGCGCAAAAATAGGTCTGTAAGACACAATAAGTGACATATGTAGCAACAATTAACAATGCATATATGGCAACGTATACATTTTTGGTGCCCCTATCTAGCACATCAAGCTGGGATCAAGAGGCCCATCTTTTTAACCACTCTTAGTCACACGATCTGGGCAGGAGGGAACTTCTAGCAAAATGCCAGGTCCTTTTGGTACAGGCCAATCACCATCAATATTTATGGGCCTAAAATCTTGCCACTGTTTTCATGGTCTGTTGCTCTGTTATGAAAAATCACACATCTTTGACATAAACCTAAATACATCTAAGCCAATAATCACTAAGAACAACAAAAACCATTTAAGTATTGAAGCTTTCGCATATGATACTTGTGTCACTTTATCATTTAATATAATCGTTCTCCTAACCAACATTAACCGAGAGTGAGCTATCAATCCCAACACGGGCACATTACTAGACATAACATAGATGTGAACTCAATAATGCACTCGTCATGTCACATACTTGACTAGGATCAACCAATATCAGCCTAGTGTTCTAATAAAAGCCATGGCCATGTCCACAATTATAATCGTGCCATGCTTTACATGACAATAATAAACCAAACTACAACAGTGGCCAGAATCACAGATGGGCTTTACCTCTGCACACAAACGTGAAAATCACTGCAATTTTTTCATATTTTCATGGACTTATTTTCGACAATGCATATACATTTCACAGGATGAAACTGATTGCTGTCATCTAACAAACGACAAGCCTAATCGTTAGTCTAAGAAATTCATGTACTGCATTGGCATGTCTTTGGCCATTAACATGAAACAGACATCATACAGTAGTCATATTTTAACTGTGCAACAATTTTCAACAGCATACGTGGGCATACATGGGTTGCAGGCTCAGCAAGAGGTGCTAGTGCCCTCCTTAAAACTGCAACAGTACAATATAGAGATGTAGACACTTTTTATATCATAAAGAAGTTGCGAGATTCTTGTTGCCATCCCCCAACTGTAACCCTGATTGTGCCTTCGACACAGCGTGAGTAACATTCAAAGTTATGCAGATTGGAAGTGGCAGCTGATTGGCATAAGCTAAGAACACTAAAGCACATTATGCATTATGACGCCAGTGGACAATGGGTGCAGCACACAGACATAGCACCACCTCAATTAGCCAGACTAAGCATTCACCTCATAACCCATGATCCCATATCTGCATCTTGCTGAGGGTAAAAACTAACTTTAGCACACAGTAGGTTAGCAAAAGTCCGACGAAACACTGCACCGGACGTCTGGTATGGTATGTCCCGTGCGGCTAACCTTGACTAACCCTAGCCCTAACCCTATACCTAAGCCTAACACTAACCCTAATTCTAAACCTAACCTTAGCTGCATTTTGGATGCTTAACATGTTTGTGTTTGTTCTTGGATAAGTATACTAAAAATAAGCTAAATAGATACTCTATGCCAAAGCACGAAAAACAAATTTACTAGTATATTGCCTCAATACAGTGTTTTTCAACCTTTTTGCTGCAGCGCAACCCTAACAAGCGTGAAGGTCAACGTAAACCTCATGCATTGATCCATGCATCCAGCGACGTACATGAGGTAGAAGCTAGACTTAAGGAGACAACAAAGCAGGCAGAAATGACCAATTATAATACGAAATGTGACTGCTCCGTAGCTCTGAGATGGGCTTTACATTAAGAGCTATATCATTTAACCATTAGTAGGCAACAATAAGTTATTGTATTTAACTAAACACGACGGGCGAGGCGGTCGTCGACAGCCGATAAGCTCCAGCCACCAAACCAGAAAATTTATCACGTGGACGCCCTCGGACATATAGGGCCTATGCGTCTTTTATTCTTCTTAGCATAGTGTACAAAAAATTGAATTAATTAAGTAAATGGTCAAACGATTTCGTAGCCATAACCCTAATCAATATGTTCTTATTTTTTCTTTTTCATTTCCAATAATGCATTAATCCTCGGAGTAGAGTAATGCCATGCATAGAGGCAGACGTTATAATATAAACCTACAATGCAAATATGCCACAATTACTAACAACAAAAATGATCAAACACAGTAGATCTATGCAAAAATAGACACGTAGAAGCACAATTTGCTGATTTTTCTACGACTTCGCCTGGCATGACTTCGCTGGCTAAGTTATTTTTTACTGGCCAGCTGCAGAACCCTTGGCAGATGCTTGCGGAACCCTGGGGTTCCACGGAACCCTGGTTGAAAATCGCTGCCTCAATACAACAAAATAAAACTCTTTTTGAATTTTTCGTCTGCCATGCCATCAGCAGAAATTAAAACTATTAGCTAAAACTATATTTTTAAAATTATTATTCTCATTAGCATGTTTATAGTATATTTATCTATGGTACACTGAACTTCATGGTTGTTCGGACATGCAAAACGCAGCTCTTAATTCGTCCAGTGTGGTGTTTCGTTGGACAGGGTTAGCAACTTGCTCAAGATTGCTTACAAATGACCTGCGGTGAGATTAAACCGCAACATGAACGTTATGAGTCCAATACTCCACCACTAGACCAGTGCTTAAGCTAGCACTTTTTCCCAGATGCCAGTAAATTCAGAACCACAGAGATACTGCACGAAACTGTGCTGCATAAAACGACTTATCGACGTACTAAGCACTACGCTATAAACTGCTACAAACAGAAAACAAATATGAACTAGAATCAGACTGAATAAGACTGTACAATGCAAATGCTATGCCAGACTGTAGCAGAAGACAGTTTGCAATGAAATAATCTCACTGCTTGATATTCTCAATGTGATTATATGCAATCTATTACAAACATCATAGGTTAGACTGGGTCTAAAAGTTCGCTAAAAATAAACATCATGGCATCCACATAATGGCAACAACATATAACATCATATAGGGTGCAGCAAAAAAGAAGCCCCCTAAAGTTTTTTGCTGTTTTTTCAACAACCGTTTAGAATTTTAAAATCTGAAATTTTATAGCTTTATTTAGTATAATATTCTACATCTAACTGCCAAGTAAAATGTGATTCTGTTGAAAAACGTCAAAGTTATAGACTTTTTAACATGACTGCCTACCGATTTTTCAGCATTAAAAATGTTTAAGCTAAAAATGCTATTTAATTTTCAAAAACCAGTTACCACCTTACTGCCGATGACGTCACAGTGACGTTTTGATAAACAGTAATTTATTTCATTTATATATTATTACTAAATTATCGTACTTTTCAAGCAGTCCGTTGGCTGCCCATCGAGCTCAACTTCTACCGGGATGGTGTGCCAGCACACACAGCGCGCAGCCAACTGTCCAAATGTCATCACGAAGGACCAGTGGCCTTCAAATTTACTGAATATAAACCCAACGGACTATCACGTGTGGGGTGCAATGTTGGAGGCTTACTGCAAGCTTAAAACAAAGCCAAAAACAATCACAGAAGTCAAAAAAGCGCTTCAGATTATCTGGGGCAACCTGCCACAAGGACCGATCGACAAGGTTGTGAAAGAATTCTCAAATCAAGCAACTGAAGGCTTTTGTTGGAGCTTGAAGCTGGTGGTAGACATTTTGGTCATTCACAGTAACAATGAAATTCTGACATCTGATCATTAGTTAACTGTGTTGTTTCAACAATGTTACTGAATTGGTGTTGTAGTTTGTAACATTTTTCAGCAAAATCAGTAGGCAGTCATGTTAAAAAGTCTGTAACCTTGTCATTTTTTAACAGAATCAAATTTTGTTTGACAGTTAGATGTGGCAGGTTTTAGTTGAGAAAGGTGCAAAATTTTGATTAAAATTCCGAACTGTTGCTGAGAAAACTGCGAAAAATTTTAGGGGGCCTACTTTTTTGCTGCACCCTGTAGATCACAAATCAGTAAGTTGATCTAGTTTTTTTGCAATTGAAACAAAAATGTGAGTGCTCATTGGTATCAGACACAGAAATACCTACAGGGTGCAGCAAAAAAAGTAGCCCCCTAAAGTTTTTCGCCTTTTTTCAGCAACCGTTTGGAATTTTAATTTGAAATTTTACAGGTTTATTTAGAGAAACGTTTTACATCTAACTGCTAAGTGAAATATGATTCTGTTCAAATATGACAAAATTATAGGCTTCTGAACATGACCGGCTACCAATTTTTTAGCATTAAAAATGTTTAAGCTAAAAATGCTATTTAATTTTCAAAAACTGGTTACCACGTTACTGCCGATGACGTCACGGTGACGCTTTGACAAACAGTAATTTATTTTGTTTATAAATTATCACTAAATTATCGTTCTTTTAAAGCAATCACCAGCTGCCCACCGGATTCATCTTTCAGCAGGACGGCATGCCAGCACACACAGAGCGCAGTGCACAGAACTGGCTGTGAGCTAACTGTCCAGATTTCATCACAAAAACCAAAGGCCTCCACATTCGCCGAATACAAACCCAGTGGACTATCACGTGTGATGTGCAATGTTGGAGGCTTACCACAAGCTTAAAACAAAGCCAAAAACAATTGCCGAACTCAAGGAATCGCTTCAGGTTATCCGGGGCAGCTTACCACAAGGACCAATCGACAAGGTTGTGAAAGAATTCTCAAATTAAGCAACTGAAGGCTTGTGTTGGAGCTTGGAGCTGTCGGTGGACTTCGAACATTCACAGTAACAATGGAATTCTGCCATCTGATCATTAGTTAACTGCGTTGTTTGACTTGTTTCAGCAATGTTATTGAACTAGTGTTGTAGCCTGAACATTTTTAACGCTAAAAAATCAGTAGGTGGTCATGTTAAAAAAACTATAACTTCATCATTTTTCAACGAAATGAAATTTTATTTGGCATTTAGCCATAGAACAATTCCGGAAACAAAACTGAAAAATTTCAGATTAAAATGCTAAACAGTTGTTGAGAAAACAGCGAGAAACTATAGGGGGCTACTTTTTTGCTGCACCCGGTAGAGATAACCACCAAAAGTACCCAGAGGTATCAAAGTAGTATCGTAAGGTACAAAGTTCCACTTTAACAGCCATCATATACCGGTATCTGTAAAATAGAGACGCCAGTTATACGCGAACATGCAATCGCACATGCGACCGCATATTTTGCCAAAACCTATGTATTGCATATTTTTCCACATGTAACGGCATTTTCAAAATAGCATATGTGGAAATTATGCCACACATGCAAAAATTTGCATATATGCTGCATATTTCTGCATATGCGCATTTTTCAGCATTTTCCTTGTCCTACGTTCGTTAAAGACTGTTAAAAATTTTTTGTGAGCAGACGATTACTGGTATTTACAATCAGACACTGAATAAATTAAAGTTGAAAATGTCGAAACTTTGCAGAATAGGCCTATTAATGTTAACATTAATCATGATTATGATTCTCCGTCCTCAAAGTTGCATATGCTGGAAATATGCCGCAAAATATGCCACATATATGCACCGCATATTTCACTAAATTCTGCATATTTTGTCTCAAAAAACCCCAAATATTTTAAGAAAATTCTCCGCTATAAACCGGCATACCTAGTAAAAACAACCTAATATCTGAGCATTAGTCAGGGTGACCACTCTGAAGCACTATGAGATTAACCACTAAGATTTCTCTGACACTTTACGGCACTACGAACCATGTTGAGAATACCAACATCATGCACAGTAACAGCATAAGAAAAAGTAGCAGTCATAAAAAGTATAATAATGAAATGCAATGTATGCCAAAGATGCACCATTATGCTAACAAACACTGGCGTTGCCCCGACAACAAAAAAGTTAATGATAACAGATTTCTCAAACAGGACTTTTCCACAAACAGTTCCGCGATATTTTCCCGACTTTTGGTCAATTCCGACTTTTTCCCGACAGCTGCCAAATTCCTGGACATTTCCAGGTTTTGAGCCAAAGTGGTCACCCGGTTGTCTGCGCAAAAGTAAATGCAGTCAGTGTATTACTAACACACTGAAACACATCATACCTTATCACATGACGATATGTGATTAGCCTTTGACTGGCAGACATAGCAAGAAAACCAGACACAGACAGAAAGGCAAATGAGACATACAGGCAGAGAGACGTATAGAGCGACAGACATACCGACAAAGAGGCAGGCACTGTATCAGCATGGAACTAACTCATCATCTGACTGTGAATATCACTCAACCAATGATGTACAAATGAATATATATCAGTCTTTATCATCATCAAGATTCAATATCACTTAGCCAACCAGTGAACAAATATTATTCGCCAACAACAAAAACATTGTCACCTCGGGGTTATCACTGGCGAATCATCACCATCTTCACCGCTGTCAAAACACACACAAACACACCATATAACACAACTACAAAAATCGTGAAAATGCACCACCATAAATATTATGCTAATATTATCAATCAATCACCAAGCGACTATGTCACACTAAGATTTTCAAACATTATGCCACGACAAAAAGCAAAAAGTTCAAATACTCTTTTGTCCTGGGCTGTGCAAAAAATTATCAGTAACATTTTATCTACAGGGTGGGCCAAAAAAAACCCGGACCTCTTTGAGCGTTGATAACTCAACGATAGTTACCCGTAGAAAGGCCTGTAATATGTCAAAAGTTTTAAAATGTAGACAAAAAGGACCCAACTTGCATAGCAAATCATTTAAATATTCTTTGCCTAATTTGCATACATCTTCATTACCCTTGAAATTAGGCATTTGCTTGCACTCTCATGTGCCCAAGTTCATTGAACTCAAAAACTTACTGTCAAAAAATCCAGATTTAAATTCTGTGAATTATTCAGCATGGGGGCACTGCAACAGATGGCATGGTTACAAAATTTCAGTAACTGACCAGCTAAAATGTGTGCTAACATTGACTCCAGCGATCAATCAGCTGCCTAAAAGGACTGATGACGGTTATGAATGCAAAAGCTGGGCAATTGCCTATGTCGAATTTCATCTAAACTCAACGTATGTGTTAATGATTGTTGATATTTCACTGTATGCAGAATGAAAATCAACTTAAATTCATGTGTTACTGCCAATTTAGCATGATTTAAGGGGTGGGGCAAATTTGTGTAAATCAAGCAAAGAATATTTAAATGATGAGACATGCAAGTTGTACACTTCTTCTGTACACAATTTCAAAACTTTTGGCATATTATGCACCTTTCCATCAATAAACATTGCCAAGTTATAAAAGCTCAAATATCCATGTTAAATCAATATGTTAGTCAAATTTGGCAGAATTTCGGGGGTGACGAATATTTATGCAAATTAGGCCAAGAATATTTAAATGCTTCACTATACAAATTTGTAGTTTATTTCTTAGAGCATTCTGAAACTTTTGACGTATCACACGTCTTTCTACCACTAATTATCGCTGAGTTATCAGCGCTCAAACAGGTCCATTTTTCGGCCACCCTGTAAGTATTGTATTATATTAATTCTGTATAAGACTTATTTTACATTGTAATAGTCCAGGCATATGTCTGCAACACTATCAACATTGATCGTTAGTTGACTAAACTAACAAGCAAACAGTTTTCAATCACAAAATTTTTCTCCTCTAACAATTAATTCCCCGACAGATAACTTGCCCACATTTCCTGGTTTTCCAGTGGTCATCCTACATATACGTAATGCCCAATGACAAGCTGCTCACAGCAACAATATCTACAAACAACACGAAAAGAAAGCGCTAAGATCAAACAAACCTTCAATGATTTCCTGCTTGGCCTGCACAATCTCACGATGCACTTCAGTCAGTATTTCATGCTTAAGAGCATCAAGGTCTGCAATGGTCACTGAAGGTGGCGATGATGCCGTGGCTGCTGACTGCGGAGGCTGAGTTGTGACTGACGATGAACTGTTGGTATTGGTGTTGGCTGCTGCAAGACAGAAGCCCAACGACTCCTGGCCTGTCAACGACTGAAACCGCTTACTGTCAACACACACAATATGAATGTAGAAAAATTTGTCATCTGTCACTTCAGTCCTGCACAACCAGAATTTGACTGCACACACAACAGTTAGTCACCTGTAGAATGTAGATTGTAGAAGTGAACTTCGGACAAAGCCAGTAAGCCTGAGCCACAGATTCACCTAAATTATAGCACCACATTCAGCATCGCTATTTATTACCACTCAACTCGAAAGCTGATACTCATTTTACCATTCCAGTGATTCCACTGAGGGTAGAAGGCTGAGTCGACCTGGGTGGCTGGTTACGTATCGAAATGGTTTACCAGCCCGCACACAGTATCCACCTAGGTACTAAATAGACCTAGCAAAGAGTAACACTCAGTTCTTGCTTCACTTGCTAAAATGACTCCAGGTCAGGCTCAGACGGTCAACAAAAGCCAATACTTGGGAACTGTTGTGGCACACTTATGCCCAGCAGAAAAGGACCAAAAATGGCTATAAAATGCAACAACAAAAGCTGACAGTGGACACAATAGATGTAATGTAATGTAACATCAACAGACCCGCGAGCACGTCTGACTGATTCGCTGACAGAAGTTCCATTGCTACTACCATTGCCAGTGTTGGTCGCTGGCGTTGTGACACTAGCTGAGCTTGCTGCTCCAGCGTTTACACCGTTCTGATCACCATCGACACAACACAGCATCACAGTTCAATAAGTTCATCTTCGGATAAACTACTAGGCTGAAACATGTAGCGGTAACTAAAATGCTATACTGTATCATCCAACTGCAATCATTATTGTAAAGCTGGCATTTCAACAACCGCTGTTACTATTGACACAACACAGCATGACAGTTTATGCTGAAATAAGTAATTAATATCATACGCTATGCGCAGTCGTTGAATTACAATCCATATTGCAGGGCCAGTGATTCAGCAACCAAAATCGTCTTTTACGGAATGACTGATGATCGCTGTTTGCCGCTATATGCTGCCACAATGAACATAGTACAATATATGAGAAAGCAGAGTAGACCCCGCATTGATCTTGGTTCATTGCCTTACCTTTATTGACAGACAACTGTCACAAACCAGGCCATCACTCTTAACCATGTCACAGACTGGAAAATGCAAAAATGGATCAGTCAATCAAGAAAGCTATACACATCAGAAAAAATTAGAAAACTGATGAACCGAGATTAGGGGTCCTACCAACAAGTAGTAGTAACAGTACTGTAATAATCATGGCACTAGGTGAGACAAGCATCTGATGGGTTAACATACCGATGATGTTGTTGTTGCCGATTCGTCATTTTCCAGTTTTGCTCGACGCTCACGTAGCCGTAGTGTCATTTCCGACATGATATCTGAACTGACGGCACCAGGCATGACAGGCACACTGGTACGACCGAGGGTGCCAGAACCAGCAGTCCCAGTGGACACACCAATGTCGTCCTGAGACTGACAGACAGACAGACACACAGAGTAACAGAGAGACAGACAGTATTACTGGAATGCTGGTACAACTAAGAGTACCAGAGCAAGGAATAAAAGTAAAAAGGTAAAAATTAGAAGATAGCTCTTTAGAAGATTGAAATCCTCACAGAGCTACGGAGCGTCACATGCCATATGGGATCACATGGTGTTACCTGCCACCCGACAGAGGTGAATGCGCCCCGCCTTAACCCCAGCCAGATAGGCTAGTACTCAATTTACCTACCCCGTAAGGACAGAAGGCTGAGTTGACCTAGGCGGCTGGTTACATACCGAGATAGTTTACCTGCCCGCAGGCAGTCACCTATCGCTGTACTAACAAGGTCCGATGTAGAGTAACTTTGTTGATCAAATAAAACGCATTAATGCGTTACCACTACGCCAAGCCACAAGTAGACCTACCAACGTCACTAAGATACAAACGGATATACAGGCTTCCACAACTTACACTGAATGTAGCACAGCCACTTGGCGAAAATAATAAACAAAATTCATTCATATATTCGAACTGTGATCCCGATTACCACCAAAATCTAATCGATAATCATTACACTCTGCCTTAAAACGCAAGCCTACCTCTCCAAATAACTTCATCAAAATGTGTCATAAATATCTTTTTCAGCGATCTAATGAGACAAGCATGGGCAGGCTCTAAAAACATAAGTTTCTAATTCTGCAAAAGTAACAGCAATAATGACGCAAAAGCTGACTAACCCGATCGACCTTGCGTAGCTGAGCAGACTTCAACGCAGCAGCTAGGCCCCCGCCATTGTTTCCATTAGACATTAGCGACACCGGACTAGTCGGCAAAGACTGACGACGGGCAATTCCATGGGGAATGCCCAGCTGGGAAAGACC
>Ga0209367_1006944_pt1 | contig 15634 bp, 10 predicted proteins | sample WorMetLIZISLAND2_FD_187412 | JGI IMG/M metagenome (GOLD analysis project Ga0209367, IMG submission 187412) | Marine gutless worms symbiont microbial communities from Max Planck institute for Marine Microbiology, Germany - Olavius geniculatus... ... | reverse complement strand
TTAGGCCTATTATTTGGATAATTCCAAATTCCAATAAAAGTTTTTTCATTGTCAAAGAATGTCTTACTCCAGTTCTGTGACAACCGTTTTACAAAAGTGCCCAGAATTCACTCACTTTAATCTTATACCTACGTGAAAACTAAGTTGAGTTGTCCTGTCCACTAATTATCTTCGTCGCTGTCATAATTTTGCTTCGTTTCGCTCATGTGATTTTTATTGAGATCAACGTTGACAAAATAATAAACGCATTTACAAAGATTTTTTTGTAAACGTTGTGGCCTAAACGTCTATCACATCTATGGGCCTAATACTGTGCGACTGATTGTAGGCAAAGTTACGTTACGGGACTTTTTTCTACGGCGCTTTGTGATTCTTTTATGTTCACACAATAAAACCGATATTAACAATTTTTTCTCGGCTAGCCGCGATTTTTGCGGCGGCGGCGGCTTAGCAAAATCACGGCGCGGTGGCGGCGGCTAAGTCGGCGGCTTAGGAGTCTATCGGCTGTCATGTGTCATCTGTTACGTATTGTGGTTAAAGCTGCTAAACGCGTACGCAAAAATGTCTGAAAAAATGGGGTTGCCAGACCACTAAGCCTACCAAGTGTGGTACCAATTTGGATTCCGTACGACTCCCCCTTCCTCCAAAATGAGGGTAACCTACTGACTGTACTCCCAAATACTTGCATGGCGTATTGCTTCCAAACCGCTTCAGTTAGCACATGTAACTAGCCTACAGCTGAGGCTAAGAAAATCACCGTCGCCATATTCAAGGGTATTATCGCTGATCTTCTACGGGCATCAGACCCTGTTCGCTCGAAATAGGGGTCTCGACTTTCGACTGCCCAAGAATGCATGTTGCCAGGAGTACGGTCGGCTATCTTAGCGACAGTTTATCGGCACCGGCGTGGCAAGCAATACCACTATACAGGGTGAGCCAAAAATATGCCTAAGCCGCCAACTTTTATTCACGTAGAACTTTGCTGAATATTGGCCAATTTTCAACATTTTTTCACTGGCACATTCTGAGTTATATATACGATAGACGCATGGACCTTTTTAGGCTTTTATAGTAAAGCGTTGATGACGAATCGAATGGTCTCGTAACTGACAATGTTTATTGTTTAGTTAAAATAATACAAAAGGATGAAAGGATCATTGCTGCTGTACAATTTGAAATTAAACTGTTTTTTTCTACCGGTCTAAACAGCTCACTGATAATATTTATACGGGCATATACTGTAAACTGTCGAAATGCATTGGACAGACTCCGTGTTCATATGAACATTATCTTGTTAATTTACTCACTTATTTGCAAGACATTTTATTTCAAGCCAAAGAGCGAGATGATCGTGAAAAGTCTTGGTTCTGATGCCGCAAGACACAAATTAAACTTAAGTCATATTGAGCTTTACAGAAAACACGCCCATCGTGTACGAAAGATAAGGGTTCATTGACATTTCGACAGTGCTATGATGAGATAAACCAAGTTCTCGAGCTCGTAATAAATAGCGATGCTATATATTCGACATGAAACATCAAAAGTATGTTTGTTTTCCCGGCGTAATTCTGCATTAGGCCCCTACGGTTAAATTTTCCAAAATCGTAAAATTATTTTTCATGTCTATTCTGAAATTTGTTAAAAACCTTCAGTCTTGCATCGGTTGTCGATAAATTAAAATTTGTTGACCAATTTCGCATACGAACACTGCAGATTTGCGACGTAAATTTAAAAACAAGTTTTCTGTGCACCGTAGCCGTGGGTCATCAACGTTAGTTCTTTTCCCATTATGCTGCAGTAATGGCGAGTCTTGGGGGTCGCATTTGTAATGAATATGTCACCGCCAAGACGTCGGTGTGATGTCTCACCTACGCTGGTCATTTACAGCGTCATCTAGAAACAATTTGTCAGCGCTGCAGAGCCTAACGATGCGGGCCGATTTTAAAAACTCCATCCATATGACACCCCGCGGGACCCCACTTCGACGTCGGTGTATGGGTAAAAATCTTTTCGTCATTTGCCCGGCAATATATGTCGGACGGACGCCTGGCTATAATACGGCGGGCACACGTGCTGGGCGGGCAAGCTATACGTGTCAGCACGCCTTCGTACCTCCTGACACGCATGTTGCATGGTGGTACTGGTCAGCGAGTGACCACCAGCAATGCTCGCTGACCGCGTCGTCAACAATGCTCGGACATACGCCATAGCGACGCGGGCAGGCACGGTATCATTTCGGTGCCGTCGACGCCCAGAAATCCGATACATTGGCCACCGGCGGACAATTACGAGCTTCGACCCTATACAGAGCGATAATTACCGACACGACAATAATGCCATCGAGCGATTTATTGTCCTAGTTGTAGTCGTAGTTGTTGTTGTTGTTGTCCAGCTTGTCTGCAATTTGTCGCGTCATCATTGGCGAGCGATCTCAGTACTCGATCGATTCCTTTCCACCCAACTTCTGCTGTGAATGAATGAATAAACAGCCCTCGTCTGTCGTCTCTTCGCTGTCTATCTCTGACGTCGATTAACGTAACTTGCGCTGACTGCAATTAACTTCGAGAAACGTATTCAGAATCGGTTTTAAGCTCAAACTCACTTTACTCACTTACTTCGATTTGCTGCGGATTTGTTGAACACCCCAAGCTCGTTCGTTTCCGATTTCCCGTTTCTGATTCAAAGAAATGTATTAGTAAAATAAGCTTTAGCTGTGTACATATTAATAAAAAATATTTATATAGTGATATAATATAATTTGATAATCGTTTTCAAGTTGCAATCGAAAATGTCGGGGATGTTTTTGAGACACAGTTAATGGTAAAAACAAGGAGGAAAATAGATAACTTAGCTAAATCTGATTGAGCTGAACTGATAGCGACAGTTATCACAACGGGCTAAAATGTCTTACATTGGGCAGATTAAAGTCACAACAAGAAGGAAAAAAACTATAGTTTACGCAAAATTTTGAACAGTTGATCTTTTTGTTGTTTATTTGGCATATGCTTGCCAATTTGCTATGTAGAAAATGCATCATTTCCGTAAAGCTGCACGTGCTCTAGGCCTATTCGACGTCAATCCCTATTCTATCCACTGATTCCTGCTGTGTTTGAAATTTTACTTTGTGTTTTATTTCACGAGGGCAACTACCGAAGCATCAGCCTATATGGTTGACGCCTTTTTGTTGCGTTCAGGATGTATTGCTTTATTATCGTATAGCATTGCTGCTAAAATACTTTTAGAAATAGACGAATGAACGAAAGTGCTCTCTCCCTGAGAAATATCTCGGTTAGCCCATGGCCTGTCCTGCTGTCCACTCACTAAAACCTGGCGTCTGCGGTGGTCCAGTCATGTCGAGTTGCTTTGTTCTTCGCGTGGCATGCCTGTGTCCACGCGGCCTGCTAATAATGTCATGAGAATTTCACGCAGAACTGAACGCAACACGACACGCACGGTAGCAGCACTGGCTGCGGACGCTTAGGTCTGCCTGATGACGCAATTGTTCCGCATCATTAGCCGATGATAAGAACAGCACAGACGACAGTCGTACGACGGTCGGTCGCTGTACTTTTCCTGACATAGCAGAGCGGCGAACGATGCCGGGGTCTACATCTGGCATAATTTTTCATTTAGACATTGTGACGATTTCGACTGTCCGACTATTGAGTCACCAAATGCTGCGAAACTGTATTCAGACAGAGTTAGCGTAGCACATCCGTACACATTCGCGTAATTATGATGCTTATGCCTATATACAAGTACACTGTGTCTCAAAAAAGGAGCCCGACATTATCGATTATAATTTAAAGATGGATTATCAGATTGCAATAATTTTTGGTGTAAATATTTCTGACTCAACTGGCCATCAAACAACTGTTTAAGTTCCCACCTTACCTAGCATGTGCTTCTACACTACCGGGAAAAACCGAAAAACGCGAAAAACGTTGAAATAAACAAAAACGTTAAAAACATCTTTCGTGGCAGCCTTTTTTGTTCAACCGGATAAGGAGCACACGGGCTATTTGTCTGGCTGCCTGATGTATAGTCACCGTTTTAAAAAAATCTTTTTCGTTTAAATGTGTTGTTTTAAAAATTAAAGCTTTATTGTTCTTGTGCTGTATACTGGGTGTGAGCTCGATCAGACAGGTTTTTGTTGAAACACGTACATGATTTTGTTTGCTAGAACATGGCTGAAAAGTTTGTCGTCTGTGGCATCGGGTAATTAAATAATTGGAAAATTGCGATTTTATTACAGGCAACTGAAAATTTTCGACAGATGAGATACAGGTTAAATGCTATAGCTCTTTATAAGAAATTCATTTCAGAGCTACGAAGCGTCACCCGCCGTATGGGATCACACAGTGTTACCTGCCACCCGACACAGGTGAACGCGCCCCGCCTCAACCCCAGCCAGATAGGCTGGTACTCGATTTACCTACCCCGAAAGGATGGAAGGCTGAGTTGACCTAGGCGGCTGGTTACGTACCGAAATACCCGCAGGCATTCAACCGTCCAAGTACTAAGTCGGCCTGAGGCGTGGATCTGTCACAACGCGTTACCGCTACGCCACGCCACCAACCGGGTACGCGAAATTCTCATGTTCTTCATAAATTTCTTAAAGTTCTCAAAATTTGGAGGTTCTTTATATAATAACGTTTTTATTTTATTATTGGGAGCAGTTGCGTTTCATGCTCTCACTGTCACGATGCCACCGATGCAATGAAATGTCTGGTGGAGACACGACTTAGTGTTAAAGGAATGAATGAAATTTAGGCCTAAAAACAACGGCAACATAATCCGAGAGTAAGCATGACGCCTGCGATTTGGACTATTTGCACGGACAACGATACAACAGACTCTTGTTGACATGTGACCGCGGCTGTTTATATTAGAATCGTCTTTGTTTACATTACTCTCCAATTCACGGCTCGGCACTCGTGTATGGGAGCTTTCGAAATATCGATCATGGTTTCGGGGATGGGCGGGCCGAGTTTACAGAGCACTAGAATAACGAGTAAAGGGCGGGCGGTGGAAAGGTGGGCGTTGTCGACGCCGACCCTTCAAAGCGTTGCTGCTACCTACGGTCACGGCCATCATCATCGTCATCGTCATCGGGCTTTCTTTTGTCCGCAGGTCGCCGACCGGTGGCTGGACTGCTTGCATGCATAATTCATCGACTGAGATTAACGGCTTTTTGCGACGACGACAACTGACGACAGTTGTCGTAGACTTAGCGCCGACATCCAATGGAGGCGAGCGATTAAACTGTGAGAAATGCGAAGAGATGACCTAGCGGATATATTCGAAAATCGACGCCGAATTTGATCGATTGCGGTTGTGGAACATGCGCGCGCTGCAGCCATGCATAGTTTCTGGCGACGGACGACGTCCAACTGTATTGCCGCAGGATACCCCGGTGTACGGTCATAACCTCCTGGATATAACCCCTCCTAGATCAAAACCCCATCTACCGACATCTACCACCTCTTCAAAGACAAAGCTTCCCACAAGCTACAGCTTAATGCGACACGTATGCCTATACCGTTACGGAGAACGGACAGTGGGTGTAACTTAACGAGGGTTCTGTTCTATAAAGGTGTTTGGACTTGCCTTCTCAATAAAGAGGGGGTTGACCTCGGAAGGGTTATGACCGTGCGGGGGTTGGTTCCCTTGCGGGCAGCATACGGTGCGGGCGGCGATTTTGAAATTGTGGATAATGCGGTGACTCGTCAAAATCAACAGCAATTTGCATTCGAATGGACAACGAAGACGAACAAGCGAAGCGTGATGATGTTGCGCATTGTTGCAATTCAGCTGCAGCAGCTGTCATTGTCTCTCTATCCGACATTGCCTCTGCCAACCATAACTTTTTCTTGGTCTTTGTTTGCATAATACGAAACATCATATAACTGTTTTAAAACACGACAGATCTAAAGCCGATCTGGTTCAGTAGTACTCGGAAAGAAAGAGAACGGAATGCAGCGCGAATCCATGCAGAACGGCGCTTGGCGACCCAGACTTTAACTGTCTGCAGAATCTGCTGGCGTAAATGTGCGTCAAGGATCGGACTATACGCACACCGCCTGTTGTCATCTGTTATCTGAGATTTGTCGCGATCGACGGCTCAGTCCATCGCTGTAAAATGTTGCCGTTGGCTGTAATATATTACTAAGATATTATATTAATGGGTTTTCCGAGGCTTTATTTTGTTTTGCCTTGTCTTTTGTACCGTTATGCGTTGAAGAGAAAGTGCATGTAAAGTTGGATTTTCTATTGGCATTCATCGTTGGCCATGTCATTTGCCCGTAGAAAAATATACTTCAGATACAAAATTGTTGTTTGATGTAAAAATAAATGTATGATGCTGATGACGAAATTTATTGACGATCATGAAGCGATAACGACGACTGTTTGATGATTGAGTCGGCGTGTTATTACGATAATGGTGATAATGGCTATCGCTAATTGCGCTGCGCTACCGATCATCGCATTTCATTCACGAACGACAATAACAGCCATATATGAAGAATTTCGCCGCGTAAAGCAGGACAAATTGTCGCCGCCACTCGTCACTACCATCGCCATCTTGTCCATCTCCCACCACCATCACGTGACCGCTATAATTACACATCACGTGACACAAGGTACGCCTGTCGCGCGCCAATTTCCGCTTCAAGATGGCGTCATGACCGGCACTTCCGTTATATATGCGTCGGTCGGCCTTCGAAGCAGCCGAGGCGCGGCTTTGTAAAACGGCCGGCCCGTGTACGTTTGATGTGACGGCTTTGTATCTATATATCGCTAATGGACTTATGTCGGCACAGAATTTATCTCGGGCTATTAATCTTTTACTCTTTCTACAAATCTGCAAATCCGTACACCTAAAATTCATATCTGTGGCGGTCTGGCCGTAGTCTTCAACACTTGAGTGATTTGACATAGACCGAGCCAAACGTCACCGGAATGCACAGAAACGTCACTCACGATAACCACCCAGAAAATGAATACGATCAAAACTATGTAAAAGGCAAAACAAAAATATGAATAATATCTATCGAAATCTCAACAAAGCTTCAACTATAGCTTACATGCAAAACGATAATTCGAGCAAACTACAAAAATAGGCTGCAGATGATTATCAATCACTGTTGTTGCATAGAAAGATATTCAAACGATGACATGACGCCAAGATTGCAGAATTCGCTTCTTGTAAAAGAACTGCATTTGTTTTCCGTTGGTGAATTATAAGTTTTACAGAAATTGCTAAATCTAAAATTTATACTTTCCTAGCATATCAATCACGCACACTTATTTATTACACTTTTGCAGAAGTCGACTCAGCACATCGAGTAATGCTCAATCCATACGACGCCAAGCCGACTACGCCAGTGTTAAGTTGCGTCGTAAGTGTGGATTGGGCATAACATAACTATATTCACTGCACCGTGAAACCAACGAGGCAGAATTAAATGCGTATGCTTTAGCGAATGATAAACGACGGGAATTGAGTTATAATTAACGGTGGTCCTGTAGCATATACGATAGCTGTCGGCAATATAGGCATCACGGAGTCCGCTGGGACTCGGGAGAGAGAGCTGTGGCGATGAAAGAAAGAGCTATAGGCCTATAGGAAACAGAAGTGTGACAGCCGCAGGGGAAAAACGGCCGCCGCAGTGCAGTGGGAATCGTCCGTTCTGGGCCCAGTAATAGCGACTGCAGCCATCAATGTGATAAGGAGTTCGAGGTTGTCTGCAGTAGAAGGTCTTTCTCGGAGAGTTCTGCGCCGTAGATATGTTACATCATCATCATCATCAACAGCATCATGAGATCTAACCGTGCAGGTGTCGCGGCGTTGGTGCACATGAGGTGCGTTCGTTCGTCCGCGGGGAAATCGCTGATCAGATCAAACGGACGCCGACGACATCCATCCGATGACCGATGACGACCGATCATTCTATAGGCAAGAAGCGCGCAAAACGCGATACGAGTTTCGTGGTTGCCGGGAAACAGACGTCTTTAACGACGATCGCCTAGTTTCATCGAACGCAACGCACGCAACACGCGCAATGGACGCAAGACAACGAACGCAATGCAAGAATCGACACTGCTTCTGTTTCTGCTTCCTTGCATTCTGACCGTTGCGTCGCAGTGGCGTAGTCAGAAAATTAATTATGAATTGGGGAAGGCTTTGCCTCCTTTCTCTTCCGTCTTTTTTCTTTGTTTTCTTTTTTCCCTTTTTCTTTTTTCCCTTTTTCTTTTTTCCCTTTTTGCCTCTTTTTCCTTTTCCTTTTTTCTTTCCCTTAGAAGTAGGACCTTTGAATTCCGGCTATGGGATCTATGAAGCGGCTACGCCAGTGTTGCGTTGTTTGCTAACTGTGTCCGTTTCGTTTGTTGCATACACTGTATACCCAAGGAATCATTTAATAAGTCTCTACTGTGTGACGATTTCAGGGACATCGCCGTTAGCCCTATTTTGTCGAAAGTGTTCGAATATTGTGTTCTTGATAGGTTCAGTAATTACTTTTGCACTACCGACAACAAATTTGGATTCAAAAACTGTGTTGGTTGTAGTTTTGCCATCCGGACAGTCCGCAATATTGTTGACAGTTACATCAGAGGTGGAAGCTCGGCCAACCTTTGCGCCATAGATTTGTCGAAGGCGTTCGACAAAGTCAATCACCACGCTTTCTTTCTCAAACTTATGAAACGTCATATTCCAAACGAACTTTTAAACATTTTAGATACTTGGCTGTCCGGATGTTACTCGTGTGTTAAATGGCTCACTGTGTGGTCCGATATGTTTCAGACTGGTTTTGGTGTTCGGCAGGGTTCAGTCTTATCGCCATTTCTCTTTGCCGTGTATTTAGATGATCTTGCTAACTTGTGTCATAAAGAACGCAATACTTTGATCATTTTATACGCAGATGGCATTGTATAATTTATTAGCGCCGTCCGTTTGTCAATTAGACGCGTTACTCAAGATTTGTGAGCATGAATTCACCGAATTAGACATGGCCATTAATTTTAAGAAGTCGTCTTGCCTTCGTATTGGATCTCGCATGACTATGCCTTGTGCTAATATCTGTGCAACGTCCGGTACTCAGATCCCTTGGGTCAGTGAACTCGGATATCTTGGTGTTTATATTATAAAATCGCGTTCGTTTAAATGTTGTTTGTCAAACAATAGAAAAGCTTTTTACCGTTCTGCAAATGCAGTTTTTGGCAAAGTTGGTCGCGTTGCGTCAGAGGAAGGAACCTTGCAACTTATTAATAAGAAATGTATACCTACACTGTAACCTCTTATACGGTCTTGAGGCATGCCCACTGGTTAAGTCAGAACTCCCTTCCTTAGACTTTGTTGTCAATAGGTTTTTATGAAAATGTTTAGAACGAGCAACTTGGATGTCGTTAGACAATGCCAAGCTTACTTTGATTTTTCAATTGCCGAGTATATACGTTGTGGTGTGATAGGGTAAAGAGGTTTGAGGTTAAATATGCAACCTGCGGGGGCAGCTTTGTAGATTACGGTATCAATGTCAAATAGATGATTATTGTTGGTGTTATTATGCCAGTGTGTTTATTTATTTTCTTTTTTTCTGTTGTTAATTGCATGCATGTGCGTATGTGTGTTTATCTATCGTTTTTTTCGGTGAATAAAGATGCACATATATTATTTTGCGTTAATTAAGTTCCTTGCATACTTAGTTGCTTATTTTTTTGGCGTCGTTTGCATTAGTTGCGTCAACAGAAATACGCCCTGCTTTGCGTACGTTGGGTTGGCTGGCAACTCGGCTTATTATATACCGCAGCGAAGTGCGTGAACACAATAATCCCCACAGACCAAGTATCACTGTCATCACTTTCCACCTGTCATTACACTTCATTGCATGCACTCAATTTCAGTGTATGCGGTGGACTTAATACGGATCAAAATAAATGTGTAAATGAAAGCTATTGATTTAGGTTACTTATATTAACTGTTGAAAATGACTCCTCGGAGGACTGAAAGTCGAGCATGAAGACGTCAAAACGATGACGTTGTCACAGAAGTGTACGTCTGTCTGTCTGTCTGTCTGTCAAGCGGCTGATCTGTGACGACGCATGCGCCGAAAGTCGACAGATGCGCTCGCCATGATCCACGGGTCCAGCGCGCACCTGCGCACAAACAGCCGACATCGCTCGTTGTACCACGCACCGACTGGGGTTCAATTTTCCCGCCACGTCCACGGGCTGACGACCGATCGGCTTAACGGGGAGCCGATATTATCCGCCGCATAAACCGTATATACAATCGTCCTGATCGGACGACGACTGCCGACCGGTCGGTCTGCGAGATCCTTTGATCGACGTCGGGGGCGACTAAGGTGCGTGCGTGCTCGTCGAGTGTAGTGTGACTATACGTCAGCGATGACGTCGTGTAGACGCTTACGCCACGTACGCACGCAGCCGCTTTGTTCCTTCTCCGTTTAGCGCCACACGCGAGGAGAGAATATACGCCATGCAGAATGGGAGGGCGCTGCCGCGAGGCATTCTGGGACGGCCGGTGCGCGCTCGCGAGTGCATGGAGGAGGAGGATTTTTCACGCTCAGTCGAAACGGCTCAGACGGACAGAAGCGGGAGTTAAATTTACCGCCGTCGTCGCCGCTACGAGGCGTGATCTGCCCGGGCGGGACTTGGACTTGTAATCGTCGCAGAGGCTAATGACACGGTGTTTAGCGGTCGTGTGATGATGCCTGGCGGGGCCACTGAGTGATAGCTGGGCGGAACAACCACCCTGCACCGTGCGCCGTCGTCTTGACAAACAACCTGAACTGTGCTGTGAAAGTGAAAACCAACGCCACGTCGATCAGCGTCGACCATGCACGACAAGACCGAGCTGCCCGAGCGATGGGTTTTCTTGTGTTCTGCGGTTTCAGCTATCACTGGTAGTGGTTACTGATAGGTATTACGGGACTTCGCAAACGAGGGCGCTGCAATTTCAGGATCTGAAAATGACGTTTACCACTAAACAAAGATAGCGGTATCTCCTGATCGATCGCGATGGAATTGTGTCCTGCAGCGGACACCGTTGCAGCGATGTCTAATGCTTACCTTACCACACCTGCCGAAGTCCAATAGAGAGAGAATTCTGCATTCGTTCTGTAGATACTAAGCCTATAATTCGTTAGATCTAATTAACTTGTTGTGTCCCACGACGTCTGCCATCATAATGAAATTTCATTAAGAGAGAGGCAGGAATGGGACAATTGGTGATTTTTAGTCAATAAATTGCCTATCGTTCAGATGACATTGCGTCGTCGTGCTGGCGTCGCGGCAACTTTGAAAACGGTCGTACGTCGGTCGGTCGGCGTCGGAAAGGTTCGAGTCCGAGGTCGTCTTTCATCTGGATGCTCAGGCGCCGAGGGAAAGAGAGGGACAAACGTCGCCGGGAGACGGGCGTCCGGCCGGGCAGTCCGGACTGCTTGCACTGTTTGCGTTCATCCAGCCGGAATGCGTCGTTCGTTCCTCTGCTCGCTCGTCTCCCGGACCGTCGACAGTCCCAAGATTAATCTCTCCCCATAATTTCGGTCAAGGCGAACGAGGACCTCCCGCAGTCCAGTATACCGGCGAGTATACAGAGAGACCAGGCCAGGTTGATGTTGTCATTTGCTGCGGCGTCTTGTCATCCGCCACCATTCACGCACTGTCAACGCGCGCCAGAGATGGTTTTTATCGTTCGGCTTTGAACTAAATGCAAGCAGGAGTCAAACAATAGCACCGGCCAGCTTCTCCCACAACCAGTATAGGGACTTACTTTCGCTTGGAATACTTTCCACTATAGGTACATTGATTGTTATATTCGGCAGCCGAGTACCGTATTAAGACACAAGTGGCGGGTTGGATAATAAAGAAACATTGGTTGGCTAGTGCTAAGGAGATTTAATGCCCTTTATTTATACGTTTATTTGCGATAAAAACAGGAAGATAAAGCACTGAAGCTGAAAAGCATCTGCAACAACAATAATAAGTTTAAAATTGTGTCTTTATCCAGGTAAATGTTTTCCGTAACCGTCTGATGTCCATGCTAAACAACTGTCTGCATGTGCACCCTGTATATATTGTGTCTTGCGTCGCATTGTCGTCCAGGAAAAGTCTCCTAAAGGCGCGCACACAGTGACAATAACTAAACTGTACTGAACCGGAACCGAACTCGCCAATATGGGAGAGCAGTAATGCATTGGCCAGTTCAGTTCATGTTTGTGTATACCTACGCGCGTTTAGTCTCGAACGAAATTTTTAATAACGGTCCTCATGCGCAACACGAGGGTCAAATTGAGACAACAGCAAAAAGTTTAAATATATGCTGCAGCCGTAAAATATCTGCAACAGACAATTGAATGTATAGCGGAAGTGTAGCAAATGCAGATACGTTTAGCATGCATAGCGAAATTTATGCAGAGTGTTTCACAGCGTTCTAGCACGTAGGTCTACAGAACGAACGGTTGTTTGTTCCGTGGCCGAACAATAGCGACAAGTCGTCCTAAACTAACACTATTCATGCATGATCGCATAGGTCTACATAGCCTATATACAGGCGTCCGTCTTTGCGTTAAGTGGTGCCAAGAGTTCGCCAAGTGGTGCTGATGACGAACCGTGCAGACTTCTCTATATATGTAGGCCTATTACAGGCCTACTGTCTGTCCTATGCACGCTTGTCTATCTGTGATCTTAGAAGGCTGATGAACTGGTGACGTGCTAGGGCACGTGCGTCGCGCTTTGATCTGAGACAAGAAGAGGTATAAGCGGATTACTCGTGTATATGTTATGCGCGTGTGCGACGCGAGTTGTTTTAACGTCGCAGACAGTCAGTGGCGTAGGCCTACGTAACCATTGCAGCTGCTGGGTAGTGGGTAAACCAACGTCTTTCTCGGACTTCAAAATGGCGCAAACAAAAATCGTGCAAACACGCTAACTTTTAGGCACAAAACTTGATGGTGGGTGTGGTAATGAACTGTATTAAGAACAAACTGCACCCAGACACGTTCCTTTAACCAAAAATGCTTCTGAAATTTGATTATACTCTATAGGTGAGCTCCCATCGCTCCTCAAAATCCCTAATTGACTCTGTAAAAATTATTCTTTCATTTTTATGCAGTTTCTTTTGCAATTCGCTTTTTATCTATAACCAATATTCAGGCCTGTAGGTCTATGCTATATACTATATGCGGGTTTGCATGGCGGCTGGCTGCTGGAAACCTGGCATAACTGGAAGCAGCGTTGGCGATCAGGTGCACGGATAACTGTTTAGCTACGTGTGAAGAAAGGGTTCGCCGCCAGTTAAGTTAATGCGTCTTTTCCCTTTAAAATCATTAAATCTGCCACTGTATTCCAGGATTCTTTTTGCAGTCATGTGCCAGTGCCGCCAGTGCATGCATGATCAGAGAGTATTGGACGTCCAGTGGCGGTTTTAGGCCCGGGCCGGGGGAAAGGGGGCTGTGCCCCCCAGTTCTGTTCCAAGCCCCCCAGTTTCGCGGCCATCTATGATTTTTATGCAAATAAGACCCAAATATTTGATTTTTTGCGTTGCAAAATTTTAGAAAACTGGCAAAAAACCAAAAGTGCTTCAGCTTCAGGGTTTTTGCCTTCTGACCTCCTGACCAAGGGCTCTGCCTCTAGACCCTGCTGAGGGCTCTGCCCCCAGACTCCCTCTATAGGCTCGCGCTACCGCGCTCACCATGAGGCCGTGCTCCCAGATATTGCCGACTAGAACCGCCACTGTGGACGTTGTCTGGGCCGGCGTCGTTGTGCGTTAAAAACTTGGGTTAAAAAGAAGGACAGACGGCTGGATTATATGTATATATTATATAGGCCTGTGCTCAAAATTTCACTTTTTGTCTTCAAATTCCTTCAAACTGGAGCATCTGCAGCTTTGAATTTTGCATTTTCGAAAGAAAATTTTCCGAGGAGAAGAAAAAATTTTCCGGCAGGCTAAACTTTTTTGGGGGGCCCTCAGGTGCTCACCCTTGCAACGACGCAACATATCTCAGTCTGGGTGTGTGCTTGGATCATATCGAAGCTGCATGGTGCGGTTTTCCACTGCTGACACTGCATCACTCGCACGTGTACGGTGTCGTAGAGTTCAGAGTGGACATGGCTACAATTTCCTAAGTCCAATCCAACCTCTGAGCCAAGTCCAATCCAACGCAGTCCATGATGGTGACATTTACCTAAGTATTTCATTTATTAACTGATGTAGAGTTAAAACGCCAATGCGTTTTGCATGCATAGCGACAAAAGTGAAAACGTTCAAATGTCAGAATATGTTTAAATGCCACTAAATGTGAAAAATTACATTTAATAAAGACACTGTATCGTCGACGGCTGTTGTTGCATTAAACCTAGTCATACAAACTAACATTATAAATGGTGGCGAAAAACTTCTGATCCAATCCAATCCAATCTATGCATGGATGCATCCAAATCCAGTCCATACTTCGCATGTCTGTACGTACGTATAGTACGTAGTACAGCAGCGGTACAGAGGACGCGGCGCAGCTGTCGGCGCTCAGAGCAAGCGTACAATTACCCACCAAATATAGGCCTAGACGACAAACAGATAACCACTGCAGCGTTCACACCATGCAGTCGCACTAATTCCGGCACTGCGGAATAATATGTTCAACGAAAACTGCGTCCTGTAATCGTGAACGTCGGGGACGGAAAGTTTAATAACGTGCACTCGAAAAACTGGACAGTAAACTGGAGCTTTTTGACAAAGCTATTAGTGTGGGTACCGGTATGGTGATGGCTATTTCCGTTATTACTGCAGATTTGATGCAGTTGAAAAAGAATGTAAAATAATTGACGTATTATAGATACTATAAGTTATGGTGACAATATGACTGTATTTGAAATGTCACATACTTGAGATGGCTTAGTTTGGCGTCTTGGTAAATCTGAAGCAAAATGCAACAGTTTCAATTTTAGAACTGCAGACTGATATGCTATTCGTACCTATGACTTATCCATGTATGCCTTGTGCTTCGGTTGCACTTGGCTCTTACACAATATATCTCGGAATGTTGCATCTTTCTTAATTGTTTCGTAAACTTCCCCATTATTCTTTAGCTAGAACTAGGCCTATAATCTGTTGTGCACATTTTTAAAAAGATCTTTCGGGGTGTTTCGCTTGGCGTTTTTCTTTGTGGCTTTTTTGTGTCCACTGTATTACATAATTTACATGTATAAGCCTTGTTTGGCAACGCCGCCTGACATAATCTTTTCTCAGCATGCACCATGAATTTCAAAAATGTTAGCTAAACGCTTTCCCATAGTTAAGTTATTAAATTGTGTACTATACACAGTGTATGCAGTTTCAGAAAAATCTTTGCTAGTATGTCGTTTTCTAACCTACGTAGTCTTCCATTCTGTGATCAGTAAGTAATATTCCAATATTCTACCGCAATTAAATTACTATTTTAGTGCCTGACATTTATTGTGTTTGAAACTATTATAGTACGTAGTTAAAATTTTGTTGGCCATGTGACTGATGTATTCATGTATGAATATTTCGCCAAATGCATTATTTTAGTATTCTATTTTTTTCTTTTTCTTTGACTGCCTATTATCTACTTTGTTGTGCACTATCTACCAG
>Ga0209367_1006943_pt1 | contig 15634 bp, 10 predicted proteins | sample WorMetLIZISLAND2_FD_187412 | JGI IMG/M metagenome (GOLD analysis project Ga0209367, IMG submission 187412) | Marine gutless worms symbiont microbial communities from Max Planck institute for Marine Microbiology, Germany - Olavius geniculatus... ... | reverse complement strand
CCCCCCGCAGCAGTGCTTTTATGCCTGGGATCAAAAGCAAACTGAAAATCATTGAAAACGATCAAGGAAATGATGAAACAAAAGTGTATAAAGTATAACTGTAAAAATTAAGAAAAAAACGAAGTAACCTGCTGCTACACACAGGTCACCTTTTCTACATATAATTCGTTAATTTTTTTGTGTAATATACTTGTAAAGTTTTGATTCGATCTTAGGCAAAACATTGACATAAACACTTGTGTGATGTGATTTATTTTAATTTTGATAGTCGTGCTGTTCAAACAACTATTTGAAATATCAAAGTTCTTAAGAAACCGAAACTACGTCAGACCATAAATCAGTTTAGTTAGAGTCCAGAAAAACACTGCAGCCTGCTAGGCAGTCAGGGTGGCGACCGACAGTGGCGAGATATGGCTGGAATGCAGGTGGTTTTTTCTCATGGTCGCCTTCGTGCTATAATTGACCATTGAGGCTATCCCACTGACTGACTGTCTGACTACACCTGTATCTTGAGTGATGTTGCGTGCAGTTGCACAGCAGTACGTCATACAATAGAACACAGTATTCGTTTTATGAAATGCATTGTCAGAATGCATTGGCAAAAGCAGATCTGATATTCATAATGATGTAATGAAAATGTGGCAAGTGTTTATAAATAGCGCTATTGTAGAAACTGTTAGTGCTCAAACTGAGTTTGAAGAAGGATATTAGTACAAATGTTTGCAATATTATTAGTCTGTTGTTATAATTATCAATAGTCATTTTCCAGGTTGTCGCATTTCAGCCTTGTGGCTGTAATGCTAATAAATAGGCTCCAAAGGATTTCACTTTTGACGAAAAACTGACATAATGACGAAAACTGGTGGTTTTGACGAAAATATTGATTTTTGACGAATTTTGACGAAATTTGCTAAATTTTTACTTTTTGACAAACGAAAAATGGCATTTTTGGTGGCAACATTTTTGAAGCCTATTTATTATAAGAAGCACTCTATTTCGGATAGCAAACAATGGCAAAATTTGGGATTTGTGGCAAATGCAAAGATAAGTGGAAACCAAAAGCCTTGGAACTGTTTTGGCACGACTTTATAGAATTAGCTAACAATGGTTACAGTTATGCACTGCTAAAAAGTCTTATTTTTTTGATTGCGAAATTTGGTGAAATTCAGCATTTTTGGCAGAAGTTTTGATGAAATTTGCACTTTTTGTGAAGGGAAAATGGTATTTTTGGCGGCAAAATTCTTTGGAGCCTACTAATAAACGTTCATTCACTCATTATACCTGCATTTGCTCTGTAGGAGGAATCTTTTGATTTACTCAAGCTTGATATTTCACGGAATGGATTAATTTTTTGATACACCTGAGAAACAGCATAAGTGCACTCATAGAAAAATGCCAACCGTAGCTGGGTCTCTTGATGTGTATGTAACTGATTATCATGTAACGATATATTAGTTAGACCACCAGGTATATACATTACTTTGTTTTCATGCTTGGTATCGGCATATATGCATTATGCAATAAAGTATTGTGTTTGCAGCGCCTGAGGTTTTGGACTACGTGTCGCTGGATTCAGCTTGTGACATGTGGTATGTATGTTTATCATATTTGTGGTTCATTCATCATATTTTGTACCTAGCTATAAAGGAGTGGTCACACTGGCGGTTCAGATGGCCATCCGAACGGTTGGTGTTTTTGACGGCCGTCCGGACAGCCGTCCGAACGGTCGTCAAAAACATCAACCGTTCGGACGGCCGTCTGGACCGCCAGTGTGACCTCTCCTTAAGTCACGCTGACCATGCATCAGCGATATGAGCCAGTTTGTTTTTTTAAAAAGTTCTGCTCATTCTGTTGTTTGCATTGTTAATAAGATCACCAGAGGTTCATTTTAAGTCAAACAGCATGCTATTATTCGTTTTTGTACGAAAAAGAACTTAATGCAAAATTGCAAATGATGGTCACTCCAGTATAATGGCAACAAGTGTATTACAAAACCAACAATACATCTTTGGTGTAAGAGAAAAAATTCTCTATCTGGATCGCATAACGATAGTAACGTGGCGCCACTTCGTGAATAATATAGACTTGTGTTGTAACCCGAAATTGCAAAAAATCCATAAAACTCCCTATTTTGGCATTTAAGGTCATTGAATTGGACGCCGATCGAGAGTCAGTGTACGACTTCCTATTAGTGATTAATAGTAACCTAGGCCCTATCTCGCACCGTTACTGAGATACAGCGACTTATTGGTCAAAAATCGCAAATTTTGCCCACCCCCTCTCATTTAGCACCCTCGTTTATTGTGACCCCCTTCGAATTTATGGAGAAGCTTTACGGTTCCTGAAACGAGTCTTCCAGGCACCTCATGGTGAAGATTTGGTAATTCTAGCTTGCACCGTTTTTGACTGATCCACCCGTGTGACGGACGGACGGACAGAATTGCGATGGCTAAGACGCGCTGAAAGCAGTAGCTGCGTATGAATGAATAGTTAATGTTTAACATTCAAAGAGGTGACATTAACTTGTTGAGTGTATTTGTTTTTTCTCGCTTCTTTGCTGTGTGATGATAGGTTACTGGTGGAGAAAATAATACACAAATATACCATTATTTATTAACAGATGGCATAACAATAAGGATGTCATCAACAACAAAATTTTCACATATTTTCAGAATTAAATTCCCTGCAAAAAGTTTATTTCAGATTGTTTTATATTTGGTAGAGTAACGGAATGTCTCTGTTTTGTAACTTATTCTGGAACGACCCCCGTATGCGTGTTCTGACTGACTGATAGTCTAATTAATTGATTGATTGGTGCAGGAGTGTTGGTGTGTTGGCGTATGTCATGCTGACCGGATGTTCACCGTTTGCCGGCAACTCCAAGCAGGAAACAATGCTGAACATTTCACAAGTGAACCTCGACTTCCCCGATGACTTGTTCGCATCCATCTCCGCTGACGCTGTGGACTTCATTCGTGGACTTCTCACTAAGAACACAAAGTACATTCATAAACAATATCTTTTATGCTAGATTGCTGTAATACTGTGTTATATCACGAGAACTCTCTTGCCCAGTTTGATGTAGATTAACTCGAAAAATAGATTCGTTAGAGTAAAACAGTGAGTATGTGTAATTGCTCCTTTTCTATGGCCGTTGAGCCTGTAACTGGCGATCACTGAGTCCGTGATGCATGGCCAGTGCGACGCCCAGATCTACGTTATCTTCCTAGCCGCGGGGCATCACCGCCCTTTAGCCGGTACCAAATTGTACTACTTGTTGAACATAGGCAAATGTGTGTGAACAACTTACCCAAGGTTGTTACCTGGCAGTGCTCCGGGTCCAAGTCGATCCGGGGACCTTTCGGTCACCAGTCTGACTTGTTACTGTTATACTACCAAGCCGCAGTATTATATTGCATGACAAAGTTTGAAAAGTCTAGTTTATGTGAAGCTTGCATATAGCAAGTCCTGGTAGATGCATGCTATAATATGGACGAATAAGATATTTAGGAAAGCCGAGTATTACAAAAATTAATACGCATATATAAGCAGCATTTTCTCACTTCATTATAATGCTGTACCATACTGACAGTTGATACCTGTATTACAATCTTAACAGCTAGTTATAAAAAGTTACAGGGGTGCATACAGCTCTTCTTGACCCATCTGAAAGCTACGGAGTGTCACCTGCCATATGGTATCACACAGTGTTACCTGCCACCTGACACAGGTGAATGTGTCCTGCCTTCACCCCAGCCATGATTTACCCACACTGGAGGAATGAAACGCTGAGTTGACCTGGGTGACAGTGGGTGTTGGTTTTTTGGTCATATACCAAGATGTTTTAGCTGTCTTCAGGCAGTCACCTATCCGTATAGTGAAACTTGACAGCAACCTGACCAGGAGTTGAACCCAGAACCATTTGATCGTTACCCATCAGGCCACTATCTCTGTTTAGATGGAAGATGTAATAGCCCAGAAATAATGGTGCTTACGGTGAATCACAAGGTGCAGTTGTGTTTAAGTGATTGCTGCGATGGTGTGGCATGTGTAGAGATCGAATGACAGCCGCTGAATGCTTGGAACATAAATGGTTAAAAGAGCCGACGAGCGTAAAGCCACTGCCGTCGCCAGCAGCTCTGCCGTCAATAGTTCCCGGTGTGTCGTCTTCGTCTTTAGCTCCTCCTCTTTCGCGTGTGTCATCGGTGAATGATTCTCCATCTGGCCAGCGTCGGGCCCTCGCGTCAACTCTCACAGATGACGAAGAAAGCGACGACACGTCATCATTGCATGAGCCGGCGAAGAAACTCCGCTGCGAGGTCGAACTGAAGCAAGACCCGGTGCTCGATAGCAGTGACCGGCCGAGTAGTAGCGAAGATAAAGAGAACTTGAGTAGTGTTGATGTCGAGAAACCGTCACGAAATTCCGCAACAACTCCGACGACAACGACGACAGTGTGGAAATTTGAGAGTGTGGAGACGTCGTCGTCGACACTTTGTAGCACTCCGACCACAGCAGCTGTAGCAAAGACATTAGTTGCCGGAGTTTGTATTGACATAAGCGTGGCGTGACCTCCTGTATAGGTGCTGTACTCACTGAACCATAGGGCAGTAATGTTTTCGTTTTATCCCCGCCATTTTGAAGCGTGTGTTGTTAAGTGTTGGTTTCATGATACAGCTCTTTGTAAATTTTGTTAAGCATGGTTTACAGCAGCAGAAACTGCATTATCTGCAGTCTTAGTTTAGTTGAGTTTGAAATTTAGTTTATTTTTGCATACAGCTTGTCGTGGTTGTTTACATGGCTGCAATTTCTGGTAACTTATTGACCAGTTAAAGAGTTTTGATTAGTTGTATTTCATTATTAATAGAATGCGGTGTAATTTTTTGCATTTGTGATGAATTTGCGTCCACATAATTCAGCCCAGCTGTGGGACTAATGAGACAGGCTAACAGACTTGATGATAGGCCATTGCGTCCAGTAGTGAGTGATCCTTTGACATGTCATACCTACTGCTGTGATTATGGCTGTTGCTTTTTTCATACATTTTCGTACAATGTAAACAACTACCAGTTGTCTGCCACAGCAGCTGTTTGATTTTTGCTTTTCTAAACTCTGATGTCTCAGTTTAAAAACCAGTTTTCAACCGTTTGCTTTTTGTTTTGAGAATCCAGAGTCTTTGTTTGTTGGTTGCGATGTGTTGTCTCCGCAGCGGACATTAGTTAGATCATTTAGTTATCATTTTATGGACATATTCTCGGTTGATCTGGTAAGCGTATTTTAATTTTAAGCGTATTACTAATGGCCCAGAGTTTTGCTATACCAAGTTTTATTTTGAATTTGTATGCAATATAATGTGTGTGCCTTGAGCGATGTGTTGTGTGAGTAGGTTGGGCATTAGTATGATGTTCAGTCTGTAGAAATACTGATTTTGCAATTTCCATAAGCTTTGATTTTGGATTTTTAGGGCTATCAGCAAGCCACTAAACATGGAAGAAGTCCGATGAAATGGTTGTACATGTTGTACATGTATGTAATTATGTGTGCTTGTTTATAATGTGTTCGAGCTTCAAGGGAGTTAGTTCTCACACGGTGTTTCATAAAAAGGCACCCTTTTCTTTCTTTTATAATTCACTCAAATGTTGATCAATTTACATGAAATTTTTACCAATTGTAGCTGAAGAAATTTTACTTCAAAATATTTCGACAAGATATGGCGGTTAGTTAAATATTCTTTGCTGGTCATGATTTAATGCTGACATCATAGTGTATCACAAGAACAAGCTTGCTTGTCACTACTGGTGCTGACAGTTGCTGAATAGCCGCCATGCTTTGATGATGAACTTCATCTGGTTTACTGATAACAAACTGTTGAAGTTTCACCATTGCAGCCACAAAAAAGCCCAAAAAAGATCACTTTCATGCACTTGTGAGAATAGCTTGACTTTTACATCTTTCAGCAAGACAGTGCACCAGCACACACCGCTTGTGAGATAATTTTTGGCTCGCGAGATGCTTGATTTCATGTTCCCGTGTTGCTTAGTGCTGATAAGATTAACATTTTTCATCAGTGAACCAGATAAAAGTTCACCATCGAAGCAGAGTAGCAACTGACAGCACCAGTTGAGACAGACAAGCCTGTACTGATGATACATTATGACGTCAGCATTACGTCACAACTAGCAAATTAACTAGCAGCCATATTTTGTTGAAATATTTTGAATTAGAATTTTTTCGGTTATATCTGGTAAAAGTTTGGTGCAAGTTGAACATCACTTGAATGAATTATGAAAGAAAGAAAAAGAAAAAAGGGCACTTTTTATGAAACACAATGTATATGTTAAGATTGTTAGTGGTTTACAGTTTGCCAGCTGACAGTGTTTGTACGCATTTTTAACTGATGGCATACAAACGGTAAAATTGGCTGATTTTTGTGGATGCAGTTTACTCATTCGCTCACTGATGAAATAGATGCGACTATAATGATGGCGAATCACAAAGATGACATCTGCATTATTTTCTGCTCCATTGAATGAGCTTGAGGTAATATACTAGAAAAACTACCAAATATAAAATTTCAAAAATGAACAAAATGAGTATTTATCTTTGTCTAGCTTATTGTCTGCGGCCATCTAGTGACTTAAATATATTTGTCAACAATTGTCGTTGGCTGATCGCAGCTTGGTGCATAGAAAATATTGGTTTTTTTTTTTAAAATTTAAAATAGCATTGTTCTTTTTTATACCGGTACTCGGAAATTTATTCATTAGAAAAATCATCCAATTTTCTTGCAACATGCCAAATTTTTGTCTTCCGGTGTTGTCAGCTGACAAAATAAATGGCTGATTTTATCGATTGTATGACATTTTGTTCAATTATTTGATGCCAGCATCTTGCATACTGTGAATGGCGTCAGTACACAAATTGACTTACTGGTACTCATTTAGAAGGCCATCTGTATTAGCAAAATGTATACAGTTTCATAACCTTCCATTTGAACATAGAAGATTACATATAAAAGTCATTTCTTTTGAAAATCCGCATTGCAAAATACAACAGATTATACAATGAATGTTGGAATGCCTAGATAATCAAAACGATACAGATAGAAATTAGTTTTATTAGGTATTGTTTTTAAATTGTGAAATTATATACTGGTTGGTACATAGTTATTTTTTTCAGTACATTTTAATGTTTACTCTAAATGTTACTTTGGCTATATTTGCAGTGATTTCGTCATCCATCGTTTTTGAAAAATAACTACAAAGTTTGTCAAACTCCTGGAAAATCCTGAATAGTTACACATTTCTGGAATTGAGTTATTTTGTTTCTTGAAAGTCTTAGAAAACTGTTTAAGCTCTTTGTAAGAACCCTTGTATACTGCTTGCGCATACGTTTATTTTTACTATGCATTATGCAGCCTTGTTTTATGTCAGTGTAGAATTTTAGATGTCTTTAAGCGAGTCTTTTTTTGTAAGTTTTCGTCAATATTGTCTTCTCAGCTAGTGTCATTAGTATTGCATGGGAACAGTTAGTGATTCCTGTTTGTACAAGCATGTTGCGTAGAGTGTTTGTTGAACAAAAGATATGTGTGAACCGCACAGCTAGTTCAAAAAATATTTTTATGTGCAAGAGTCGTCGTACGTGCTTACGTTCATTTATTTTATGTTGTTAACAGATAAATAAATACGCATTTCAAATGCAGAATGTTCTTTTGTATTAGAACAACATTTTTGACAGAAGAACACTTTGAAACCAACGTTGTTTGCTGGCAGTCGTACTGAACTTCTAGCGACAGCGTCACAGCGTCATCTTACTATAATGGACAAAAAGTCTGTCTGTCTGTCAGCCCCTGTAGCGCCTTCCCTGTTGCCCGGTCGCCGACCCCGACCGCGGCGTTTGAGTCCTTGGGCCTTAGGTACGTGCCCCCCCCACCTTGACTCCCGTCTGCCCCCATGGGCAGCTTGAGGGGGAGGTGGTTGAGTTGCGGGGTCTTCTTTCCCGGCTGATTCTGTCGAGTTCATCAGTATAGTGCTCAGCTTCGTGGCGACATCTGGTGAATGACGGCCACTTAAAGGTCCCAGCCTAAGGCCTCAAGGCCGGCCATGAATTTCATAGTCTCTGCGACGTGTGCGTGTGCCGGCCGGCAGTGGCGCCCTGTGTACGTTATTACGACCGCGTACCACGTACTGCATACAACCCTTCCCAAACTCTTGCGCGCATTCATTTCACTAGCAAAGTAACCCGCCCGACGCCCTTAGAAGTGCTGTCACAAAGAAACTGGGCAATACTGCACTAACTTCTAGTGACTTAATTTTACTAAAGCCCGTCATTCATACTGTAAAGCCATATTCTGTCAGCTATGTAGAATGGTGAGCACAAATAACTTTAAATTTCGCATTCTGGCACTCGAGGTCACAAAATGCTGGCAGCAATCAATAGGCCTACCTGGTTTGTTCAACAGCAACTTTTTGGTTGTTAACAGTATACAGTGTTTCAGAATTGGGGCGAGATGAAACGAGAGCATGATTTCGCTTTGTTTCAAAAAAGTCATAACCCTCTCCTAACCTAACCGATATTTGCCAATGTTCCTTGTGATTTTTTAGTGCCGATGCGCAAAGGCTGTTTTTATCAACTAGAAATACGTTCTGTGGAACGAGGTATCTGTCTCACTGCTACGCTGTATAGCATAGCAGCTGCGTTTCAGCATTTGACGCTCTTGTGATCCTGCAGCCAATTTTGTCTTTGAATAAAAACGGTTGGTTGCCATGACAACAGGGGTCTTCAGGGGAGAAATTTACATGACACTATTGCATAGCCCGGGCCCGAAAATAGGGGGTAGGTGCAAACTGCAAACAGCGCGATTATCTTTTACGGGGACCGAGTTATACCGCTTTGAAGTTTCCATAGGTCGTAGGCCCCTAATGCAATTTAAAAAAAAAAATTGGGGTAAAATAGGGGAAGGAGTTATCAGATTTTTATCCGAAACAAACTCGATCTTCCGAATCACTGTCAGTCTGTCTGTAAACACTCCTACGGCTGCAATTTTGATTCGATTCTGATGAAATTTTACACAGACAGACGCAAGTGATTTTATAATCTGTCCCTTGCTATTCTATAGCAGTGGGACAGATAATGATGTGATTACCCGAAACATAACGTCTAAATCATAAATGCCTATGTTGTTGAAAGTCGGATAGGCTATTAACTTATGGCCAGATCATGAGACGTTCTTCACAAATGTTTGAATGTTTTAAAATGCATCTTCATGTTTTTGAAATATTTCCTATCTGTATTTCAGTTAGGGCTTATTGTTGATCGTCAGATTGGAGCACAATTACATATAGGACGTATTATACACGGTGTTTCATTAAAGCAACCCCTTTTTCTTTCTTTCTTTCATAATTCACTCAAATGATGATCAATTTACATGTAATTTTTACCAGTTATAGCTGAAGAAATACTAACTCAAAATATTTTCACAAAATATGGCAGTTGATTAAGTCGTGACGTAACGCTGACGTCAATGTGTCACGGATACAAGCTTGCTAGTCTCAACTGGTGCTGCCAGTTGCTAACCTGTTTCGATGGTGAACTTAATCTAGTTCGCTGATGAAAAATGTTCATCGTGTCAGCGCTAAGCAACATGGGGACATGAAATCTGGCGTCTTGCGATCCAAAAACTCAACCTTCTCGCGAGCTTGGTGTGCTGGTGCACTGTCTTGCTCGAACATGTGAAAGTCAAACTATCCCCACAGACACGTAAATGCGATTGCTTTGCGCGTTTTTTGTGACTGCAACTGTCAAACTTCAAGAATTTGTCATCAATGAGTCAGGCATACTAAATAAATAGGGCCTATGACTAAACACTAAGAAATTACAAACGACGAAAGAGCTTATAAGATCTACATTCTTTTTCTATGCTCTGTCGTTAACTTTCCTGTCTGGAGGTTTCGCTTTAAACTGAGTTGACGTGTTAAACGGATGGCAGCAACCGAAAACACGTCGTTTGCTGTCTTCTGATTTCTGAGCCGTGTGATCTGCTATAACACTAATTGTACCCGGCAGTATGCGATCGTGAAATACAGAAAGCATGTTTCATCACGGACTAAACTGAGTAGGCCTATTATGCCTGGTTACACTCGCATAACACACTCTAGGCCAGGCTTCTATGCATAATGCAGTAATCATCAGCCGTAAACGTCGCAATATCGCACGTTCGTGCATTTTTACCGCATCCTTGAAGCTTGTAACTTCAAGTCGCGAAAAAAACTGTTTTTTAAAGTAACAGTAGCAATTATTATGATAGATTTCTTGTCCATCAGTTGGCGTAAAACACAAGGGTCGTTCATAAAGTTCGTAGTCTGACACAGCCCAAATATACCTACATCATATTTTGTACACCATATTTTGTTATTTTTCAACATAAGATTTGGTCCAGCAGTTCCCCAATGCTTGGATTCCGTTGTAGATAAATTGAAAACTTCGAAAACTATAGATTTATACCCATTGTTATCTTGGTTTTTTCAGTCAGAAATTTCCCTGCATATTTAGATTTCTTCTTCTTTCATATTTGTCTTGGCAAAGGGTGAAACCAAAGCAGGGCGCCAGACCCCGCAGCCCCTCACCTTAACCACTGGCAATGTATCGAGTTCGAGCGGAGTGAAAGAAACTTTGATTCATCGGTTGACAATATCGAACGCCTAAGTGAGGTCCGTTGGTCAAGAGTGTCTCGAGCGGTTGCGTGTCGCACATTCAGCCGCAGTGTCGCTCGCTTTCTCAGTCTGCTGTTGTCTACTGCTCGACGTTCATGATTACGCCACTCTTCGTCGTCGTCGTCGTCGTCCAAGAACAAATCGCCCGCGGGCACAGATCTACAGGAAATAACACGGAATAGTTAGACAACGTTACATTCATTTGCATCTCCCGCGTCAGTCGCTTGGTCAGGGCAGATTGCAGCTACGGCAGCTCTGACCGCTTCCGCTAATGATTGCCTCATCACCATACGGTGCCCCGAATTCATCGCCGCCTATCACATGTCAGAAAATGGTTAAAAATTTATTCAATGTCACAATACTATTTTTCGCACACATCAAGGTTAGTGTAATGTAGGCTATAGTCACTAGCATGTCTTTATGACGTGGTCTGACAAGTCAAAGAGATACCCCTAAGAAGTCGTTATTTTACTGCTATCGACTCGTCTAGCGAGAAAAACAAGAAATCTGAGCTAATGCTCATGAGATGTGTGAGAGCCTATAGCAGTTCCTGTTTGCAGGTAATCTTGAACGATCTTTAGATCTGGTTCCAAAGGAAACAAAAACCTTAAAAAGTCAAAATTGGCGTAAACGTTCCCCATGATAGGAGTAACCGGTGTATCATCTTTCAGTTCAGAACTTCAGAAGGTGTACGAAAAATCTGAAGTGTCTCAAGTTTCTCCGTCGTTAAATCCGGCGCACCTTGTATATGCGTACTGTAGGTAGATATGCTGGCAGGCAAAGATGTCCTTATAGCATATTCTCGTGATGTTATTCCAGCCCCATTCGTCCGTCGGTCGCCGAGTCAGTAGTCCGACTGATGCAACCGGCTGTTCAATTTCTCTGCTTGTTTATGAAGGCGGGCGTGACATTATGGACGGCAGATAGCATAGGTTGACGCCGGGTTATGGTCATCGTCCGGCGATTCGCTGCTGTCTGCCATTACGAGTCGACGATGAGTGCAGTGAAGCTGCTGCAACCTGCTCAAGAGCAGGTTGTTGAGCGCGCATCAGTCATCTCACACGACGACCGATGTCACAGCCACGTCAACAACTATAGACATTATCGTCGTCACTCATCAGTCATCGCGTTTCATTCATCCCCGAATGATCATCGCACTGTTCAGCATGGACTGAAAAGCTCTGCAGTGCGTGATGAAAGCGTCAGTAAAATTTAATTCGAGCGTCTGTCGGATTCAGTGCCGCAGGATTTTCAGTTCTCCGCTGACGCTTTCCGAGCGCCAGCGGTCAATTAAACCAACCCACCATATTCATTATTTAACTTTCCATTTCCGAACTACAAATGATTACAAAATCCAGCAACTTCAGCATACGTATATAAACCTGCATGCATATGGCAATCAACACATTTCAAATATACGCTGGTACTGAATGGATGCTGTTTGATTTCTCGTACTGCAAAACCCAAAATACACTACCGGTAGATTCATATTGCAAGTCGGCGAAAAACCGTCATTTGCTACGTAAATGCTAAGCTCGAGTACACCGTTTAAAAAAATAATGCTATGTTTGTTATTTGTGTTTACCTATTTTTTTCTGTTTGTAAACCATCACAAATTACTCCAAAAATTATGAATAATTTTCGAAAAACTTTTCTTGAACTGCATTGCATAGCAAAATCAACAAATGATTAAATTTTGCTGGATCTGGATCCATAGCGAATATGCGTTTCATTGTTCTTCTTAAACGATTTGGCGCATGGCTCCCTGCCTCTGTTGGATACTTATTTCACTCGATTTAAAAAGAGATCTATTACTAATCAACAGCCGACGCGTTCATTCAAATGACGACGTCTGGTCCAAAGTGTAGCCTGTTGCATTGACAGGTAAGCTTATAAGCGACACATAAATTATAGGCCTATAGGCGGCTGTATAAGCCTAATCAGTCAAGCTTGATAAACGCGGGCAAGCATTAGAGTCCACATAAAGCTTACGCCAACTAAAAGTGGCGTTTTAACTTTTGATACATGTGCATTAATGAAAGAATAATAATAATAAGACGATGATGTCGCGTAGATAGCAAGATCCGTTGCGCATGGAGAAGCTCATTCCATTTGAGACAGCGACGGTTAAACCAAATTAAGTTAGCACGCGACCTGTGTCGACCAGCTTTCCAGCGCCCAAGCCAAAATGACAACAGGCAATTCGATTGGTGGCATCGGAGTGAAAAAATGCGGAAACAAAAAAATAAGACACCGTTTTTAAAATGTCTAAAAATGCAGAACTAAAAATAAAAATAAATTGTATGCGTTGAAAATGCAAAATAAAACTTCCAGAACCCACAATTTAACGTGATATCAGTCAGCAAGTTTGTGAAACGACTGCACTCCAATAGTGAAAAAGGAATTTAAAAAATCTTTATAATAGTCCGAATACACATCACTTTTACCTCCAAAATGGGGTAGGCCTTGTACTATACCTTCTCCAAGTGTAGGCCTATGCCAGTGATGGGACCAAGACACTAACCCTCAAGACCGAGGCCAAGGCCAAGGCATTTAAATTTTAATGCACTAAATACTGAATAGGTCTGAATATGCACACTACAAAACATGCAATTTAAATGTAAAACCTTTTGATAGGACCAAAAATATCAATAATCTCATTGATTTGGTGACAGTAAACGTCAATCTAATATTTACATTATGGCACGAAAGTTTAGTAGTCCATATCAACTTATCAACTGCAGTTACAAATTAACGTTGCATGGTGCATCAGGAACATAGATTCCCAAGCACAGAGTATTAATTTGAACGGTGTGGGTGCATTATAATGCTGCCCTTAGATTAATGGGGAGAAATTCATACGTCAAGGCTCAAAAATATTTGCCAAAGAGTGTGTAAGAAACTACAAGTGAACTTTCGATTTTATATCAATATCACAATGATTTATCTAGTGCGTATTGTGTTGAATCTTGCGTTGGAGGTTAGTGTCTTGGTCTCGGTCTTGTGACAAGACCGAGACCAAAACACTAACCTCCAAGACCGAAGCCAAGGCCAAGGCACCAAAGGCCAAGGCACCAAAGGCCAAGGCCAAGGGTCCAAGACCAAGACCAAGAAAGTAAAAATCTGCCTCGAGGCAGCCTTGAGGCGAGGCAATGCCTCGAGGCATCACATCACTGGCTTATGCTTGTAGTCTGGTCAGACTGCATGCATTTGTATAGCTTACTGAGCGTTCCCCTTAACGTGTTGCGAGTTTCGACTGCGTCTGCTTTTTTGCAGTAAAACATCGATGTGATCTCCGCCAAATCCGGTTAAGCTCCCGAATCTCTGCTGCGGCGATTCCGACACTGAATAAAACAGACCTTATGGCCACTGCAGAGCTAACTATGTAGAGTCAGCTGGGTCTACAGTTCGAGTGAAACTAATCTAATAAATGACGCTCCATGGCTATGGTGGCATAAACGAAATAGCCATAGGCAAAGGCCCATAAAACGACGTAGCCTATATGATGTATGCATCAAGAATGAATCGCTATACCGTGAACTCACGGCATATAAGCTTACTGCAGTAATTGCAACCGATCCCAGCAGTTGCATTGTAGTTGTAGCGATCTGTTGCAGTACGTGCAATCGTTTACTGGACATCAATCATGCATGCTGATATTTGCAGTTATCATTCACATAAATAGGTGGCGGTTGGTCTAAGTGGAACGTCGTCAACTATCTGGATATTGTACCAGTTTGGTCATCCCTGAGTGGTGAGCAAGCGTTAAGAATGAGTAGTGGCGATGCTTACAGCCACCGCTAAGAAATGAACGCCGGTTCGTATACTGGAATATAGTTCTAAAACACTTTGGATTTGCCGACTCTAATGGCCCGAAAAGTAATGAGTTTTCACTGAACGGATTTGCAAAATCTCCTCTTTGAATTAACGACAACATTGCAGCATCTGAGCAACAGAGCAGCAGCTGCAACCGTCGTAGCGATCGTCGCACAACAGCAACCTGTGTAAACTGGACATACTGAGCCTGCGCAATTACAAGCATCACGAGTATTAATGTGCATGGCTACAGCTGCTGCCTATTCACCGTTTAGCTCTGCTTCGATAAGAATCTTTGCTTTCTCTAACCATGCATGCTCGTTGTTTTGCGGTTTTGGTAACAAATAGCGATAGCCTATGTGAATAGTTCATAAATTATATTTTGTCTATAGAAGATGCGAACGGTTTGAAAATTCGAAGTGAATAGCGAATGTTAAGCGAACATCAAATAGATGCTATTAAGCGCTAGTTTAGAATAGCTCATAAGCTATCAATACAAGAAATTTGAGCAAAGCTCACGAAACGCGCGAAAGCCTATAGCAGTTCCTGTTCGCGGGTAATCTTAGTCTATCTCCATCCATTTTGTCGTAATTCACTCTTTTGCAGCTAAAAATCGCCCAAAAATCGCGTTAAATCAATATCTTTAGGGTTCAAGGTCATTCAAGATTATCGATGTTGACATTCGTAAGAAGCTCTTCATCAGTGCTTGTTATGATAAGCAGCATGGTTGTGCCTATCTGCAACCATTTACACGCTAGACAAGCACAGAGTATAAATCACCACATTTTACAGGGGTACCTCTCGTTGACACCCACGTGCGCAGGCCTGCTTGAATCTAGAGCGTCCGGACTTGGACTGCTAAAATCTACATTCCATGCTGAAAATTTCAAATCCAGGTTGTCTTGGTCTATCTCCAGCCATTTTGGCGCAATTCACTCTTGAAATGCGTGTCGCAGCGCAAAATTGTGCAAAAAATTCACTAAAACCCCTTTTTGAGTGGTTCAAGGTCGTTCAAGGTCATCGATGTTGATAAATCCAAAAAGCCTGTCACCAGTGCTTGTTATGATAAGCAGCATGTATGTACCTATCTGCCACCATTTTTACGC
>Ga0209367_1006940_pt1 | contig 15637 bp, 13 predicted proteins | sample WorMetLIZISLAND2_FD_187412 | JGI IMG/M metagenome (GOLD analysis project Ga0209367, IMG submission 187412) | Marine gutless worms symbiont microbial communities from Max Planck institute for Marine Microbiology, Germany - Olavius geniculatus... ... | reverse complement strand
AAGTGAAGAAGTTGTACTTCACTTAATTAAGGTGAAATGTTTGCCTGTTCTGTTATACGGCATAGAAGTGTGTCCGGTTAATTTATCTGATATGCGTTCGCTAGAGTTTACTGTAAGGCGCGTTTTAATAAAATTGTTTCATACGTATAACTGTGCTATAATTGACAGCTGTATGTCGCTGTTTGGTCTCTCTGTTAGTGAACTTGCCGGTCAGCGTGTGCATAGATTTTTGTTTAAATTTAACTGTAATTGTTTAATTGTAAGGTGTGCCAGCTATAGGGCCTAGTGTAATGTTTAGTAGGCCTATTTGAGACTGTGGTAACTATCTACAGTATGTGTATCTGTTAACAGTATGCATTACTGTTTTTTCTTTTTTTTGTTTGTTCCTTTTTTGTGATGCTATCGAATTTTTCGATGAATAACGTTGATTGTAATAACCTTGTGTTTGACCTCCAGCACTATAGGTGATACTCTGGCTGTGTACAAAAGGTGAATCGTCCGGCGTGTAGTTGATGGTAGCGGTAAAGTTGTTGGCAGCCCGGTCTAGCAGAGAGGCCTGGGTGATGACGCCTGTACGTCGACTACGCTCATAGACGATGTCAGACCAGTCGATGTATACCACGTCCCGCTGACCCTCATCGACGTCGTAGTAGCGGGTGATGCGACGATGTCCACTCGGGTACAGCTCCTGTGTGCCAACACACCAGCAACAGACCACGTGTGCATGGTCTAGTTTGAGCTAACGTAGGTGGTTGGTTATATTGTGACGGGAGGCTCCCTCCCGAGGTGCACAGCATCACCTCGATCGACGGCATGTTGGATGACTTGACAATATATATGCATGGTGTTTCACAAAAAGGCACCCTTTTTCTTTCTTTTGTAATTCAGTCACATGGTGTTAAATTTACACAAATCAAAAGAATACTGATTCAAAATATGTAGCATATTCATATTCACCAAGCCCCAACACTCTCCTTTTTCAGAAGACATCTTACGACTCATTACTATCAGTCTGTCTATCTTGTCCCCTATCGCCCCTCCTGAATGCGCCCTGATTCTCCGCTAAGATTCTGGTGCTAGAACCTAGAACCTATATAAAGTTTTCCTTACTTAGGCCTGCTTACATCACTGCCAACAGTGGTGAAAGCACTGAATGTGACGATACGTAACACTAACAAAATTGTTTTTAAAGTCGTTGAATTTACTTGTACAATGCGGCCGGCGGAGTCGCGGTACTGCGTGTAAGCAGGAGCTGCGGCTGAACGGGCAGAGCTTGGAGGTCGATAGACCAGTCGATCAACCCCTAGTGATGAAACGCGTGAGAACCGATGCTCTGCCAGCGTCGGTGTAGTAACGCCAGTCAACGAACCCGTAGCCTCGTCATAGTGCAGCTGGTACTGACGACCGCTTGCCAGTATCACGTCCGTAGGCTGCAAAAACATAGACACAGCGTGCTAAATACCGGAGAAAAAACAGAAATGCTAAAAACGTGCTTTATGATAAAGGGAATAAACGTTCATTTTGGTGGACTCGTTGTAGGCTACAACTTTTTTGAGATTTGCTATAGACTGTTGTGGATTTGTTTGCGCTGCCTGTGGTCCAACAAGTCCACAATAAAGCAAAGTCGGCGGAGTTTGACTTTAAAGGTGTTTAGATATGATGCAAACTGAGGCGGACTGTATCTTACTGAACGGCTTTTTGTAGTGCATATTTTATACCCTGTATACAATCCAGTTTTGGGCTACAATGATAATCTTTGTTTTCTGCTAAATGGTAGCAGAAAAAAACAACAGAAACAAAAAGTATACGAACACAAACTGAAACTTAACTGATTATCACCACAACAAACTCTGATCGACTGAATGACGTAGCGGAGACCTTGTTTCCGGTCTTGTAGATGAAGCGGCGCAGCATCTTGTCGGCCAGTCGGTGTTCAACAAGTAATCCGATCCGCTCGTCGTAGACGTTGCTGGCAGCCAGGTCTCCACGCCACCAGGAGCTCACCCGGCCCTGTGCGTCGTAGCTGACGTTGAGGCCATCCAATGGACCGGCAGGAATGACACGAACCACACGACCGCTGGAGTCATAACGCACGGTCAGCAGCCGGTCACGTGCGCGACTGTACACCGTCTCACTGGAGTCGTCGTCGTCGTATTCCACTGAGAGTAGAGGCTCATTGTTCACCTGTCAGACAACAACGACAACTACAACTACAACGAATAATACAGCAGCAACAACAACTACAACTCGCGCAAAGCTCTGAAAATGTTATTCAGAACAAAAGAGCTCTAAAATAAGCGTGCAACATTTTATTACCTCCCTCTGCCAATTAAAGGGACGACAGCTTCAGGCAATCGATTTTTATAACTCTCAGATGGCTTACCCACTACCCAGAAATTATAGACCAGATTCTGACGAAATTCCACGAAAGAGTTGGAGATGGTCTAAAATAGGGAATGATTAGATTGTGGTAGTAATCCATTAACCAGAAATCTTAGGAAAAATTAGGTGCAATTCAGTGCTCAAATACCCCACCGAGCTACGGCCCTGAGCTGTATCCTGTGTTCGTCAAATGACAGCAGTTCTCTGCGAAGGTTGAGATCTGTGATCGCTTCTACCTTTTATCATTATTAGGCGGAATCGCTTCCTGCAGCGCAAACGATTCTAGCGTTTCTTACTCATTTCTCCATAGAGCGTGTCGTCTGTCTGTCCGTCTATCACATCCGTGCCCTCTGCTTAAACCGTTCGACAGAGATGTCAACTAAATGCAATTTGGCAGGTATACCTGTGCGGTCCAACGACACACTGTGCTAGATGAGAATCAGGAAATAAAAAGATTTGAAAGTCGAATCCAAAGCCAAAACGGGAAATGACCAAAACGGCCCAAGACCAAAACGGCCCATGCGATGCCATGGCCCATTTGGTCATCCAAAACGGCCCACGTGATGTTCAAAACGGCCCACACAGAGGTCGAAAACAGCCCCAAACAGAATTGACCAAACGGCCCAAAACTAAAACGGCTCACGACAATGTCGAAAACGGCTTGTGTTTTTATAGCTTAAAAAGCACCAGTTTGGCTGTACAGAGTGTGGCAAAGAAGTATCCCTATTTTTATAATTTTCTTAGCAATTGCTGAGAATTTTGAAGCGAAAATTTACACGTTTTTTACCTATTCATACTCATGTAAAGTGCCAAATGGCATTCAATTATCTTTAATTAAGGCAAAGTTATTTGATTTTTTACTGCAACCACGTCATCATTTCTTAAGTTGACGTGCAACAGAATGTGTGTAGAAAAACGCATTGTCATTTGAACAACAGAATAAACAACTTAGCAGTGACCGTGAAAAGTCGAAGTGTCCAACGCCAGTTTTAAATTTAATACGTTTACTGAAATTTTTTAACAGCCTTGTCGATGGCAAATTGCCCAGATCATCTGAATGTCACGAATTCTCACTTTACACAGTTTATACAATGTACACGCGACAGCAAAAAACAAACTTGCAAAAACTCTGGGGCGTTTTGGTCTGCGCCGCTTTAGTCTGGGAACTCTGGGCCGTTTTGTACTTAAATTGGGCTGTTTTGGACATTGGTGTGGGCCGTTTTGGACATGTCCAAAAATTATGGGCTGTTTTGGCCTGGGCCGTTTTGGTTTTGGGCCGTTTTGGTATAGACCCGTCAAAACTATAATTGACAGCTGTATGTCGCTGTTTGGTCTCTCTGTTAGTGAACTTGTTGGTCAGCGTGTGCATAGATTTTTGTTTAAATTTAACATGCTGGACAATATATTATGTAAGGTGTGCCAGCTATAGGGCCTAGTGTAATGTTTATTAGGCCTATTTGAGACTGTGGTAACTCTCTGTGTATCTGTCATGAGTATGCATTAGTGTTTTTTCTTTCTTTTTTTGTTTGTTCTTTTTTTGTTTGTGATGCTATCGAATTTTTCGATGAATAAAGTTGATTATTAAAACATGCAGTTGCAAATACCAGCCAAACCATCAGTCATGCGATGCTACCTGGCGAATACAAACCAATAGCGGGGTGGACTTGCCACAGCAATTCCACCTTTTGCCAAACCCCCTACTTTGGTCATTGTAAAATATCATCATCATGCGGCCGACTCACAAGCAGTCGTCGTACAACGGTATCAGCGCGGGGGGTCCTGCTACCACTGCGGTAGTTCTCACGTCTTGTCTGATGCCACCACTCGGCCGTGTGCGTCACGTTGTTGCCAGGCAACCGAACGACGCGCTTCACGTCAAGCTGGTACTCCTCACCGGGCAGCTGGTCGCCCAGCTCGTAAGTAAGTAACGTGTTGGACGGCAGTCGAGTCGTCAGGCTGGTCGACGTGTGAGACGTCACCGTTCTCAGCTCACCTGTAGTGTGTTAACACATCAACAGCTTTTAGAATTCAAACCAATAGTTTTTATTTTTTTAATCATTAACTCGTATAAATCAAATTGAAATACAGAGAGACATTTTCATCAAAATATGACGTGATCAATATGGTGGCTACCTTATAATTTTTAAACAATGGCGACATACGGGCAAGAATCATCATCATAGTAATATTTTACAATATATAAAAAAGAAATAGGCTACCATGACTGAAAGTTGTGCTGGAATCTCCAACTGTCATAGCAACGTTGCTGACGTCACTGGTTACGTCAAAACATGCCCGGCTGGCCTTAGCTCCGCCCTCGTTCAGCCACACTCTTTTCCCATTGGCCAGCACCATCGACGTCACGTGGCCGACGTCGTCGTACTCGACCAATCGGAGGCTGCCCTGGTCATCACGTGACTCAATCAGACCGGTGTTGCCATAGTAACTGAAGCGCGTCGTGACGTTGTGGCCGCTGATGAAGCGCTGTAATTGGTTCATTGTGTCGGTTGCTAGGCGACAACGCGCACCTGATGCAGCCTATAGTGTGACGTCACAACGTACACAGACTATCACGTGACGACTGGATACTGGCAAGTTTACAAGCTGTATTTAATGACTCTTGACGTCAATAACTTGTCACTTATTGTTTCAAGCTAAAAAGGTTAATCAAAAAGAGGGGCTACCAGCAACGGCAACCTTGTTTTATAACCATGTGAAATGGTAGAAATTAAATACCAATTATGCAAAACAGAGTGAGCAAAATGGTTAAGTGTACTAAAACACCAAAAAATACCGTTACGATAGCCAAACGGTCACAATAAATGCCAATCATGAAAACTAATGATATAAACAAAGCAGTCTATACTGACGAAAAGTTTAATGGAAAACAGCAAAAAGTAAAAAGCTAAAAGTAAGCTTAAGTACAAGTAAAGTCAAAACTTGCCCAGATATCACGCGCGACGAGTTTGTAATCTCTTCTGATGGTCATCTGCTGACCGCCGGCGTCAGTGATTTTGAGCAGACGACCGAAGTACGAGTGTACGTTGTACGTAAAGTTGTACAGTTCTACTCCCGTCAGCAGGTCCAGCGTTGATAAATGCTGTCCGTACCGGTTAAACACGTACACCTTCACAGTACACATACGTACAGCGGCGTGAACAACTGCACACACTGAGATGGTTGATTGGCCGTTGCCAGCTGCAAGTATGACTGTAACGAACTATCGATGCTACTAGCAGTTAGTACTTTCTTTCATTTGGGAAAATTTTCCATTTCCATAGTTACTTCAAGTTAGACCACCACACTACCCTCCCCCTCAAAAAACAAGCTGCTGAAAATTCATGGGACTGAACATTGTACAGGTCACCATGGATCAATTAGCTGCAAAGTGCAGATACGAAATGCTGAAATGCACAAAAGCTGACTAGTTTAAAACAGTTATAACTTGAGAACAAAACACCGCAGACAGCTCGAATATTTGCTGTAATGCACAAAAAACGTAAATTTTATGTACCATTTTGATTTCGTCTATTCTACAGACGTCATGAAATGCTGACTACGGATTACTCTGTGAACCTGGGATATGTGTATGCTAGACCACTGTCTGGAGTGAGATAAGTGAGTTTTGAGCCGGTACCTCGCGTGCGGCGGCGTCGACGACTTTCATCTGTCCATATCTGTCCACGCTGGGCTGAGCACCGATAGCCGAGTGAACACACGCCAGTCCGGTGTCTGCCACGTGAACCGCTCCGTCCGGGGTCAGAGCCACGGCGGCAGGCACACCGAGCGTGGATGAACCCTGGCCGGTAAAGCACGGGCATGGACTGGGGCTAGTCGGCGGACAAGGGCACTGAGTCCCGGCGTAGTGACGCAACCGACCGGCCGAGTCAACGTATCTGCAACAGTTTAACACAGAGACTACTTCAGCGTGTACTATTACACCATTTCTGTATCACAAGACTCATTTCGTGCAACATCAAATCACGACCAGCAAACGTATCTTCGCTGTTACTCACAAAGGCAGAACAGACCATCAAATTTTGATGCCGACGAAGATCCAGACCTCCAGTGTTTACTTTTACTTAGATGGTTATTCAACCCCAAGATCTTTACTACCAGAAATATTAAAGCAGCAGCAATAACTAGAAAAGCAGTCATAGCCCGCAAGTACCTCCGCCAAGGCAAAACTATTCGCCAGGTGGCGTCACCATCTTCGCTTTGCCAGCGGTTCCCTTATGCCCTCTTTAACGCAATGGTAACGAAAATTTCAAAGTGATCCAGAATCCAGGATTTCTGCCGGGTCATGCCCAGAATTGAATCACTGGTAGTTTATGCCATGCCCGCCATACCCTCAAAATTTCAGAAAGATCCGTCTATAACTTTTTGAGTTATCTTGCTCACACACAGACAAACAGACAGACAGACAAACAAGAACCGGCAAAAACATTACCTCCTTGGCGGAGGTAAAAATAAAGCCAACAAAAACAGACAACCTCAGCCGGCGTATCTCTTCGCCGTTGCTCTCCACAAGGTACAGATCTCCGTCCGGAGAGAAGGCGAGGTTTTCCACGTGTTCCAGGACGCTATCCATCGCACTGCTGGAGTCTTCATCCAGAGACGTGGTAGCGGAAGAGTTGACGAACGCAGCACACAATGGAGATCTGCCGGCAACCGTGATGATGTGACTGTCCCTGGTCAGTTTCAGTACGAGACCGTTGTCAAGGATATGTAGCGAGTTGTCTAGCGGATTGACAGCGAGCGCCGTCGGCCATCGCAAACTTACCTACAGGCAGCAGCAAAACAATGACCAGTGAGTGAATCAGTGTTTTTACGTCCCACTCAACATTAAGTGTGCAAAGCTTCGAGGTGGCAAAAGGCAATGTGGAAGAGGCAAACAAGGACAGAAGACTGGAGTTAAGAATTGTCTTGGTCTTGAGATGTCTAATAATGTGCATTATGAATAATTGTGTGTTATTTTCGTACAGCAAATAAATATTCTTCTTCTTCCCGATTTTCAAGACAGGATTTTCAAAACTAAATTCGAAATGTCAACTTGTTCTTTCTCTTGAAGCTCAGGTTCTTAATTTTGGCCTTGAAAAATCGAATCAGTGGCCTGATTCAGTATTCACGTCGTTCACAAATCACGAAAGGGCGCAAACAGCTGTCACACGTGCGCCGGTCGCAAACGGTTTTTGACGTCACACGTGCAACCGACCTTAGTGAATAGGCCCCCTGAAATCCAAGTACAGGCAATAGTCAATAAAGACTCAAAGGCATAAGTTCAGCCAACATGGGAAATGCGTGAGACATAATTTATTAAATTAGACAAATAAAAAATATCAACATGAAGAACCTGTGAGACGTTGAGCACGGTGCGGCATGGGAACGGAGCCCAGTGTCCGGGCGCCGACTGTGAACCAATCAGCGTGCGTATATTTCCCGCCTCGTCTATAGCCCGGATGTTGGCGCCATCGGCAAAATACACGACGCCATCTTTGTCGACTGCTATTCCTGCACAAAACACAAAAAGCCAGCTTAATACTCAGCTACATGCTCAGTCCAGCTATCAGTCGCGCACGTTTGCAACAATTTTGGTTTACCAGTTAAAAGCCCGCGTGAGACAGACTGACAGACGGCTGTGTAAAAAACGTTCTTGCTAATGCTTTATTTTACATGTAACCAGACACTAGGCCTAAGAACTCAACAGCAATGTCTTGTTAAAAGCGGCGCCATGAATCAAAAAAGTTAGGAGGGGCAGGAAATTGCAGCTTTTCGACAGACAGCTGCAAATTTTTGATGAAGGAGGTAATAAGTGCTTAAGAATTTCAATTTTGTCCCTGAATTCCCCCAAGTAAAAATTTTCAGCCCAAAATTAGGTATTTAAAAAAATTTCCAACAATAACAAAATTTCCGACAAACTAAAATGTACGAGGGAGCAAAATGCACCCCCGCCCCTTGCCACGATGCCGTTGCTAGTTACCTTTGGGATAGAAGAGCCTAGCAGCCGTAGCGGGTGCGCCGTCTCCACACTGGTCCGTGTCCCCAGGCACGCACTGTTCACCTGTGCCAGCCACCACCTCAAAGTTCTGCGTCAGTTCTCGCACGGCGCCCATCGTCTTGACGCGAATGATCCGCAGGTTCTGATGGTCGCTGATGTACAGTCGACCGTCCAGCGGGCTCACTACCATGTAGTACTTGTATTGCACGTCTGGGATGCTGGCAAATAATGTTTGATAATTTTTGTCGGTATTGATGAATGCATGATTGAACCAATCAATCAAACATTCAATCAATCAGACATTTTAAACTGGTCTAAGCCAAAAAAAATACTGCTAGGTCCACTACAATGAAGCCTAGATTTTTTTGCACATAATTTTCTCAAATCATCCTCTTTTTCAACTTTGTACAGAAAATTAAAAAAACGTTTACACTGTGCGATTTTTTTTCTGGAAGCTGTTTGGAACTGACACTTAAAACGTTGCAGGTGTTACAGCAAATTTCTCTTATGACTGGTGTTTCCAGCGACGATATACAAGCTCTGTTTGCATTCCAACGCATCTTTGTGACGATCCAATGTTCTCAGTCTGCATCGACTACCACCTCATCTACGCTTTTAACTTTAACCCTTTAGATCTGTGACACTGAGGGTATAACATGATAAAAAGTTAATAAAAAAAAGTTTAACGTTTTACCTGAGCTGGAGTATGGTGGCGACGTCATCCCTGGCAGGTGAGAGACGTCGAATGTAGTTGTAATCACCTATGTAGAGGGCGCCATCACGACCACTCGCCAGCGCTAGTGGAGACAGAAGTAGATTGCCAGCCGCTGGACCATCGCATCTCCCACAGTCCACACGCCGTCGACGACCTACGCGTCACAGACATGTTTTATTTAAACTAATACCAAAACAGAAGTGTCGGCTTCGCTTAGATGGTGACGACGTTGGTCGCAATTGCATGACATCTTGGGTATTATCCTATGTTGGGCTGTCAGTGGTTGCTTAGGTGGCGGCCCAGCGGGTCTTTCAAAATCGAATATCAGCTGACGAGAATACTCAAAAATTTACAGATCAGTGTTCAAATTGCTACAATCAAAATCGTTTTCGCACCAAACCAGTGCCATAGCTTCAGAAGCAGATTACTATGTATTTTGTATGTTCTTCTAAATCTATGAACAACCCTGTACTATACACAGTGTTTCATAGAAAGGCACTCTTTTTTCATAATTCGCTCAAAAAAGATTTTACGATCAATTTACACAAACTTTTTAACAGATGTAGCTGAAGAAATAACAATTCAAAATATTTCAACACTAGAAATACGTTCTGTGGAACTAGGTATCTGTCCGGGGACCGAGTTATACCGCTCTGAACTCTCCATAGGCCGTAATGCAAATTTTATAAAAATTGGGGTAAAATGAGAGAAGGAGTTATCAGATTTTTATCCCAAACAAACTTGATCTCATTTTTTGGGCCCCGAATCACTGTGCAAAATTTCATCAAAATCGAATCAAAATTGCGGCCGTAGGAGTGTTTACAAAGAGACAGACAGACAGACGCAAGTGATTTTATAATCTGTCCCTTGCTATGCTATAGCAATGGGATGGGACAGATAAAAATATGGCTGTTGGTTAAACAATTTTTGCTAGTCGTTATATAATGCTGACGTTATAATGTGCCACGAATACAAACTGGCTTGCTGCAACTGGTGCTGACGAACTTGCTGAATAGCTACACTGCTTTGATGGTGGACTTCATCTGCTTTACTGATTTGCTTCACTGATGACAAACTGTTGAAGTTTTGCCATTGCAACCACAAAAACAACGCCCAAAACGATCACTTACGCACACTTATGGAGATAGCTTGACTTTTACACCTTTCAGCAAGACCATGCATCAGCACACAATGCTTACGAGATGGATGACTTTTTGGATTGTGAGATGCCTGATTTCATGCCCCCGTGTTGCTTAGTGCTGATACGATAAACAATTTTTCATCAGTGAACCATATAAAGTTTACCATCAAAGCAGGGTAGCAACTGACAGCACCAGTTGAGACAGACAAGCTTAAGTACTCACTACTCATTATGACGTCAGCGTTACATCATAACTAGCAAAGAATGTTTAACCAGCAGCCATATATTGTTGAAATATTTTGAATTAGTATTTTCTCAGCTACAACTGGTAAAAATTTCATGTAAATCGATCACCATTCGACTGAGTTATAAAAGAAAGAAAAAGAGTGCCCTTTTATGAAACACCGTGTATACGTGTATTTCAATATCTGTCGTAAAATAAAACACAGTAGCCGAGTTTTGACCTACCGGTAGAGTCTCCTAGGACGACCGCTAGGCGGCGCGAGCGTGGCGACATCTTCAGGTAAATGTTTGAACCGTCGCCTTTATACACGATTCCTGTACATTTGCATTACAACTGCATGCATTCACTTCGGTTTTGCTAGTTTGTAGTGAAAAACATCTAGGTTCTAAAAGCGGTTTGGTTTTAATTTGGTTTAACTTTCAGCTTCAGTTGCAGTTATTTAGAACTGATGTGAATTCTCTCAGTGAAAATATCGACATGGAGAAACTGAGATAGAAGCCTTCTAAGAGCTGTAAAAAACCTACACACGCATAATACTCTGTAAACTGAGTGTTAACTTAGAACTTATATTTATCATCCTTATTACATATCACTCGGTTTACCCTCCGCCCTGTTAGGACGCCCGTAAAGAAGAAGTGATGTGAGGATACCTTCCTGTCGGCTGTAGACGTGATGAACGTCGACGTTCCAGCCGCCAATCTCTGAGGACATCATATCACAACCAGCGATCATTGCAGACTGAACCTCCCAATACGGGCGAGATACACACTCCTTGTAGATGTACCCCACCGCAACTAAGCACACGCAGCATTCAACGCTGAAAAACCGGTGTTTAACTTGATCGGTTTTGGGTTTTCATGACTTTTAAGCTATTAGAATGACCACTGCCAGATACGGTCCTCATCAAAAAATATCCAGATATTTGCAAATTGGTCGGTTTCAAGTTTTAAACACCTAACCATACAAAACATCTAATTGTTACTTGAACAAGAAACAAAAATTATATTACGTTTGAAGTGGGTTTTTGAGGTTGGTTTTGGTGGTGATTCCATTAAAATTCCTACAGGTTTCTGTAGGTATGGAACTATAAATTCAATCCCTACGGCCACCCTGGTTCAGATTAAGGGCAGTTATACTGCTCCAGTCACCGTGATGAAAGATAGATAGGGAGACTTGGTAGGTCACGAAATAAGAAAGATGTGCCCAGTGGCGATTCTAGCCCACAATATCTAGGGGCACAGCCCCAAGACGAGCGCAGTAGCGCGAGCCTATACCGGGGCTCTGGAGGCAGAGACGCCAGTGGGGTCCAGGGGCAGAACCCCTGGTCAGGGGAAGCTGAACCACTTTTGGTTTTTAAACGTTCAATAGAAGCCGCAAATTTGCCCACTTTTCTAAAATTTGGAAACGCAAAGAAATCAGATATTTGTGTTATCTTGGCAAAAAATCATGAGTGGTCACAAAAATGGGGGGCTGGAGCTAAACTAGGGGGTGGCGGCCTGTGCCCCCTGGCCCGGGCCTAAAACTGCCAGTGGTTGTGTGTACATAATGTGCCCCTGATCGAAAGTATACCGATGGCGGTGACGACGCCGTAGACTTTCTGATTGTAGGCATTGCGTCGGTCCCACGTGAAGCGATACTGCAGGTTGACATCGGCCTCCAAGTCTCTCTCAAACACGACGCCTTCGACAACCACCCTCAGCCGTACAATGACCAGCTGGCGTGGCACGGTCTGACCTGTTAGAGCTATCAGCAGACTGGACATGTACCCGGGGGCATCGCTACTGTCATGAACTAGATGAAACCCCGTCCCTGTGATAGGCAAGCTCTCCCGAATTACCTGTACACCAAACAAGCAACACCAACAAATGTCTTTCAACGCACGCTAAGCAAAATATATTTACACTGTGTCTCAAAAAACATACCTGACGTTTTTGACAGTAACTTGAAAACCAATTATCAGATTTTGATATTTTTTGGTAAGAATATTCCTGACACAACTTGCCATCAAATGACCATTCAGTTTCCCACCTCACCCAACGTTTCTTTTTGCACTACCTGGGGAAATCACAAACAGCAAAATATCACTTTTTTATCCAATGCGATATGATTGCTTAATTAACATAACGCATAAAAACACATTATGTTCACATTTCTGACACTTTGGTTGACATTTCATCCAGTTGTCTATTTTTCAACTGCCTGCAGTAAAATTGCTTAAAGTGTTGGCCCACTATGCGAACACAGGCAAGGAGACGCTTTCTCCATTCATTGACAGCAGTATCGATAATGTTCAGTTCCAGACCAATCCAGGCTGTACCAGTTGCTTCTTGGCTTCACAAACATTCCTAAACTTCATCTGGTAGACACACCGCTGCATGAAAGTCAAACCTTGTGATAGACCGGCTGTTGGGGCCCCCAGATTAGGATAGAGAAAATTTATCAACATTTTTTCATTCATTTTAACACATATTACGCTTGGTATGATTTCCCCAGGTAGTGCAAAAGCAGACGTTGAGTGAGGTAAAAACTAAAACATTTATTTAATAGCCAGTTGCATCAGAAATGTTTCTGCCAAAAATTATTTAAGTCTGCTAATCTTTCTTCCATTTACGATCGATAATGTCGGGGATGTTTTTTCAGGTTTTCTGTTTATTTCAACACATGTTTCTCTTGTTCTGATTTCCCTAGGTAGTGCAAAAGCATACATTGGGTGAGGTGGAAAACTGAACGGTCATTTGTTGTCAAGTTGTGTCAGAAATATTCGTACCAAAAATTATTAAAATCTGATAATTGGTTTCAAAGTTACAGTCGAAAATGTCGGGGATGTTTTTTGAGACATAGTGTAGATGCACTCATATGCAAGTTTTACGTTTTTTGATCATCGTCATCAAAATTTGTTTTGCCAAAAAAAAAACATGTAACAATGCAGCTTCACTAAGAAAGTCAAACGACTGAAACAACAAGGCAGAGAAACTGCACCTAAAGCTGTGTTCATAGCGACAAACTCAACCCAACTCAACTCAACTCAAATGGGAAAGCTCAGTTTTTGTCAGTTTTCGACATTTTGAACAGTTCAGAATCAGTTGAGTTAAGCTGAGTTGAGCTAGTCGAGTTTGTCGCTATGAACATGCGAAAAACTCAACCCAACTCAACTCAAATGCAGTGACTCACACTGGACCAATGGCAGCGTGCCGCGCTTGGAGATGGGAACAGCTCATCAGAATGTGAACGCCTAGGTGCTGGCATTATGGTTTCGGTTTAGTAACAATCACTCATTTCATCACCAAATTCCACGCACTGGAATGGAAAACGGGGTCAGCTGAGTTGAGTTGAATTGAGTTTGTCGCTATGAACAAGGCTTTACGAAAACAACGTAACAAAATAAAGACCAATTTTATACGCTGACTAGATTAGAGAGGCGCAAACTATGGGACGTGAAACGTCTATAGTCCATGTGTTTGAAATTAAATTTCAAAACAAAGTATGAACTCCGGAAAAATAACAAAGAATTGAATTTCTTGGCAATTGATTGTCCATTTAAAATTGTGACGTGTGTTACGTAGTGTGTCGGGGTCAGCAAAACAGCTGGAGAAGAGCTCAACCTGGCAATGCAAACACTAACATAAAGTTGTCGTAAGCCATAAGGCCCACAGAGCGGCGCTGATCTCCATTTCCTTAGCTCTCTGCCAGACACCAGTTTACACTACCAGTCCACGGACACGAGACCAGTGCATCGCGCGGTGTGCTTGTTTACGTCCCAGTTTTCGCCGGTACTCACTGCGCCTAACCACGCTGGGATGGCCAGGCTGAGTTGACACTGATTATTAGAAATAGATCCACAAACCTGCGTTTCTGGAATGAATGAAGAATCGGCGCTGGAGCAGGCGGGTAAGTGCGAGTGTCGCCACAGCGAGACGACGCTCGGCCGCAAACTGTAGTAATCATGCTCTACACTATGACACGCATCAGCATCATGAGCATCATCCGCCGCATCAGTTGCTGATGCAGGAGCGGTGGCGGGTGAGTCTAGACTCATCGTCACCACGTCCATCACCATGATCCGGTTCCACGGCACGAAGACCGTGACGCGCCGCGACTGGAACGGCTGACGCTGGAAGTGAAGTGTCACTGAACCGCCGCCGTTCGCCAGAATGTCAAACCTGCAAATAATCATACATGTAATTATAACAAGTAAAGCCCTGCTATCGTAAAGGGGAACGCGCAACATCTGCGGTGCACCGTCGTACGCTAGTGATCCGTAGACTTCATCCGTAGCTACAATTTCAAAGAAAGTACAGTAAAACAAAATCATTCGCAGACCGACAGACGACCCGCGGCTAGTGTCTATAGTGTTTTACTCGTTTTACAGAGGGCGCCACCTATCGCTCAGCCAACGCTTTATCGGTTGGATATCGCAAATTTTGCCTACCCCCTCTCATTTAGCGCCCTTGTTTGTGGTGACCCACTTCAAATTTATGGAAAAGCTTTACGGTTCCTGAGACTAGAGTCTTCGGGGCAGCCGACAGTGAAGATTTGGTGATCCTAGCTTGCACCGTTTTTGACTGATCCACTTGTGTGACAGACAGACGGACGGACGGATGGACTGACGGACAGAATTGCAGTAACTGCTGTTGCTGCTGTTGCGCGTAATAATACTTAAACCACACTCAGCTCGCAAAGCTGGTAGAGCATGAGTGTGCTTTAAGTACAATACTGCACTGTCTGAAATGGTATAAGCTCGTACTGCGTATTTGCTTACCCACTCCAGCTCAGCGCTGTAACAGTACGCATACACACTACATTAGGCACAAAAGAGCGTTTACCACCGCCGACTTTACAAGAACTTCAGGAAACGAGACTGAGGTTGGAAATGCGTCACAAAGCAAACTGTGTATTTTCGTATTTTATTTTATTTTGTTTATTTTTTATTTTTATTTTTTTTATTTTTTTATTTTTTTATGGTGCAATGTTTTTTGCATTACATTATCATTCATCCATAGAACAGTAATTGCTAGAATTCTTTTTTGAATTATGGCTGCCTCTGAAATACTTAAAAACCTGCCATTTTATCAGGTTACTGATGTTGACTTTATAAATCTATTTACAGATAATGTGACATATGATAGATCTGATGTTTTCAAAAACAGAGAGTTTTAT
>Ga0209367_1006939_pt1 | contig 15637 bp, 9 predicted proteins | sample WorMetLIZISLAND2_FD_187412 | JGI IMG/M metagenome (GOLD analysis project Ga0209367, IMG submission 187412) | Marine gutless worms symbiont microbial communities from Max Planck institute for Marine Microbiology, Germany - Olavius geniculatus... ... | reverse complement strand
GTGTAAGGAGCCTGAAAGGGGGGGGAGTTGAGGGGGAAGTTTTGTTAATGGTGTAGATTCAAAAATAGGGGAAAGTTTTGTTAAGGATATAGATTGAAAAGGGGGAAGCAAAAATAAGGGGGGAGTTTTGTGAAGAGTGTAGTTTGTCTAGACAAAAATAGGGGGAAGTAAAAAATGGGGGAGTTTTGTTAAGGATGTAGATTGAAAACTAAGGGAAGTAAAAATCATGGGGGAAGTTTTGTTAAGGGTGTAGTTTGCCCAGTGAAAAATAGTGGGGAAGATTTGATCTACAACCTTATCAACACTTTCCTCCTATTTTTGACTGGGTGCAAGCTGTACCCACCAGGTATAGCGGTAGAAGCCACTGATTTCTAGCCATTCCTGTATCTGTTTCTAGTTATATAGTAATAATTATCATTATTAGGCAAACCATTATTCTAATGCAAGCGATTATGCTTAAATTTCTGATCATTTGGTTTTTGCACCATGCCCACCCTTTCATAAGTTTTTTGGCGTAAACAATTTGTATCTTCTCTGAGTGATATTATGAACAGGCAGACAGTCACTGCTGAAAGAAATAACCTCTTTCCTTCACTAGAGATAATTAATTTAATAACTGAAGGGATCTTTTATGTATTTTAGACAAAGTCGCTCTAGCACAGCCTGTTTCTCCATTTGTTAGGATAGTTATTATTGCTATTACTGTATTATTCTAACTGTATGTGTGTGTGTGTGTGTGTGTGTGTGTGTGCACGTAATTATGTATCAAAATAATTAACGTAATGATTAGCCATTTGTAGATCAGCATTTGGATTATCTATGCAGTCTATTCAATCGACCAATTTTTGTGTTTCACACGGGTGATAAATATTCAAAAAAATGAAATATAAACACTTTATGTAAGTATTTATTAACCTTATTAAATTTCATGCAAAAAAAACAATTTCGTGAATCACTGTCGATAAATTTATCAAAAAGTGGCCCATCTCTACTGTGCAGTACAGGTCGAAACAAAAGTAAACAAGATAAGATATATATATTTATTTATTTGGTCTGTGGGCGAAACAAATGTAATTAACTTGACGATAAATGGTAGGTTTGCATTGTAGTGTTGTGAAAGCTTGTGACATGTTTGTGAAACTGAAGAAGTAGCAATTGCTTGCAAAAGCAGCTGCCAAAGTGCAGTATTTTCACTGACACATTTCATTCTTTTGGAACGTCTACTTTCGGCTTCACGCATCCTGTATCTGTCGCATTATTTTTTGTGACGTCTACCCTTTCGTTATCTGTCCCGTCGCAGCGACAGGACTATACAATAGTACCTTGAAAATTAACGTACACTGCCAACCGGCTGCCTAGTATTCTCACAGTGTATTTCTTGTCACAGCATAGATATATTTTCGCGTCCTGCTGCGCCTATTTGTGTAAAAAGAAGTAATGGTTAGTTGTTAAACATAGCTACCGGTAGGCCTGCGTCTGCACCTGATATGCTGCACATTCATCAATTGTATCGTAACTTGTAATTAGGCTAGTAATTATGTTGAGTAATTACTTATTAAACTAACTTGATTAAAAATCTTACATTTAACAGTTAGAAATTGAAATGCAGTATGGAATGTAATGTTTCAAGCTATAAGTGGCCATATCTCGGAAACGGTGCGACAAAGTCCAAGGTTACTGTTAATCACTGATAGGCAGTGGCATAGGCCTACACCCTTTCAGATGATGATAAAAACATCGACTTTGGATGACCTTCAAGGTCAGTAACAACCAGTACAGTCGGCCTTACCCTAGCGACTGCTGGCCTTCTTGCTTGATCTGTGCGCGATGCTGTAGGTTTCCAAATTCCAATGACGTCATGCAAGTTGACGCAACAGCACGCGCATTTTGTGTACATAGACGCATCGACTGTTGGGCCCACAAGCTGAAATACAGTAGGGCCTATAGCCTTGCTGGTAATATTACCAGGTACTGTATTCTCTAATTGGGCGCTATAGAAATTGACATATTCATTCATTCATACCAATGATACTGATTGTTGTGACTGATTATAAGGTTAGCACTGCTCGTTGTAATCAAATGTAGCTTTGTTTCTGTGTTTTGGATTTTTATTAAAAATCCAAAACACAGAAACAAAGCTACATATTTTTAATGATGGTCTGATAACGCCAACATACAATTATGTTTATTCTGTATAGTCGTCAGTTTACAAGTCATAGTTGCATACATTGCAGCAAGATATTAGGCCTAAAAATCCTGTGCTCCCATTTGCAGTATGACAAAAAGTAGGAACAGGGAATATTTTGCAAAAGTTTTATTTTAATTTATTGACATTCTATGTATTAATTATTATCCAACAGCTCATAGATACTGCATAATAAACTGGATGAAAACAGTTCTGTTTCAATAAAACTTTGATAGCAAGCAATATTTTTCAGGGGTTTATTAAAATTTTAGGGACGGAGGTTTCTTTAGGGTCGGCTGGCAACTGGTAGCACAGGATATTTTTATAATCACTGCTGGCAACATAACAGGATTTCAAGCTTTGACGATTTCATACATAGCCGGTGATTTGATAACTAGCACAGAATGATCGATGGCACGCCCTGTGCATTGTGGCATTATTGTGCAGACGTGTATGCGGCCGTCCGACTGGTTGCCGTGGGTCATGCTTGCCCACTGCATTGGGTCCATTGTGCAGTGAAGACGGACAGTCGGCCTGCGCGCGATGTGGCGCGAGATATGCGTAATTTTGGGGAGGTTTGTGACAAGGGATGAGCTTATTCGGACGCCCAGCTCGTACAGCATAGAGGAGGATCATCACCGATTCATAGCCGCTGCACTTCGACCCCCAGTTGACTGGAGGAGACCGGCTGCACGTCCAAGAACAACCTGGCTCAAAACAGTTGATGAAGACGTCCAGCCCCAGAACTTCGGAGTTCACACTGCCTGGAGGAAGGACAAAGATTTGGACATTTGGCGACAAGTCATCAGCACGGCAACGCTCTAACAGGAGTTCGCCATCAAGAAAAAGAAGAGATGACCTTTAACTTTGACCTTTTGAGTACACCAGTTTTTCCTGCCCTGTGGAACGTTTGCGCCTGTTTTAGAATTTTTCCCACTTTTGTTATCAAATTAGAAGCTCGTATGGGACAAAGTGACAGACAGACGGACGACATTCCTAATATTGCCTATTACGACGGTCTCGTACAATCACAATAATAACATTATTGCTAACAAGTAATGTCACGTGATAAGTGAATGGCTTAAAAACTTTCTCACGGTTCTCTTGCCAGCAGTGCATGTACATTGCCAACAGCAGCGTCGTCAGCTAAAAAGTTGGGGGGGAGTAGGAAGTTGCAGATTTCCGGCAGTCTGCTGCAAATTTCGTTTAGAAGAGACACATGGGTGCTGAAAATTTTAATTTGGTCTACAGTTTGACCAAAATGAAGATTTCCAGCTCGAAATTTTGTATTTTTGGAAGAATTTTTTGGCGAGAAGAAACTTTACTTTACCGACAGGCTAATAGTAAATTTGGGGGCCTGCGAAGACGCCACTGTCAATAACGTTTCCACTTTTCTTTAGATCTTTGGCCCTCTAGGCGAATTTTTTGCAATAGCTACTGACATGAAAGAATGTCGCAAGACGCTTTGTGGGCCTATTGGCTGAAAGCACGTGAGATAATCTTGTTGTTGACAAAGTCACGCATGTATAAATATGTAGGCTTATTTGACAATAATTCTTAGAACGATTGACTGCAACATAAGTTAGCTGGTCACGTGATAAAGTTCCCACACTTTAACGAAACAGTCAAAATAGTTAATCTCAGCTTTTCAATTACATTCTGCTATAGGTAGCCTAACGGATAGCTAGAGTTAGAATTAGGCCTACACCACGATAATGTAGCACACAAACCCAAACAACTAAAACTACGGTCTTTACCCAGATAAATCAAGAGCCGATTTGGTACTAAGTTAAATAAATGTTTGTTTACAGCTGAATATGCAAACTCTGCACGGTAGGGCAACGACATTTAGGGCGAGATGGCAGTTTTTGTTTAATCTTTTCCACATTTCATCCGAGAGCAAAGATTCATTAAAATCGGTCTATTTTCCGAAGCCTTCATCAAAATAAAAGTGTCTCGACTTATGTGAGAGCGATACACGGGATATGGCGTATTTTAAATGGAATGAAATTATAAAGAAAAGGATTAAAATTAAACGTTTTCAGAGGCATCGCGGGTTAAAAATGGGTAGGGACAGAAAAGTGCAATTTCCGACAGAGGCTGCAAGTTCCCGACAGAATTCCTACACTTTTAAATTAAAATTTCCGACAGGGTGCTCAAAGTTTCAATTCTGCGCCTAAATTTTCTCAAAACGGGAATTTCAGCCACAAATTTTGCATTTTTTGGACGTAGATTATCTGACATAATCCTTCATGTCGGAAAGTCTATGTCGGTCGTAATTCTTTCGTAAATTTGCAGTGCCTATCGAAAAAATGCAATCTCCTGCCCTGCCCACTTTTCGAACAATATTTCGACAGCCAAAAATTTAGGGTGTGCGCACATCCCCCCGCCCAAACCACGATACCTCTGGACGTTTTTTACAACAGTTCTTCGGGTATATCGTCAGCCACGGTCGTCGAGTACAGCCTGCTGACATCCATGACTGCATTGATTACGCGATCCAGCGGTGCGCTGAACCAATCCGTCGATCGCGCAACGGCGCAGTCGGCCAGTCGCTGCCTCAGCGCGAGGGTGGCCGACAGACGACAGGAGACTTGGACGGCGCTCACCAGGCGTATATCGAGGTTGAAGAGTTGCGCTTGGCGTAGACGCGCCTCCGGACATCGAGAGGCGGAGATCTTAACTCGACAGTCGGACGAACAGTCTGCATACAGCCACAAAAACACGACGAACTAGGCTTGCCGGATTATAAGGCGTGAATATTAATTTTTATTCATCGAGAAGCATGGTAGATACCACAGACAGAATGACAGATATATACAACATAAAGAAAGAAAAAACACGCACGCGAACACATAGCGGCAGACTTAGAATTAACGTTCTACAAAACCAACAGCAAGAATTTGGCTAATGACTAAATCTTGCGATCGCCAGGTCGTAGGTTTGATTCTGGCTGGCTCGCTATCAAGTGATTACTACTTTAATGGGTGGCTGTCTGTGAACAGGTAACCCTCGGTATATAACCAACACCAAGGTCAACTCAGCCTTACATCCCTCCGGAACAGGTAATTCGATTACCGGACTGTCTGACAGCAAAGGGTTAAGGTGGGGCGCGTTCACCCGAGTCGTTTTGTCTGGCGCAGGCAACACTGAATTTTCGCATACGGCAGGTGACGCTCCGTAGTTTTTTGAAACGGGTTTCCACGAACAGCTATATCATTTAACCATATTAACTTACTGGTGACAGCGGTGTCGGTAAAGACGTAGACATATCCGGGGCCGTCAAGTTGGCCTTGCCGACGCCGGCCAAACTTTCTGCCCCGCCTTCGACCTCTTCGTCGGTCCAGATGAATTGGCTTGTTTTCATCAACATCATCATCAGCATTTTCGTTATTATCATTTTCATCATCTTCGTTGTCCTCGGAGCTGTTGTAGTTTTCGTCGACGTCGTCCAAGCCGCAATCGTCGGCGTTGCCGCCGCCATCTTTTTCTTTCCGCCGTTCTCTCAGAACGCATTTCCGGTCGCCGACGATATCGGCCGATGACGTCACTATTTCCGGTTTTGATTCCAACGCCGCCGGTTTTGCCGCTGTTGATGACGTCACCACCACATCCGGTGCCGCCGCCACCGCGACTTTCGGTCCTGATGGCGTCATCACTTTCGGTTTAACCTCTGACGTCACTTCCGCCGTCGATGACGTCACTACTTCTGGTTCAGCCTCTAACGTCACTTCCGGTCCCCATGACGTCACTGTTACGTCTGTCATTGAGGTCATTTCCTGCCGATCCAGCAGCAACGCCGCAACAACAACAACTTCCGGTTCGGCAGATCGGTCCACGGCAGCGGTGACAGTAGTATGTATTTCCGGTTTCGACGACGAGAGCAAGTGACCGTCGCTGTCGACTTCAGGCGGAGTATTATCGACGAAGTCGCTGGAAGAACCGAAAGTCGTAGTGATGACGTCACTTTTATCGACGACGTCAGCTCCGACGTCGTTTTCCGTAATTACATCACACGTGACGTCATTATCGGTGAAAATGACATCACCAGTCGTAGTGGTAGTAATGGTGTTAGAATGATCGGCAACGCTATCGTCGTTGGCCTCCTCCAATACTACTTCCGGTTGCGACGACGTCATGTGACCGTTCACTTCCGGTTGCGCATCAAAAATGGCATCGCCGTTTGTTCGAGGATGTGGTATAAACTCGGTGTTGTTGGAATCTGGGACCAGGTTTTCGACGGTATCATTATAATTGGCAACCGTAGTGGCTTCTTCGGTACCGTTGCCGATGACAGTTTGATCGCTGTGCCTTGCTGCTGCTGTTGCTGATGATGACGATGATGATGATGATGTAAAGGTGGTAATTTGCCTCTGATGTCCACTGCCAGTTTCCGAGCAGTCCGCGGTCAAATTAACCGAAAGCTCAGTCACCCAGCTGTCTCGCCGCCGCTGTGTTTGTGTCCCTCTCGTGACTTCGTCGTCGTTAGCGGTGTTGTCCCTAACATGGTTCCCTTCCGTTGTATTTTTCCTCTCGAGAACGCTATTTTCCGTTCTTCTTCCTTCCTCCCTGTCCATCACGGTTTCGCCACCGTTGACGAGACGGATGGTTTTCGCGGACGCGATGGTGACGGCAGCTTTTTCTGCGGCGTTGGAAAAGTGATGTCCGTCGTTGGTCGGATCGTTTAATGGCGGACTCTCGGCGGAAGAAGGGTCTTTCTTGTTTTTGTTGCTGTTGTTGTTGTTGTTTTCTTCGTTTTTCGTCGGCGTCCTTTTGGAATTCGGTTGCACAACCTTGCCAGCCGGTTGCATCTAAATACATACGCGTGCATACTGCAGAATGGCCACAAAAGCAAGGATCGCGTATCGTTTTATTTTCGAAATATTTTTTGCCGATGCGTACTCTGGCGAAGAAAATCTGCAAGCAAATGATCATTAAAGCTCGCACGTATTTTTAACAGCTAGTATTTTCGAATGTCTTTAACTAGACTCAACAGTTTAAGAAAAAGGTACTTATAGGCCTAAGTTACACAAGTTTATCAAAATACAACGTTTATTGTTTCTTAATTTCGTGAAAGTTTGGGCAAAAAAAAGATATTATTTTGTCATTTTGATCATCGCGTATTCGTTTGACGAAAAGTCGACAAAAGTAACTGCTAGGAACGCAAGCTTGAGAAAAATTTAAAAGTATGCAAACATTTGTGAGAAAACGTCTCATATAGTGTTCCGAAAGCTATTACCAAGTATAACAAAACGTACTTTAAACAAAAAGCCAAGCTGTCGCTACGATGGGCCGACCGTGCTTCATACATGAGAATTTGTATAACGAAAATAGTGTATTGCGAGTTTATTGACCAAACCTGGCAGTGATCGACCATATCGGTGCTAATGACGTTGTTCTGTTCAGCCCTCGCGGTGGTTGCATGGCTTCCTCCAGACTTCTGAACTGCCCTACCCTGACGCCCTGCGGCGACCTCCCCCACAGGCCCAGGCGACGTCCGTGACGCTGCTGACTTGTTGAGAGAGGCAGTATCCACCCCAGACAGGGTGGATAAACTGAACTGGACCAGTACATCAGCTTCATCGGCTTCCTCTAGGTCGCTGAGTAACTTCAGATCAAGCTCGGAGGACGAATCGAGAAGATCGCTGTCATCGTCAGCGGCTAGAAGGAATTCTTGTAGAGGACGGTTGATGCGTTCCACTACACGGTTACCAATCCCGGGCCGGCTGACCCCCGTCCTATACACAACATTATTAATGGTTAAATGGTATAGCTCTTCTCAGAAAAGCCATATCAGAGATGCAAAGTGTCACCTGCCATATGGGATCGCGCGGTGTTATGCCTACCACCCGACACAGGTAAACACGCACCGCCATAACCCCAGATGGAGAGGCTGGTACTCCATTTGTCTATACTCCGGAGGGATGGAAGGCTGAGTTGACCCTGGTGTTGGTTATATACCGATATGGTTTACCTGTTCTCATACAGTCACTCATCCAAGCAGTAACCACTGGTTAGTTTTCCGACGGGGAGTCGAACCAAGGACCTCACGATCGCAAGTCCGACGAACTAACCTATCAAGCCACAACAGCGATAGACTTTCATAGCGACAATAACACTATGTTTTGTGTGGCTTTGTTTTTACGAGCTGTTGTGCAATATTACACGAAATGTCGTAAAATAAAAATGAAAAACTAAAAAAAACGGATATTCTGTCGTCTCTATATTTTAGTCAGGATGCTCTAGAAGTACAAAAACGTCTAGGCTTGCCTAGTTTTCTTTTGCTTACCTCCACGCGGTGAAGTTCTGTTCGAGCGCTCCGACGGCGGCGCAGATTCGCGAGTATTGAACTCCGCGGCTGTGTATCTCACGCACGAAGGCACGAGCCTCGTTTTGCGACGTGACCGGGAAGTAGAAATGTCGACCACCAGCGCAGAGATCATGACTGTTGTTGGACGAAGACTGACCCTGACCCTCGAATACTTTCAGTATGACGTCATCCAACAGGTGTTCCTTGTCGGGCTTCACCATCGCTGATACATCAATTAATCAATCGATCGATCAACCAATCAATCAAAAAATAAAAAGTAAAGCAAACACATGGACCCTCGGTGCAGCCAGCAAACACAACACCGCCCCAATCACCCTGTAGCCCGTACGCTGCTGTTCATCCAATTCGAGTCCGAATCTGCAGTCATTATCCCGTTGAAGGTAGGAGGCTGAGTTGACCTGATATGTAATTAACAACAAAATGTTACTGGATAAGTTTGAGATATCCGGCTTTCGTTCTAACGGGATTTCATTCTAAAGGGATTCGTGGCTGTTCCCGATCAGGCTAGCAACCAGGCCCGTCGAGAGCCACAGCGGGGCCCGGAAAAACATTCTTGTGGGGCCCCAAACATTTTCGTGGGGCCCCTCTGGGGAGAAAATTTTTGATTTTGTTTGAAAATGGTGCATTCTGGTGCACTTCTTATTTCTGGGCGACGGCGGGGCCCCCAAACCTCGCAGGGCCCTGGGTAACTTACCCCCTACCCCACCCTCTCTCCAGGGCTCGCATGAGCTAATGATACCGCAGCGCACTATGCGGTCGTCCGTTGCCCGCACCAGCGAACAATTAGACCCGCGATCGCGAGGCAGCCAGCAGATTTACCACCGCCCCAATCAGCCACGTCAGGTCTTCACCTCGTATAGTCACTCAGCTGCTGTTCATTTCCGCTGAGGGTAGGAGACTGAGTTGACTTGGGCACACAGTAGGTTGGCAACTTGCTCAAGATTGCTTCCAAATAAAGGTCGGTAAGATTCGAATAGCAGCGTGAAAGTTACGAGTCCGATTCGCTAACCACTATATGCCACTTGCACCGATCAATCAATAAATCAATTGATCAACCAAAGCATCGGTTAACCTGCACCGGCGCTGACTGATTGACACACCTATCTGTATGTGACGTCACTATCCAATCATTCAACCACCATTCTGCTGCTGCTGCTATACTAACAGTGATGCAGCTGAGCTGGCTGGGTAATTAATCTAATAACTATCGAGCAGCAGCGCATCACCGGAACGTCAGCCAGGCTTATCTGCTAATATAGGCTGGCTGCGCACGCCCACACAGACACGGTATTCAGACGATCCGTGCATCTTCTTTGATGCTGTATGGTAGGCCGATTCGTGCACTGTTAACATCTAATGCCGCTTAGTGCGAAACAGGCAAAATCAGAAATATAATATTGTAGGCCCATAATTTTTTCTGTCACGTCCTATACGTCGCCAGTAAGTGGGTAAAACTGTCTGCACAGGCCTACTGTTAGTTTATATACTTTGCAAGTCTTCTAGTCATCCGTTGGTCGCAATAATTTACCGATAGAACAGCACTCGTGGCATTCTCTACTGTCGTCCCCCCGTCCAGTGCACGAGTCGTTCCATAATCACAGACACATCTATCTACAAATGCTGATCTCTCTTTCTCTTTCTCCCTCCTCTTTTTCTCTCTCTTATCGTCTGCCTGCATGACTTCCTATCTCACCTGTGTTACGTCATTACTTATCACAGGTGTGCAGCTGGCATCCAGGCTTCGCTCTCCGCTAAAACGCACTGTCTATATCAGGCGACTGTCGTAATAGGCCGTATTACAGGTCACGCCCGTCCGTCTATGTCTGTCTCTCTCGTATATACGGGCTGCTAACTCGATATCTAGTATGAAACCATAAGTTTAGGCACTGCTTAAAATAACAGGGTGTCAGTAGCATGCTTTCGTCTCATTTTAACACTACCTTACTTACTGAAATGTGGCTTTTTAGCCGACCGTACTTAAGTAACGGTCGAGCTAATGGCATGGTTGTCGTTTGTCCGTCCGTCGTCGTCTGTCGCAAATGTATTGTGGTTAAGCGTTAGGTCTTAGTGCAGGGGGAACATTTTCAAATTTGGGGTTAAATGGTAGGGGTAGCAAAAAACTGGCCATATCTCTGAAACGGCAAGAGATAGGGACAAGATAACTATAAATCACTAATAGAAAGTGGCATATGCCGTTGCAGATGAGACTGAAAAAAGATCGTCAACCTTGGATGACCTTGAAGGTCACTGACAACCGGTACGGTCGGCTATCCAAGCGACAGCTGGGCTTCTTGCTTACCAAACCTACGGCAATGGATGCATGCGTCTTAAAATACTTACAGTAGAAATCGCCACAAAATGCGGGCCCCCACATGTCAGAAGACGTCGGATAGCAGTGCGACATTATATGGCGTGTTGCCACATTCAGAAGTTCACTTGGTTCACGGTGACATTCTCGTGGCCTATGAATTATTCAGAAAGCCGAACGCATCTCAAATCAGGTTAAAAACAGCAAAACTACGTACAGTGCTGTTGTAATGCTAAATTATTCACGGTAAGTTTCTGCAGATTAACGTCAGAGCGTCTCGCATTTTTACCAAGCAGAAAGCTAACGGGTTTTAATCCGGCTAGCGGCATGCAGCTGGCTGGTCGAACGCGTATATGACCAAGCTTCACCGACAAACGTTTAATACTGACGTCACGTGAGCCACGATACAGAGGCATGTAGGCCTACTGACTTCATGGCGTAGACGCCTAGACCTAATAAACACGGGCCTGCTATAATATACCATTTAATTGTATTCATTCGGTTTATACCTGTAGACTGAATTCAGAGAATCGGCGTGTGATTTGGACAGCTAGGCGTTCAAACTATATACTTCTGGGTGTCTGTTTTTTGTCCTAAGTAATCTGTTGTTAACTTTGTCAGTGTAAATAAGGAAGGCTTTTAGGTATTTTGAAAACATTAAAAAACTTAAAAGTAAACTTTTAAAATCGCAATTGTTTATGTTTTGTTTTATTTTTTTGTGCAATGTGTGAATTGCAGATCATATTTACTTTAATATTTCAATCGTGTTCATTTTTTTTTGTTTTTGTGATAGAGAAAAAATGGTACCAGTAGACCTATAGGATGTTTTGTTTTTTTTCTCAGTCGTGATTTTTGTGTCCGGTCGTTTTTGTACATCGACCCCTTGCCCAAAAAAATAAAAAAATTAAAACCCAAAACCTTTCCAAGATGCCTACGTTTACCAGCTCTGGTTATCAGTGCATTAGTAATATCTTTTCAACTCAGTGCAGTAGACCTATAAAAGTTATTTTACTGATTATTTAACGGGTACTTGTCCGTTAATTCACCCGCACCCGAATTATTCTTGTTAAGGCTAACGCTAACATTAATCCAAACCCTGACCCTAACCCTACCCTTAGGCTGAACACTAGCAGTTAATTCGGGTGCGGGTGAATTAACGGACAAGTACCTATTTAACTATACTCTAAACGTATAAGCAGAGTTCAAGCATTGTCATAATCGACGCACAAGCCCAGTATTAAACTATTAACTGTAGGCCTATGGGGCTATTTATAGCAATTTCATTAGTGAATACTCGTTACTGCGCGTCGAAATAGGCCTAACTAAGCAATAAATTTTACGCGAATAGCATGTAATATACGTCCCATTGATGTCGAATGATTCTAACCGTTTGTACTAGTCGACTTCAGTCAAGGATCTAGCTCACTCCAGTAGACCATAAGCTATCGCATTCTATAGACTCATAAATACGCATTACACGCACACGAAGTCCAATGAATAACAGTCTATAATCACTTTGCAAGCTGATAATGATAATAATACGCTGATTTACTGACGGTTTTAAACACGGCCTTTGCGATAAAAAAACACCATTGTTCAAGTGCAAAACACTAAAATGTCTAAACTTTATATCCGTCAAGGATTTACGGCCCTATAAGATTTAGGCCTACTACGTTTGTCTTATGATTTAGTTCCTGTATAGGCCTAGTTGCAATAACTAGCTGCATAGAACTGTTAATGATTTTGAACCCTGTCGAACTCGTCGTTCTTAGTTTTTGACCTTCACCATACAAAGTGTCCACTCTTAAATTTATGAATGGTCTCGCAGCAAGGCAAGCAATAAGACAATAATGTTTCGTGACCTATTGGCGGGGTGATGAGTTGATAGCATACAACTGCATGGCTTAATTTGGCACCGCCTTTCACATAAGCTTTGGCCTACATTTGCTTTGATATCCAACGCAACAACGCAGTCAGCGCAGCGAATGCAACGCGAGAGACCCCGTTGGGTTGCCCGCTTCAATCCTTGCGTTTTGGCCGCTACGTCGCTTGCGTCGGCTGCGTCCTGTGCGTTTGTTGCGTACTTGCGTTCGTTGCGTTACACGCTTAACATGACTCAACGCTCTTAATTGTCAAGTGGAAATTAAGTACCCGGGAGTAGACGTAGGAGGTAGCCGAAATAAGTGGCGTGCAATTGAATGCTGAGTATTAAGTGCCGCCCTTGCATGCACACTAATTGGGTATTTACACGATCCAGCAAACGTCCAGCAAACTGCCAGCAAATGTAATGCTGAAAGTTTGTTGGAAGTTTTCTGGACGTTTGCTACCATATGTTACAATGGAGCTGGACGTTTGCTGGATCGTGTAAACACCCTATTAGTCTGTGTATTAAAACTCGGGGTCAATAAAAACTCCCTTCAGATACCCCGTGATTAAATCAGCCAGTGGCGTGTTTAAAGGGGGCGAGCTTTTGCACTTGCCCCTTTTTGAACAGTAAAAAATAACGACGTATGGAAAAAGTAATCATAAAACGAAAGCAGTCTGCTATAGGCCCAACGTAAAATGTTTCTAGATTAACACCCGCCTTCTTCGCATGTTTAATACGCAGTTATCCTTTCTCTTCTTCTTCTTCTTCTTCTTGTCTCGTCTGGTCGCCCGGACTGTTGAAGCTGAGTAGGCCTATAGCCTAATGCAGAATCTTCTCAACACTGCTCTATACTTGATCTTGTATCTTCTTTGAGGCACCGCGTACACTTAAACCGGTCTATTTCGTTTATATATCAATCCAATTTTTCCGACAATTATTATACGTTCAGATCGGCGATCTGAACTTATCACCGTGCTTTTTTTGCTGAGTATGATCTAACTTCAACATGTTGACGACTACGGACCAGTGCAATTAGTATTGGGAAATATGGTCCCATGACCTTGACCGTTTACCTTGAAATTCAGCAGGGTTTTGCGGTTATCAAGATACTTGTTCGTGCATATAAGTACAGCAGTTTATGGACTATCGTGCTAACGGAGAACAAAACAGACAGCTAGACGCGACGATGCTGTAAAAAATAACTTACTGTCGTCGCTACCGGGGACAGTAATCAACCAGTTATTAATGCGTCCGTCCATTTCTGTGCAATGGATGGCCGCATAGTGCGCTGCGGTATCATTAGTTCATGTCAATTAGCTGCAACTTCGGAGATTGTAAAGCGCGCTTCTGTCCACGAGTCCGTCTCGAAGCGCTACAGCAAGTAGCCTAGCGGATTGTCCGCACCGGCACCTTGGCTATCTGGAAAACACAGCACAGGAAAAAAAACAAAACTCTTGTGAACGTTTCCAAGTGCATAATTCACCGATGTGCCATTTTTTCAGCTCAAAAGCCGAAAAGGTCATGCCGGGTTCCGGTTTGTGTTACGCAGACGGCCGCATCATGTCGGCACCGGGATAATATTTTTTTCTACGGTTATTAAATCTGAACAAAACCTCTGCATACCTGGCGATATCGTAACGAAGCCTGACTTATACGGTAAACGCGACCAGCATTCGTCAGGCAGAGTCGATCAGGTGGGCACCGCGGCAGCACTACGAACGTTATCTGAATGAATACATTGCCTATCTATCGACTGACTCAGTTAGCGAGAGAGTGTGTGACTGTGACCTATGTGACAATGCTGTGCACAGGCAACGGACAGTCACCACGGGGCGACTGAAAATGCAGGGCCTGTCAAATGCAGGATCCGAAAAATGACGGGACAAAATCGCTCGGACTGGAAAATGCAGTAGGCCTACCAAAATTGTTTTTCCAACAACGTGTAACTATTAACTCCCGTCGAACATGGTTGAATTGAACCAAAAAATATTTTTAAGTCTGATCTTTTCTGGATGTTTCTTTGCGTTTATCCAGAAGTGGAGAATGATGAGAGTTGCTGCAGCACAGTTTTTTCCTCTCGTTTTGTGAATAAACGTGTTCTTTATTTTGTGCAGCAGAAAACCGTACAAAATAGTCTTCATAACAGATGCGCCGTGTACACCATGATCCTGGCGTTGACATGACCGACTTTCACGTCTGTCTTGCATAACCATAGGCCTACTGGCCATTTTTTGCAACAGTTGAGGTCGGCCATTTTCATCATTTTTATGGTCTTGCAATATCCAGTCATTGCTTTTGACTAGACCTGCGAGTCGCTGAGGTAAAGAAACGTGACCCGACTTGAGGCTAAAATGACCCCAAGTCGACGGCGGTCGACTTGAGCACATCCGACTCGACTTGAGTCGACTTCAAACGACTTGAGACGTTCAGAAGTTGTGATGAACAATACTTGCGTGAACGCTGTACGTATACTCTAGGCTAATCATAAAGTGTTTATAATTATTCCTTCGGCAGACATCTTTTTATTGTCATTTCCTGAAGGAAGTTCGTACAGTCAGTTAAAACTGTGTTTTATGACTGTTTTGACGCGCTACAGCTACAGCGTATACGGCGTCTTTGGCATTTTGTCGTCCGTCTGTCTCCATGTTGTCCATCCGTCTGTCCGTCTGTAACAGATGTATTGTGGCTAACTGTTAAGGCATGAACTTTTTACACTAATAATTAGCCCTGCGTCAATTAATCCTAGGCATGCAAAATTTGAGCGACCTTAACAACATAGAAATTACGTCATTCACACTAGGCTGATTCACACAAAAACCTCTACGTATCTAACAACTGTGTGAAGAGTTGAAACTTGATAATAGGCCTACGTTCTACCTAATCGGTATACCGTTATTTTATATAGGGTTACTTAAATATGTTACAAATTGCCGTATTTGCCCGAAC